>Ga0226835_1000336_pt1 | contig 62924 bp, 51 predicted proteins | sample LAC_MetaG_1_FD_163627 | JGI IMG/M metagenome (GOLD analysis project Ga0226835, IMG submission 163627) | Anaerobic ammonium oxidizing microbial communities from anammox membrane bioreactor (MBR) in UC Berkley, California, United States -... | ecosystem: Engineered > Bioreactor > Anaerobic >...
GAGCCGAGGCGACAGTCTTTCTGACGAGGCTGAACCTCAAGGAGTGCAACGTCGACCTCGACTTCTACATGCAGTTTATGAAACTCGTTCTCGGTCGTCAACCGGGAACCACTCTACTATACAAGGAAATAAATATAAACTCGCGCTGCTTGCCACCCGCGTTTTGGGATTTCTAATTTGCAGTTGAGTTATATGACTCGCCCCCAGTCGCGCAACGCACTAATCTTTCCCGCCTTGGTGAGTTCAATCGCGGCGATTTTTTCAGTGCCACCCGTTTCATTGGATGTGCTCTTTTGCTGAAAATCTCCGCGTGCAAAGTGCAACAATCAAACACAAAACCAAGCGCGTAATGCAGCTGAACGTGAGATGCGCCACAGTTCTTTTCCATTCCAAACTATCACCGATACGTGCCGCGTCCATTGTCACATTGACAACGAATTGGCGCGTGCGCGAACCGTAAAAATTTGTCCCGCATCTTCAAAAATGAAGATGCGGGACAAACAATCCCTCCACCGCACAAAGATTAGGATTTTCTCATTTTGCTCAACAACTCTTGCCTTTTGGCATTTCGAACGCTATACTATGCACGCTTACAAAATATCGTGTCTCTCACCACGTCAGATTGAGAAAGGGCAGTCTGCTTGAGTACCCTTGAGTCGCTCGGTTCAGTTGAGCCCTGCTCCCGCCTTGCGCCTCGAAAACGAATTGGTTGCGGTTGAGCTCTGCTCCTGCGCGAAATCGTTGCCACGTTTGCATGTTCGGTTGAGCCCTGCTCCCAGTGCAAAACGAGGAGAAGCATTTTGGGTGGGTTTTGTTTCTTGGCTTGGCTCCGCTTCTAATGCCGCGCGTTCGAGGACAAATAGACAACGCGCAATTTGAATTGGGAACCTCAGTCGAAAACGGCGGAGGTCGTTTGGTGTTGCTTCAAGGTACAATCGAATAATTCTTGTGAATGAGACGGCTACTTCCATTGAGAGAAGCAGCCGTTGTTTTTTCCTCGTGCCTCAAACCTTTCTGAGCGAGTGAACAGTTCGAGGTGTGGTTATCCCCCCCGACGGATGCGTGTCCGTCGGGGCGTGCGAAATCAATCTTTTCACACGAAAGGGAAATCACACGTGTCTCGCTCGAATACTTCTTTAGAACCAAAACCTGCCGCGTCTCGCATGCCACAGCGCGGCGTCTCCCCATTTCCCAGCGCGCCCAAACGCGAACTCCAAGAACCCCGCGATCATTTCGCTATCGTCCTAAAAAGCGCGATGTTCGAGAGCGGCAAGAGTGCCTATCGTCTCGCGGATGACAGCGGCGTGGATGTCGGCAATTTGCATCGGATCTTGACGGGAGAACGCCAAAACACCACCCGCGAAACCATTCTGCGCCTTGCGCTGGGTCTCCACCTTTCCAAGGACCAAGTAGACATTGTCGTTGGGGACATAAACTGCCTAAACGATGCGGCGGGACTCAAAACAATTTGAGTCCGGGAAATTCATTGTCAGCGTGACAATGGATAGTTTCAAGAACCGACTTATACTCGACGCTGGAAGGACTTGATCCTTCCGCACTATTCTGCCCAAGGAGATCGTATGAAATGAAAATTGTAGAAACGCGCCGGGTCGCTTTGACTGAGATTGTATTTCGTCAAGAATTCTACCCGCGCGCCAAACCTAATAGTGCGACCATCGAGCAATATCTCGATGCCTTGCGCGACGGCGCGGAATTCCCACCCATCGAACTGGATGCGGAGGGGCTCATCCTGGTTGACGGCTATCACCGCTGGAAAGCGGCACTCGAAGCAGGGCTGGCTGACATCGAAGCGAAACTCGTTGACCTTGAAAGCACGCCGCGCTTGTTGTATGCGGCGAGCCGCAACGCCATACACGGGGACCGACTGACTTCAGCGGAGAAAAGAGAGGTTGCCCGCGCGATGGCACAGCAAGGCATCAGCCAAGTTGAAATCCAGAAATGGTTGGCAGTCTCCGCCGGCACCGTGAGCAACTGGGTGAGCGACATCGCCGCGCGCAACGCCCGCGCCCGCGAGGCGCAGGTTTGGTGGTTGTCACTTCTCGGTTGGACACTGCGTGAGATCGCTGAACACTGCGGGATATCCAAGAGCGAAGTGGACCGCGTGGCTTCACGACTCAGCGAACTGAACCTCGCGGAGAAGATAGAGCGCGGGCAAAGGCCTGAACAAATCGCAGAATCCGAGAATCTGCCACTGCGTCTTGTGCAAGCATCATTGCTACAAAACAAAGAGGACGAGGAACGGATGAACGCACTTCGCATCGGTATCCAGCCGTATGACGTGTGGAACTTTGCAGGATGTGACCCTCGTTTTGGCGGGGAATATCCGGGGCGCATTCCGGGACAACTTGTGATACATCTGCTCTACTTTTTTTCACAGCCAAACGATTTGGTGATTGACCCGATGGGGGGTTCAGGCACGACACTCGATGCATGCGCGTACATGGGACGCCGCGCCTATGGCTTGGACGCGCATCCTTGTTCCGAACGAAACGATATTCTCGCACACGATATGCTTGAACAGGGTTGGCATCCCCGCACCGCGCAAGCCCAACTCATCGTATGGGACCCTCCGTATTACAGAAAGATGGATGCCGCGTACGGCGACAAGAGTATCAGTCGTCTCGACAAAAGTGAGTATTTGGCATTCTTTCAACGCGCGGCGGCGACGATTCCGTCAGAGTTCTCAGGACGCCTTGCGTTTATCTGTAGCGATTACACGAACCCGGATCACGCCGCAGAGAACATCTTTGTTTGGGATTACTTGCACCTGTTCATGGCGGCAGGCTGGCAGATTGAACATCGCATTCAAGTCCCGTTGACGACCCAGCAAGTGCATCCCGATTTGGTGAATCGCTTTCGCCAAGCGCGGCGGCTCGCGCGTCTTAACCGCGATGCCATTATCCTTCGGCGTGGATAGTTTGTGCCTCTGCTTTCGTTCAAGCAGATATGTGGAAGAGTTTCTGTGCCGGCACCCGATGGAGTGGCTCGACACGGAAATGTCTGCGCGCGGCGAAGAAGGTGATCGGGCAGGCATCACGCCAACCCCCGCGGTGCGCGAATTTCTTGCTCTGTGCCAAGCCGCACCGGAACTCTTTACTCATCAACAATACACTGACCATTGCGTTCAACAGTGGGACGCGTGGTTTTCCACACTGTCGCTGCCTCGCCAGCGCGGTGTCATCGCCAAATTACGGAATAACTTTTATCCGGCGATGATTGATACGCTTCACGCGCAAGCGCTGCTTGTCGAAGCGTGTGTGTTTGACTTTGTTTTGCTCGATTGGCAGAGCGATGTCAAAGACAAAGTTGACCTGATTTTGCAAAAACAAAATCGGATTCTGCGTTTAGGCCTCGTCGGTCCGAGTCCCAGGGCGCGTGCCAATCGGGAGTTCAAACTGGTTCATCGTCCGGGCAAGTACGACCAACACATTATCACTATCACGATGTCGTGGAACCGACCTACCAGTCGAGGAAACAAACGCTGGTTCACTACAGAGGACTTTTCATTCCTCTTGACAGGCGATTGGAATCGTCTGATGCAAGGAATTCGGGATGGAGAACAATCCATTGAATAAACAAGCGCAACCATCTGCCAAGACCGAAGAACCGCCAAATGATGAAATGGCAATCCGATGGCATATGGCATACGACTTGTTGCGCGAAATTGCCGCACGCGAACAACACATTCCCATCAGCGAAAATGCGCGCGTGTTGGTGCAACCAACGGACAAATAGGGCAATCGCATTTGGATTCGCGCGGTGGGCATGAAATCGAATTTCACTGTTGAAAAATGAAAAAATGCGCTGCATTCGCAATCGCTGCGCGATTTGAACCTTTTTCAGAGGGCGATTTCCAATCGCTGAAACGGCGCGAATCGAGCCTAAAATTGGCATTTTTCAACGCGAGCCGAAAAAACGATTTTCAAATGCAATTGCCCTAACGGACAAAATTTTTGCTTGACACGTCAGAACGTTTGTGCTATTCTTTGTGCGTTCGCAATAAAAAACCAAACGTCCTTTGTAGGTGTTGATCGCACCCACAAAGGACTAACCCATTTCGTTGTATGACCAACGACACGGGCTGATGCCGATTATATGGGTATCAGTTGGGCGCGCAAAAAATTTCGCCCGTCGTTGGCTACACGACGGGCGATTTATTTTTTTTCTGCAAAGGAGGACACACATGTCGCGTTTTCGTATCACCGGCGACTCGATTGAACTCGACCCCGATTGGATTCGCAAGATGACGCCGCTCTTGAAAGGACAGCCTGTCGGACTCTACGCACGGATTTCGGGTAAGAGTTCAGAAGGAAGCAGTCTCGATAGTCAAATCGCAGTGAATCGTCGGTTCGCTCTGGCGTGTGGGGCATATGTTGTCGCGGAACAACAAGAAATCATCACGGGCGTATTCATTACTTCGCGCTCGGCGTTCAATGCGCTGCTGGGAATGGCAGAACGCAGAGAATTGAAATTCATTATCGTGGATGTACGCGATCGGTTGGGACGCGGAGACGCGATTTCGGTTTTGGAATTTCTCGCGCGACAAGTGGGCGCTGAAATCGTCTTTGCTACGCAACCTGCAGACCTCGATACCTATGAAGGTGCAGCACTCGATGCAACGGAGACGCTTGTCAGCCGCATTGAACGCTTGAACATTCGACGCCGCATGAATCGCGGGCGGCGCGAATGGACGAGCGCGGGACGCATCTTTACCGGACGCTTTTTTCCGTACGGCTATCGCATCAAGATGGCCCGTGACGCGAAAGGAAATCTCATAGAACGCACGCTCGTCCTCTACGAACCCGAAGCTCAAATCGTTCGCAAGATTTTTGAATGGTTTGTCTACGAGGACCTCACGACCTATTCGATTGCCAAACGGCTGATCGAATCCGGTGTCCCAATTCCCGAAGGGCACAAAAGCAACCGCCGCGCAACGATGCAGTGGCACTACAGCACGATTGACCGCATCCTGAAAAATGAAACGTATGCGGGCACATGGCACTATGGCAAGAGCAATGTCAAGAAATACGAGAGCGGAACACAAGTCCGCCTACGGATTAGCCCTCATGCACCTGAGCATCGCATTCCCGTCCAAGTCCCTGCCGTTGTTTCTGTTGAACTTTGGAGAGCGGCGCAGCGCGTCATCGCTCAACATGCCCTTGGCGGACGACCGCCGCGCAAGCAGTATCTGTTAAGCGGCATGATGCGCTGTCTCAAGAGCAATGCCAACATGCACGGGCATACCGCGCGTCACAGAAATGTTGAATATGGATATTACGTCTGCCCCAATGGAACGTATTCAGCGCGCATGGAAAAACACGCGCGCTGTACGGTCAAACGGTTGCGGCAGCGCGAATTAGAACTCTGGGTCTGGTTTGTGATCATGGAATTGGCGAAGCATCCCGAACTCATTCGAGCCGAGATTGAAACGCGACAGCGTGAGACTGAATCGCAGCAGCGTTTGATTTGGAACGCGCTCGCGGGTTTGGAGCAGCAGCTCCTGCGTTACAAACGTCAGAAAAGCGAACTCCTTGACTTGTATCTCAACCGCGACCAAACAACACAAAGTTTAACGCGTGACGAGTACGAAACGAAAGCAAGCCAACTCACTGCCCAGATTGCTCACTTGGAAAAGCAAATGAGCGACCTGCAAGGCAGTCTCAAGACCGATGCACTCACCCAGGACGAACGTGAAGCGGCGATGGAGTTATTGGAGACGATTCTCATTGCGGGTGAGCGCGCGACGTTTCAGGACAAGCGCGCGTTTCTGCGCTTGGTGGACGCGCAGATTCTGTATGACGGCGAACTGATTCAGGTCACTGGCGGAGTGCCGACACAGAAAATTACGCGTCAAGAATTACACGCGCTCGCTAATGGGGATCAAAGTTCTTTTCGCCGGCTTCAATTCGGACTGACAGGCGATTTTCAGCCGGGGGAAACGGGCAACTCCATTTTTGGGGATCAAACGCACAATAAGGATTGTACGCCAGATTGAAATCCACCAAAAGCGTGTCCGCGCCAATGCGTTCGGGTTCGAGATAACGCCCGCCGCCATAAGTTTCTTGCGGCGCGGTGGCGTCCGTGAACGGCACAAAGTATTCGCCCGGCTGCTCTGCCGCTTCATACACGTACAGCGTCGCCATTTGGTCATTCACCGGAAAATGAATTTTGCCCACCCGCAGATAGGGCCGCAAATCGCCTTTGCTCGTTTGCATCTCCACGCGCGCAGGTTCCGCATCGCGTTCCAACGGCAGCGTAAAAGCCAGCGCGTCGTTTTCGGGAAAATAATTCAAGCCCGTAAAATTTTTTTTCTGCGCGGCGCTCAAAGGCGATTGAAAATGATTCTTGAAAAAATCGTCTTTGTGTTGGCGCAATTGTTCCAAAGCCGTCACAAGTCGCTCCTGCGCGTCAGCTCTTAGGGTTCATAAAAAATCAACTTCCCGACTGGCGCTGCGAGCCGCCCTTGCCGCGAGGCGCTCTATCGCCGCAGTCTCCCACGCGCAAAGTCAGAAAGTTATAAATTTACGGGCCCTTAATAAAGCCAATCCATGAACCGATAATATAACGCGGCGAACGGCAGAAACCACGGATTGCCCCAATACAAAGGATTCGTCGGAAAGGTCATGCCTTCAAAGGGATTGTGCCATTCTTTGCCCGCGATGCGATTCGCAAATTGCTGACCGAGATACGTGGCGAGCGCGACGCCGTGTCCTGCATAACCCATCGCGTAATACATGCCGTCCATTTGCCCCGCGTGCGGAAAAATGTCAAAGGTGAAACCGAGCGTGCCGCCCCACGCATACGCCGTCGGGACATTTTCGATTTGCGGAAAAATTTGCAACATGCCCTTTCGCAAAATTTCGGCGCTCTCGCTCACGGTGCCGGGTTTTTCGGGAAAGAACGCGGCGCGTCCGCCAAAGACGATGCGGTCATCGGGCGAACGCCGAAAATAATAGAGAAAATTTTTCGTGTCGAAAATCATGCGATTGTGCGGAATTAGCTGCCGCGCGAGTTTCGGGTCAAGCGGTTCCGTCGCAATGATATAACTGCCGATAGGAATGATGCGCTTGTGCAATTGCGGCGTCGCGCGGCCCGTGTAACCATTCGTCGCCGCAAAAACGTCGTGTGCTTGAATCGCACCGCGCGCGGTTTTCACCACAAAGCCGTGCGCGTTTTTTTCGATTTGGGTGGCAGGCGTCGCGTCATGCAAATCCGCGCCCGCGCGCTGCGCCGCGCGCGCCAAGCCGCGCGCATATTTCGCGGGGTGCAAACCCGCGCTGCGTTCGTCCACCAAACCGCCGTGATAAAATTGCGTGTCGAGTTCGTTGCGTAATTCCGATTTTGGCACGATGCGCGTCGGATAATCAAATTCGCGTTCCAATAATTCGTGCGCCGCTTGCAAATGCTCCATGTGCTTGGGTTTGTACGCCGCTTCGAAATGGCCGCGCCGCGCGAAATCGCAATCAATATTTTCCTCTTGCACAATCGTCGCGACGGTTTCCAACGCGGCGAGCGACGCGTCCCACAAGTCATGCGTTTTCTCTGCGCCGAATGTTTGCAGCATTTCGCCGACGCCGTGTTTGTGTCCCGTCAGCACCATGCCGCCATTGCGCGAACTCGCGCCCCAACCGATGCTTTCTTTTTCCAACACGGTAACGTGTGCGCCCAATTTCGCCAACTGCAGCGCCGCAGAGAGTCCCGTATAACCGCCACCGATAATCACAACATCGGCGCGTTCGGGCAAGGCGCGGTTGGCAAATGATTCAAGTTCAGGCGCCGTCGCCGCCCAGAGAGATTGGAATTGCATAGGATGTATCGCTACTCGGCGGCGAGCGCCGCGCCCGTCGCGGTTTCCGGCGCGTCAGCCACAATCCGTTTGCGTAACTTGACCGGATGTTCAGCCCGCCCGCGCAAACGCAAGTTCAACATTTCGACAAACACAGAAAAACCCATCGCAAAATAAATGTACCCTTTCGGCACATGCACCTCGAACGCTTCAATCGCCAGCGTGAAACCGATGAGCAAGAGAAAACTCAGGGCGAGCATTTTGATAGTGGGCCGTTCGTCCACAAATTTACTGATGGGGCCGGCGGCGAAAATCATTACGGCGGCGGCGGCGATGACGGCAATGACCATGATGGCGATTTCATTCACCATGCCGACGGCGGTAATGACGGAATCGAGCGAAAATACAATGTCGAGCAGAATAATTTGAACAATCACCGCGTTGAACGTCGCGGCGACGCGTTTGCTCGTGTGGCCCTCTTCGCCCTCTAATTTTTGATGAATTTCCTGCACGCTCTTGAAAATCAAAAATAAACCGCCGAGCAGCAAGATAATGTCGCGGCCCGAAAATTCGACGCCCGCCAGCGTGACCAGCGGCTGCGTCAAATTGGCGATGAACGACAGCGAAAACAACAACATAATGCGCGTGATAACGGCGAGCGCAATGCCCACCGTGCGCGCCCGCGCCTGTTGTTCTTTGGGCAATTTACTTGCGAGAATTGAAATGAAAATTACATTGTCCACGCCCAGCACCAGTTCCAGCGCAATCAGCGTGACGAGCGCGACGAGTATTTCAGGTTTGAGCCATTCCATAGGATTTCATTACCTCTGGGAGAATTGAGTCGTGATTGTATGAAAAAAACCATTCCGACGCAAACGCGGGCGCGTGCGGCAGCGCAATGTTTCTCCCCGCCCTCTCCACGCGTCGCTCCAATTTTTTCGCGCGTTATCCCCAAGTCACGCGCATCGTTCGCGTATTTTTCGCCGCGCAAATCGGACGCAAAAAATTTTTATCCACAGCGTCGCATAACTCGCCATAACTTTTGATAAAAATTTTAAGGAGCTCTCGCGCGCGTACCATGATATAATCGCCTGTGACCCGTTCGCACATCTGTTCCTTGTAACGCGCCCATCAAATTTTTTTCTATCCCCCCTGCCGCTTTTTTCTGTCGGCGGGGGCTGTTTTTCGCGCGCGCCAAATCGCACTATCGCACCATCGCACCATCGCACTAACCGCACTATCACACTATCGCACTATCGCACTACCCGCACTACCCACACTAACCCATCATGTCCGAATTTGTTCATCTACACGTTCATTCTGAATACTCGCTGCTCGACGGTTTATCGCGCACCAAAGGATTGGCGGCGCGCGCCAAAGAATTGGGCATGCCCGCCGTCGCCATCACCGACCACGGGACCATGTTCGCCGCCGTCGAATTTCATGACGCGTGCAAGAGCGCGGGCGTCAAACCCATCATCGGCGTCGAAGCGTATCTCGCGCCGCGCACGATGCAAGACCGCGACAGCAAACTCGACCGTTCGCCGTATCATCTTTTATTGCTCGCCGAAAATGAAACGGGTTACAAAAATCTTTTGAAAATTTCGTCCATCGCGCAATTGGAAGGATTTTATCAAAAACCGCGCGTGGACAAGGCGGTCTTGGAACAACTCGCGCAAGGCGTGATTGCCACCACCGGCTGCTTGGGCGCGGAGATTCCCACGCTGCTCGCGCAAGGCAAAACCAAGCAAGCGCGCGATTTGGTAGATTGGTATCGTCAAATTTTCAAGGATCGTTTTTACGTCGAACTGCAAGAACACGGCATCCCCGAACTGTCGCAAATCAATCCCGAACTGGTGCGCCTCGCGCGCGAGTTTGATTTGAAACTCGTCGCCACGAACGACGTGCATTACATCGGCAAAGACGATTGGTCGGCGCAAGATATTTTATTGTGCGTGCAAACCGGCGCGACGGTCAACCAAAGCGACCGGATGCGCATGGACGGCCGCGATTATTGGTTCAAGACCGCCGACGAAATGGCGGCTGTATGGCGCGCGTATCCCGAAGCGTTGAGTACGACCCTCGAAATCGCCGAACGCTGCAATGTAGATCTGTCTTTCAAAGAATATCATTTGCCGCTATTTCCGGTGCCGGACAACTTTACCGCCGAAAATTATTTGCGCGCGCTGTGCGAGCAAGGTTTTCAACAACGCTATCCTAACGCGACCCAAGAAAAAATTGACCGTTTGGATTACGAGCTCGGCGTCATCCACAAGATGGGCTTTGACACGTACTTTTTAATCGTGTGGGATTTGACGCGGCACGCGCGCGCGCAAGGCATCTGGGCGAACGCGCGCGGTTCCGCCGCGGGCTCTATCGTCGCCTATTGTCTCGGCATCACGCACCTCGACCCGCTCGAACACAATCTCATCTTTGAGCGCTTTTTGAATCCCGACCGCATTTCGATGCCCGACATTGATTTGGATTTTCCCGACGACGCGCGCGAAGAAATGATCCGCTATACGCGCAACAAATACGGCAATGAAAACGTCGCCCAAATCATCACGTTCGGCAAAATGCTCGCCAAAGCCGCGCTGCGCGATGTCGGGCGCGCGCTCGATTATCCGCTCAGCGAAGTGGACCGCGTGGCGAAACTGATTCCGGTGGGCCCCGGCAAAACCATTGACGGCGCGCTCGAAGAGGTCAAAGAATTTCGCGAACTGTACGAAACCTCCGAGTATCTACGCAAACTGATTGACAATGCGAAACTGCTGGAAGGCGTCGCGCGCAATGCCTCCACGCACGCGGCAGGCGTCGTCGTCACCGACAAACCGGTGATTGAATATACGCCGCTGCATCGCCCCACGCGCGGCGACGATTCAGGTACGCCCGTTACGCAATTTCCGATGGGCGACCTCGAACACATCGGTTTGCTCAAAATTGATTTTCTGGGGCTCGCGCATCTCACCATCGTGCGCGAAGCGTGCAAACTCATCCGCGAACGGCACGGCGTTGAATACAATTTATCGAACCTCCCCGTCGAAGACCCCAAGGCCTTTGAATTGTTATCGCGCGGCGATGTGATTGGCGTATTCCAAGTCGAAGGCGGCGGCATGAAACGCGTCTTGATGCAGATGCGTCCGTCAAAATTTGACCACATCGTCGCGACGATTGCGCTGTACCGGCCGGGGCCGATGGATAACATTCCATCCTATATCGCGCGGTTGCACGGCCAAGAACCCGTCGCCTATCGCCATCCCGCGCTCGAACCGATTTTGGCAGAGACGCTGGGGATTTTGATTTATCAAGAACAGATTATTCGCATTGCGCGCGACCTGTGCGGCTATACCGGCGGCGAAGCGGATACGTTACGCAAAGCCGTCGGCAAGAAAAATAAAGAGGCGATTCTAAAACAGCGCGAAAAATTCGTCAACGGCGCCGTGACGACGGGCATCCTGCCGGGCGAAATCGCCGAAAAAGTTTTTGACGACATTGAATTTTTTGCGCGCTATGGCTTTAACAAAAGTCACGGCGCCGTGTATGCCGTTCTCACCGGTCAAACCGCGTACCTCAAAGCGCACTATCCGCTCGAATACATGACCGCGCTGCTTTCGACCGACATTGGCAACACTGACAAGGTCGCCATGTTTGTCGCCGATACGCGGCATCAAAATATTCAGGTCTTGCCGCCCGATGTGCGTTACAGCGCCATGAAATTTTCAATCGAGCCGCTTGACGCGGACGGCGCGGTGAACGCCATCCGTTTCGGTTTGCTCGGCATAAAAAATGTCGGCGAAGGTCCGATTCAGGCAATTCTCGACGCGCGCCGCGTGGCGCAAGAAACGGCGGACGGCGCAATCATTTACGCGGATAAACCGTTCGAGTCGCTCGACGATTTTTGCACACGCGTAGATTTGAAACAGGTGAATCGCCGCGTGTTGGAATCGCTCATCAAAGCCGGCGCGTGCGATGGCTTTGGCGAACGCGGGCAATTGCTCGAAACCATTGACCGCATGTTGTCCGTGAGCGCGTCGCATCACAACGCCAACGCGGCGGGTCAAATGTCGCTCTTTGGCGGCGCGGTCGCGGTGGATACGTTTGGCGCTTTGCCGCCCGCCGCCGAAATGAATCACAAAACGCAGCTCGAATGGGAAAAAGAATTGATGGGCGTCTATTTCACGCCGCACCCCTTGTTAAAATTGGCAGAGGCGGGCAAAAAACATGTCGGCGCCTACGTAGGCGAAATCACGCCCGAAAGCGACGGTCAGCAGGTTACGATTGGCGGCATCATCAAAAGCGCGCGCCAAATCATTACCAAAAAAGGCGACGCGATGGCGTTTCTCACCGTCGAAGACCCGCAAGGCGAAATCGAAGTCGTCGTCTTTCCGCGCACCTACAACGATTGCCGCGATGTGATTCACGAAGACGCGCTCGTCTTGACGCGCGGCAAAGTCCAAGTGCGCGATGACAAAATCGTCATTCTCGCCGATTTGATTTGGAATTATCCCATCGAGACGCCGAAACCCGAAGGCGTACAAAAAACCGACCGCCCCATTCCGGGCATTTTTTCCAACACGCCAATCATTGTGCCGCCGCCCGCGCCGCGCATTGATGATTTTGCCGCGCCAAGAATGGACGATTTACCATCGCCGGAAGAATGGGAAGAAGAAGATGGCGCCGCGACGGAAACAACCGACGACGCGTCGAACGCCGAACCTTTGGCGCAAGCGTCGTCCCTTGACCCAACCGCCGCAGAAAATATCGCGTCCGCCCAAGCGCTTGCCAATGACACAACGGAACCGTCTTTGGCTTGGGACGCGCCTGACCCAATCACGCCGCCGCCAACCGCCGCGCCCGACGCGGAGAATCCGTATGTGCCGCCGCTGCGCTTGGAAACGCAAACCATTCCAGAGAAAAAACCGGAACCGCCGCCCGCGCCCAAAGTTGCGCTGCCCGAAATCAAATTGGATAGCGGCATCGCCATTCCCAGCAAAAACGGCGGTGGCGGACGCGCGCCACACGGCAGCGCGGCGCCGCGCGGAAATGGCGCGCCCGCAAACGCCGCGCGCGAAAACATCGCGGCATATCAGCCGCGCACGAGCAGCAATCTCAAAGTGCGCGTACGCTTTCAACGCTCGTACGACCAACAACTCGATACGAAACGAATGCGCGACGTCGTAAAATTATTACGCAGCGCCGACGGACGCGACCGCTTTGCGCTAATTGTGCCGCTGCAAGCGAGTTGGGTCGAATTAGATTTTCCCAACTATTACACCAATTTTCAAACTGTGCAGCAGCAACTTTTTGATTTGGTGGACGATTGGGGCGAGGTCGAAATTGGTTAAACCGCCTACGGGCGGTTTTTTTATTTGTGCGCGATGGGTATAAAATAAATCTTAACCTTGAGAGAAAGCAGACAATGAGTACACATTCCAAAGTCCAAGACAACAACGCCGATTTTACAACCGACCGACGGGTGCTATTACTTTCGGCCATGGCGGCGCTGATTGGCGTCGCCAGCGCGATTCTCGGTTGGATTCTCGTGCAACTGATCGCGCTCGTCACCAACCTCGCGTTTTACCAAACGTTTTCCTTTGCGCTGACTTCGCCCGCCAATAATCAACTTGGCATTTTTGTCATTTTTATTCCAATCATCGGCGGCTTGCTCGTCGGTTTGATGGCGCGCTATGGCTCGGATAAAATTCGCGGACACGGCATCCCCGAAGCGCTCGAAGCGATTTTGATTGACCGCAGTAAAATGTCCCCCAAAGTCGCGCTGCTGAAACCTATCTCGTCCGCGATTGCGATTGGCACCGGCGGCCCGTTCGGCGCCGAAGGGCCCATCGTCATGACCGGCGGCGCGTTCGGTTCGCTCTTTGCGCAATTTTTTCGCTTGTCGTCGGCGGAACGCAAGACGCTGCTCGTCGCGGGCGCGACCGGCGGCATGGCAGCTATCTTTGCGACGCCGGTCGCGGCGGTATTGCTCGGCATCGAAATCATGTTGTTTGAACGCAAACCGCGTTCGCTCATTCCCGTCGCCATTGCCGCGACCGTCGCCGGCGCAACGCGCGTTTTGTTGTTTGGCGCCGGCCCAATTTTTCCGGTGCCGCCGCATCTGCCGCCGGATTTAACGACGCTCGGTTTTGCGCTCGGCGTGGGCATCCTCACCGGCTTTGGCGCAGCCATCCTCACCAATCTAGTGTACTGGTGCGAAGACGCGTTCAAACGTTTGCCGGTGCATTGGATGTGGTGGCCCGCCTTGGGCGGCATTGTGGTGGGCATCGGCGGCTTGCTCGAACCAAATGTATTGGGCGTCGGCTATGATTTGATTCACCAAATGCTGCGCGGCGAAATTCTCGGCTTGGCGTTATTCGGTCTGCTCATCGGCAAAGCGGTGGTCTGGAGCGTGGCGCTCGGTTCCGGCACTTCGGGCGGCGTGCTGGCGCCCTTGTTAATGATTGGCTGCGCGTTAGGTTCCATTCTCGCCGGTTGGATTCCGACGGGCGATACCGGCTTGTGGGCAATGATTGCGATGGCGGCAATGATGAGCGGCACGCTGCGCGCGCCCATGACGGCAATGATTTTCGCAGTAGAGACGACGCACGATTTCAACACGCTGCCGACATTACTGATTGGCTGCATTGCGGCGTATGCCGTCACCGTGCTGTTGATGCGGCGCTCGATTCTCACGGAAAAAATCGCGCGGCGCGGTTTAAATATCTCGCAAGAATACAGCGTGGACTCGTACGAACTTTTGCGCGTCGGCGAAATAATGGACAAGGACGTTCCGACCATCCCCGCCACGCTAACGGTCAGCGAATTGTCCACGCGTCTCGCGCAAAACAATTCGCCGTTGGCGCATCGGCAAGGCACGCCGATTGTGGACGCGCAAAATAATCTCGTCGGCATCATTACGCGCAGCGATTTGGTTCAGGCGCTCGCCCAAGACCCGCAAGGCGAGCAAACTGTCCTCGATGCCGGTTCGCGCAATCTCATCGTCACGTATCCCGATGAAACGCTGCGCGATGCGATTGCCAAAATGCTCGAACAAAACGTCGGACGTTTGCCCGTCGTCAGCCGCGAAAATCCGCACAAGTTGATGGGCTATCTCGGACGCTCGGGCGTCTTGAACGCGCGCTTGCGCGCGGTGAATGAAGAAGGCGTGCGCGAACGGCTCTTGGCGCCGCGCGCCTAATCGTCTGGACTTGCGCGGCGCGCGTTTTTACGCGCGCCGTTTTTTTATTTCGCGCGCGGCGCATATAATCGCGCTGTGCCAAGACATCGCGTTGGGCTTGGGGCGCTGCTCGCGTTGACGTTCCTCGCGTGCGGCGCGGCGGCGCTATTTTTCGCGTTGCCGCTTTTGCAGGCGCCGTATGTTGCGGCGGTGGAACCCGCCGACGGCGCGCGCGATATTTTACCGACCGCGCCCATCATCATTACTTTTTCCGCGCCAATGAATCGCGACGCCGCGCAAGCCGCCTTGCGTCTCTCGCCGCGCGTGAATGGAAGTTGGGCCTGGCGCGACGACCGAACGCTCGTCTTCACGCCGCGCGCGACGCTGCCAATTTCCAAGACGCTCACCCTTCAAATTTCGACCGACGCGCGTTCGCAGTTTGGCGCGGCGCTGGCGCAAGCCGTGCGCGCGCGTTTTACCACGCTGACGTATCCGCATGTCGTTGCCAGCGACCCCGCGCGCGACGCGCAATTTAGCTATAGCCCCACGCAGGTTACGTTCACGTTCAACCGCGCCATGAACGCCGACGCGCTGCGCGCCAACCTCATCGTCACGCCGACGCTCGCCAATGCAACGCTCGCGGTGAACGGAACGACCGTAACGCTCGGCGGTTTTTTTGAACCGCGCACGCGTTACGAAATCCGCCTCGACGCCGCCGCGACGGATGCCGCCTACAAGCTGCCGCTCGAACGCGCGGCGCAGTGGTCTTTTATCACCGCGACCCAATATCCGAATTTTTCGATTTTGAATCGCGGGCGCGTTTTGGAATTTTCCACAAATACGCCGGTTGAAATTCCTGTACAATTTACAAACGTCTCGCGGCTCGACCTCGCTGTGTACCCTCTCACGCCGCCAGAATTTGACGCCAACGCCAGCGCGGCGTTTGAAACTTGGTACGCGTTCAAGCCCAGTCGCGCGCCCGTACAAAAACAAGTTGTACCGACAAACGCGCAATTGGACCGTTATACGCAAACAAAGATTGCGCTCGAACCGCTGCCGCGCGGCGTGTACTATCTAAAAATCACGACGCCCGAGGGCCCAACGGACGCGCAGCTCGTGCGCGTCAAATAATTTGTCGCAATAAAAAACGCCGCGCTGCGGCGTTTTTATTGCGGAGCTTGTTTCAGCACATTCGCTGAAACCCAATAGGTTTGATAATTATAGCGCACGAGATACAACGTCGAGCCGTCCACCAACACGCGCGTCAACGCTTCCGCCGAACCGGGGTCTTGGAACTGTTGACACACGCCGAGAATCAAACCGCGCGGCATTTGTCCTTCGCACGCAAACACGCTGCCCGGCACAAATTCCACCGGCGACGCGCTCAAGTTTTCGTACTGCGGTTCGGGCGCGGGCGCGGCGGTCACATTTTCGTTCAACGTCCAAAAATTCAGAGAGCCGCCTTGCGATTGCACGCGTGTGAACGCGCCTTGCTGCGCGAGAATGGCAAAGGGCGCCGCCGCGCTGCCTTCGTACAACCAAATCATTTCCGAAGCGGTGGGCGCTTCTCGATTCAAACCAACCGCCTGGCTGAATGGTTTAACAAAAACGGTTCCCGCTGCGGGCGGCAGCGCCGCGCTGGTCGGCGTCGGATTATTCGCCGCGCCTGCGGACTGGACAATGACCAATGGCTTGCCCGTGCGGTCCACGCGCGTTTGCAGCGTATAAAAACAATTCGGCGCGTATTCCACCTGCCCCGTCACCGTCAATTCATTCGTCGCCTCTGGCGCGAGCGGAACTTGGAGCACGACCGGGTGCGCGAGAGAAAATTCGCCCTGCTGCATCACGGTCCCCGCGTTGCTCGTGACGGATACTTGGCGGCCGCGGCCGAGCGTGACGGAAATTGCTTGCGTCAATAAATTTGTCGGCGAAACCACCGGGTCCACCCACAAAGGTTCCGGCGTCGCGGGATTGGGACAGGCAACGGTCGGCAGCGGCAAAGCGGTCACGGTGGTCATTACGGTGGCGGTGGGCGGAATCGCAGTCGGCGTCGCGGAAGGTAGAACGGGCGTCGGCGTCGGCGTATTGACGCTAACGCGCGTGGGCGCGCTCGCAGGCGCGTCCGTTTGCAGCGCGGCAAAGAGCGCAATCAAAAGCGGCAGCGCGAGAATCAAAATGACGAGCAAAGCCAGCGCGGCGAGCCGCGCAAAACGTTCGGGCATCAGAACCTCAAAATAATTTCGTCAAAAAATTTCGCAAGGGTTTATAGCGCGGCGCTTGGGTATCGCCGGGCAATAACGCGCGCAGCGCCGCGTCCAACTGCGCCGTCAAGGCGCGGACGCGCGCGGCAGAATTGCCTGCGACGCTTTGCGGGGCGAGCGGTTCGCCCACGCGCAGCGTCAGCGTTTTGCCCCACCACAATTCCAGCGTACCCGTTGCGCCGACCGGCAGCAGCGGCGCGTTTGTGAGAATGCTCAAATGCGCGGCGCCGGTCTGCAAGGGATTCAACGCGCCCTCCTGCGTTCCCAATTTACCTTCGGGCGCAATGCCCAACGCGCCGCCGCGTTGTAAAACGTCCGCCATCAAACGGTACGCCGCGCGCGGGTTAGCGCGGTCGAGCGGCAAAAAAAGCGGCAGCTGGCGAAACAGCCAACGCCGCCACGCCGCGCGCTCGACCACATCGCGTTCGCCCAAGCCATGCAGCGGCGGCGCGATGGGAAAAAATAACATGACCATGATGCCTTCCGCCCAACCCAGATGATTGACGCACGCGATGTACGGCGTTTTGGGCACATGCTCCAAACCGCTGATACGCACGCGAAACACGGCGCAAAACAGCGCGCGACCGCAGAAACGCAGCAAGCGAAAAAAAAGCAAAGCGCGCGACGGCACAAGTGTAATGGCGCTGCATCATTCCAACAAAATTTATTGTCGCGCAAAATGTCTTGGCGGAAACGGGACATTTTGCCCATGACGCGCGCGCCGTTTGCGGCGAAAATTATCGCAACAAAATTGATTGCGGCAAAATTTTGCAAAAATCATTGCCGCGAAAATAACAATCGCGACAATTTCAAACAAGGAAAATCTATGCAACGCTTGACCAGCGTATTACTGTTGGCGAGTCTTGTGACGCCGCTGCTCTGGGGCGCCGCGGGCTGCGCGAATAACAAAGGCGCGAATTCGACTACACATACCGTCCACTTGAGCGCGGTGTCCAACCTTTCGCCGGCGGCGCAGAACGCGGAACCGCGCGTGCGCGACGCGTATCGGTTCGCGGCGACAAATCCCGAAGCGACCAAAAATGTGCCGTGCTTTTGCGGCTGCGGACCATTGGGCCACGCCAACAATTACGATTGTTATATTCGAGACGTCGCGGCTGACGGCAAAATTATTTTTGACGACCACGCGCTCGGCTGTACGATTTGCGTGGACATTACGCAAGATGTGCTGCGGATGACGAGCGAAGGACGCGCGCCGCCGCACATTCGTCAAGCCATCATCAACGCGTATAGCCGCTACGGGCCCTCGAATCAAACGCGATGAACTATAGACCTTTAGAAAATGTTTCGGACTATCAGACCACTGTCCAAAACATTTTCTGAACAACTATAGTTCGCATCCAACATGCAATTGCGTAACCCATATTCGCGCGTGCACGGCGCGTGATGATGCGGCGTTATCAAGTAGCGTTCACTTGCGAACGCCTTTCTACGCATCCTCATTCCGCCATTTCATAATGTTAAAAAACTAGGTCGGTTCGGCTTCCAGACCCAAAAATGTTTCGACGGAATGTTTGCGCCACATGAGCATGACCAGCGTTGTCCAAATCGCGAGCGCCAGCGCCAGAACCGCCAGCGTAATCGGATTCAATAATTCCAAACCGTACAACGTGCGCCCGAACGGCGTCGCCATAATCAGCAGATAGACCAACATCAAACCGAGCGCGAGCAGCGCGTAGCGTTTGTCCTGCGACACAGGCGAAATAACGGCAAGCGCTTTGAACGGCGGTTTGACAAAAATGACGAGCCCTAACAAGGCAAACGTCAAAAAGGTCACCACCGCCGTTTGCGCGTACGGCAGATATTTGGTAATGGCGGCGCTCACTTGTTCCAACGGCGCCCCAGAGCCAAGTACGCCTTCGGTGTACAGTTTTACCCACAGTACGCCGTACATAACGAGCAAACTTAGGATGCTCGTCGTCAAAATCGGCGGCATGATAAAATGAAAAATGCGCGCGTTCCGATTGTCCTGCCGCGCGCCGGGCCGCGCCCACATGGCAATCAAAACGCCCGGAATGCCCACCGCAAAAAAATTGGCGAGCGACGCTTGTTGCAGCGAAATCGGAAACAACGCTACCAAAACCGAAGCGATAATCACCACGCCCATAATCGCGCTGTACGCCACATTCAATTTGATAATATCTTCCATCCCGCTAATGATGCGCTGCCCCTCGGTCAAGGCAAACGGCAGCGCGGAAAATTGGTCCTTGAGCAAAACAATATCCGCGACATTGCGCGTCGCCTGACTGCCGCTCTCCATCGCGATACTGAGATTCGCTTCTTTGAGCGAAAGCACATCGTTCACGCCGTCGCCCGTCATGGCTACATAATGCCCTTGTCGGCGCAACGCTTTGACGAGCCGCTGTTTTTGTTGCGGCGTAATGCGCCCAAAGACCGTCGTCCGCTCGGCGGTTTCGTCAAACGTGCGGTCGTCCATCTGTTCCAAATCCAAACCCGAAACAATTTGCAAATCACGCAAACCCGCTTGTTGGGCGAGCGCGGCGACCGTTTCGGGATTATCGCCCGAAATAATTTTCGGCGTAACGCCAATGTTAATGAACGCTTGCAGCGTTTCGCGCGCATCGGGGCGCAATTCATCCGACAAACTTACCAACCCCATCGGTTGTAGCGGCGCGGGCAAACGCGACGCGTCGCCGTCATCTTGCAGCGCGTGCGGGTCGGGATACATCGCGATGAGCAGCACGCGTAAACCTTGCGCCGTCCATTCCTTTGCCTGCGTTTGAAGCGCTTGCCAGAGCGGCGCATCCTCCTGCCCCGTCGCGCCGAGATACGGACGCAAAAATTCGGGCGCGCCCAACGCAAAGACGCCGCGCAAATCATCCGTATCGAACGCGATCGCGCTCCACTTGCGCGCGGACGAAAACGGAATTTCATTCACCGGCGCGAGTTTGTCAAACGGAATCGCGGACGCAAGCGCCTCGCTCGTTTTATTCGGACTCGCCGTGCCGTGCGTCATGGCGCCGAGCGCGCGCCGCAAAGCGCTTTCGCTGCCCTCCAGCGCATGAACCGCTTGCAGCTGGAGCCGGTTCGTCGTCAAAGTGCCGGTCTTGTCCGTACATAACACATCCACATAACTCAACGCTTCCACCGCGTTCGCTTGCTGCACCAACGCGCCCTTGTCGCCGACGCGCACCGCCGCGAGCGAATACGCGACCACCGTGGCCAAAAATAAACCGGCGGGCACTAGACCCATCACAATAATAAAATTAGAGATGGCGGTGGTAATGCTAGCTTGGCGCACAAAGGCATTGATGATAAAGACCACTTCGAGGAAATAAACCACCGCCACAATCACGCGCACAATGCTGGCGACATTTACTTGGAGCGGCGTCAAGGTGCGGCGATATGCGCGCGCGCCCGCCGTCATCTGATTCGTCAAACTCGACGCGCCCACTTTGTCCGCGACATAACGCGCCGTGCCGCTAACGCAAAAACTGCCCGAATATACCGGACTGCCCAAAGTTTTGGCAATCAAATCGGATTCGCCCGTCAACGCGGATTCGTCCGCCGAAAATTTTCCTTCGATTACGCTGCCATCCAAAACAATTTGGTCGCCGGGGCCCACTTGCAAAACATCGCCGACGACCAATGCTTCAGGTTCAAGTTGTTTGGCGACGCCTTCGCGAATCACCATCGCTTTGGGCGCGACCAATAACTGCAAGGTATCCAGTTTTTGTTTAGCGCGAATCTCTTGAATCATGCTGATAATGACGTTGAACGCAATCGCCCATCCGGCGAGAAACGCGCTCAACGGGTCGCCCAGCAAAAACAACACCGCGCTCAAACCCAAAATGGAAATGTTGATAAACGTAAAAACATTTTCGCGGACAATGTCCCAATACGAGCGGCCGCTGCGCGGCGGCGCGGTATTGCCCAATCCTTTAGCGCGACGCGCCTGCGCTTCGGCTTCGGTCAAACCGTCCGCCGAAACCGTTTCACTCAACACGCGTCCGACCATTGTATTTTCAGTAGCGTCCACAGTTATTTGGGTCCCCCAAAGTTTTTTTGACGCGCGTCCACATCGTCAAAAATATGCTATGATAATTCTAACCATTGCCACAACGCCTATTGTATCGTACATTTTCCAAAGGAGTTGCTCATTCGCCGCCTTGCGTCGCATCGCAGAGCAATGAAAATGGGTAGCGGTACGACAAATTTCAAATTTGTCAGACCTTTTTCAAAGGAGCCGACATGGAACGCGCCCCCCGCCCCGCCCGCCCGCTGGCTGTAACGATCGTGGTCTTGTTTATTCTCTTGCAGATGGTCGTCGCCGTTGTGACATGGCTCGATGCGGTCAAAGGTTTGGGCATCACTTCGTTCAGCGATTCAAGTTCAATCCAATCTCTTACGCTCTCGCCGGATAATTTCGTCGCGATCGTCACCGCGCTCGCGCTGCCGCTGCTCGAAATTTTTGCAGTCGTCATTATTTTCGGCTTGCTGAAAATGAAATGGTGGGCTTTGACGTGCGCGCTGCTCTTGCAAGGCCTCATCCTCACGCTGGGACTGATGACTTTTTTGCGCGGCGACATTGTCGCGGCGCGCAATATCTTGCCCGTTATCAACGTGATTTTACTCAATCAAACGCCGGTGCGCCGCGCCTTTGGCGAAAAGGTAGGTCTGTATGAATAATTCCACCGCCGCCGCGCCAGCCGCCGTTTCCGATTTCGAACTGCTGCGCCGTTACGAACCCATCTTGCGTTTCACTCAAGGCGAATTGTATTTTCCGACCGACATTGACCGTTATGTTCAGCATTGCAGTTTGTGGGTCAGTCACGCCGACGGACGCGAAGAACAATTGCTGGCGGAAGGACAGGTCACGCCCGAAGCGTTGGCGCAGCCGCGCCCGTTTGAAAATGGCGCGGTGGTGTTTTTGCGTTTTGTCAGTCCACCCTCGCTCGCGCAGCTCACACAAAGTACGCTCAAGGGCGACAATCTGGAAGGCCGCGCGCGCGCGCGCGGTTGGCAGCCGGGGCAAGGACGTTTGGCGCGCGTCGGCATGTTTTCGCGGCTCATTGACGCGCTCTTTACCTTGACTCTGTTTTTGCGGGGCCGCGTGCCCGGCGCCGTCGCCGCCATCGCCGAAAAACAGGCGCAGGAAATTCAAGGCGCTGCGCCGCGCTATTGTTATTACAGTCGCGTCGTGCGCGATAGCGAATGGATTGCGTTACAGTATTGGTATTTTTATCATTACGACGATTGGCGCACCAGCTTTGAAGGCGTCAACGACCACGAAGCCGATTGGGAAACGATTTCCATTTTTTTGTATCAAGACGCCGAGGGCGCGTACAAACCGCGTTGGACGGTTTTTTCGTGCCATGATTTCACCGGCAACGATTTGCGGCGCCGTTGGGATGACCGCGCCGAATTGGAGCTCGTCGGCGACCATCCGGTGGCTTATGTCGGCGCCGGTTCGCACGCGCATTATTATCGCCCCGGCGAGTACATGATTGAATCGGAAATCCCGCCGCTCAAACGCATCACGCCCTTGCTTACGTTTGCGCGACGACTCTGGTCCAAACTTTTACGCACCGACGCGCCGGTCAGCAGTGAAGAAAATCTGCTCGCCATTCCATTTGTAGAATATGCGCGCGGCGACGGTCTGAGCATTGGGCCCGGGCAGCAAGTGGAATGGCAAGCGATTGATTTGAATCCGCCGCCGGGCTGGCTCACGCATTATCGCGGCTTGTGGGGTTTGTACGCGCGCGACCCGATTGGCGGCGAAAACGCGCCCGCCGGGCCGATGTTTAATCGCGACGGCACGCCGCGCGGCTCGTGGTTCGATTTGTTGGGATACGCCGGTCTCGATTCCGTTCCGCCCCCGCCGTTGGTGGCGACGCGTTTGACCCGCGAACGCGATGAACTTTTGGCGCAGCAAAGCGCGCTCCAAGAAAACATTGCCGTCAAGATGCAAGCGCTCCAAGCTTTGGGACTCACGCGCCAAGCCATGACCGGCTATACCAATTTGCGTAAAGACGCGCTCGAACTCGACAAGCAAATCGCCGCGCAAAGCGCGGAAATCAAAACGCTGCGCCGCGCGCACGCGCAAAATGAAAACGTATTGGACGCGCTCAATCACCGTCTCGCGCGCTGGAACGCGGGCCAAGACGACCCGCCCCAAGCGCACATCAATCTCAAACAAGAACCGACCGCGCCCGCGACGATGCGCTTTGAACGCATAACCGAAGCGTGGGCGGCGCTTTCGATTGGCTTGTTGATGGTCGGCTTTGTGCTGTTGATTCTTTTTTATCCGAGCGCGATTCTCGCGGGCGCCGTCATTCTCATCGTCCTCTTCATGTTGCTCGAAGCCATTTTTCGCGGACGTTTCCCGGATGCGGTGCGGAGCATCGCCATCGCGCTGGCTCTCACAATGGCGTTAATTTTGACATACACCTATTTTTGGCAAATCATTATCGGCGCGCTGCTCGCCGGCGGCGCGTATCTGACGTTTGAAAATCTGCGCGATCTGTTCGCCGCGCGGCGCGCGTAAAATCGCGCGCCCACAAAAAAATCGCGCCGCGTTGAGCGGCGCGATTTTTTTATTCTTTGGCGTAACGCGCTTCAGGTTACGCGCGGCAAAATAGCGCTTGCCGCAATGGCATTGGCTCAGACTTGATTTTGCGCGCGGTATCCCGCAATCTGTTTTTGCACCACCGCGCGCTGCGCCATGGCGTGATTCACCGGCTGCGTCACTTGGGTTTCCCAACCGTTTATCGTCGCATCCACCTGCTCCAAAAATTTTCGCAGCGGTTCCAGCAAACCGTCAATGATCGGTTTGGTCAATGTCGTTTCGATGGCGCGCGCAGTGTCGTCGCTGAACCAACCTTCGCGCAGCGTGCGAAACAGACCGCTTTCGATTTCCGTCATCGCCGTCGGGATGCCCGCAATCAAACCGACGATGCCGTTGAGCGTCTGCCGCGCCGCTTCGCCCGCGCCGAATGGGATTTTGCCGAGTAGGTCGTCGAAAAATTTACGCGCCTGATCCGCCAAAGCCAAAAGCGGCGACGTCGCTTGCGCGACCAACGTTTGCACATTTTTCAACAGCGCGCCGACATTCGCCAACGCGTTTTCGGCGGCTGTCAACGCGTCGCGGATGGACGCAAACGTATTTTCAAAATTGTCCAACGCGTTTTCCGTCGTGACGATGCCCGCTTTGAGCGCGTCCACCCCCGCTTCCAATGTCGCCAACGTCGCCGCATACGCGCCCAACGCCGCGCCGACGACCGAATCTATGCCGATTTGGTCGAGCGTATCAAATAAACCGACGAGTCCTTTATAGATTTCAATTTGAACGTTCGCCGCCGCCAATTCGCGCTGCGCGTCGGCGAGCTGCTGCTGCGCTTGGGCGTTTTGTTTTTGCAGCTGCTCCAATTGAAATTCCAAATCTTGCGTTTGCAGCGCGGCGTCTTGCTTGGCCCAATTGGTCGCTTGCGTCCCCGCCAACGCCGCCGCGCCGCCCGCGACGAGTACGCCTGCGCCCAATGCCGCCACCGCTTGGCGGCGCGATAATTGAATTCCCTCTGTCGTCTTTTCGGTCATGTCACACCTCTGGCATTTTCTACGCAGCATCCGTAAAGATGTTTCGCCCGCCGCCGTAGGAAAAAAATCCGATACGCCGTCCGCGCGGCGCAATGTTATAATAGAACCATGTCAAAATTTTCTGCGCCGCCCGACCGTTTGCCGCAAGCGCGCGCCGCGTTGGAGCGTCACGAAACCGAAGAAGCGCAAGGCATTCTCATCAGCATTGTCGTAGACGAGCCGCACAATCAAGACGCATGGCTCTTGTTGGCAAACACTTTTGACGATTTAGAACGGCGCATGGAGTGTATGCAACGCGCGCGGCAAATGAATCCCAATAGCGCGCAAATCGCGCTGGCGATTCAAGAATTGAAAACGCAGATTTATCAAGATGCGTTCGGTCAGCCGCAACCCGAAACGCCCGCCGCGCCATCCGCCGCGCCCGCCGCGCCGCAGCCCGAAACGCCCGCCGCATCGCAACCGGAACTCGCGCAGCTGCTGCTCGACGCCGCCAATCTTTTCGTACACGCGACGATTATGACGATGGAACCGCTGGAAACGCGCGCGTTTGGCGCCGAACTCGTGCATCTGGTCGAACGCGCGCGGCATTACGACGTCTTGCGCGCGCAGCGCTGGGCAAGCACGACGGGCCGCGCCGCGCTCGTCAAGTATGAAAAAGCGCTGACGCAGCTCTTGACCAATATGCCGCACCAAGACCCCCAAGTGCTTGGCTTGCGCGAACAACGCCAGCGCGCGTTAGACCTGTTCAAATAATTTCCGCGAAAAAAATCGCGCCGCGCGGTTAGCTCGCCATTCGTTTGCAATAAATCACTTTGCCGTCGCCCACGTCATAATAATCGGGAAAATGCGCGACCTGCGCGTAACCGCGTCGTTCGTAAAACGCGCGCGTCGGCGCATACTGCGGCTTGTCCGACGTTTCAACGTACAGCTGACGCGCCCCGCGCCGCCGCAAATCCTGCTCCATCTCTGCCAACAGCGCGCTGCCGATTTTTTTATCCTGATAGGCGCGCTCGACCGCAATCCAATACAAATCGTACGTTCCCACCGCCAGCGACGCGGGCCCATAACACGCGTATCCGCGCGGCGGCGCGTCCGCCGTTTCACGATACACCAACCAGATGTATTCATCGCGCGCGGGCTGCTCGAAATATTCGGCGAGCATGGCGCGCACGCTTTCGATTTCTTGAGCGTTAAAAAAGCCCGTCGCCTCGGTCAAGGCGACGAGCGTTGCTTGTTCGGCGGATTGAGGCCCATTTAGCATTTTTATTTTGAATTCAAATCGCGTTCACCGGCACGGGTTTAGCCAATGGCGGCGCGCTGCGTTCCACCCGCGGCGCTTTTTGTTTGAACGCGCTGACGGGAATGGCGCGGACGCCCTCGGCGCCGGCGCGGGGCGCTTTGAGGCGCAGCGAAATGATGCGCGGGCGCGGTTCTTTTAAACGATAGCGATGCGCGGCGAGCCGAACGATTTCATCCGCCAACATCGCATAGCTCATGCCCGCGACGCGCGCCGAGCGCGCAATCCCCGCGTCGGGCGAGAGGTCGGCGTTCGGATTGACTTCGAGAACATACGGCACGCCGTTCATGACGCGCAAATCTACGCGTCCATAATCGCGCACGCCCATCGCGCGATACGCGCCTACCGCGACTTCGGCGATGCGATTCTTTAAGGTTTCGCTGACTTTGGCGGGCGAAATCACCGACGTAAATTTGTAATCGTCGGAATCTTCGATCCATTTTCCTTTGAACGTCACGATGCGTTTCTTGGGGTCTGCGATTTTTGCAAAGTTGATTTCGGAAAGCGGCAGCACGCGCGGATTGTCATTGCCCAACACCGTCACGTTGAACTCGCGGCCCTCGATAAATTGTTCCACTAACGCGGGCTGGCGATAGGTCTGCCAAATGAAACGCAGCTGCTGACGCAGTTCGCGCTCATTGTTCACCACCGAATCCCACGTAATGCCGAGCGAGGCATCTTCGGCGACCGGTTTCACAAACAGCGGAAAATCCAATTTGCGCCGCACCGTACCAGGCGCAATCACCTGAAACGGCGCGGTGGGAATGTTGTGCGCCTTGAGCATTTCTTTGGCGCGCGCTTTATTTAAACAAGTCGCCAGCGTCAAGCGGTTCGAGCCGGTATAACGGAAATGCAAATACTCATAGACGGAAATGACATACGGTTCCAGATACGTCTTGTCGCGAATGCTTTCGCACAAATTGAAAATGAGCCATTCGTTCGGGTCGAATTCGCGCAGCGGCTCCCACAATTCGTGCCGAATCGGTACGGAAACGACTTGGTGTCCAAACGAACGCAGCGAATTCGCCACCGCGTCTTCGACGATTTTAGTTTCTTGTTCGGCGAGCAAATCGTCAGACGAACCTTTGTCCAACAAATCTACGACGTTATAGACGATGAGAACTTTCAAACGCTTGCCTCGAGCATTTTTGCCGCGCTATGTTTATTTTTACTCGCGCCGCAAAAAAACTTTCATCGCGCCGACGCACACGCAAAAAAAATTTTTGCGTCGAGCGCGCGCGCGAAATTTTTATTTCATGTTTCGCTTTGCATTATAACGTATGGATGAAAAATTGTATCCTTAAAATTTTTACGCAGTTTGCGCGCGCAAAAATTTTTTTACGCGCGTGGCGCGAAAAAAATTTACGCGCGCGAACGATTCGCGCGGCGCGTAAAAAATTTTTTTCGCGAAAAAATTGCCGCGCGCCGTAAAAATTTTTTGGCGGCGCAACAACTTGCGAGCGCTTCAATTCGTAACGACAAAAAGATGCGACATTGCTTTGCGCGTTACGCGCGCGGCGGCAGAGACAGACTCGCTGGGGCGGGAAAGGATTGCAACGCACGCGATCAAGCGCCGCGCCTTGGCGGGTGCAATTCATTCTTGGGGCAAGTTCGAGCAGCGATTAGAAATCGCACCAACAATGGCGCCAAGTCTGCCTACGCAGACTGCATCTGCATAACGTCCGCAGGGACGTTTCGTGTTCTGGTTGCTGCGAATTCGATTCGCTCGAAAGCTGCCCCCAATGTGAATTGCACCCACCCGCGCGGGTGCAATTCATTCTTGGGGCAAGTTCGAGTAGCGATTAGAAATCGCACCAACAATGGCGCCAAGTCTGCCTACGCAGACTGCATCTGCATAACGTCCGCAGGGACGTTTCGTGTTCTGGTTGCTGCGAATTCGATTCGCTCGAAAGCTGCCCCCAATGTGAATTGCACCCTCGCCTTGGCTCGCAATTCGTAAGCTATCGCATCTGATGGTATAATTCCGCCACACTGTAGTAGGGCAAGGCGTTCGGCGCGGCATCCCCCGCGCCGTTTTTGATGCAGGAGTAATACGTGCTGACACAACTTTTTCAGGATTTGCAAAGCGGCGATATCCAAAGCGCGCTGACTTTATTCATCGGAACGTTTTTAGCCATCGTCATTGGCATTTCCTTGCACGAATTTTCGCACGCGTTCGTGGCGTATCGGCTGGGCGATATGATGCCGGTGCGCGATGGTCGTTTAACCATCAATCCCCTCGCGCATTTTGACCTTTTAGGCACGTTCATGATTTTGTTTATCGGCTTTGGCTATGGCAAACCCGTAATGGTCAATCCGTACGCCTTTCGGATGGACCGGCGCACCGGCATGGCGCTCGTCGCAATTGCCGGACCGATTACGAATATCATTATCGCCGTCGTATTCGGAATTGGCTTTCGCATCCTGTCGCCGCTGTTGACAGAGGATCCAAGCAGCGCGCTCCTGATAGTTTTACAAATTTTCTTTATTATCATTTCGTTGAACGTAGGTCTGGCGCTATTCAACATGATTCCGTTTCCGCCGCTCGACGGTTCCAAAGTATTGCTCGCGCTCTTGCCCGGCGAGATGGCATATCATGTCGAAAAATTTTATTTGCAGACGCAGCAATTCGGAATGATCGCGCTGATGCTCTTGATTTGGCTCGGCGGGCCCATCTTTGGGGCGCTGTTACAGACGCCGCAAACCGCGCTGGTGAAATTGATTACCGGCTTGTAATGTCCGACTTGGGGTATCGGATTCGGCAATTTATACGCGCCGTGCGAACGCCGCCGTTGAGCGCATGCGAGAACACGCGCGTGCGCGCTTTTTTGGGCGACCGCGCGTTTGCTCTTTACCAAACGATGCCGCGCGGCGACCAACGCCATGCGCTCAATATCTATGATGGCTTGGCGGCGCAAGGATACACGGCGCGCCCCCTGCTCGAAGCGGCGCTGCTGCACGATGTGGCAAAACGCAATCTCGGTTTGGGGTATCGCACCGCCGTCATTCTTTTGCATAAATGGTCGCCCGACGCGCTGACGCGGGCGGCACGCGCGGAACCGCGCTCTTGGCGCTATCCGTTTTACGTTTCGCTGCATCATCCCGAAATGGGCGCGCAATTGGCGGCTCAAGCCGGACTTGGCGAACCGACGCTGACCTTGATACGCGCGCATCAAACGCCCGCGCCCACTTTTCAAAATGTGGAATTGCAAGCATGGCACCGCGCGCTCAAAACTCTGGACGATGTGAATTGAGTATGTTACGCGTACGTTGGTTATCTCTTTTTCTTGTCGGCAGCGTTATGTTGTTCGCGGCGTGTCAACCCAGTCCGACGGCAACGCCCACCGCCGCGCCAATGCCGACCGCTACGCCTACGTCCGCGCCGACCGCGACGCCAGAGGCGACGGCAACGTCAGCCCCCACCGCGCTCCCACCCTCGCCGACGGCAACCGCCGCGCCGCCCACCGCAACTCCGCCCCCACCGCTTGCGACGACAAAAATTATTGTGAATGTGCGCGCCGGCCCAAGCGCGGCGTTTGCGATTTTGGGCAAATTGCCGCGCGGCACAACCAAAGAAATTTTGGGCAAGAGCGCGGATAGTCAGTGGTGGCAAATTGATTTTGAGGGCAAAGCGGGCTGGATTGCAGCCGATTTTACGAATGTGCGCGGCGGCACGAACAATGTGCCGGTGATTGCAATAGCCAAACCGCCGACCGCGACGCCCATCCTCACGCAAATCGCAATCCCGCGTTTGCGGCCCACCTTTACGCCCACCGCCGATATTCCGTTGAGCGGCGGACGCATTTATTTTGTCGTCAAGCAAGCGGACGCAAGCTATACGACGGCGTGGGTGCGTCCGAATAAAAAAGACGAGATTTTTTCAGATGTCACGCTCGGCACGGCGCCCGGCGATTTGAATAACGCGCTCGGCACCAATGCATCGCCGTTGGATTGGTCGGCGCGCGCGGGAAAATTGGCGTACGTCATTGGCGGCGATACGCAAAATAAATTGCAGACGATTGACCAGGAACAGAACGTGACGGATGTGGCGTCGCATGGCGCGATTGTGACGCCGCGTTGGTTTGGCGACGGGACGCAATTGGCATACATTGGCTATGATAATAATTTTCAAAATCAAAAAATTTATTTCGTCAACGCCGACGGGACAAACAAACGCGAATGTTTCGGCGCGCGCTCGGGCGAAACGCTGCGCGGCCTCGCGGTCTCGCCGCTGACGAGCGAAATCGTTTTCGTCTCCAATTACAGCGGCGGGACGGAATTGTGGAAATTGGATTCCGCCTGCCACGCGCCCGCGCAAATGACGTTTTTCAATGTGGACACCACCGCGCCCGCGTTTTCGCCCGACGGTTCGAGCATTTTGTTTGTGTCCAATCAAGACGGGCCGAGTCAATTTGCCGTGTATATGATGCAGAGCGACGGCAGCAACATCCGTCGTTTGATTGAAGGATTCAGTCCCATCTTTTCGCCCGACGGCAATTGGATCGCCTTTTCCGCCAACGGCGAAGTGTATATCATGGACATTACCGGCAATCGGATTCAAACGGTCGCGCCCGGATTCAAACCGGCGTGGGCGGGAGAGTGAATTTCAATTTATGAAACCACGCATCACTATTATCGGTTTGGGGCGTCTCGGCGCCTCCATCGGTTTGGCGCTCAAAAAGAGCGGCGCCGAATTGGAAATCGTGGGACATGACAAGGCGCGCGACGCGGGGAACGCCGCGCAAAAAGCGGGCGCCATTGACAAACACGAATGGAATTTGTACAACGCCTGTCAGGACGCGGGCATGATTGTTTTGGCAATGCCGGTCGCGGGCGTTTTGGAAACCATCGAACTGTTAAAAGATGAGCTTGCGCCCGGCGTCATTGTCACCGATACCGCGCCGATTAAACAACCGATTTTGCAAGCCGCGCGCGCGTTCAAGCCCGGCGTGCATTTTATCGGCGGACATCCGATTTTTCGTCCGACGCCTGACCCGCTTGCGCCGCGCGCGCAAGCGAGCGCCGACTTGTTTCGTAACGCGCAGTATTGTCTAACGCCCGCGCCGGACACGGCGGCGGACGCGCTCGATGTTCTCTCGGGTTTCGTCGCGCTCTTGGGCGCGAATCCGCTTTTTTTCGATGCCGCCGAACACGACGGGTTAGCCGTCGGCGCGCAGGATTTGGCATTGGTCATGCAAGCGGTTCTTTTGAAAACGACCACCGCGAGTTCCGGCTGGCGCGAGTTGAATAAATTCGCGGGCGACGATTATTTTCGGGCGACGGAATTGGCGGCGCAAGACGCAAAATCCATCGTCCAATTGCTAAGGTCCCAGCAAGCGCCGCTGCAAGGATGGTTGATGCAAACGCAACAGACGCTGCGCGAATTGCAAACGCTGCTCGCGCAAAACGACGCCGCCGCGTTGGAAAAATGGCTGAGCGCCGCGCAAACCGCGCGGACGCAGTGGCTCGAAAACAAAGTAGCTGCGCCAATGCATACGACCGATTACTCCGAAGTCCGTTCCAGCGCCTCACGTTTGTTCTTGGGCGGTTTAGCCCCCCGTCTCGGAGGCAACAAGAAAAAGTAATATGAATTCTCTTTCCTTTGTAATTCCGGCATTTAATGAAGAACCCAATGTCGCCGAAGCGTTACGCCGCGCGTCGGCGGTCTGTCAAACGTTAAATCTAGAGTACGAAATCCTTTTGGTCAACGACGGCAGCCGCGACCGCACGGGCGAAATCGCCAAAAGCATGACGGGCGAAATTCCCAATCTGCGCGTCGTAGAAAACAATCCGAATCGCGGTTATGGCGGCGCGCTCAAAGCGGGTTTCTACGCGGCGAGCAACGAGTGGATTGCGTTTGCGCCGAGCGACAATCAATTTGATTTCCATCAGGTGCGCGATTTGATGGCGCACGCGTCGCAAGCCGACATTATCACCGGCTATCGCGCGAACGACGCCGACCCGTTCATGCGCCGCGTGAATCGGTGGGGCTGGAATTGGCTCGTGCGGATTTTATTCGGTTACATGACGCGCGACATTGATTGCGGGTTCAAACTTTTTCGTCGCGAAATTTTGCAGCGCGTGTCGTTATTGTCCGATGGCGCGATGGTGGACACGGAATTGTTGGCGGGCGCGCGCGCGCGCGGTTATCGCGTGGTCGAAGTGCCGCTCAAACATTTGCCGCGCACAGCAGGTTCGCCGACCGGCGCCAACTATAAAGTGATTCTGCGCGCGTTCCGCGATTTGGTGCGCTTTCGTTTCCGCTTGTGGAATGAATTGGACGACGAGAAAAAAAAAGGGATTAAAGCCGTAACGACAGAGCAATGAAAATTTTGATGGTCGCGCCGACATCTTTTTTCGGCGATTACGGCTGCCATGTGCGCATCCTTGAAGAAACCCTCGCGCTGCAAAAGCTCGGACACCGCGTCCGCATCGTCACGTATCCGCGCGGGCGCGATTTTGCCGGCGTGGACATTGAACGCACAATGCCGATTCCGTGGCGCGTGAATTACGAAGTTGGTTCGTCGCGGCATAAATTGGGACTGGATGTTTTTTTGACCTCGCGCGTCTTGCGCGCGACGCGGCGTTTCAAACCCGATGTCATTCACGGGCATTTGCACGAAGGCGCGCTCATGGGTTGGCTCGCCGCGAAAATTTTTCGCAAACCCCTCGTCTTTGATTTTCAAGGGTCCCTCACCGGCGAAATGGTGGATCATCATTTTTTGAATCCGCGCGGTATTTTTTACAAACCCCTGCGCGCGCTCGAAGCGTGGATTGACCGCCAACCGTCCTACATTTTTACGAGCGCGGCGTATCAACGCCAGCTGCTCGTTGACGCCTATGGCATCCCGGCAAAAAAAATTCTCCACATTCCCGACGCGGTAAATCCCGAATGGTTTCGCCCGTGGAGCGACGACGAACGCGCCGAATTTCGCGCAAAAAAATTTCAATTGAAATGTGAAACGCTCGGCATCCCCGCCGAACGCCCCGTCGTCGTCTATCTCGGCTTGCTCGCCGCTTATCAAGGCGTCGGCCATCTGCTTCAAGCCGCGCATCAGCTCTTGCAGCGCGGCGCGGACGCGCATTTCGTCATCATGGGCTATCCCGGCGCGGACAAATATATTCAACGCGCCCGCGAAATGGGCATTACGGACCGCGTCGAATTTCCCGGACGCATCCCGTACCAAGACATCGCGCAGTGGCTTGCCGTCGGCGACATTGCCGTCGCGCCGAAATTGAGCCAGAGCGAAGGCAACGGCAAAATTTTAAATTACATGGCGAGCGGCTTGCCCGTCGTCGCGTTCGATAATCCGGTCGCGCGCGACTATTTGGGCGCTGACGGCGTGTACGCGCCGTCGGGCGATACGGACGCGCTCGCGCGCGGCATTGCGGCGTTGCTCGCCGACCCCGTCGCAGCCAAAGCATTGGGCAAGCAATTGCGCGCGCGCGCCATCGAAAAATTTTCGTGGGACGCGTCGGCGCGCAAAATCGAGACGGCGTACGACGCGCTGCGCGACCGCCAAAAACATTCCGCGCCCGAACGCAACGCGTATGCGCGCGAGAAATAAAAAAACTGCGCCGTGCGGCGCAGTTTTTATTTCGATTCCGTTTGTTTAGTGTGCGGCGTCGGCGCCGTCAACGGCGCGTGGTACAACCCGCGCGCGTCGTTCCACCGAACCATCAATACATCGCGGAAATTGCGGAACGAATCTTTCCACGGATTCACTTTGGTTTCCGCGCCGTAACGCCACTGCACCGGGACCTCTTTGATGCGATAGCCCGATTTGTGACCGATGAACAAGACTTCGACGTCGAACGCCGTCACCATGCCGCCGCGCACCGGTTTCGCATTGTCGCCATACAATTGCATCCGCGCAAAGACATCGCGCGCCACTTCATCGCGGAACGCTTTGAAGCCGCACTGCGTATCTTGGATGCCGCGCACCGTCAGCGTTTGCACAATCAGATTGAACACGCGTCCCATGATATGGCGATAAAACGGCTCTTTGATGCGCTGCGCGCCCAATCCTTCGCGCGAACCAATCACAATGTCATAGCCGCGTTCAAACCACGGCATTAATTTTTCCAGCTCTTCGATGGGCGTCGAAAGGTCGGCGTCGGAAAATAATACGATATGTCCGCGCGCCGCCAACATGCCGGTGCGAACGGTGTATCCTTTGCCGCGATGGTCGTTGCGGATGAGTTTCACGCGCGGATGTTCTTGCATAAACAATTCCACCGCGCGCGCCGTGTCGTCGCTCGACCCGTCGTCCACGACCAAAATTTCCGACGCGTACGCTTGGGTTTGAAAATACGCGTCCACGCGCGCCAGCGTTTGCGGCAAACGACGTGCTTCGTTATAAGCGGGGATAACCGTCGAGACGAGGGGCTGCGGCGTCTCGACCGAATGGGTCAGGATGGTTTCCATGCAGGCGCAGGAATTCTAACGGAAATAAACACGAATGCCAAATGCCGTCAAATGAACGCAGGCTAAAAAAGCGCCGCGCGTCAAACGCTAACGCGCAAAATCAACCCGCCAGCAATTTTTCCAGCTCGCCGTCGGACACTCGCTGCAACGCTTGCGTCGCGCGGCGCTTTTGCAAATAACGCGGCAGCGCCGCCAAGCCCGCCACTTGGCCCCGCAAACGCGCTCGCGCCGCGTCGCCGCGCCAATGCCGCAGCGCGTCGCGCGTAATGGCCCACTGCGCGGCGAGAATTTCGCGCCAGTATTTTTGCCACAACGCACGCGGATAATTTTTCGCCAAGACGGCAATGAAATTGCGTCCGACATAATAACTCGCAAATTTTCCGCCGCCCGACGCGCTGAGCATGTGATAGACGATTGCGCGCGGCGCCAAAACGCAATCGTAACCCGCCAAGCGCGCGCGCCAATTCAAATCTACGTCTTCGCAGTTGAATTTCAAATCTTCGTCAAACAAACCAATGTCGTCCAGCAGCGCGCGCCGATACGCGCACGCGCCGCCGCAAACGCCAAAGAGCGGCGGCGCCGCGCGCGCGTCGTCGTACTGACCCACATCTATTTCCCACACGCCGCGATTGCCCGGCGTCCCGTCGCGCCGATAAAAATCGCCCGCGCTGTGCAGTTTCGTCCGTTCGTCAAACAGGCGCAGTTTCGTCGCCACCATGCCCGCGCGCGGATTCGCGTCCAACGCGCTCACCAATTCTTCCAGCCACGTCGCTTCCGCTTCGGTATCGTTATTGAGCAGAACGACGATTTCGCTCGCCGTGCTGCGAATGCCGCGATTGACCGCGCCCGCGAAAAAATAATTGGCGTCGAGCGCAAGCACGCGCACGTCGGGAAAATCGCGCGCGAGCAGCGCGCGCGAATCGTCGGCGGAAGCGTTATCCACGACGACGCTTTCAAAATCGCGAAAAGTTTGCCGCGCCAGCGCGCGCAAACAGACCGGCAGCAAACGCGCGCCGTTCCAATTGGGAATGATGATGGAAACGCGAGCCATTCACTCTATCGCGCAAATTTGTAATTTGCGCGAATCTTGTACCGCAAATTTATAATTTACGCCCGGCGCGTCACGCGGCGCGATATTTTTTCCAATAACGATAGATGCCGTCGGCGGACATGACAGTAGCCCCGCCCGCCGCTTCGACGATTTTCATCTGTTCGGGCGTATAACCGTCCGCGCGCGCCAACGTTTCGAGCAGCGCGCCAAAATCGCGGCGAAAAATTTCTTGCGATGGCTCGCCCGACATTTCCGTTTCCAACCACTTTACAATCGCGTCCAGACTGCGTTCCAACAAGTCAAAATGCGCGTCTTTGGCGTACACGCCAAAGTGCGTGGGCGCGATGAATTGAAAATCCGCCGCGCGCAAACGCGCGATGCTGGCGCGCCATTTTTCAAAATGCACTTCGGGCGGCGGCGTCGGCAGCCGCACATGATTCAAACCGCCCGCGCGCACGCCGCCGACATCGCCGGAAAAACAAACGGCTTGCCACAAATACGCAATGTGATGTTCGGCGTGGCCCGGCGTATACAGCGCGCGAAATTCCTGTCCGCCAATGGCAAAAACCTCGTCGTCGGAATGAATCAGCACGCGTTCGGACGGCGCGGGCAAGAACGCGCCCCACAACTGATCCATCGCGTCGCCGTACAAGCGCTGCGCGCTCGCCAACAATTTTTCGGGATTTAGCAAATGCGGCGCGCCGACGGGATGGACATGGATGCGCGCGCCTTGCTGCGCCCACCACCCCGCCGCGCCCGCGTGGTCGAGATGAATGTGCGTGAGCAATACATCGGTGACATGCGACGGCGCATAACCGCGCGCCGCGAGCGCGCGCAGCACGACGGGCAGCGTCACGCCGGGGCCGCAGTCAATCAGCGCGAGCCCTTGCGCATGGGGAATAACATGGACGGCAATGAGACCCGCCGTATCTTGATAATGCGTATCGAGCGTAAAAAGAAGAGACTGGTTCATACTTGATCAAAAAAGGCGTCGAGCGCGTCCTGCCACGGGCGCAAGGTGATATTCAAAACGGTTGCGGCGGCAAAATTTTCCAGCGCGCCATTTTTGGGCGGCGTGGACGCGCGACTGTATTCGGCGAGCGTAAGCGGTTTGACGGGGCGCGGCACATTCGCGCGGCGCAAAATCTCGATTGCCCACTCGTAACGCGAACACGAACCCGCGTTGACGAGATGATACACGCCGTATTGTTCCGTTTCCAGCAATTGCGCGAGCGCGTGCGCCAAATCGGGCGCGTACGTCGGCGAACCGATTTCGTCGCGCACGACCGAGAGCGCGGGCAGACGTCGCGCCAAGTCCAAAATCTTGTCGGGAAATTTTCCGCCGCCGCGCGCATACAACCACGCGGTGCGGACGATATAAAATTTTTCGAGCAAATGCTGCACGTACCATTCGCCCGCCAATTTGGATTTGCCGTACACATTGATGGGCTGCGGCGCGTCGTGTTCCAGATACGGCGCCGCTTTGTGGCCGTCAAACACTTCGTTGGTGCTGAGATAGACGAGCGCGGCGTCGCAGCGTTGACAAGCCAACGCGACATTTTGCGCGCCAAAGGCGTTGACGCGAAACGCCGTAACCGGGTCGCGCGTCGCGCCGTCCACATCGGTCATGGCGGCGCATTGAATCACGACATGCGGCTGCATGTCCGCCAGCCGCGCAATGTTGGCGCGGTCGGTAATATCAAATTCGCGGCGCGGCAGCGCAAGCACTTGATGCTGCGCGGCAAGCGTTTCGCCCAGCGCGCGGCCGAGTTGACCGTCGCTGCCGGTAATAGCAATTTTCATGGCGTATCCAATTTATACACGTTCAATATCCCCGTGCCGCCTTTGAGCGGCACTTGGTCTGCCAACGTCGCCGCCGCGTCGGGCAGCGCGCGATACACCTGCTCGGTAATATAAATCGTTTCGGCGGGCGCCAGACTAGCCAATTGATACGCCGTATTCACCGGCGCGCCAATGGCAGTGTATTCAAGTCGTTTGGGCGAACCGACATTGCCGCACACCACCGCCCCCAAATCAATCGCGATGCCAATCCGAATGGGCGGCGCGCTTTGCGCGCGGCGCTGTTGATTCAACGCCGCGACTTCGGCTTGCATGGCGCGCGCCGTATCGAGAGCGCGTTGATTCGCGTCGGGTTGATCCACCGGCGCATTGTACAACACCACAATCGCGTCGCCGATAAATTTATTGACCGTGCCGTCGAACCGCGCAATCACTTCAATCATGCGCGCAAAATATTCATTCAAGGTTTGCACCACTTGCTCGGGGCCCCAATCTTGAAGCATGCGCGTAAAGCCGCGAATATCGGCGATTAAAACGGTGACGACGCGCGTTTCGCCTTTTAACAGCGGACCCTGCGCGGAATCCAAAATGCGCGCGGCGATGGCTTCGCTGACATATTGGCCAAAAATAACGCGCGTGCGTTCTTTTTCCGCGCGTTCATTTTCGCGCGCGAGCCGCTGCGCGTACACGGTATCGGCGACAAAACCGATGAACGGCATGATGCCGGCGACGCCAATGACGTACAATAAATTCGCGGGGTCGTTCCACGCGCGATGATACGGAAAAAATTGATTGAGCAGCCAGACGACTGCGCCCGTCAGCGCGCCCGCGCCCAAGTACATCAAGTAATGGCGCAAATCGCGCGCGGGGCCGCGCGTCGGCGGAATGAGACGGCGCGCCAACGGCACACACAGCGGCGCAAAAAATCCCGCCGCCAAACCCAGCAGCGTTTCTTTGACCAAGTACGCGATTTCGCCGGTCGCCGCGTACAAGCCCAACCCCAGCCCGAAACCCAACAAGGGCCCAAAACTCAAAGTAAAGCGCCACAACAAATTGCGCGGGGCGGAAACATCCGGCAAAAGCGTCAGGGCGCGGTCATCCGAATAAAAATTCATACGCGGAATCGCCAGCCATTATACAACATCCGCCGCAAGGTCTTGGCGGTTCGCGCTAGCTGGCGGTCCCAATCCGCAAAAAAAACGCGTCCGTCTATACGTTCTAGACGGACGCGCCATTTGTCCAGCGCTACAAGCTCGCGCCACAGTTTTGTCGGATTTTTTGCGCGTCAGGTCAATTTTACAAAATACGCGTCCACCGCCGCGTCGAGCAAATCTTTTTCCAGACGCGGTTCTTTTTGCAAATAGCGCGCGATATCAATCGTCTGGTCGAGCAAATCGCGCGGATGCACCGATTTGGGTTCGCGCTTGACTTTGACGTAATGCTCCAGCACCAAATACTTGAACATTTCCTCGTCATACGCAATGCCGCGCTGCTTACAGTTGCGTTGAAAAATCGTGCGGAAATCGTCCCACGACGGATTCGGCACATTGATTTTGTAACGGATGCGGCGCAAGAACGCTTCGTCCATCAAATCGCGCGGGTCGAGATTTGTGGAAAACACAATCAGCACGTCGAACGGAATTTCGATTTTCTTGCCGGTTTGCAGCGTCAAAAAATCGTAACGCTTTTCAAGCGGCACAATCCAGCGATTGAGCAAATCTTGCGGACGCATCTGCTGCCGTCCAAAGTCGTCAATCAAAAACATGCCGCAGTTGGCTTTCATCTGGAACGGCGCTTCGTACGTTTTCGAGACGGGATCGAAAATGAGGTCGAGCGTTTCGAGCGTCAGTTCGCCGCCAGCCACAATGAAGGGGCGCCGACAGAGAACCCAGCGCTGGTCGCGACGCGCCAAGTCGCCGGTCGCGCCGGCGCGCGGCGTTTCTTCGAGCGCGCGATGATTGATTTGGTCGTACAAACGAATAATTTGTCCGTCCGCGAAAATCGCGTGCGGCAAATAGACGCTGCCGCCGAGCAGACGCGCCATGCGTTCGGCAATCGTCGTTTTGCCATTGCCGGGCGGCCCGTACAGAAAAATCGAACGCGCCGAATTTACGGCGGGTCCCACGCGGCGCAGCATCGCATCCGTAATCACAATATCGCCGAACGCATCGCGAATCGTGCCTTGCTGCACCGAAATCGAACCAATCGCCTGCTGATGCACCGTTTCAATATACGTCATCAGGGGAACCGGCGCGGGCCCCGCATACTGATTGCGCGCCAACAATTCCTGCGCCTTGTTACTCCCTTTGGTCGTCACCGTATAGCGATACGCGCGTTCGCTATAGCCCTGCGCGCCGGTAATTTGGCAAAATTCTTCTTTGACGAGAAAAGACAATACATTCTCGACAATGTTATTGTGCGGCAGCCGCATCTCTTCGGCCACCGCGTGCGCCGCAATCTCGCCCGCAAAATAAATAATTTTGAGCGCGAGGTCTTGGATAAAGCCCGCGGGGAGGCCGGTTTCGGCGATTGATTGCGGCGCGGCAAATGAAACGCCCGCCGATTCCGTCGCCTTGGTAAAGCGCGGCGCGGAGGAAACTGAAGCAGTCATATCCACTCTTTCTATCCCACGATTTTAGCGTATGCCATTTTACGCCGCACTCGCCGGACGCGCAAGGGGACAATTGGGGTACGCGCGGCGGGGTTGACCAAAATTGACAAGAGATTCTTTTGGCGTAGAATATTTCCACTACGGAAATATATCGCCATGAAAACAAAATCTACGCGCGGCCGCGCGCGCCAAGCCGCCGCGCTCAAACAAATTTGGCAAGATTTACTAGCCGCGCAAGGCAGTTTGCGCGCCGCGCTGCCCGCCGACCTAGAACGGGCGCGCGCGAACTTGGGCGCCAGCTATAAAGAAGCGCGCGGCGACGAATCGCAGCTGCAAGCGTTTCATCGCATCGGCGCCGTCTTGGCCGCGCAGGACCGCCCGTTGACAATGGGCGAAATCAGCGAGGCGCTGCGAGTGCCGCTCAGCACCGCAACGCGCATGATTGACGCGTTGGTCGAACAGGGTTATGCCGAACGCTTGCCCGATGCGCGCGACCGCCGCATTGTGCGCGTGGCGTTGAGCGCCGACGGCGTACAAGTCTTTACGCTGTTCAATGAATTTTTTTTTGAACGCATGTACGAATTCTTGTCGCACTTTACCGCCGCCGAACGGGTTCAGCTGTTGGAATTGTTTCAAAAGACCGTAACCGTCTTGCAGCAGATGAGCCGCGAAAACGCCCCGCGCGGTTAATTTTTGTATATTCCGGATTTTATTGTGGAGGAAAATTCCATGTCGTTTCAACGCCCCCCTGCGCGGCAGCCATTTCATTTGACGCTTGGCGCGCTGGTATTGGCAGGCAGTCTGTTCCTGCTCGCCGCGTGCAGTCAAATCCAATCGCAAACAACCAATCCCGCGCCCGTGCCGACCGCCGTCGTGATTACACAGGTCCAAGCCGCCGCGCCCACCGCGAACGCGCCGACGCCGACCGCCGCCGCGAATGACAGCGCGGTCGGCAGCGCGCGCGTCAGCGGCAATTTCCTTTCCGCCCATCAAGCCGCGCTGGCTTTTCAAACGCCGGGCCGCATCAAAGAATATCTCGTCAAAGAAGGCGATACGGTTAAAAAAGGCGCCGCGCTGGCAAAGCTCGACACCACAATCGCCGAACTCCAAGTGGCGCAAGCCCAAGCCGCGTTGACGTTGGCGCAAGCGCGCTTGAAACAAACGCAAACGCCATTGACGCAGGAACAACAAGACGCGGCAAAAGCCGCGCTCGCCGCCGCCGAAGCCGCCTTTGCGCGCGTATCCAAGGGCCCCCTGCCCGACGAAGTCGCGGCGGCAAAAGCGAATCTCGACCGCGCCAAAGCGATTCTCGACCAAGCGCAAGCGGCGTACGATAAAGCGGGCGGCGCGAGCAATCCATATTCCGCGCTGCTGCCGACATCGGTGAATTTGCAGCAAGCCACCGCCGGCTATCAAGCCGCGCTCGCGCAATACAACCTCGCCATGAATCATCCGACGGTTTCCGAATTGGCAGCCGTCGCCGCGCAACTCGCCCAAGCCAAAGCCGCCGTTTCGCAATTGACGCCGACGGCTGAAAATCTGGCGATGGCGCAGGCGGGCGTTGACCAGGCGCAAGCCGCCGTAGATTTGGCAAAAGCATCGCTCGCCAACGCCCAACTCGTCGCGCCGATAGACGGCACGGTGGTGCTGGTGGGCCCCAAAGTCGGCGAATATGTAAATCCCGGCGCGCCGGTGGTGACGCTCGCCGATTTGACCAAGATGCAAGTGCAGGCGAGCGTGGACGAACTCACTTTGAGCTCTCTGAAAATCGGGCAACCTGCCATCGTTACGCTCGACGCGTTGGGCGGAACAAGTTTTCCCGCCGTCATTAGCAAAATCGGATTGTTCGCCAACAATCTCGGCGGCGTGACCAGCGTGCCGGTGACATTGGACGTTCAGACGCAGGGCGCGGCGGTGTATCCCGGGCTCAGCGCGAATGTGGAATTTCAAACCGCGCCGTAATGTCCGCCAAATTTGAAATTGGCTCGCGCCCAACGCGCGGAATTTTTGTGAGTTTGCGAGAGCCAATCGTCCAAATTTTGCCCGCTTTTAAAATGCCATGAACATACCCAAGCTATCTATCAACAATCCGGTTTTTGTCACGATGATGATGTTGGCGTTGGTCGTGCTGGGCTTGTTGAGTTTTGTCAATCTGCCCGTTGACCTGTTGCCGAACGTTTCGTTTCCCGTCGTCGCCATTTCCGTCGTCTATCCCGGCGCGAGCGCGGCGGACGTTCAAGCCAACATCACCAAACCGATTGAAGAAGCCGTCAGTTCGCTGAACGGCGTGGACACGGTGACTTCGACTTCGCAAGAAAATCTCGCGCTCGTCACGGTCCAATTCTCGCTCGAAACGAACGCGCAGCAAGCGGCGCAAGACGTGCAGGAAAAAGTGAATGCGATTCGCGGGACGTTTCCGCGCGACGCTTCGAGTCCAACCGTGCAGCGTTTCGATTTCACCGCGCTGCCCATCATGACGCTCGCCGTCTCGGACGCCACCGGCAAATCAAATCCCGAAGCGCTGCGCCGTCTGGTTGACCAAGACCTCAAAGCGCGTTTGGAGCGCATTGACGGCGTGGCGCAAGTGAATGTCACCGGCGGTTTGCAGCGCCAGATTCAAGTGCAAATGGATCTGGACGCGCTGCGCGCGCGGCGGCTTTCGCCGCAGCAAGTGACAAGCGCGCTGGCGCAGGCGAACGTGAGTTTGCCCGGCGGCAAAGTGACCGCAGAGAATCAAGATATTACGCTCCGCACGCCCGGCGATTTTCGTTCGCTTCAAGAAATCAACAACGTCATCGTCTCGAATCAGCGCGGCGTGCCGGTCTATGTGCGCGACGTCGCGCAAGTGGTGGACGGTTACGCCGACCAAGAAACTTTTAGCCGTTTGAATGGCAGCGACAGCATCGCCATCAGTCTGCAAAAACAATCTGGCTCGAACACCGTCAGCGTCGCCGACGATATCAAGAGTCAAATCGAAAAACTGCAACAAGAAAATCCCAACATTCATATCGCCATCGCGAGCGACCAATCGGAATTTATCAAAGCGTCGGTGGAAGATTCCATCACCGATTTGATTTTGGGCGGCGTCTTTGCCGCGCTCGTCGTCTTGTTCTTTTTCCGCGACCTTCGCAATACCATCGTCACCGTCATCGGTTTGCCCATTATCATGATTGGCACGTTCGCTGTCATGGATTATTTGCGTTTGTCGTTGAATCTGGTAACGCTCGTCGCGTTGTCGCTCGCGGTCGGGCTGGTCATTGACGATGCGATTGTGGTGCGCGAAAACATTTTCCGCCACATGGAACGCGGCGAAGACCCGAAAACGGCATCGCTCAATGGGACAAACGAAGTCGGTCTCGCCGTGCTAGCCATGACGCTCACCGTCGTTTCGGTCTTTTTGCCGATTGCGTTCGTGTCGGGCATTGTCGGTCGCTTCTTTCAATCGTTCGGTTTAACCGTCACCGCCGCCGTGCTTTTATCCTTGTTTGAGGCGTTCACGCTCGCGCCGATGCTTTCCGCGCATTGGTTCAAGCAGCGCAAATTAAAAAAGGGAGAAGCGGTTCAGGTCGCCCAAGAACACGAACGCGCGCACGGTTCCGCCGAACTCGAAGAAGCGGCGACGGCGAAACTCGGTTGGCTCGATACCGTCTATCGTTCCGCGCTCGCGTGGACGCTGCGGCATAAACTCATTACAGCCGGTATCGGCGCGTTGATTTTTGTGAGCATCCTCGCCTGTATTCCATTTTTGGAATTTACCTTTTTTGCGCCGACGGGCCAAAATACCATTTCGGCGCAAATTCAAATGCCGCCCGGCACGACGCTCGCGGCGACGGACGCCCAAGCGCGTGAAGTGGAAAAAGTCTTTCGCAGTTTCCCGGAAGTGGAAAGCGTTTTTGTCACAGTCGGGAGTCAGGGCGCGCCCGAACGCGCGACCTTTAGCGTGAAAATTCACGACGCCGCGCAAATGCCAAAACTAGAGCCGCAATTCCGCGCCGCGCTGGCGAATGTGCCGGGCATCGCATTTTCGTCGGGCGGATTCGCCGGAGGCGGCACTGCCGTCACCGCGCGCCCGATTCAAATCAATTTGCAGACCACCGGCAATGTGAACGACCTCGTTACCGCGTCCGACCAAATCATGGCAGCCATCCAAGACGTTCCGGGCGTGGTGGATTTGGACCGCAGCTATCAGCCGGGCAAGCCCGAACTGCACATTGACGTGGACCGCGACAAAGCCGCGCGGCTCGGTCTCTCGACCGCGGCGGTTGGCGCGACCGTCCGCACGCTCATCAACGGCGATACCGCGTCACGATATCGCGACCCCGGACGCGAAGCGGATATTATCGTGCGCTTGCGTCCGCAAGACCGTTCGCGTTTGCAAGATATTCTCGATTTGTCCTTGACGACCATGACGGGCCAAGTCGTACCGTTACGCAATGTCGCAACCTTGTCGAACGCTTCGGGGCCCACCGCGCTCGAACGCCTGAATCGTGAACCAAAAATTTCGATTGGCGCGAACGTGTTGGGTCGCGCGCAACAGTCCGTCGCCGACGACATTCAAGCGCGCGTGGATCAATTGACTTTGCCGTCGGGCGTGACCGTGCAATTCGGCGGTCAGGTGCAGCAGTTTAATGAATCGTTTCAATCGCTCTTTATCTCGCTGCTGCTCTCGGTTGTGTTTGTGTACATGGTGTTGGCGTCGCAGTTCGGTTCGTTCACGCAGCCGTTGGTCATGATGTTGGCGCTGCCGCTGTCGCTGCTCGGCGCGTTCCTCGCGCTGCTGCTCACGCATACGCCATTCGACATGACCGCCATGATTGGCATTGTCATGCTGTTCGGGCTCGTGACGAAAAATTCCATTCTGCTCGTGGACTTTGCCAATCGTTTGCGTAAAGGCGGCATGGCGCGCGATCAGGCGCTACTTGCCGCGGGGCCAATTCGGTTGCGTCCCGTCTTGATGACTTCACTCGCGTTGATTCTCGGTTCGCTGCCGGTGGCAATGGGCCTCGGCGCGGGCGGTTCATTCCGTCAACCGTTAGCGCTCGTCGTCATTGGCGGTTTGATTACGTCCACCATTTTGACGCTGCTGCTCGTGCCGACGGCGTACGCGCTTTTGGACGTCGCGTTGAATCTCGTGCAGCGCAAGAAAAAAACCGACGCCGCGCAACCCGCGCCCGCGCCGACGGCAGAATAAAAAACGGCGCGTAAAATTTTTCGCGACGCTCCAGTCCCAAAAATTTTACGCGCCACAAACTTATGAAATTACTCCGACTTGTAATTCCACTATTGGCGCTGGCGCTTTTCTTTGTCGGCGGCAGCGCGAGTTTTGCCGCAGGCGGCGGCCCGGGCGATGCCCTTTACGCGGACGGTTCCGCGCAAACGCTTGCGCCGCACGGCGAATTGTGGTTCCGCTTTGACTATGGCGGCGCCAATCAAATTGACGTGACGCTCGACGCGGCTGACGCGTCTGCGCTGCGCTTTAATGTGTACACGCCGCAAGCGATTGCAGATTGGCAAAATGGCGCGGCGCTCAAAGAAATCGGCAGCGGCGGCAACGTTCAAAATCATGTTTTGGGTTGGAGCGGCCGTTTCAATTTTCCCGGCGTTTTTTATGTCGTCGCGCATAACGACGGCGCCGCGCCCGTTTCCATCCACGTAACGGCATCCGGCGAAAATGTGAAAACCAATAATTTGCCGCCGCCGCCCAAACCGACCGCCATTCCCAATCCGTTCCCCGCGCATACGCCGGTCGGCAAAGCCATCGCGGGCAAACTCGCGTTCCTCGACGCGCAAGGCGGCGCGCTGTACACCGTGAATGGCGACGGCACAAATTTGCAGCGCGTCAGTTTCGGCATGGATCCGCAATGGAATCACGCGGGCAATCAAATCGCGCTCGCGCGCCAAGGGCCCACCGCCGGTATTTTTACCATTAACGCAGACGGCGCGCATGAGCGCCTCTTGTATGCCGCGCGCGAACCGCGCGCGCCCGATTGGAGCCCCGACGACGCGCAGTTAGTTTTTACGCGCCAGACCCTGCTCCAAGAGGGCGGTCAGTTGTGTTTCGGCGCGCGTTGCTTTACCCTTCCCGCCGCGTCGGAATGGAAACTCGGTTTGGTGAAAACCGCTGACGCCACATACCGCGATGTGCCGACCACCAAGCACGCGTTCACGCCGACCTGGAATCCGACTGACCCAACGAAAATTGCGTTCAACGACAAGACGCTTGGCATCGTCGCCACGCGCACGGATGCGACGGCTGACGATATGCCGACGTTCGTACCCTTTATCGGCGATTTGCGGCCCGGCGTCGGCACGTACGACCCGCTGCAAATTTTATCGCCGCAGTATTCGCCCGACGGCAAATCAATCGTCATGATGGTGGGACAACCGCCGACCTGGCAAATCGCGCTGGCGAACGCCGACGGTTCGAATCGGCATTTGCTGACGAGCATGAACCCACTCGATTTTACGCACGCCAACAACGTCGCGCCCGTCTGGTCACCGGACGGCAAACAAATTTTGTTTTTGTCGGATAGAAATGGCAAGTGGGAATTCTTTGTGATGAACGCGGACGGCAGTAACGTGCAGCAAGTTTTGAAAAACGTGAGCGACCAAATCCCGCTGGCGTACAGTTATCAAGGCGAACGGCTGATGAGCTGGAGCAAGTAAACAAAAAAAATTCTCGCCGCGCGGCGAGAATTTTTTTTGCGCGCAGAATTGCCGCGCCCGGACGGTTGAACCAAATCCGCTTTTTGGGCGACGTGTGATAGCATGAGCGCCCTATGACCGCATCGGAACAACCGCAACAGCTCGCGCAGACGTTGGAATTTGCCGCCGAACGTCTGACACGGCGCATCCAACCTTTGCACGCGACGAGTCGGCGGCTCGCGTTTGCGCGGCTCTTGGTTTTGCTCGGCGGCGGCGCATTGGCATTGCTGGTCGCAATCCTATTTAATGCAACCGCAGCGTGGATTTTGTTTGGCGGCGCAATCCTCGCGTTCCTCATCCTCGTCATCTGGCATCGGCGTTTAGACGATTGGATAGAAACGCTGACCTTGTGGCGCGCCCTCAAACTGGACCGCCGCGCGCGCTTGTTATTAGAGTGGGATAATTTGCCGCCGCCGCGTCCAATCACGCTCACGGATAAAACGCTCGTGTACGACCTCGACCTCGCGGGCATCCATTCGCTGCATCAAGCGCTCGACACGACGATTTCGCGGCGCGGCACAAACCTGCTCGCGGAATGGCTCGCCGCGTCACAGCCCGACGTGGACGGCTTGAAAGCACGACAAAGCATCGTACGCGAATTGAAATCGCGCGCGCGGTTCCGCGACCGTTTTCAATTGACGTATCGCCGCACACTGCAACGCGAACTCGAAGGCGAGCATTTGCTAGAATGGCTAAAAACTGAATTCCCTTCCGCGCGGTTGCGTTGGGCGCTGCCGCTGGCGACGCTGCTCGTCGCCGCGAATTTGGTTTTGTTTGCGTTGTGGCAATTTGCCGCGTTCCCGCCATTTTTTCTTGCCGCGCTGGGCGCATACATTGCGTTTTATTATTGGCATCAAAAAGATCTAGAAACCGTTCTCGGCGCGGTCGTGCGCGTGCATACGGAACTCGATAAATTTCGCGCGCTAGCGCAATATCTCGAACGCGCAAATTTTTTTCAGACGCCCCATCTGGCGGCGTTGTGCGCGCCCTTTCAAGATGCCGCCGCCGCGCCGTCCGCCCAATTGCGCCGCGTCCGCCTCAACGCCGCCGCCGTCGGTCTCCGCAACAATCCGCTGCTCGCCATCTTGCTAAACGTAATCTTGCCGTGGGATTTTTTGTTTGCGTTTCTTGCGGATAGACAACGCGCGCAGGTCGCCGAAACATTGCCCGAATGGGTGCGCGTGGTCCACGAGCTGGACGCGCTGATTGCGCTCGGCAATTTCGCCGCGCTGCATCCCGAAGCGACTTGGCCCGAAATTCGCGCGGACGCCGCGTGCGTTTTGCGCGCGACCCAGTTGGGGCATCCGCTCATTCCGTTCGCGCAGCGCGTCGGCAACGATTTTGAAATCGGCGCGTTGGGCCAAGTGGACATTCTCACCGGCTCGAACATGGCGGGCAAAAGCACGTTTCTCAAAACCATCGGCGTCAATTTTTGTCTCGCCTATGCCGGCGCGCCGGTCATGGCAAACAGTTTTGTCGCGCAGCCCCTGCGTTTGCATACGTGCATTCGCATCGCCGATTCGCTCACGGACGGTTTTTCGTATTTTTACGCCGAAGTGAAATGTTTGCGCGCGCTGTTGGAGAAATTACAGGCGGCGGAGGAATTGCCGCTGTTGTATTTGATTGACGAAATTTTTCGCGGCACCAACAATCGCGAACGGCTCCACGGCAGCCGCGCCTATATTGCCAGTTTGCTCGGCGCGCGCGGCGCGGGTTTGATTGCGACGCATGATTTAGAGTTGGCGCAGTTTGCGGACGCCGACGCGCGCGCGCGCAATTTCCATTTCCGCGACGCGGTGCGCGACGGACGCCTGACGTTTGATTATCGGCTGCACGCGGGCGCGTGTCCGACGACCAACGCGTTGAAAATTATGGAATTGGAAGGACTGCCGACATAATTTTCATTTGAGAGCTTGGCGTGCGGCGAGACGCCCCAGTTTGACGCCGATGTTGGCGCCGGGCACCAAAGTCCCGATAACATCCGCGCCAATATCGAAAAAATCATCATTGTCCAAAACGCGCGTAATGTGTTTTTTGATTTGCCCCGGCGCAGCGCGCGTTTCGCCCGTCAGCGCGTCAAATTCCACCACCGAACGCTTGTCGCGCGGTTTCCACAAAAACTCGAACGCATAAAGCGGCCGATAGTACAAAATAATTTCCGAGACCTCTATGAACTGTTCGAAAATTTGGTCCGCTTGTATCGTCTTGAGCAACAGCTGCGTGAGCTTGCCGACGACGAACGAACTGCGGATTTCGGGCGCCACCACCACCGCGTTTTGATTGAGCGCCTCCAAATTCTCCGTTTCCTGTTTCGGAAAATTCAAATACTTGCGAAAATCGCCCTCGACGCCGGTCGCGGCGTCGAGCAATAATTCGCGCCGCAGTTCTTCTTCGCAATGTTCCAGCGCCTCGAATTGTATCGTCTGTCCGCTTTGCACGGCATGGTCATTTTCGTAAAACGTGACGGCGCGCACTTCGGGCGCAACCGGCACTGCGTAACGATGACGGCGGTCGTATTTGTAAAACGCGTGCGCGGCGCCGAACCAAAACGGCTCGTACCGTTTTTCGACGGCGACAATTTCGACTTCGTCGAGTTTGGGACGCTGCATAAATTTGACCAGCTGCCCAAACGCATCCACGCGTTTCACATTCGCCTTGTCATGAATGGCGTCGGCGCTAAAGGGCGAAAGCAGCTCGACAATTTTTTCTTTGCCGATGGTAATGTCCATCCTCACGCTCCTCTCTCTGGTTTGCCGCGCATTGCGCGCGCTTATTGTAACAAAAGAATGCGCAATTGTCTGTCGCGCCGCGCCAGAGCGCCCGAGGCCCAGGGCTGGCGCACTGCCCTGGCCCGAGTCCCCCCATTGACACGTTTTTTCCGCGCGTTTATCATTGCGCCACAAGGAGTCGCTCTATATGAAAAAAATTATATCCGCTCTATGCGTTGGCGCGCTGCTGCTGCTCGGCCGTTCCGTCGCGCAAGCCCAAACGCCGCAAGGTTTGGACAAAATCAAACATGTCGTCATTCTCTATCTCGAAAATCGCACCACCGATAATTTGTACAGCTTGATGCAGGGCGTGAACGGCGTGAACGGACCTGACGGACACATTATTCAAGTGGATAAAAACGACCAGCCCTATGAAACTTTGCCGCCGGTCCTCATCAGTCTCGAATATGCGGGGATGGGCCGCCCGATTGACGAACTGCCCGGTCTGCCCGACCCGCGTTTTCCAAAAGATTTACCCAATCAGCCCTTTTTGATTGACCAATACGTGCCAAACAATCAACTGCTCGGCACGCCGGTGCATCGTTATTACGAACACATTTTACAAATGAATTTACAGCCCGTCACGCCCGGCGCAACGTGCGCGCTGGGGACGCCGGGGTGTGTGGGCAAAATGAACAAGTATGTGGCGTGGACGGATGTAGGCGGCCAAGTGATGGGTTATTACGACACGACAAAATTGCCGCTGTTTCCGTACGCGCAGCATTATGCGTTCGCGGACCACTTTTTTACCGCCGCGTTCGGCGGCTCGTGGCTCAATCACATGTGGCTCGTGTGCGCGTGTACGCCGCCCTGGCCCAACGCGCCCGCCGAATTTATCAGCAAACCGGTTTTTGACGCCAACGGTAAATTGATTGGCGTGGACGACAGCGAATTTCAACTCGTTTCACCCGACGGGTATGGCATCAACACCGGCATCGAATCATTTTATCCGCCGCACAGTCTCAAAACGCCTGCCGACCATCTGATGCCGCCTGTCGAACTGCCGACGCTTGGCGACCGCTTGAGCGAAAAAAATATCTCGTGGAACGAATACAATGGCGGTTGGCAAGACGCGCTGGATCATGCGCCCGAACAACCGATTCCCCTCGTACCGATGCCGCCGCTCTCTTCGCACGTTTATTTCAAACCGTATGGGCCCGACATGCCGGGCCGCGCGCATTTGCGCGACAGCGCGGATTTCATCGGCGATGTGGTAAATAACAAGCTCGCGGCGGTTTCGATTGTAAAACCCGCGCCGCCCTTTGACGAACACGCGGGCTATTCGATTATCGAAACGGCGGAACAACACGCGGTCTTGATGATTCAGGCGTTGATGCTTTCCAGCTATTGGAACGACACGGCTATTTTTATTACGTACGATGATTTTGGCGGCTGGTACGATCATGTGCCGCCGCCGACCATTGACCGTTGGGGCCCCGGCGGACGCGTGCCGCTCATTGTGATTTCGCCGTACGCGAAACAGGGATTCATTGACCGCAACTTTTACGATACCACCGCGTTGTTGAAATTTATCGAGACGCGTTGGCAGCTGGCGCCGCTGTCCGCGCGCGACGCCGGCGCGCAAGATTTGACCAACTTGTTTGATTTCACACAACCGCCATCGCCGCCATTCGCACCCGATACGGCGTTGGGTCAAGATTTCTCTCCGCCCGCCGCGCCATCGTCCGCCGCCGCCGCCGAACCGAGCGTGACCTTGACGCTCACGCAACTCGCGCTGGCGGCGTTATTGGGGCTTGGCGCAGTCGGATTGGTCGTCTTGCTTTTACGCCGACGCGCGCAAAAACGCGCGTCCTAGTTCTCAGCCAACATGCAATTGCCTAGCCCGCATTCGCCAATGCGGCGTTAGAGAACTATGCATCCGCACCACGCAATTTCATAATGTTAAAGCGCTGGCGCCAATTCTTTATTGACGCGAGCCGCAAGGTTTTCGGACAGCTTCGATATGCCTTTTCAACAAATTTTTCCCGGCGTGTATGAATTCGCCAACGGCATCGTCAACAATTGGCTCATCGCCGACGATGACGGTTGGACGCTCATTGATACGGGCTATCCCAACAAAGAGCAGACCATTCTCGACGCGCTCGCCGCATTTGGTAAAAAACCAAACGACATCAAACGTATCCTCCTCACGCACGCGCATCCCGACCATGTGGGCGGTTATGCGGCGCTAAAACAAGTAACCGGCGCGCCCGCGTGGATACATCCGCTCGATGCCCAAGTCGTGCGCGGCGCCATTCCATTGCCGCGCGTGACGCCGTCGCCCGGTTTGTTGCCGTGGCTGTTATTCAATGCGCTGAACCGGCAAATGCCCAACGCGATACCGCGCGCGGAAATCGAAAACGAAATCGCCGACGGACAGCGCTTGCCCATCGGCGGCGGCTTGCGCGTGATTCACACGCCGGGACACAGCGCGGGCCATTGCGCGTTTCTATTGGAACGCGACGGCAATTTATTGTTCGCGGCGGATGCGTGCGCGAATGTGCTGGGCTTGGGTCCAAGCATTGTGTACGAAGACTATGCGCAAGGCCGCGCATCCTTACGCCAACTCGCGGCGCTAAATTTCGATACCGTTTGTTTCGGACACGGCAAAGCGTTACACGGCGCCAACGCGAAAAAATTTAACGCGAAATGGAAAAAGACATGAACGATTCCCGTTTTGAACGCGTGTACGAAACCGTACAACAAGAAATGAATCGGCTGCCGATTCCCGGCGTGGCGGTCGGCGTTTTGTACGACGACGTGGAAACCAGCGCGGGCTTGGGCGTAACCAATATCGAAAATCCTTTGCCCGTCACGCGCGACACACTTTATCAAATCGGTTCTATCACCAAAACGTTTCTCGGCACACTCGTGATGCGTTTGGTAGAGATGGGCAAAATTGATTTGCACGCGCCGCTCAAAAATTATCTGCCCGAACTGAAATTGCGCGACGCGGACGCGACAAACCACGCGACCATGTTTCATTGTCTCACGCACACGGGCGGCTGGGACGGCGATTACTTTGACGATTTCGGACGCGGCGACGACGCGCTCGCGCGCATGGTGACGGCGATGGCGCAGTTGGAACAATTGACGCCGTTGGGAAAGGTGTGGTCGTACAACAACGCGGGGTTTTATCTCGCGGGACGCGCGCTTGAAGCGGTCACAGGCAAACCATTCGAGGCGGCGATGCAGGAATATATTTTCGCGCCGCTTGGAATGAACGACGCGTATTTTTTTGCCGAAGAGGTCATTACGCACAATTTCGCGGTGGGTCACGAAACGGCAAAGGATAAACCCATCGTCGCGCGCCCTTGGGCTTTGGCGCGCACGGCAAATCCGGCGGGCGGCATCGTAACCAATATCCCCGCGTTATTTCGCTACGCGCGATTTCACATGGGCGATGGCGCCGCGCAAAACGGCGCGCGTTTACTTGCCAAAGAATCGTTGAACGAAATGCACGCGCCGCGTTTTGGCGCGACGGACCCCGAATGGGTCGGGTTGAGCTGGTACATGCGCGAGATGGATGGCGTAAAAATTTTGCGGCACGGCGGCGGAACGAATGGCCAGGTCACAAGTTTCAATATCATTCCCGCGCGCCAGCTGGCGTTTGTGATTTTGACGAACGGCGACCAAGGCGGCACGCTCATCAACAACGTATCGAAAACGATTCTCGAACAGTATTTGGGAATACTGCCGCAAACAGATTCGCCCCTTGCGGCAACGCCCGAACGCTTGCAAGAATATGTCGGCAGCTATACCGCGCGCGCGGACGATGTGACGGTTACAGTGAACGACGGCGCATTGATTTTACACGTGACGGCCAAGGGCGGTTTCCCCACGCCCGCCGACCCACCGCCACCCACACAACCGCCGCCCGTGCGCGCCGCGTTGTATGCGGACGATAAAATTTTTGTGCGCGACGAACCCTTTCAAGAAACGCACGCCGAATTTTTGCGCGACGACGCGGGAGAAATCGCGTGGCTGCGAATTTTTGGCCGCGTACATAAACGCGTAATTTGACGCAAGGATAAAACCCGCAAGCTTTTGAAAAGGATGCCGATTGCTAGACGGGACCCAGCGCCTGATGCGGCGGCGGCGGCAATTCGACGCGAATCGCGTCGCCCGGTTTGACCGCGCCGTCATGCCGCACAATCCCCATCACGCCCGCTTTGCGTATCAAATTTCCCGCCGCGTCGAACGCCAAGACCGCCTGCAGCAAACCGGGTTGCACGCCATCCAATTGCGCGCAAGGCGTCCGCAAGCCCGTGATTTCGACAATCGCGCTGGCGCCCAAATGTAAACGCGTCCCCGTCGGCAAACTCAATACATCCAGATGGCGCGTCGTGATATTTTCGCCCATTTCGCCCGGCGCGAGGATAAATCCTTTGGCGCGCAACTCGTCGTGCAATTCCGAATGAATCAAATGCACTTGGCGCAAGTTGGGTTGATGCGGATTCTGCGCCACGCGCGAACGGTGCTTTACCGTCACGCCGGAATGTGCGTCGCCGTCCACTCCCAAACCCGTCAGCAAAAAAATTGATTCTTGATTGGGCTTGATCATCGTATGCGTGGCGCTCAAACTCACAGCCGTTACAATTCCATCCATTATTCTTCTCCGGCGGCAGTATAAATTTCTTTTGCGCGCGCGTCAACGAGAATCCATCTCAGGGTCAAGCTGACCCATTGTCCAAAAGACCAAGTGTTTCTGAAAACACTTGGTCTTGGGGTCTTGGGTGCGCGCGGTTTTGGGAAAACCTTTCAGGTCTTGTACAATGCGTCGCATGTCCAAGTCCATGCCTCAAATCCAAACGCTTGCGCGTCCGACCACGTGGCTCGAAATGCCGCGCCTTTCGGAACAGCTGGGCGCGCACGTGACGCTCGCCGCAGAAACGTTTCAATACACCGGCAGTTTCAAATTTCGCGCGGCATATCATCTCGCGCGCAATGTGCCGCAAACCAAAATCATTGCCGCGTCATCGGGCAATTATGGCCAAGCGCTGGCGTACGCGTGCCAACTCCTCGACAAACAAGCTATCATCGTCATGCCGCAAACGTCGGCGCAAGTAAAAATTGACGCCGTGCGCGCATACGGCGCGCGCGCGGATTTGATTGACGTCCATACGGTGAGCCGCGCGGCGCGCGTCGCGCAGCTCGCGGCGGAACATCCCGACGCGTATGTGGCGAGCGCGTACGACGACCCGTTGGTGATTGCGGGCAACGCGAGTTTGGGCGCGGAATTGGCGCGTTACACGCCCGCGTTCGATTTCATTCTCGCGCCGATTGGCGGCGGCGGTCTCTCGGCGGGCATCATTCAGGGATTGCGCGCGCAAGGCAATCAAACTCCTGTCGTCGGCGCGGAACCATTGTTGGGCAATGACGCGGCCCGTTCGCTGCGCGCGGGCGAAATTGTGGCGAACGAGCGCGAACCGCAAACAATTGCGGACGGCGCGCGCACGCTCAGCATCGGCAAACACAATTGGGCAATTTTGCGCGACGGGATTCATTCCATCGTCGAAACGCCGGACGAACAAATCGCGCAGGGCGTGCGTTTGCTTTTCACGTACGCCAATTTAAAAGTCGAGCCGACCGGCGCGTTAGCCATCGGCGCGCTGTTGACGCAGCCGGAAACGTTTCGCCGCAAACGCGTGTGCTGCGTCATTAGCGGCGGCAATGTGGACGCGCGCGTGTACGCCGAAATTCTGACGGGTTGAATTTGTCCTTGCGCGCGCGACGGCGTAACGTAAGCTCTGCGCGGCTTGCGACACCTACAAGCGATATGCGTACCCAATCCACCGAAAAAACTTTTCGCCAGATTCAAGAGATTATCGAACCGCAAATGGTCGTTGAAGGCGCGGGCGTTTTATTGCGCCGTTCGTTTGGACCTCACACGAGCAATCTGTTCGACCCCTTTTTATTGTTTGACCATTTTGCATTCAACAAACCGCGCGAAGGCGCGCCCGTCGGTTTTCCGACGCATCCGCATCGCGGCATCGAAACCGTCACGTACATGCTCGACGGTAACGTGCGCCATCGCGATAGTTTGGGCAATACGGGACTCATTGGCCCCGGCGATGTGCAGTGGATGACGAGCGGGCGCGGCATTTTGCACGAAGAGATGCCGCGCCGCGGGCCGACCGGCGCCATCAACGGCTTTCAATTGTGGGTCAATTTACCCGCCGCACAAAAAATGAGTCCGCCGCGTTATCAAGAAGTGACGTCCAGCGTTATTCCCGTCGTCGCGCAAAACGGCGTCACCGTGCGCGTCGTCGCGGGCGCCTACGGCGGCGTACAAGGGCCCGTCACGGAAATCGCCGCGCAGCCGTTGTATATGGACGTGACGCTCGCGCCCGATTCAAATTTTGAACTCGCTACGCCGCAGGGTCATTTTGTGATTGCGTACGTATTTCAAGGCGAAGGCGCGTTCGGCGCGGCCGATACGCATGACGGCGAATGGGTTCCAGCCGTTCACATGCTCGTCTTTCAAGACGGCGACTGTGTGCGCGTGAAAACGGGGCATGAATCGCCGACGCGTTTCATGTTGATGGCGGGCGCGCCGTTCCGCGAACCGATTTTTCCGTACGGGCCGTTTGTAATGAACACACGCGAAGAAATTGTACAAACGCTCGCCGAAATTCGCGCGGGAACGTTTGTGCCGAGCGTGCCAGAGAGTTTGGCGCGGGCAGAATAAATTCGCTCGCGCGAGCGCGTGAAATAAAAAAACCGTCGGTCGCAAATTTGCGACCGACGGTTTTATTTTTGCGGTACGTTCGCCAAAAATTGAGCATACGTTTCAATCAAATGCGTCTGCGGATTTTGATAATACGCGTCCGCATCCATTTTGATTTGCGCCCACGCGGGAAGCGCTTGGACGCGCGGTCGCGTCGCCGCAAATTTTTGGAGCGCCCGCGCGTGCGGTTTGAGCGAACCGTCGGGCCGCACCAGACCGAAATGGCGTTCGTGACGCGATTCAAAACAGGGCGGCTGCCGCCACAATTCCGGCGCGTAATCGGCAAAACACCACCACAGCGCGCCCGTAACGCCGATGGCGTGCAAGTTTTGTAGCGACGCCGTCACGTATTCCGCTAACGCTTCTTCCGACGCCATGAACTGGGCGCGCGGCGCGCCGTAACTGGACCACAGCCACGTTTGCGAATTCTCGCCGGGCGGCGCAGTGCAGCCGCCAAACTCTTGCATCAACACCGGCTTGCCGCACAAAGCGTGCGTCATCGCGCACGCGTACGGTACGAACCACGCGTCGAGCGGTCCGCGCGCCCAACGCGCATACATCGGATACGCGTGCATCACCGCGAGGTCGGTTTCGGCAAAAACCTCATTCACGCGCAAACCGTTATCCTGCGCCAAACTATCCGTGTGCAAACCGCACGTGACGGGATGCGCGTCGTCTATTTCACGAATCACGTTTGTCATTGCGCGCACCCACGCGCGGCCCATTTCATGCGTCGGCGGCTGCGCGAACAAATCGGGTTCGTTGCCGAGATTCCACAACCATACGGCGGGATGCTGTTTCAATGCGCCGACGACCGTCCGCAACAATAATTTTTCCGCGCGTAAAGCAATCGGGTCGGTGAATGGATTGCGATACCCGGAAGCGACGACGCGCTGTCGGCTCACGACTTGGAGCGGCGTCTGGACGCGCGGCGCGCCGAGCAGCCAGCGCGGCGCCCAATTGGGCCCGCTCATGTGGCCCGTGAAAAATGTCAGGTCGAGTTTCAAATCGGCGGCGGCAGCCAGGTCGCACACTGTTTCCAAATGCGCCAGAGTTTTTTTAGCGACGGCATCGGGTGTCGGTTGAAAATCATCCCACAATAAAAAAATGCGGACGACCGCCAAGCCCAAGTCGCGCAGCAACGCGAATTCGTCGCGCGTCTCGCCCGCGTCAAAATTTGCCCACCAGTACATAGCTTGGCGGCGGGGCCAATAATTTACGCCGAGCACAAATGGTTCGTTCATTTTTGGATCAAGCGATTTGCGGGTCGCGAAAATCTTGGAGCAAAAAGCGCAGCGCGTTGGGCAAACGACGCGCCCATGCGCTCTCGGTGTGTCTGGCGCCGCGCTCGCGCACATATTTCAAATGGCGCCGCGCTTTATATCCTTTCGCGCGCAGCGCTTGATACAGCGGGCGCGCGCTCGGTTCGTACGTGCCATTGTCCAGATAAATCCGTCCTTCATTCCACGCCGCCGCGCGCGCATAGTCGAGAATCGCGTTTTGACTCACAAACAACGATGGACTCATCGCGCCGCACATGCCAAAAATATCAGGGCGGCTGAAAAACGCATACAACGAAATCAAGCCGCCCATCGAAGAACCGAATACGCCCGTCGCCGCGTGTTCGGGACGCGTGCGTAAAGTATTGTCTATAAAAGGTTTCAAAGTGTCGCAAACAAACGCCACATGCGCCGCGCCGCGCCCGGGCCATTTGCCCGGAAAAGGATTGTACTCGGTCAAACGCTGTTCGCCGCCGTGACAGATGCCGACCACCAACGCCTCGAATCCTGCTTGACTCAACGCTTGCATCGTTTCGTCCACGCGCCAATCGTGTCCCGCGTACGCCGTCGCTTCGTCAAACAAATTCTGACCGTCGTGCATGTACAAAACCGGATACCGCTTGGCGCTCGTGTTGTACGACGGCGGCGCGTAAATCAAAATATCGCGCTTGGTCTCGAGCTGCGGAATCCACACCTGCGGCAGGACGCGCACATCACCGACAATCGTATGCGCGCGTCCGTCGGCCTTGACATATTCAAGATAATCCAACAATTGAACCGGCGCGAGCGTCATGCTTGTTCCGCCCGCACCTGTTCGACCACTTGCCGCAAGATATGCAGCGGTTGCGCGCCGACGACCAAATATTTTTCGGCAAATACCAACGCGGGTACGCCGTTGATATTATTGGCGTGCGCCATCTGTTCGTCCGCCAACACTGCGCGCAAATAATTTTCGTCCGCCAATACCTCCGCAACAGGGGTCGTCAAACCCACTTGGGCGAGCAATGCTTGTTGAATCGCGGCGGCGCTCACATCCATTTCATGCAGCCAATACGCCTCGAGCGCGGCTTGGTGAAATTCAGCGCCCTTGCCTTGCGCGTCCGCGAATTTTTTCAATTGATGTAACGCGCGCGTATTTACGTCAAAGGGCCCCGGTTGAATGGCGACGCCATAATCGCGCTGCACGCGCGCGGCGAACGCCGGACGGTTGGCAAGAATTTGCGCGCGATATTCCGGCGGCAGCGGCGGCGCGCCCACCGGGCGCAGCTCGAACGCGCGCCAATGCAATGTAAGCGAATGTGTTTCACCGAGCTGCTTGAGACTCAAGCCAGCGACAAAACACCAAGGTCAGACAAAATCCGACCAAACGTCAATACGAATTGGATCATCCATAGTTTATTGATTATTGGTTGTCAGAATTATCCCATTTTGGGATGGGTCGCGGACGCACAGCCCCGCGTCCGTTTCTTGCAAAACAAACTCCGCCGCGCGCACCCGCGTAGCGACGCGCGCGAGTTCGTCGGCATTGGGCAGGACGAGGGTAAAATACTGCAAACCGACAGAATCGGGCGGCGGCGCGGGCGCGTGCGCGCTCTCCCAATTGTTCATGCCGAGATGATGATGATAACCGCCCGCCGACAAAAAAGCGGCGCTGCCCATATTTGCCATTTCGTCCAAACCGATGACGTCGCGATAAAACGCCGCAGCGCGATCCACGTCCGCGACTTTGAGGTGCATGTGACCCAAGACGGTAGCGCGCGCCAAGCCCGACCAAGCGTCCGTTTCTTGGTCCAACTCGCGCAATACGCCGCGCACGTCTACGGGTAGGGTGCCCATCACAAAATTTCCGTTCTTGTCATACCACTCGCTACGCGGGCGGTCGCGATAGACTTCGATGCCGTTGCCGTCAGGGTCGCTGAAATAAATGGCTTCGCTCACGATATGGTCGCCAAAACCCAACTCGATATCGTGTTGGATAAAATTTCGCAGCGCGCGCGCCAACTCCAAACGCGACGGCACAAGAATGGCAAAGTGATACAAGCCGGTGGCAAAGCGCTGCGCGTGCGCGTCGGGATTTTCGTCGAGGACGAGTAACGCCGCGCCGCCCGCGCCGAGATGCGCCGCGTTTTTTTCCATGCGCTGCAAACGGAATCCTAACGCCTCTTGATAAAACGCGAGCGAACGTTTTAGGTTCGGCACGGTCAACCGCACATGCCCCAGCGTCGTTTGCGCGTCAAGCGAAATCGGACGCGGCTGCGGTTTGGGAAAAGACATTTGCACTGGATTTCTACTTTCAAAAAATCCGCGCGCAGCGGACGGAAAATGGCTCGGCGCCAAATTTTGGCGGCAATGTCAAGCGCGCGCCCTGTTATGTGACGCGCGCTTGAAAAATGTTACGTGAGCCGTCAAGCCGTCGCCAGAGCCGGTTCAGCCGGTTGCGCTTCGGGAACCTTGGTGAACTCGATGTCAATTTCGATTTTGATTTCGTCGCTGACCAACCAACCGCCGGTTTCCAACGCAACGTTCCAATTCAAATCCCAGTCCTTGCGGTTGATTTTGGCGGTCGCGCTGAAACCTACGCTGTGCGTACCCCAGGGCGATTTCGCCGCGCCGAGATGTTCGACCTGCAAAACCACCGGTTTGGTTATGCCCCGAATCGTCAGAGCGCCATACAGTTTGCCGTGCTTTTCGTCAATTTTCTCGCCGCGCGTCGCCTTGAAGACGATGGTCGGATATTCCGCCGCATTAAAAAAATCGGGCGAACGCAAATGCGTATCGCGGTCAGCGGCGCGCGTATTGACGCTTGCCGCGTCAATCTCGACCGTCAGATGCGCATCCAAAAAATCTTGCTCGCTGAGCGTATTTTCCGCATGCAATTTTTCAATCTGCGGGTCGTCGAGCGCGGTTTCAATCTTGAATTTTTCAAATTCTCCGCGCACCGTCGAAATCATCATGTGGCGCACCGAAAATTGAATCGCGGTATGCGAATAATCTACTTGCCAAGTCATAATACTTTCCCTCCTAAAGGATTGGATTTGCCGGACCATTCATCCGGGTTTAGCTTTGCGCGGCGAACGTCGCCGCCAACGACGCACACGTTCGATATAGTTTAACTATAAACTATATCAAGATAAAAAAAACCGCGCCTATTCCGCCGCCAACGCGCGGTCGAGTTCGCTGAGCAACGCGAGCAATTGTTTCTGTTTGACGGGCGACAGCTTGCCCAGCTGGGCGGCGATAAAGCGGCTCTGCGCGGGCACTACTTTTTGCATCAGGGCTCGGGCTTTGGGCGTCTGGTACAACATGTACGCGCGGCGGTCTTGCGGGTCGGCGCGACGCTCCACCAAACCCTGCTCGACCATGCGATCCATCAAGCCGCACACATTGCCTTTGGTCACGAGCAGCCGGTCGGCGAGACATTGCTGCGTGATGCCTTCTTCGCGGCTCAACTGCACCAAAACGTCAAACTGCGGCAGCGTGAGATTGTACTGCGCCAGCTGCGCGGTTTCACGCCGCTGAATCTGATGGTGTACGCGGAGGAGATGAATCCACGCCAAAACCGACGCTTGCACTTGAGCCATATAGTTTAAGTATATACTATTTTGGACGCGTTGTCAACACGGCAAAAACGCTTGGAGTCTTGCGGACAATGCGCCAGCCCTACCCCAAAATAAAACGGACGAACGGCATACCGTTCGTCCATTCGTTCACAACGCCAGCGCAGCTTGCAACGTCGTCAAGTCGTCGGGGTCGCGGCGCAGCGTAAAGCCCAATTTGCGGGACACGGCTTGCATCGCGTAATTTTCGGACGCGATATAGGCGATGATGCGCTGCAATTTTTCATCGCGGCCGATTTGCACAAGCATTTTCAAAAATTCGGCGCCGAGCCCTTTGCCGTGAAACGCGTCCACAATCAGCATCGAGTATTCGCCGTCGCGCGTGCCGTTAATTTTGGAAAGCCGTCCGACGCCAACAATTTGTTTGACGCCGGGCGCGGGCGGCGTATATTCCGCGACGAGCGCCAGCTCGCGGTCGTAATCGTTATAACAAATGCGCGCGAGCCGTTCGTGCGTAATGCGTTGGTCGAGCGCGAGTGGGTGCATGTAACGCAAATAGACGCTGCGCTCGGAAATCTGTTTGTGATATTCCACCATCAGCGGTTCGTCTTCGGGCCGAATCGGTCGAATCAAAAGCGTGACGCCATCTTGGGTGGTCCAAGTTTTGACGTATTGCAACGGATACGGGCGAATCGCCAAACGCGGCAATTGTTCGCGCGTCGTTTCGGGTCCGTACAAAATCACGCGCGCGTCGAGCGCGATGCACCGATTGTCGCCGCCGACATGTTCCGGCGGAATGGCGAGCAGCGGGTTAATGTCAATTTCTTTGATGAAGCGTTGTTCGACGACCAAAGCGCTAAAGCGCACCAAGAGCTGCGCCAATTGTTCGATGTTGAACGGCACGCGACCGCGCACGCCTTGCAGCGCGGTATAAATTTTAGTGCGCTCCATCATGCGCCGTGCGAGCGTGGTATTGAGCGGCGGCAAACCGAGCGCGCGATCCTTGAACACTTCGACCAATTGGCCGCCGAGACCGAATAGAATCACGGGCCCAAATTGCGCGTCGAGCGAACTGCCGAGAATGAGCTCATAGCCGTCGGCGAGTTTCAACATTGGCTGCACGGTGACGCCGCCAAAATCTGCGACGCGCGCTTTGGTCGTCACCGCAGCTTGGATTTCCGCGAACGCGGCGCGCACTTGGGCGGCGTCCTGCAAATTCAATTTAACGCCGCCGACATCGGTCTTGTGCGTAAGCGTATCGGAAAATAATTTCAAGACGGCGGGATAGCCGATGGCGTCCGCCGCCTGAACCGCTTCCTCCACAGTTTTGGCGACGCGCGTTTCGACGGTGGGAATATCGTACGCGGCGAGCAGTTGTTTCGATTCGTACTCGTTCAAAAGCGTGCGCCCTGCTTGGCGCGCCGCGTCAATAATCGCGGCGGCGCGCGTATGGTCGGGGTCGTTCGTATCGGCATACGACGGCGTTTCGTACAGCTGTTTCAAATTTTCCGCGTACTGCCACAGATAATTGAACATGCGCGCGGCGGTGTCGGGATAACCGAACGTGGGGATTCCAGCGCGATTCAAAATCGCTTCGCCCACTTCGACTTGGGTGCCGCCCATCCAACTAGCCAGCACGGGCTTGCCCGGAATTTTTGCATACGGTTTCAATTGCTCCGCCGTCATGGTCGGATCGGTCATGGCTTGCGGCGTGAGAATGACGAGCAAGCCGTCGCTGTGCGGGTCTTGCGCAGTAAGTTCCAAAGTTTTCGCGTAGCGTTCCGGGCTGGCATCGCCGAGAATGTCCACCGGATTATTATGACTCCAGGCGGCAGGCAAGAGCCGATTCAAGCGTTCCAGCGTCTCGGGGTGAATGGGCG
>Ga0226835_1000337_pt1 | contig 62804 bp, 65 predicted proteins | sample LAC_MetaG_1_FD_163627 | JGI IMG/M metagenome (GOLD analysis project Ga0226835, IMG submission 163627) | Anaerobic ammonium oxidizing microbial communities from anammox membrane bioreactor (MBR) in UC Berkley, California, United States -... | ecosystem: Engineered > Bioreactor > Anaerobic >...
TCCGCCGGCGCGGCGTCGGGCCCCACACCCAGCACCGAGCGGGCCTGCGCCGCATCCATCATCCCCAGCATGGTCGCGCACCGCCCGGCGCCGCGCCCTGCGTGCCCCCGAGAGGAGCGGACGCGAAGAGCGGGCCGCCCCCCTGCCCCGGGGACGGCCCGCCGCACCGTTCGGCCACGCCCTGCCCTGCCGCCGCTCGCCCGACCCTGCCTGCCGCCGACGGACGCGCCGATCGGTGCACGATCACCGGCACGCCTGGACTCGCGCCGTGGGCTGGATGTTAGATACATCTGATTCCTAGGTCAAGGCGATACCGTACCCCCGACGTCTACCGGTGCGCTCGCCTGCGTACCGACGCGACGAGGAAGGAGCCGGCCCTGCCCCGGCGGCACCGCAACCTCGACGAGACCCGTACCCTGCTCCTCGACACCGGCGTCGCCATGCTCCGGGAGTCGGGCGTCCGCCTCGCCCTCAAGGAGGTGGGCCTGATCGACGTGTGCCGGCGGGCCGGGTTCAAGTCGGCCGGGTCGGGCTACAAGATCTGGGCCACCCAGGACGACTTCCACGCCGACCTGCTCCGCCACGCCGCCGAGCCGTCGTCCGAAGCCGGGGTCATCGCTGTCTCGGACCTGATCGACGCCCTGGGCGGTGGCTCCGGCGGCTTCGCGGAGCTGGTGCGCCTGGTCGCGACCGCCCAGATCGCCGACATCAGCGACCGCCCTGACTACGAGGTGTACCTAGCCTTGTGGTTGGAGCGTCGCGCCGACCCCGAGATCGCCCGCCTAGTTGAGGAGGCCGACCAGGCCCTCCTCGGGGGGTTCGCCGATGTGTACGCGGCCGCGGCCGCAACGTACGACCGCGAGTTCGTCCCCCCGTTCAACCCCGAGATGCTCGCCGTCGCGATATCGGCGCTCTCGGAGGGCATGACGATCCGGCTCGGGATCACCCCGGACCTGGTCCCGCCGCCCTTTCTGTGGGCGCCGGATGCCGCCGACCCCCCCGCCGAGTGGCACCTGTTCGCGACCTCGGTGTGGGCGCTGGTCGACATGATGACCCGCCCCCGAACCCGGACCGGCGACGAGGCCCCCGCCCCGGCCCCGGCCGGGACCGGGGATCAGAACATCGGGCCGGGCGGGGGCGACGCCTCGGGATCCACCGCGCAGGTGAACAGGCCCGAGTAGCCGCGCCCCCTCGCCGTCATCTCGGTGAGCGCGCCGGGACCGGCCTTGGCGTAGAGGCTGTCCTGGTCGTTCTTGGTGCGGGGGTGGCCGAACTTCGCGTACGGCCCGGCCCGGAGGATCTCCGCGGTGACGTCCTCGTCGAAGAAGGCCTGCCCGACGTGCGCTACGTGGCCGCCGTCGTAGGTCCGGCCGATCGTGCCGCCCTCGTGGACCTTCAGGTGGATGTGGACCGTGCGGCCCTCGTACCAGCCGGGGAAGATCGTGGTGAACTCGGCGATGCCGTCGTCGCCGGTGAGCTGGACCCCCCGCAGGTAGCGCTCGGCGTTGCGGCCCTCACGCCCGGTCTCCTCGAGGCTGTTGCCGTTCCACCCCGAGTACTCGCCCCCGGCGTCGCAGTGCCATACGTCGACCGCGGCGCCGGCGAGGGGCGCGCAGGCCTTGGCGTCGAGGACCCGAACCCGGAACCGGAACGGGGTGCCCGGGCGACCCTCGGTGATGTCGGCCCGGGCGAGGGGGCGCTCGATGTAGTACGGCCCGGCGGTGACCTCGGGGCTGAGCAGGCAGGCGCCCGCCGGCAACGTCGTCGGCGTCGACCGCGGGGTCGCGCGCCGTGCCGGACGGGAGGTCGCGGTCGACCCGGACGTGTCGCTCCCGCCGCCCGAGGTGCAGCCCGCGATCAGGACGGCCGCGCCCCCGACGATGAACTCGCGGCGCCCCACGAGGCTCCGCCGGCCGACCGGCTTCTCACCCGACATCCGATCCCCCCTGACGTGTCCCCCGGCCACCATCCGGCGGCCACCGGCACAGCCTCGCGTGTCAACGGGCGGCGCGCGCGGGCGGCTCCGCCTCGGCCGGTCCGGGGCCGAGCACGTCGCGCAGGCCGGCCAGGCGCTCGGGCACGACCCGGAACCAGGCCCACCGGCCGCGCTTCTCGCGCTCCAGCAGGCCCGCCTCGGTGAGCAGGCCCAGGTGGTGGCTGACGGTCGGCTGCGACCGCTCCAGCGGGCCGGTCAGGTCGCAGGCGCAGACCTCGCCCGCGGGCGCGGCCGCGACGATCGACAGGAGCCGCAGCCGCACCGGGTCGGCCAGCAGGCGGAACGCCGCCGCGAGGTCGGCGGCGTCGGTCTCCGAGAGCGGCTCCTCGGCGAGCGGCGCGCAGCACGGCACCGCCCGCCGGGTGCCCGTCGAGGCCTTCTTGGTCACGCGCCCTCCCGTTCCGGCCGGCCACCGGGGACGCCTCCGCGGCGCACCGAGCCCGGGACCCAGGCTAATACATTGACACAGATCTATGTGTTGGGGTACCGTGACGTATCGACGTTTGTAAATCTGTTGCCCCGAGGGGCGCGGGAGGTGAGTGAGCATGGACGACCTGCGGGAACGGGTGCGGGAGCGCTACGCCGCCGCGGCACGAGCCGCCGGCGAGCCCGGCGGCGGGTGCTGCGGGGGCGCGCCCACCGAGCCGGTCGAGGAGGGGTTCGGCGCCGCCCTCTACGACCCCACCGAGAGCGGCGCCCTTCCCGCCGCCGCGGTCGCGGCCAGCCTGGGCTGCGGGAACCCCACCGCGGTGGCCGAGCTCCGCCCCGGCGAGACCGTGCTCGACCTCGGCTCCGGCGGAGGGATCGACGTGATCCTGTCGGCCCGGCGGGTCGGGCCCGAGGGCAAGGTCTACGGGCTCGACATGACCGACGAGATGCTCGACCTGGCCCGGCGCAACGTGGCCGAGGCCGGCGTCGCCAACGTGGAGCTCCTACGGGGCCACATCGAGGACGTTCCCCTTCCCGCCGCGACGGTCGACGTGGTCATCTCCAACTGCGTGATCAACCTCTCGACCGACAAGGCGGCGGTGTTCGCCGAGATGTTCCGGATCCTGCGACCCGGTGGCCGCGTCGGGGTCAGCGACGTCGTCGCCGAGGACCGCCTGAGCCCGGCCGACCGCGCCGAACGGGGTGACTACGCCGGCTGCATCGCCGGAGCGCTCTCGGTCACCGAGTACGAGGAGGGCCTGCGGACCGCCGGCTTCGAGGAGGTGTCGATCACCTTCACCCACGAGGTCGCCGACGGCCTCCACGGCGCCATCGTCCGCGCCACCCGCCCGTCCTGACCCGCCGCGGTCCGCGATCACCGTGGCGCTCGACGGCTTCCGCCGTGGAGACGATGGGACTCGAACCCACGACCCCCTGCTTGCAAAGCAGGTGCTCTAGCCAGCTGAGCTACGTCCCCGTTCGGAGCGACCAGGGTACCCGCCGCCCGGGCCGACCGGTCCTCGTTCGCCGGCGGGTGGCCACTACGCTGGCTGGTTCGGCCGTCCCCGGGTCGGCGCCGCACCCCGCGAACCTCCAAGGTCATCGATGCTCCCGCCCCCGAGCGCCGCCGTCGCCGCCTCCACCGGCAAGTCCGGCGCCGACTTCGTGCACTTCGACGTGCCCCTGTGGGTCTGGGCGGCGCTGATCGCGGTCATCGTCGTGCTCCTGCTCGCCGACCTGATGCTGGTCCACCGCACCCCGCACGACATCAGCCTGAAGGAGGCGGGCATCGAGTCGGCGGTGTGGATCGCCCTCGGCCTGTCGGTGACGATCGGGGTCTTCGCCTGGCACGGCGGCGCGGCGGCCGGCGAGTACCTGTCGGGGTACCTGATCGAGAAGAGCCTCTCGATCGACAACGTCTTCGTGTGGGCCGTGATCTTCGGCTACTTCGGCGTGCCCAACCGCTACCAGTTCCGGGTCCTGTTCTGGGGCATCTTCGGCGCCCTCGTGCTGCGGGCGATCTTCATCTTCGCCGGCGTGGCGCTGATCGAGGCCTTCGACTGGATCCTCTACGTGTTCGGCGGGTTCCTGCTCGTCACCGCCTGGCGGGTCGGCCGCCACTCCGAGACCGAGGTACATCCCGACAAGAACCCGGTGCTGCGCTTCGTGCGCCGGGTGGTGCCCTCCACCCCCGACTACGACGGCCAGAAGCTCTTCACCCGCCGCACCGGCCGCCTGCTCGCCACGCCGCTGTTCGCGGTGCTGATCCTCGTAGAGACGACCGACGTCATCTTCGCCGTCGACTCGATCCCCGCGGTCCTGGCGGTCTCACGGGTGCCCTTCATCGTGTTCGCGTCGAACGCCTTCGCCATCCTCGGCCTGCGGGCGCTCTACTTCCTGCTCGCCGGTATGGCCGACCGGTTCCGTTACCTCAACATCGGCCTGGCGGCGATCCTGGCCTTCGTCGGCGTGAAGATGCTGGTCGCCGAGGTGTACCACATGCCCACGTGGCTCAGCCTGACCGTCATCGCGGCCGCGCTGACCGTCACGGTCGTGGCCTCGTTGCGGGCCGAGAAGCGAGAGGCCGCCGAACCCCGAGAGGAGCCGATCCCGTGACTCCCGACCGACCGGCTCGGCCGACGCTGACCTTCGGCGACGACGGCACGCCCGCCGCCGACGTGGCCTGGCTCTGGATTTCCGAGCACTCGTGGACGGGATGGCGCCTCGAGGTGGTCACGGTCACCGACGTCCCTATCGCCCCCCCGCCGCCCGAGGAGGCGCGCCTGCACCCCTGGGACCCGCCCCGGCCCCGGCACGCGTTCGAGGAGACGGGCTTCGCCGAGGTCGAGCACCTCACGGCCCGCATCGACCCGCGTCTCGCCCTGTCCACCCCCACCGACCTGCTGGTGATCGGCCCCAAGGGGCCCGGCCTCCTCAAGGGCGTCGGGCTGGGCAGCACCGCCGAGTGGCTCGTTCAGCACCCGCCCTCGCCCCTCGTGGTGGCCCGCACCGGCGCCCCGACCCGCCGCGTGCTCGCCGCCCACGACGGCTCCCCCCACGCCCAGCGGGCCCTGACGACGCTGGCGGGGCTCCCGTGGGTGGCCGGCGTGGAGCTCGTGGTGCTGACCGTCGACGACGGCCGCGCCGACGTCGACGCGGCCTCGGCCCTGGTCGACGAGGCACTGGCCGGCGCGCCGGTGGAGGCCGTCCGGGTCGTGGCCACCGACCGCGATCCCACCACCGTCATCCTCCAGGAGTACCGGGCGCGCGAACCCGACCTGCTGGTCCTCGGGACCGTGGGGCTCACCGGCTGGCGACGCCTACGTCTCGGTTCGACCGCCGGCGCCGTGGCCCGCTCGGTGCCGGGTTCGGTGCTGCTGGCCCGCGCCGACGTCCCCGGCGAGAACCCCTGAGCACCGGGCGCGCTCAGACGGGCGTGCCCTCGAACGCCGCCGCCCGCACACCCCTGGTCATGAGCTCCGCGAGGAACGCCACCGGGTCGACCGCCCGGGCGAGGCCCGTGGCGCCGGGCGCGAGCGTCGGGCCGACCGTCAGCGCGCCGGCCAGGTGCGCGGCGACCGTCGCCAGGACCGTCCCCGCGGCGACCTCGGCCCGCTCCACCACCCCGTAGACGAGCGTCTCCCACGCCACGCCGCGGCGCCCGTCGACCTCGACACGGGCCGCCGCCCATCCGGTGTCGGCGGCGCGGCGGACCGGGAACGGGGCCCAGCCGCGCGAGGGCGGCGCGGCGAAGCGCACCGAGGCGCGCTCGAGACCGGGGAACCCGTCGTGCAGGAGCTCGACTCCACCGTCGACGAGGTGGCACTCGGCCGCCCCGACCGGGTCGGGGAACCAAACCAGCTCGTGCCCCCCGCGCCGGGGGTCCTCGTTCCACCGGCCGGCCCGCAGCTCGCGCGGTCGTTCCCGCAGGGCCCGCCGGAGCGCGTCGCGGCAGGCCGGCCCGGCCGTACCGCTGCGGGCCACCCGGACGGTGGTCACGGTGTCGAGCGCGGCTCCCGCGTGCGCCGCCAGGACGTCGGTGAGGCCGGGGGCGAGGCCGGCGCCCATCACGATCCGGCTGCCGGTCCGCCGGGCCCGTGCGCCCAGGGCCAGCAGGGCCGCGATGCCGGCCCGGTCGTCGGCGCAGGACACGACGTCGACGCCCGCGTCGACCGCCGGCGGGGCGGCCACGGCGTCGACCCCGCCCGGGAGCGCGCAGGCGAGGACGCTGACTCCGCCGGGGATCGGGTCGCCCGGGCGCCAGTCGGTCACCTCGGCCTTGGGTGACATCACCTCGACCACCGACCGCGCCCGCCGCGCGTCACGGTCCGCGACCAGGACGTGCTCGACCCCCGGCGTGTCGACGAGTTGGCGCGCGGCGCGGGCGCCGACCGCACCGGCGCCACCGAGGAGGATCGTCACCGGTAGTCGGGACCCTCGAGCTCCCGCCAGCCCCCTCCGGTGGGCGGTACGCCGCCGCGACCCCGCAACTTCAGGATCCCGCCGGCCAGGACCGCCAGCACCAGCACCAGGAGGCCTCGCCTCAGGTTCTTCACGGTGGGGCTAGGTGGAATCGAACCACCGACCTCACCCTTATCAGGGGTGCGCTCTAACCGACTGAGCTATAGCCCCGCAGGCCGCGCCGAGCGGGCCGGGAAGCGGTGATGGTACCAGCGGGCGTGGCCGGGCCCCCAGGCGTCGCCCCGCGCCACGCCGGCGGGCAACGGGCTACGGGTCCTGGCGCGGCATCGGCGTGCTTGCTCCGGTAACAACAGGACTGTACGCTTTCGCGGTACCCATCCGGATGTCGACCGATCACGAACGGGGACCCTCGGTGAAGGTGACGGCGCTGCGCATTCCCGTCATCGTGGTGGTCGCGCTCATGGTCCTCACGGGATGCGACTGGGTGAGCTTCGGTTACAGCGCGGCGCGCACCCGGTACAACAACACCGAGACCGCGATCACGGTCGCGAACGTGAGCGATCTGACCAAGGCCTGGGAGGGCAGCGACGACGGGACCCCCCGTGCGGCGACCGCGTCCCCTGCCGTCGCCCACGGGATCGCCTACATCAGTGTCGCCGTGCCCACCCCGAACCAACCGGCCGGACGCGACATAGAGCTCCGGGCCTACGACGCTCGGGGATCGACGAGTTGCGACGGACTCCCGAAGGTCTGCCGCCCGCTTTGGACCGCGTCGCTCGGCGACGACGGCGGCGGCCCCCACCTGGCTTCCGTCCACACGCCCGCCGTCTCGGACGGGGTGGTCTTCGTGACGAACCGCACGACGCTCTACGCGTTCGACGCCTCGGGGACGGCGGGGTGTTCAGGTGAGCCCAAGGTGTGCGCCCCGCTCTGGAATGCGACCCTAACCACCGCCTACGACACCTACACCTACACCCCCACCGTGGCCGGTGGCATCGTCTACGTCGTGAGCGGCGACCGGCTCTACGCGTTCGACGCAGCGGGGGTCGCCGGGTGCTCAGGGGTACCGAAGGTCTGCGCGCCGCGCTGGACGGGTCCGGTGACGGCGTCGATCGGGGCCGAGTACTCGTCACCTGTGGTCGCGGGCGGGATGGTCTACGCGCCGGGCAGCCGGCGGGTCCACGTGTTCGATGCCCGCGGCGAGGTGGGCTGCTCCGGAACGCCAGTGTCGTGCACGCCGATCTGGTCGACGGCGCCTGACGCCGGCCCGGATGGCTACGCGGTCACCGCGGCGGTCACCGGCGGACGGCTCTACGTGGACAAGGGCGACCGGATCGACACCTACGACGCCACGGGATCGATCGGCTGCGGAGGCGCCCCGAAGACATGTGGAGCCCGGTGGTCGTATCCCGGGAACGGCAACCTGGGGTTCTCGGCGATCGCAATCGCGAACGGCGTCCTGTACAGCGGTGGGAACCAGGGGAGCGTCCTGGCGGCGTTCGACGCGTCGGGCGTGTCGGGGTGCTCGGGGACGCCGAAGCTCTGTGCTCCGCTGTGGACGTCGACCGTCAGGAGCGGCGTGCGGTTCTCGGCGCCCGCGATCGCGAACGGCGTGGCCTTCATAGGCGGCGATTCGCCCGGCGTGTTGTACGCGTTCGACGCCTCGGGGGCTCAGGGGTGCTCCGGCGCCCCCAGGACCTGCGAGCCGCTCTGGTCCTCGCCGGCGATCGGACGGGATCCCGGCGACCCGGTCTTCTCGTCTCCCGCGGTCGCCAACGGCACGGTCTACATCGGGACCGACGCGACCGGGATCGTGGCGTTCGAGTGACGGGGCCGCTCCTGATGGACGGAGCTCGCCCAGACCGCCCGCGCCGCCCTTGAGGCGCCGCCGGCCGGCGGCCGAGAGGGGGACTCTGCCAGCGGCGCGGTTCAGGCCCCGGCGTCGAGCTGGTCCTCGACGAGGATCACCTCGATGCCGCCGATGGTGTCGGCGAACAGGTTGTAGAACGCGGCCGCGATGACGGTGATCAGGGTGAGGAGCGTCACGAGCACCAGGCCCACCAGCGCCATGCCGATCAGCAGGCGGGTCGAGAGGAAGGTGAAGTCCTTGGTACTGAGCAGCGAGGTCATGAAGTCCTCGACGTCGGAGACCACCCCGAACGACGACGCCACCAGCCACAGGACCACGAAGGCGAGGATCAGCGCGGCCAGGGCCACCAGGTAGAACGCCAGGGAGACCTTCAACACCGTCCAGAGGTCGAGCCGCCTCACGGTCTGGCGCGTGACGGCCGGACGCCCCGACGCCACGCGCCCGTCGGCCTGAGGCGGACGGGACACGGCGACGGAAGCCGCGCCCCCGGAGGAGCGCCGGCGCGAGGCCTTCGAGCCCGGCGCCTTGCCGCCCGGAGCCGGCGGACCCGACTCCTTCGAGCCCGGCGCCTGGGAACCGACGGCCGGAGCCACCGCTCAGACGCCTTCCTCGTCGTCGCTGCCCTCGAGCACGGGCGCGACCGCGGCGATCGCCTCGCCCTCGTCGAGGCGTACGACCCGCACCCCGGTGGCGTCGCGACCCTGCGAGGAGATCTCGCCGGCGTTCATCCGCACGATCTTCGCCGCCGAGGAGTAGACGAGGATCTCGGTGTCGGGGCCGACCATGAACGCGGCGACGATCTCGCCGCGCCGGGCCGTGAGCTTCATGCCCCGCACCCCCTGGCCGCCCCGGTTCTGGCGGGTGAAGCGGTCCAGGCGGGTCCGCTTGCCGTGCCCGCTGCTGCTCACGAACAGCATCACGGCGTCGTCGCGGGCGACGTCACAGGCCACCACGGCGTCGGCGTCGTCCTTGAGCTTCATGCCCCGCACCCCGCCGGCGGCCCGCCCCATCGGCCTGACGTCCTCCTCGGAGAACCGGATCGTCATGCCGTTGCGCGACACCATGAAGATCTCGTCGTGACCGGTGGTCTGCACCACCTTCACCAACTCGTCGCCGTCGCGGAGGTTGAGCGCGATGAGGCCCGTGCGCAGCGACGAGTCGTACTCCGACATCTTCGTCTTCTTCACCACCCCGTTACGGGTGGCGAAGAAGAGGTACGCGCCGTCCTCGTAGGTGCGGGTGTCGATGACGGCCTGGATGTGCTCACCGGCCTCGAGCGCGATCAGGTTCACCAGCGCGGTGCCCCGCGCCTGGCGCTCCTTCATCGGGATCTCGTGGGCCCGGAGCCGGTAGACCTTGCCGCGGTTGGAGAAGAACAACAGGTAGGAGTGGGTCGTGGTGGTGAGGAGGTGCTCGACGTAGTCCTCCTCGCGGAGCTTGGCGCCGCTGACGCCGCGACCGCCCCGGCTCTGGCGCCGGAACGCGTCGGCCGAGACGGTCTTCACGTAGCCCCGCTGCGAGAGGACGACCACCACCTCTTCGTCGTCGATGAAGTCGAGGGCGTCGAGGTCGCCGGGGTCGAAGGTGATCTCGCTGCGCCGGGAGTCGGCGTAGCGACCCCGCAGCTCGGACAGCTCGTCGCGGATCACGCCGCGCAGGACGGCTTCGTCGGCGAGGATGCCCTCGAGGGTGGCGATCGTGGCCATGAGCTCGTCGTACTCGTCGCGCAGCTTCTGGTGCTCGAGCTGGGCCAGGCGGCGCAGGGGCATCTCGAGGATGTGCCCGGCCTGCACCTCGGTGAAGTCGAACGGCTCCGCCATGAGGCCGGCCCGGGCGGCGTCGGTGTCGGCCGAGCCCCGGATCAGCGCGATCACCTCGTCGATCATGTCGAGGGCGCGCAGCAGGCCCTCGACGATGTGGGCGCGGTCGCGGGCCTTGCCGAGGCGGTAGTCCGTCCGGCGGCGCACGACGTCCTTCTGGTGCTCGACGTAGACGGAGAGCGCGGCGGCCAGGTCGAGTAGGCGCGGCACGCCGTCGACCAGGGCCAGCATGTGCACCGGGAAGCTGGTCTGCATCGGGGTGTGCTTGTAGAGCTGGTTGAGCACCACCTGCGCGTTGGTGTCGCGCTTGAGATCGATGACGAGGCGCAGCACGTCGCCGGACGACTCGTTGCGGACGTCGCGGATGCCCTCGACCTTGCGCTCGTTGGCCAACTCGGCGATCTTCTCGCCGATCACCTCGGCCGACGTCTGGTAGGGCACCTGGCTGACGACGATTCGGTGCGTCCCCTTGCGGTCCTCTTCGATGTCGGCGACGGCCCGCAGGCGGATCGAGCCCCGCCCGGTGGTGTAGGCGTCGATGATGCCCTGGCGGCCGAGGATCAGCCCGCCGGTCGGGAAATCGGGGCCCTGCACGAACTGCATGAGGTCCTGGGGAGTGGCCTCGGGGTGCTCGAGCACGTGAAGGGTGGCGTCGATCACCTCGCCGAGGTTGTGGGGCGGGATGTTGGTGGCCATCCCCACCGCGATGCCGCCGACCCCGTTCACGAGCAGGTTGGGGTAGCGGGCGGGCAGCACGACCGGTTCCTGGTTCTGCCCGTCGTAGGTGTCGGCGAAGTCGACGGTGTCCTCGTCGATCTCGCCCAGCAGGTCCATCGCCAGCGGCGCCAACCGCGCCTCGGTGTAGCGCATGGCGGCCGGGCGGTCCTTGGGGTCGGGCGAGCCGAAGTTCCCGTGGCCGTCGACGAGCGGGTAGCGCAGGGAGAAGTCCTGGGCCATGCGGGCCAGGGCGTCGTAGATGGCGGTGTCGCCGTGCGGGTGGTACTTGCCCATCACGTCGCCGACCGCGGAGGCCGACTTCTTGTAGTTGCGGTCGGGGCGCAGGCCACCCACGTACATGCCGTAGAGGATCCGGCGGTGCACCGGCTTCATGCCGTCGCGGGCGTCGGGCAGCGCCCGCGAGGTGATGACCGACATCGCGTAGTCGAGGAAGGAGCGTTCCATCTCCTCCTGGATCTCGATCGGTTCGATGTTCCCCAGCGTCTGCTGGACCCCGTCGTCGGGCATGCGTGGATTCCTCCCGCGCGTCCTCAGATGTCGAGGAAGCGCACGTCCTTGGCGTTCTCCTGGATGAACGTGCGCCGCGACTCGACGTCTTCGCCCATCAGGGTGGAGAAGATCTCGTCCGCGATGGCGGCGTCGTTGGCCGACACCTGGAGCAGGGTGCGAGTAGCCGGGTTCATGGTGGTCTCGCCGAGCTCCTGCCAGTCCATCTCGCCGAGACCCTTGAACCGGCTCACCTCGAAGCGGCGGCCCTCGTGCTCCGCCTCGAAGCGGCGCAGTGCCGGTTCGTCCTTGAGGTAGTTGCGCTCCTTGCCGAGGTCGGCCCGGAACAGCGGCGGCTGAGCCACGTAGATGAAGCCCTGCTTGAGCATCTCGGGGAGCTGGCGGTAGAAGAACGTGAGCAGCAGTGTGCGGATGTGCGCGCCGTCGACGTCGGCGTCGGTCATGAGCACCACCTTGTGGTACCGGACCTTGGTGACGTCGAAGTCGTCGCCGACGCCGGCGCCGATCGCGGTGATCAGCGCCTGGATCTCCTCGTTCTTGAGCATCCGGTCGACCCGGGCACGCTCGACGTTGAGGATCTTGCCCCGGATCGGCAGGATGGCCTGGAAGTGCGGGTTGCGGGCCCGCTTGGCGCTGCCGCCGGCGCTGTCGCCCTCGACGATGAAGAGCTCGGCCTCGTCGGGCTTGCGCGACGCGCAGTCGGCGAGCTTGCCGGGCATGGCGGCCGACTCGAGCAGCGACTTGCGTCGGGTGAGGTCACGGGCCTGGCGGGCGGCGACCCGGGCCCGGGCCGCCTGGGCCCCCTTGTTGACGATCTGCTTGGCCTCGGTCGGGTGCTCCTCGAGCCAGTCCGCGAGGTGCTCGTTGGTGGCCTTCTCGACCAGCGAGCGCATCTCGGTGTTGCCGAGCTTGGCCTTGGTCTGACCCTCGAACTGCGGGTTGCGCAGCTTCACGGACACGATCGCCGTGAGCCCCTCGCGGATGTCCTCGCCGAGGAGGTTCGGGTCCTTCTCCTTGAGGAGGCCCTTGCCGCGGGCGTACTTGTTCACCACGTTGGTGAGGGCCTTCTTGAAGCCCTCCTCGTGCATCCCGCCTTCGGTGGTGGAGATGTTGTTGGCGAACGAGTGGATGTTCTCGTAGAACCCGGCGTTCCACTGCATGGCGACCTCGACCACGCCCGCGCCCTCGCCCGGGGAGTCCTCGAAGGCCGCCACCCGCTTGAACAGCGGCTCCTTGGTGGCGTTCAGGTGCTTGACGAAGTCGATGAGGCCGCCGCTGAACTTGAACACGTGCTCGGCCGGCGTGCTCGGGCGCTCGTCGCGGAAGCGGATCTCGAGGCCCTTGTTCAAGAAGGCCATCTCGCGCAGGCGCTCGATCAGCGTCTGGGCCCGGAACTCGGTCTCCTCGAACACCTCGGGATCGGGCCAGAAGGTGATGATCGTGCCCGTGCGCTTCGACGGGCCGACCTTCTCGAGCTTGCCCTTCGGGCGGCCACCGCGCTCGAAGGACATCCGGTGCTTCGCCCCGTCGCGGTGGACCTCGAGGTCGAGGCGGGTGGACAGCGCGTTGACCACCGACACGCCGACGCCGTGCAGGCCGCCCGAGATCTTGTAGCCCTCGCCGCCGAACTTGCCGCCGGCGTGGAGCACGGTGAGCACGACCTCGGCCGCCGACTTGCCCCGGTACTCGGGGTGGTCGTCGACGGGGATCCCGCGCCCGTTGTCGAACACCCGGCATCCGCCGTCGGGGAGGAGCGTCACGTCGATGCGGGAGGCGAAGCCGGCCATCGCCTCGTCGACGGAGTTGTCGACGACCTCGTAGACGAGGTGGTGCAGTCCTGACGGGCCGGTGGAGCCGATGTACATGCCGGGCCGCTCTCGGACCGGCTCGAGGCCCTTCAGGACGGTTATGTCTTTGGCCGCGTACGCCACGCGCGAAACCTCGCTGTCCTCAGAACGGACCGGGCTCGCCCGCCGCTTCGGGGGTGCGGCGGTCGGGGGGAAGCGCGAAATCCCTGGTCAGAGCCCATGACGGCACTGCGGTCAGTTTACCAGGCGCCGGGGCCGGATCCGGTCCTCACCGGCCCCCAAACGCCTCCGGATCCACCCTCACCCGCAGGGCGCGACAGGCGCCGTCACCGACGGCGGAGGCGAGACGCTCCAGTATCCGGGCCTCCAGGGCCACGATCTGGGTCGCCCACGCCGGAGCGTCGACCACCACGGTGAGCGTCCCGTCGCGAAGACCGCGCGCCTTGCTGTGCACGGCGAGTGCGGGGCCCACGACCTCGGGCCACCGTTCGATCGCCGCACCGGCCCGGGCGGGGTCGCCGAGCCCGAGGCCGCGCGCCACCGCGGCGAGCGCCTCCCCGATGGGGCGGGGGTCGTCGTCGTGGCCTCGGGTGCTCAAGGGTTCACGCCGCCGGCTCGAGCACGCCGGCGCTGACCCGCAGCGACCGCCCGACCCGGATGCCGTCGGGGACCGCCCCGGCCGTGGTCAGGAACGCCTGCCCGCCGGGGAGGTTGCGGACCAGTGCCGCGGCCCGAGCCGGATCGAGCTCGCTGAAGACGTCGTCGAGGAGGAGGACCGGGTCCTCGCCCACCACGTCGGACACCACCCGGTGCCCGCCCAGGCGCAAGGCGAGCGCCAGGCATCGCTGCTCCCCCTGGCTCGCACACGAACGCGCCTCGAGGCCCCGCAGGGACAGGCGCCACTCGTCGCGGTGCGGGCCGACCAGCGTGGTGCCGCGGTCGATCTCGTGGGCCCGGCGCTCGGCCAGGGCCCGTAGGAGCATTCCCTCCACGTCGGAGTCGGCGGTCGGCTCCTCGCCGGCCCACTCGGCCTCGTAAGAGGCGGCGACCTCGTCGGGCGCCCCCGCGAGCGCCACGTACGCGGTGCGGATCTCCGGGAGGAGCCGGTCGGCCAGGCGCAGCCGTCCCCGCACCAGCTCTCCGGCCGCCCGGGCGAACTGGTCGTCGAACACGTCGAGGGTCGTCCGGGCCTCGGCGTCCAGTCGCGGAGTGCGCAAGAGGGCGTTGCGCTGCCGGAGCACCCGCTCGACGTCGGCGCGAGCGGCTTCGTAGCGGGGTGAGCTCGACGCCAGCAGCTCGTCGAGGTAGCGGCGCCGCAGCGCCGGGGCACCCTTGACCAGCTCCAGGTCGTCGGGCGAGAACACCGTGACCCGCAAGCCCTGCGCCAGGTCACGGCGCCGGGCCAGCGGGCTGTGGCCCACGAGGACGCGACTGCGCCCGGTCGCGGCGAGCTCGACCTCGATGAGCTGCTCACCGCCGCCGCGCTCGACCACTCCCCTCACGATCGCTCGCGGCGCACCCGAACGCACGAGGGCGGAGTCGGCCACCCCGCGGAACGACGCCCCCATCGCGAGCCACCCCGCCGCCTCGAGGAGGCTGGTCTTGCCCTGGCCGTTGGCTCCCACCACCACCGTGGCGCCGTCGCCGAACTCGATCTCGGCGCTCCGGTAGCAACGGAAGTCGACCAGTGACAGGCTCCGCAGCCTCAAGCCCGTTCCGGCCCGTCAGGAGATCCGCACCGGCATCAGCAGGTACAGGAAGTCGGGGTCGTCGACGGCCCGCAGGGTGGCCGGCTTCAGGGGGTCGATCGTCTCCAGGACGACCTCCTCCCCGGCGAGGGCGTGGATCCCGTCGAGGAGGAACTCGGGGTTGAACGCCACCGTGAGGTCGGATCCCTCGTACTTGGCCTCCAGCACCTCGCGCGCCTCGCCCACCTCCTGAGCGATGGCGGAGAGCTCGAGCCGGTCGGCCGACATCGCCATCCGCACCGGTGCGGTGTCGCGCCCCTGGCTGACGAGGCGCACGCGCTTGACGGCCGCGTCGAGCACGTCGCGGCCGACGGTGAGCCGGTTCGGGTACCCGCTCGGGATGAGCTGCTCGTAGTTCGGGAAGTCGCCCTCGATCAGCCGGGTCGAGACCTCGGCCGCACCGTGCGTGAAGCTCACGTCGCGCCCCGAGAGCGTGACCGAGATCTCCCCTTCCGACAGGAGGCGCTGCACCTCGGCGAGCGCCTTCGCCGCGACCAGCACCTGCTGGCCCTCCGAGAGCATGCTCACACCGGCCAGGTCCCGCACCGCGAGCCGATAGGAGTCGGTGGCCACCAACCTCAGGCCCTGGCGCGTGGCGGCGAGCAGCACACCGGTGAGGATCGGGCGGGCGTCGTCGCGCGAGGCGGCGGGGACCACCTGGCGCAGCGCCTCGACCAGCGCTCCGGCGTCGAGGGTCGCGGAAGCGCCCTCGACGGGTGCCAGGGGCGGGAAGTCGCCGGCCGGGAGCAGGCGCACCGAGAACGACGAGCGAGCGGCCTCGATGTGGGCGTCCTCGTCGGCGACCGAGATCGTGACCGGACCGGGTTCGAGGTTGCGCACGATCTCCCCGAACAGGCGGGCCGGCACCACGGCCGTCCCGTCGGAGTCGACGTCGGCCGGCACGGTCGTCCGGATCGTGAGCTCGAGGTCGGAGCCGACCAGCTCCACGGTGCCGGTCCCGGCCGTCACCTTGAGGCCGGAGAGCACGGGCAGCGCACCGCCCCGTGACGTCACGGCCCGACCGGCCGACGCGATGGCGTCGGCCAGGGTGTCGCGTTCGCAGCGGAACTTCACCACAGGCCTCCCTGCTGTATGAGAAAGATCTCTTTCGGATCGCCGTAGTAGGTGCTGTGGATTGTGGATGCGTGCCATAACCCCTGGTCAGAGGGGTTGTCAGCCGCGCGGGTTGTCCACAGCGGTCCACAGGAGGTTAGGAGACGGACGCGGAGCGGCGCGCGTTGTGCACCGGCCACCAGCGGATATCCCCAGCCCTCCACAGCTTTATCCACCGGTCCCGAGCTTCACTCGTGAGATCAGCTCGTTGACCTGCTCCAACACCGAGTGGCGTTCGGCCATGAGCGTCGTGATCTTGTCGACGGCGTGCATCACGGTGGTGTGGTCGCGCCCGCCGAACTCCTCGCCGATGCGCGGGTAGCTGCAGTCGGTGAGCTCCCGGAACACGTACATGCTGATCTGGCGGGCGGTGACCAGCGGCCGCTTCCGGCTCTTGCCGCGGAGCTCCTCGATGCTCCAGCCGAAGAGCTCGGCCGTCTCGGCGAGGATCAGCTCCGGCGTGATCGTCCGTGGTGAGGCGTCGGAGAGCTGGTCGGCGAGTATCTCCCGGGCCATCTCCTCGGTGAGGGCCGCCCGGTAGAGGCTCGAGTGGGCGGTGACGCGGGTCAGCGCGCCCTCGAGCTTGCGGACGTTGTCGCTGATGTTGTCGGCGATGAAGGTGAGCACCTCGTCGGGGATGCCCTCGAGGTGGTCGGCGTCGGCCTTCATGCGCAGGATCGCGAGGCGGGTCTCGAAGTCGGGCGGCTCGATGTTGGTGATGAGCCCCCACTCGAAGCGGGTCCGGAGGCGTTCGTCGACGTCTTCGAAGAGCTTCGGCGGACGGTCGGACGAGATGACGATCTGGTTGCGAGTGTCGTGCAGGTGGTTGAAGGTGTGGAAGAACTCCTCCTGGAGCTTCTCGGAGTGCTGGAGGAACTGGATGTCGTCGACGAGGAGCACGTCGACCTCGCGGTGGCGCCGCCGGAACTCGGGGAACGTCGCGTACCGGGTGGCGTCCACGAACTCGTTCATGAACGTCTCGGTGGTGATGTACCGGACCCGCTTGAGGTCGTGGACGTCCTTGACGTAGTTGCCGATCGCGTGCAGGAGGTGGGTCTTGCCGAGTCCCGCGGGCCCGTAGATGAAGAGCGGGTTGTAGCTGCGGGCGGGCTGCTCGGCCACGGCCAGGGCCGCCGCGTGCGAGAAGCGGTTCGACGCCCCGATCACGAACCGGTCGAAGGTGTAGCGCTCGTTCAGGGCGGCGGGGTCCCGCCGCGCCGACTCGAAGCCGGACGTGGTGGCCGCGGACGGATCGGGATGCGGCTCGGGTTCGACCCGGGGGCCGCGTCGAGGACCGGGCGGCGCGTCGGGGGCGGCCGGCGGCGCGTCGACGGCCGTCGTCGTGTGGCCGGTGTCGCGCGGGACCGTCTCCACCACGAGGTCGACGTCGAGGTCCTCGCGGTACTCCTCGCGCAGCACCGATGTGAGCAGCGGGAGGTAGCTCGATCGGATCTTGTCGGCGGCGAGACGGCTCGGGACGCCGAGCACCAGGAGGCCGTCGACGAGGCGGAGCGGCCGCAGGTGGCGGAACCACATGTTCCACGTAACTTCGGCCATCCGGGAGCGCAGGACGGCGCCGGTGCGGTTCCAGGCGTCGGTGTGCTCGGCGACGGAGCGCTCGGCGGCGTCTGAAGCGATGTCGGGGTTGTCCACAGAGCTCGCCACGAGGGGGTCGAGGGAATGCACCGCCGGCGCCGGCCCACGGCCGGATCGTGGATCGGGGAGGCCGGCCGCCGGGGGAACGCCGGACGCGCAACGTACCAAAGGCCTCCTGGGCCCTCAAGAAGCGGCGCGTTGGCGGAGGCCCAGGTCAGGCGGTAGCATCTCGGGCCGTCTCGGCCCGGCTCTTCCCTGGGCGGCGCGCCCACCCCTCCGGCGCCCCCCGACCGGCCCGGCCAGCGTCTGCTCCTCCGAGGAGGCCATGCGTGAAGCGCACCTATCAGCCCAACAACCGGAAACGGAAGAAGAAGCACGGGTTCCGGGTCCGGATGCGCACGCGCGGCGGGCGGGCCGTCCTGCGCGCCCGGAGGACCCGGGGCCGGTCCCGGCTCGCCGCCTGATCCGGCGGGTCAACCAACGTGCGAGCTTCCAGGCCCTGGCAGGTGGTCGGCGCCTCCAGGCCGGCCCGCTGTGGCTGCGCACCGCGCGCCGTGACGACCATGGCCCACCCGGGGTCGCGTACGCGGTGGGCAAGGCCGTCGGGAGTGCACCGGCCCGAAACCGGCTTCGGCGCCGCCTCCGCGCCGCGGTGCGGGCCCACGCCACCGAGCTGCGCGACGGCCACGACCACCTGCTCGGCGCGGGTCCGCGAGCCGCGGGCCTCGCATACGCGGAGGTCGAAGCCCTAGTGGGACGCCTCCTCGCGTCGGTGGTCACCGACCGGTGACGCGCTCGCGCAACCCCGTGGTCTGGGTGGCCGTGGCCCTGATCCGGGCCTACCAGTGGGCCTTCTCGTGGCGGCCGTCGTCGTGCCGGTTCCACCCCACCTGCTCGCAGTACACCCTCGATGCCTTGGTCGAGCACGGAGCAGTCCGCGGAGCCTGGCTGGGAGTACGGCGCATCTCCCGGTGTCACCCCTGGAACGAAGGCGGCATCGACCCAGTGCCTCCGGTCCGGTCGCGGTCCCGATCGGGTCGGCGTGCCGGCGGCACGACACTTCGCGAAAGCGGGCTTCGAACGTGAACAGCATTCTGAACCCCCTATTCAACGTGATGGGCCACGTAATTGCGTGGTTCTACTCGGTAGTGCCGAACTACGGGGTGGCGATCATCTTCCTGACGATCGCCGTCCGTTTGATCCTCTTTCCGTTGACGGCCAAGCAGGCCAAGTCGATGATCGCCATGCAGCGGATTCAGCCGGAGCTGAAGAAGCTGCAACAGAAGTACAAGGGCGACCGGCAGAAGCTCAACGAAGAGATGATGAAGTTCTACAAGGAGAACAAGGTCAACCCCCTGGGGGGCTGCCTTCCCTTGCTCCTGCAGCTTCCCGTCTTCTGGGCCCTGTACCGCGTCCTCGAGCACATGCAGAAGTACGTGCCCACGTCGTCGAGCATGTACGCCGACATGTGCCCCAAGGGGACGTGCCCCAAGCCGCTCGACCTGCCCTTCCTGGGGATGAACCTGAGCCAAGCCGCGACCAGCATCAAAGGGGGCTTCGGCGACGCGCTCCCGTACTACATCCTCATCGTCCTGGTCATGGTGACGGCCTATCTGCAGTCCAAGCAGACCATGAGGAACCAGACTCAGGTCAACACGCAGATGCAGGTGGTCGGGAAGATCATGCCGGTCGTGTTCGGCTTCATATCGATAAATCTGCCGGCTGGTGTTGTGCTCTATTTCTTCATAAGCAACCTGTGGCAGATGGGCCAGCAGGAACTGGTGCTCCGGACGATCGGCCAGGAGCCCGAGCCCGGCGCCGCGATCGACGTGGCCAGCACCGAGCGCAGCGGCTTCCTCGGAAAGCTCCTCAAACCGCCCCCGCCCATCGTGAAGGCGAGCGACGAGGCCGGTACGGAGGACGGGTCCGCGACGGCGTCGAACGGCGACGGCAAGGTGCCGAGGCGTACGGCGTCGGGCGGCAACGGCGCGGGGGGCGCGAAGGCGAAGCCGGCCAAGCCGCATCCCTCCTCACGACGCAAGAACAACCGGCGCCGGAAGCGCTGAGCCATGGAGTGGGTCGAGACCACCGGTAGGACGCTCGCGGAGGCCGTCGACGCGGCCCTCGACCAGCTGGGCGTGCACGAGGACGAAGCCGACATCGAGGTCCTCTCGGAGGGGAAGGCCGGGATCCTCGGGCGTATAGGCGCCCGCGACGCCCGGGTGAGAGCACGGGTCAAGCCCGTGTCGCGGGAGAAGCGCCACCGCCGCCGGGGGTCACGCGAGGCGAGCTCGCGCAAGAGCGGGCCGAAGGGCGGTCGCGGCGGAGGTCGCTCCGGCGCGACGAAGCCGGCGGAGAAGCCGGAGAAGCCGGCGACCGGCTCGGATCGCCCCAAGGGCCCGGCCGGTGACAAGCCCGGCTCGAAGCCGCGCGGTCGCGGCCGGCGACGTACGGGCGGTGAGGGCCAGGACGACACGGAACGAGGAGCGGAGATGACGTCGGAGATGACGGTCGAGGAGCAGGCGGCGGCGGCGACGGACTTCGTGCGCGATCTCGTCGACGCCTTCGGGGTGAGGGCCACGACCGACACCTCGATAGCCGACGACGTCATCTCCATAGACGTCAGCGGCGACGATCTGGGCACCCTGGTCGGCCAGGGTGGAGCAACCCTGAAGGCGATCGAGGACCTCACCCGGACGGTGATGCAGCGACGCGCCGGACGCGGGGCTCGCATCCGAGTCGACATCGGCGGGTACCAGGCGAAGCGTCGCGAGGCACTGGCCGAGTTCGCCAAGAAGCTGGCTCGCCGGGTGGTCGAGACCGGCAAGTCGCAGGCCCTCGAACCCATGAGCGCCGCGGACCGCAAGGTCGTGCACGATGCCGCGGCCGAGGTGGGGGGCGTCGAGACCGTCTCCGAGGGCGAGGACTCCCGCCGCCGGGTGATCATCCACAAGGCCTGAGGTGCCGCCCGCCGCCGGCGATCCTTCGGCGGAACCCCTCGAGGCCGAGCTCGAGAGGGCACGGCGGCTGGGCTTCGTCGGGCCGGGACCGGTCAGGGACCACATCGACCACGCCCGATCCATGGCCGCCGCGGTCGAGGCGATCGAACCCGCGCCGAGGGTCGACCCGAAGGCCGCGTACCTCGACCTCGGTAGCGGCGCCGGCCTCCCTGGTCTGCACCTGGCCATGAGGTGGCGCGCTCATGGCGTCCTGCTCGACTCGAACCGGCGCCGCTGTGCCTTCCTGCGGAGCGCCGTGGCCGCGCTGGGCGTGGCGGACCGCGTCGAGGTCGTGGAGGCCCGGGCCGAGGTCGCGGCACGTGAACCCCGGCTGAGATCCGCATTCACCGCGGTGCTCGCCCGGTCCTTCGCCGGGCCGGCGGTCACCGCCGAGTGCGCTACCGGATTCCTGGCCCTGGGGGGGATCCTGGCGGTCAGCGACCCGCCCGGCGGCACCCCGAAGGACGCCGCCACGCGTTGGGACGCCGAAGGCCTGGCGAGGCTGGGGCTCGAGAAGGTCGAGGTCGCCACCGCAGGGCGGGCCATGGCCCTCTTCCGCAAGGTGGCCATGTCCGATCGCTGGCCCCGCCGGGACGGGCTCCCCGCCAAGAGGCCGCTCTGGCGCGCCTGAGGTGTTGTGGCTCCACGTTCCACGTGAAACACGAGTGATCCGGCGACACCCATTCCCTGGACCGGCGGCCCAGGACGCGCCCGGGCGCCCGGTGACCCGGGCGCGCCCGATGTAGTCCGGATGCACGTTCCACGTGGAACAACGGCAATCCGACGGCGCGCGCCGGGGTGTGTCTAGACTCGGGCCCGCCGAGCCCGGAGTGCCTGAACTTCGGGGTCGACCGGTCATCGGGCCCGCCGAGCGAGAGGATTTTCATGGACTCCCCCGTCCCGGACCCTCTGCGCGTAGACCCCGCGATCCCCGCGTCGGTACCGGTCGGGGGGCGCATACACGGCGGTCGCTTCGAGGCCACCGGAGCGCCCCCGTCGGCCGGCGATCAGCCGGCGCCCGAGGAGCTGTCGGAGTCCCTCGATGCGCCGGCGCCGATCGACGGTGGCCGGCGCGACCGGGGATCGGTCTCGGAACGGCGGGCCGCCGGCCGCGACGGCGACGGCGGCCCGCTCGAGCTCCCGAGGATCATCGCGATCGCCAACCAGAAGGGCGGCGTCGGCAAGACCACGACGGCGGTCAACCTCGGCGCGGCCCTGGCCGAGGCGGGATACCGGGTCCTGATCGTCGACCTCGACCCGCAGGGGAACGCCTCCACCGGCTTGGGGATCAACGCACGTGACCTCCAGCTCTCCGTGTACGACGTCCTGATGAACGACGCGGCCGTCGAGGACTGCGTGGAGCCCAGCAGCGTCCGGAACCTGTTCGTGGTACCGGCCACGATCGACCTCGCCGGCGCCGAGATCGAGTTGGTGCCGGCGTTCAGCCGGGAGCTCAAGCTCCGCCGGGCGCTGCACGACGCGCGGGACGACTACGACTTCGTGCTCATCGACTGCCCGCCGTCTCTCGGCCTGCTGACCGTGAACGGCTTGGCGGCGGCCGACGACGTGCTGGTCCCGATCCAGTGCGAGTACTACGCGCTCGAGGGCCTCGGGCAGCTCCTGCGGAACGTGGCCCTCGTGCGCACGAACCTGAACCCCACGCTCGACGTCCGGGGCATCGTCTTGACGATGTTCGACGCGCGGACCAAACTCGCCGACCAGGTCGAGCAGGAGGTCAGGGCGCACTTCGGCACCAAGGTGTACCGCACGGTGGTCCCGCGCACCGTGAGGCTCTCGGAGGCGCCGTCGTTCGGGCAGCCCATCATCGTCTTCGATCCGATGTCTCGTGGTGCGATCGCCTACCGCGAGCTGGCCAGAGAGGTGAGCCGTGGCGCGACGCGGCGGACTGGGTAGAGGCCTCGGTGCACTGATCCCGGCGGGGATGGAACAAGCCCAGGCCGGCCTCGAGGAGGTCCTCGTGGCCGCCATCCATCCCAACCCGTATCAGCCCCGTGCGCACTTCGACGAGGAGGCGCTCTCCGCGCTGGCCGACTCGATCCGGGAGGTGGGGGTGCTCCAGCCGGTCCTGGTCCGCCCCGCCGGCGAGGGGTACGAGCTCATCGCCGGGGAGCGACGCTGGCGGGCTGCCCGCCGGGTCGGCCTTCAGACCATACCCGCGCTGGTGCGCGACACCGACGACGCGTCGGCGCTCGAGCATGCGCTGGTGGAGAACGTCCATCGGGCCGATCTCAACCCGCTGGAGGAGGCCGCCGCCTACCAGCAGCTCATCGAGGACTTCCGCCTGACCCACGAAGAGGTGGCCGAGCGCGTCGGCCGGAGCCGCTCGACCGTCTCCAACACCTTGCGGCTCCTCCAGCTCCCGCCCGCGGTCCAACGCTTGGTCCAGGAGGAGCGACTGTCGATGGGGCACGCGCGGGCGCTGCTCGGCACCCCCGACCGTGCCTTCCAGGAGGAGCTCGGCCGCCGGGCAGCGGCCGACGACCTGTCGGTGCGGGCCGTGGAGGCGGCCGTACGCCGCCACGAGACCGCCGCCGCACCAGGTGACGCGGAGCCCGACGCCGACGCCATGACGCCCCCCGGACCCCGCCTGCGCCCCCCGGGCCTGCTCGAGCTCGAGGAGCTCCTCGGGGACCACCTGTCCACCCGCGTCCGGGTGAGCATGGGGGCCAAGAAGGGAAAGGTGGTGGTCGAGTTCTCCGACCTCGCCGACCTCGAGCGCCTCTACCGGCTGATGACCGGCGGGTCGTAGTCCGACTCGACACCCGCTCGCACCCCGGCCGCGGCAGCACGCGCGATGTCGCCGCCGCGCTCCACGAGGGCGCCCAGCGCCGCGGCGTCGGCCTCGGCCGCCAGCTCGCAGACGACCGCCGCCATCCGCGTCTCGCGCAGCACGCGGTAAGCCCGCCCTACGGGCTCGGGCTCCACCGGCAGCCAGCGGGCGAGTTCGGACGCGATCCCCGAAGCCACCCGCCGGCCCCCCTCGGACTGGAAGCGCGGCGACGCGAAGTAGATGCACCGGCAGCCCGGTTCGGGGCCCAACCTGAGGCTGACGAAGAGGTCGGCGGCCATGTCGTTGGCTGCGGCCGCGAGGTCGCCGTCGTCGGCGCCGCTCGGGTCGAGGATCGCGTCGGCGCCGGCGTCGGTGAGGCGGTGAACCAGGGCATCGCCCAGGCCGTGCAGTTCCGGACCGGTCGCCACGTAGACCCGCATGCCCTTGACGCGGCGCGGGCCGCGCAGCGCCTCGCGCTCGCGCACCTCGGCCACCGAGCCGGCCGCCATCCCCCCGAGTCGCAGGAGGGCTTCGACGGCCTCGGGGCCACCGATGCCGTCCGGGGCCAGGCCGGCGTTGCGCTGGAAGTCCTGGAGCGCCCGTGACGTGTCGGGGCCGAAGATGCCGTCCGCGCGGCCCGCGTCGAAGCCGAGCGCGTTCAGGCGGTGCTGCAGGTCGGCGACGTCGTCGCCGCGCAGCATCGGGCGACGGTCGTACAGGAGGCGGTCGCCGAGCGTGAAGCCGCTCTCGACCAGGGCGGCCCACGTCTCGGGCCCGCACGCGCCGTCCACCCGGATGCCCCGAGCCTCCTGGAAGGCCCGGACGGCGGCGAACGTCGCCGGTCCGTAGATGCCCGCAGGGTCGGGAGCCGGCGCGAAGCCGAGCGCGTTCAGACGGTTCTGGAGGTCACGGACGCCCTCACCCCGCGCGCCCTGGCGGAGGACGGAGGCCGCGCTCAAGCGATGAACTCTGCCAGATCCTGGAGAAGCGCGCCCTTGGGCTTGGCGCCGACGATGCGCTTCACCGGCTCGCCGTCCTTGAACACGAGGAGCGTCGGGATGCTCTGCACGCCGAAGTTGATCGAGGTGGCCTGGTTCTCGTCGACGTTGAGCTTGGCGACGGTGAGCTTGCCGGCGTGCTCGGCGGCGATCTCCTCGAGCACCGGAGCGATCATGCGGCACGGGCCGCACCACTCCGCCCAGAAGTCGACGACCACGGGGACGTCGGACGCACCGACCTTCTCGGCGAAGGTGGCGTCGGTTACCGTAAGAATATTGTCAGGCATATGTTCTTCCCTGGAGTCAGACGGCTGTCGCTGCTTCGTGGTGGCGGGCTCCCAGCCAGCGCTCGGCCTCGATGGCCGCCATGCAGCCCGTCCCCGCCGCGGTGATGGCCTGCCGGTAGACGTGGTCCTGGACGTCGCCCGCGGCGAACACCCCGTCGACCGAGGTCGCCGTAGACGACGGCGCGGTCAGGATGTAGCCGTCGGCGTCGAGGTCGAGCTGGCCCCGGACGATCTCCGTGTTCGGATCGTGACCGATCGCGACGAACATCCCCTCCACCTCGAGCTCCGACACCTCGCCGGTGACGACGTCACGCACCACGAGGGCCTCCACCGTGGTGTCGCCCCGCACGTCGTCGACGACGGTGTTCCACAGGAACGAGATGCGAGGCTCGGCGAACGCGCGCTCCTGCATGATCTTCGACGCCCGCAGCTCGTCGCGGCGGTGCACGATCGTCACGCGGCTCGCGAACTTCGTGAGGAAGAGCGCCTCCTCGACGGCGGAGTCGCCGCCGCCCACCACGGCGATCGGACGGTCGCGGAAGAAGAAGCCGTCGCAGGTGGCGCAGGTGGACACCCCGTGCCCCAGGAGCCGGCCCTCGGACTCCAGTCCCAGCATCCGGGCCGTCGCACCGGTAGAGACGATCAGCGCCTCCGCCCGGATCTCCTCGCCGCCGGCCCAGACCCCGAAGGGGCGCTCGGAGAGGTCGAGGCGCTCGGCGTCGACGGAGCGGATCTCGGCTCCGAAGCGCAGGGCCTGCTCGCGGAAGCGGCCCATGAGGTCGGGCCCGAGGATGCCTTCGGGGAAGCCCGGGTAGTTCTCCACGTCGGTGGTCAGCATGAGCTGGCCGCCGCCCTGGACCCCTTCGAGGACGAGGGGATCGAGGTTGGCGCGGCCCGCGTACACCGCCGCGGTGAGGCCCGCGGGACCGGAGCCGACTATCACCAACTGGCGCGCCTCGGACATGTGGTCACTCCTGGGGGGAAGCCTGGGGGGCGCTTCGCTTCGCCCAGAGGAACGCGCCGCCGAGCACGAAGATTCCCCCCAGGATCGACCAGGCCGCCCACACCGGCACGCCGAGCGTCAGCAGGCGGAATCCGGCCAGCGCGAGCAACGCCAGGGCCGATACGGCGAAGAAGCCGGCCAGGAGCCCGAAGACGACGGCCCGGGTCGCGGCCTGGACCGGCTCCACGGTGCGCTCCCGCACGGTGGCGACCGCGCGCTCGATCGTGTCGGCCGCCTCGACCGTCCAGTCGCTCATGTCCCACCAACTCCTCTCACCGGGCGGTCAGCGTACCCGAGGACCCCCTGCGCACCCCGGGGGGCGCGGAGCCGCCGGGTCACCCCACCGCGACGAGCGCGGTGAGGTGGAGCTTGCCGTCCGCCGGCACCCGGGTGATCCAGAGGAGCAGGTGCCGCGCCTTCGACGGTCGGGCCAGGGTGAAGCGCGTCGTCCCCGCGACGCCGGTGGCCGTCGCGGCCGCGGGCCCCGCGGGCGCGGCGGTCCACGGGCGGTCCCCCACGTACAGCGACGCCGCCCACCCGGCGTCGGGACCGACGGCGTCGAGGTGGAGGACCGGTCGCTCGGTCGAGAGGCGCACCTGCAGGCCCACGCCGGCCTTCCCGCCCAGGTCGGGGGTGTCGTAGCGCTCGGTCTCCCAGGCGGTGGACGGGTCGCCGTCGGTGAGGGCGGGCAGCCGGCTCTCCTTCTCGTGCCCGTCGCCCAGGGGATCGAAGTCGCTGACCGACGCGATGGGCACGGGCCCCGCCGCGGCCGCGGTGGTCGGGGCCGTCGGGGACCGGGGCGGATCGGTGCCGTCCTGCAGGTGGCGCACGCCGAGGAACCCGGCGGCGACCCCGACCGCGAACAAGACGAAGGCGACCAACCAGACGGCGCCGTTGCCGTGCCGAACCGGGATGGCGGCGACGGGGAGGTCGTGAGCCCGCGCCGTGGGGGCCGAGGCGACGGTGGCGTCGGCGTAGGCGGCGCGCGCCGAGCCGAACGCGAGCGCCGCCGCGGTGGGCTCGGCTCCGCCGGTGGCCCCGCCCGCGGTGCCGGTGCCGGATCCGGCACCGGTCAGCGTGGACAGGGCGAGAGCGGCCGTGGAGTCGGCCGGTCCGCCGGCGTAGGGGGCCACCGCGGCCCGCAGGGCCGCGGCGCTCGGGAACCGGTGGGCGACGTCGCGGGCCAGCGCCCGGGCCACGGCGTCGTCGAGGCCGGGCGCGACGTCGTCGCGGACCGTCGACAGGCGAGGAGGCTCGGCATGGAGGCGGGCCAGCGCGGCCGCGACCTCGGTCTCGCCGGTGAAGGGCAGGCGGCCGGCGAGCATCTCGTAGAGGACCAGCCCGAGGGAGTAGACGTCGGCCGTGGCGCGGGCCGCCTCGCCGCCGATCTGCTCCGGGGAGAGGTAGCGGGCGGTGCCGATCACCGACCCGGCCCGGGTCAGGTCGCCGTCGGCGGCGGCCTTGGCGATCCCGAAGTCGGTGACCTTGACGCGCCCGTCGCGCTGGATCAGCACGTTCGCCGGCTTCACGTCACGATGGACCAGGCCGCGCTCGTGGGCGAAGGTCAGGGCGTCGGCGATCTGCACCGCGATCGACGCGGCCTCGCCGACCGAGAGTCGCCCCCGCGACGCGAGGACGTCGCGAAGCGTGGGGCCGTCGACCAGCTCCATGACGATGTACGCGACGCCGTCGTCGTCGCCGGTGTCGTAGGTGGCCACGATCCCCGGGTGCGCGAGCCCGGCCGCGGCGATGGCCTCGCGGCGGAAGCGCGCCCGGTGCGCCTCGTCACCGGCATGGTGGGGATCGAGGATCTTCACCGCCACCCGCCGGGACAGGCGGGTGTCGTCGGCCTCCCACACGGCGGCCATGCCGCCCCGGGCGATGAGCCGGATCAGGCGGTAGCGCTCACCGAGGACGCGGCCCGCCTCCGTGGCGGTCACCCCGAGCGGACCACCTGGAACGTGACCCCGATGACGCCGGGGCCCCCGTGGGTGCCCACCACCGGCCCGAGCTGGCACACCAGGGGATCGACGCCGGGCACCGCCTCGGCGAGGACGGCGAGGAAGTCGTCGATGTCGGTCGCCTGCGAGTGGGGCACCGCGAGCGCCTCGAGGGGGCCCGCGTCGCGGACCCGCTCCGCGAGCACCCGGAGTGCCTTGGATCGGGTGCGGACCTTGCCCCCTTCGGTGACGGTGCCGTCGATCTCGATGAGCGGCTTGATCGACAGGACGGAACCGAGGAGGTGCTGGGCCGCGCCGATGCGCCCGCCCTTGCGGAGGAAGTCGAGCGTGTCGAGCGTCCCGAAGAGGCGGGTGCGGTCGCGCCGGTCGGCGAGGTCGGCGAGGATCGCGTTGGTACGGGCACCGTCGTCGGCGAGGCGCGCCGCCGCCACGCACAGGTTGCCGAGGCCCATCGAGACCGACCGCGAGTCGACGACCTCGACCCGGCACTCGCCGCTCACCGCCTCGGCCGCGACCTTCGCCGACTGCATCGTGGCCGAGAGCTGCGAGGAGATGTTCACGCACACGATCTCGTCGGCGCCCTCGGTGACGAGCCGACGGAAGGCCTCCTCGAAGGCACCGGCCGACGGAGCGGCGGTCTCGGGGAGCAGGTCGGAGTTCCGGACCCGGTCCCAGAACTCGGCGGTGCTCAGCTCCTTGCGGTCGATCAGCTCCTCGTGGCCGAACCGGATCGTCAGGGGCACGATCTCGATCCGGTGCTGCTCGACCAGGTCCTCGGGGAGGTCGCACGAGCTGTCGGTGACTATCCGGACGCCCATCGGGTGCTCCTCTCGTGTCGCGTCGACACCGGCGGTCCGCCTCCTATGCTTCCACGCGGCTCGGGTCGGCGGAGGTCCGAGCCCCACGGCGCCGGCCGAACGCCTCGGCCAGCTCGGCCAGCTCCCGCGACCGCGAGGCGTGGAGGGCGGCGACGTACACGATGACGCCGGCCGCACCGGCCAGCGTGGCGGCGAGCAGCGACCGCCAGGGACCGGCCGTGCCCACGGCCGCGGCCACCAGCCACGTCGTGGCTCCTAGCAGCACCGACGCCGCCGCGACCCGCAGACCCGCCGCCGCGGTCCGGCGGCCGTCGAGGCGGCCCAGCCGTCGGCGCAGCAACGTCACCGCCACCACCGCGGACACCGCGTAGGCGAGCGACCACGCCAGCGCGAGGCCCTGGACCCCCATGACCGGGTAGAGCACCAGCGCGGCGGCGATGTTGAGGCCGTTCTCGCCGAGGTTCACCCAGAAGGGCGTGCGCGTGTCCTGGAGGGAGTAGAAGCCACGCAGCGTGTAGAGGTAGGTGGAGAAGAAGACGAGGCCGCCGCCGAACCAGGCCAGCGTCTCGGCGGTGAGCCGGGCCGACTCGACGCTCAGGTCTCCATGGAGCAGCGCCGCGTTGACCAGGGGGATGCTCAGCGTGACCAGGACCACCGAGGCGGGGGCGATCACGAGGACCATCAGGCGCAGCCCCATCGCGAACTCGTCGCGCATCCCGGCCAGATCGCGCCGCGCGGCCCGGGCGGCCAGCTCGGGGGCGATGGCCGTCATGATCGACACCGCGAAGAGCCCGTGCGGGAGCTGGTAGATGATGAAGGCCGCTACGTAGACGGAGGCGTCGCCGCGGCTGCCGAGGGCCAGGACCAGGACCAGCCACTGGGCCACCTGGTTGGAGGCCACGTAGCCCGCCGTCCACCCCGACAGGCGCAGCAGCTTGGTCACCGCCGGGTGGCGCCACTCCCACACCAGGTTCAGGCGGGCGCCCGACCGCAGCAGCGGCGGCACCAGCGCCACGGCCATGGCGACGATCCCCGCCGTGGTGCCGAGACCCATGAGGAGCAACAGCCCGAGGTCGCCGTGGACGTCGGAGAGGCCCAGCCTCCCCCCCTCCGACACGCGGGGCAGGGTGAGGAACACCGCGATCACCACGACGTTGTTGAGCACCGGAGCGAACGCGGCCGCCGCGAACCGACGGCGGGCGTTCAACATCGCGGTGGCGAGGGCCGTAACCCCGTAGAAGAAGACCTGGGGCATGAACAACCGCAGCAGCGCGGTGGCCAGGGCGATCTGCTGCGCCCGGTCTCGCCCCTCGATGTTCAGCGCGAAGAGCCGGATGATCCACGGGGCGGCGACTACGCCGAGGACGCTCACCACCACCAGGCCGGCCAGCGCGAGCGTGTTGATGGCCGAACTGGCCCGAGGGTCGTCGTGCTGGAGGTGCTCGACGTACAGCGGGACCAACGTGGCGGTGAGGATGCCGCCGAGGAGCAGCTCGTAGACCATGTTCGGCGTCGAGTTGGCGATGTTGTAGACGTCGGTGAGGCTGCCGAAGCCGATCGCCGCGATGGCCGAGATGCGCAGGAAGCCCGTAACCCGCGACAGGGCCGTGCCCAGCCCCACCACCGCGCTGGACCGCAGGAGCTGGCCGCGGACCGCTGAGGTCAACCGTCGGGCTCCGCGCCGTGACCGGATCCCGCCCGGCGGCGTCGCCGCTCCCGGCGGGCGTGATGGGCCCACCAGACGGCCAGGAACCCGCCGGCGCCCACGGTCAGGACCACGCCCACCCCGCTGAAGACGGTCGACCGGAACGTGATCCGGCCGCGTTGGATGAGCAGTCGCCCGTCGGCCGACCGGATCGTGAACGTGACGGGGAACGTCCCCGAGGAGCGGACCTCGACCGGGATGCGGACGGTCGTGTTGCGCGGCGGGAGCAGGACGGTCTTCGACGGTCCCTCCGGGAAGAGGAGCCGGTCGCTCTGGAGAGAGACCTCGACCCGGAGCGCCCGGTCGCTCTCGTTGAGGATGGAGATCGGGACCGAGGCCTGCCGCGACGTGAGGGTGACCGCCCGGTCCCCGGGAGCGTGCACCTGCGCCAGGAAGGCGTCGATCACGTCGTCGACGCCGGTCAGGTACGCCTCCGCCGTGGCTCGCCCCGAGGCCCCGGTCCAGCTCGACGACAGGCTGGTCCAGAGGGCCCGCCGGCCGGCCCGGACCCGAGGATCGTCGCCGCCGACCATGCCGGCGAACGCGTCGAGGTGCCGTTGCACCGAGCGGTACCGGGCGGCCGGGACGGGCAGGGTCGAGGGCCGGGTGGGGCGTACCTCGCGATGCAGCACCTCGCCCGAGCCGGTCTCCTCGGAGGGGACCGTGTCGAAGAGGTCGTCGGCCGACACCATCTGGAGCAGCGGATGGTCGGCCAGGCCGTCGCGCAGGGCCTGGATCGTGGCCGGATCCGGGTCCCACTGGTCGGGCATGGCCACGACGACGCCGCGGCGCACCCCCGGGAGCTCGAGCGCGACGACGGAGAGGCCGGCCAGGAGGCGCTGGGCCTGGAGCGCCGGCGGAGCCGCGCGGGTGGCGAGCGACGTGAGGCCGGGGTCGGTCTGGACGGCGAGGAACGTGCGGCCTTCGCTGGTGAGGCTGAACGGGCGCGCGGGCGTGAACTTCTGGCCCACGGGCACGAGGGTGCCCGGCGACACCACCAGCCGGTCGGTGCCCGACTCCCGCAGCCGGGCCAGCGTCGGCGCGTCGAGCCGGTCGCGGTACGCGAGCCGGGTGTCGACGCGGACTCCGAGCACGGCCGAGAGCGTGTCGGGGCCACGCGCGATCAGGTCGGAGACCTGCGTCCCCAGGCCGGCCTGCTCCAGGGAGGCCACGTCGACCGGGACCCAGGGCCCGGCGATCAGGTCGTGGGTCTCGGCGGCCCGGCGCAGCGCCGCCAGCCCGCCGGCGGCGGCCGGGTCGCGGGCCGCGAGCGTGGACCACCCGTCGACGGTCGCCGGCAGCGGGACGACGGTGACCGGCAGATCGTCGGCGGCCAGGGTGCGGGCCAACTTGTCGAGCCGACCGCCGTCGGAGAGGGAGCGCACCACCCGCGCGTCGGGTGTGGTGTCGGGGCGCAGGACCGGCCCCTCGCGGAGCTTCCACAGCCACGAGACCCGCAGTCGCTCGCCGACGGCGGGCCCGCCGACCGGTCCGTCGGTCGCGATCAGGTAGGTGACGAAGCGGTCGAGGACCTCCTCGGAGCCCCGCGGCCGGAGGACCACCTCCAGCGGGTAGACGCCCATCGACCGTACGGCCAGCACCGCCGCGGGGGCCGGTGGGGCCGGGGCCCCGGACGGCACGGGAGGTGCGGGAGCGGTGGGGGGCGGGGTGGGCGCGGGTGTGCCGACGCCCAGCTCTAGGCGACGGTGGTCGCCGGCGAGCGGCAGGCGATCCAGAGGGATCGTCGTACCGTCGAGGACGGTACCCAGGCGCCGCCCCGAGACGGTCTCGTCGAAGCCGATGCGCGAGCTGACGGCCCGGTGGAGGAGGATCCGGAGCTCGAGGTCCGCCGGGTCGCCCTCGACGTCGAGGTCGAGCGGCGCCGTGGCCCCCAGGGCGGTCCACGCCGGTTGCCCCATCAGCTCGAGGCGCGGCCCGTCGTCGCCGGCCACGCGGGGACGGGGCCCGGGCGCCGCCGGTACCGCCGGGGCGCCCACCGCCAGGGAGAGGGCCCCGGCGGCGAACGCGGTCGCCAGCGGGCGGGAGAACCTCACAGGTCCCGGCCCATCACGCTGAGGCCGGCCTCCATGCGCTGGAAGCCGCAGCTCCGGTAGAGGTCGAGCGCGCGTTCGTTGTGCCGTTGGGTGTTGACGAACGCGGTGACCGCGCCGTGGCGTTGCAGCCAGCGCAGCGCGTCGACGACCAGGGCCCGTCCCCAACCGTGACGGCGGTGCTCCGGCGCCACCGCGAGCCGTTGCACGTAGCCGCGGGAGCCGGCTCGACCCGTGATGGCGTACGCGACCGCCCGGCCGTCCTCCGCGCCGACCCGGAAGCGGCTCGGGGAGGTGGCCCGCAGGGCGTCGTCGAGGCCGCGGTCGTCGAGGGCCCAGAAGTCGTCGAAGGACCGTGCGTCGAGGGCCAGCACCGCGGGGTGGTCGCCGGAGCGGCCCCGCCGGGTCGACCGGACCGGCGGCAGGTCCCGGAGGTCCCGCAGGTCCCGGGCCAGGAGGTCGAGGAGCTCACGCACCGCGAACCCGGCGTCGACGAAGGGCAGCGCGTCCGCCGGGCCCAGGGCGCTCGTGACCACGCTGACGAAGCCCCGGGCCCGAAGGATCTCGAGACCCCGGTCGACGACCTCGGGGGGAGCGGGCGTCTCGGCCCCGATCGCCACGAAGCCGACGTCGGGCCGGCCCCGCCACGCGCCGAGCCGGGCGGTGCCACCCGGCCAGCGCAGCGTCGCGTTCGCGGTGGCCCCGGTCGGCATCGGCACGAGAGTACCGGCGGGGGCGGTCGGTCCCACGGCCCCCGGGGAGGGCCCCCGCGGCCCGCCCCGTATCCTCTGGGGATGCTGCTGGTGGCCTCCGACCCGGTGTTCGGGGAGCACGACACCGGGCCCGGTCATCCTGAGCGGGCATCGAGGTTGCGGGCGGTCGGCGACGGGATCCGCCGGTCCAAGGTCGCCGACGCCGTGCTGGTCCTCGAGCACCGCGACGCGCGACGCGACGAGCTCGAGCGGGTGCACCGGGCCGACTACCTCGAAGGGCTCGAGGAGCGCTGTGCCGCGGGGGGCGGGTTCCTCGATGCCGACACCGTCGTCTCGGCGGGTTCGTGGCGGGCCGCCCGGGCCGCGGCGGGCGCGGGCCTCGCGGCCGTCGACGCCCTGCGCCGCGGCGACGCCGACGCCGCGTTCCTGGCCGTGCGCCCGCCGGGCCATCACGCCCTGCCGGACCGGGCCATGGGCTTCTGCCTGGTCAACAACGTCGCGGTGACGGCCGCGGCCCTGGCGGCCGGCGGCGAACGAGTGTGCGTCGTCGACTTCGACGCCCACCACGGCAACGGCACCCAGCACGTCTTCTACGCCGACGCCCGGGTCGCGTACGTCTCGCTGCACGAGTGGCCCCTCTACCCGGGCACGGGCCGCCTGGAGGAGACGGGAACCGGCCCCGGGGCCGGCACCACCTGCAACGTCCCCCTCCCGTCGGGCGCGACCGGCGACGTCTACCTGATGGCCTTCGACGAGGTGGTGGCGCCCTTCGTGGAGCGCTTCTCGCCGGGGTGGGTGCTCCTGTCGGCGGGCTTCGACGCCCATCGCGACGACCCGATCACGGGGCTGGGGCTCTCGGCCGGCGACTTCGCCGACATCACGGCCCGCGTCGCCGAGCTGGCGCCCCGGGGGCGGCTGATCGCGTTCCTGGAGGGCGGTTACGACCTCGCCGGCCTCCGTCACTCGGTGCAGGCGGCGTTGCCCGCGCTCCTGGGGGAGCACGAGGGGCCGCGTGAGCGGGTCGAGGCGGCGACGGGCGGGGGGCCGGGCCGGGTGAGCGTCGAAGCGGTGGTCCAGCACTGGCGGGCGATGGTGGGCTCGTAGCGTCGGTCAGAATGGGGCGGTGACCGTTCCCGCGCGCCTAGCGCACCTGCTGGCGCCCGACTCGCCCGTCCAGCAGCTCGCCGTCCGCCTCGAGAGGGCCGGCCACGAGTGCTACCTGGTCGGAGGCAGCGTCCGCGACGCCTTCCTCGGCGAGGGGCGGCCGAGCGCCGACTACGACCTCACGACGAGCGCCCGCCCGGAGCAGGTCGAGGACGCCCTCGACGGCTGGGCCGACGCCGTGTGGACCCAGGGCCGCCGCTTCGGGACCGTCGCGGGCCGCAAGGACGGCGTGACGCTGGAGATCACCACCTTCCGGTCCGAGGTCTACCGGCCCGAGAGCCGCAAGCCCGAGGTGGTCTACGGCGACGACGTCGTGACCGACCTGTCCCGGCGCGACTTCACCGTCAACGCCATGGCGCTGCGCCTGCCCGAACCCGAGCTGGTCGATCCGTTCGGAGGGCTGGCCGACCTGGCCGCCAAGCGGCTGCGGACCCCGGCGGAACCGGCCGTCTCGTTCCTCGACGACCCGCTGCGCATGCTCCGCGCCGCCCGCTTCGTGGCCGGCTACGGCCTGGAACCCGACCCCGAGCTCGTCGAGGCGATCGTCGAGCACCGGGGCCGCATGGAGATCGTCTCCGCCGAGCGCATCCGAGACGAGCTCTCGAAGCTCCTGGTGGTCGACGACCCGGCGGCGGGGCTGTGGCTCCTCTCGAGGACCGGGCTCTCCGACGAGTTCCTGCCCGAGCTGAACGCGATGCGCCTCGAACAGGACCCCGTCCACCACCACAAGGACGTGCTGGCCCACACCATCGCGGTGGTGGGCAACGTCCGCCCCGAGCTGCGGTTGCGCCTCGCCGCGCTGCTGCACGACGTCGGCAAGCCCAAGACGCGCTCGTTCGGCCCGGGCGGGGTGAGCTTCCACCACCACGAGGTGGTCGGGGCCCGGATGGCGAGGGAGCGCCTCCAGGCGCTGCGCTTCCCGGCCGACCTCGTCGACGACGTGGTGCAGCTCATCTACCTGCACCTTCGGATCCACACCTACGCGATGGGCTGGACCGACCGGGCGGTGCGCCGCTACGCCCGCGACGCCGGACCGCTCCTCGACGACCTGAACGAGCTCGTGCGCGGCGACTGCACGACCAGGAACCGCAAGAAGGCGGCGATGCTCGCCCGGCGCATGGACGAGCTGGAGGAGCGCATCGAGGCCCTGCGAGCCCAGGAGGAGCTCGACTCCATCCGCCCGCCGCTCGACGGCCGCCAGGTGATGGAGATCCTGGGCCTCGAGCCGGGCCCGTTGGTGGGCGAGGCCCTCGCGTTCCTGCTGGAGATGCGTCTCGACGAGGGCCCCATCGACCCCGACGACGCCCGCGTGCGCCTGGCGGCGTGGGCCGCCGACCGCGGTCTCGACCGCTGATCGGGCTCGCTCAGACGCCTTCTTTGCGGGCGCGCCAGACGATCGTGGTCGGCAGCAGCGGGTTGGGCTCGGACCCGGCCGTGGGTTCGGGCTCCAGGATCACCTCGACCCGGAACCCCGCCCGCCCGATGGCGGTGAACACCTCGCTCAGCGACCGGGGCCACACGGTGACCTCCCCGCCGTCGACGGTGAGGCGCAGAGGGGCGCGTTCGAAGTAGGAGCGGCGGACCACGACGTCGCCGAGGGGCAGGGCGCCAGGCCCCTCGGCGACGGCTCCCTCGCCGGGCCCGGGCACGGTCCCGGCCGCCGCCCGCTCGCAGCAGAGGGCGAACGGGTGCCGGTGCGACGCGACCAGCACGCCCCCGGCCTTGAGCACCCGGTGGGCCTGGCGGAACAGGCGAGGAGCGTCCTCCACCTCGTCGAGCAGGTAGGTGGCGAGCACCAGGTCGAAGGAGTCGGCGCGCAGGAAGGCCAGCTCGGCGGCGTCGCGCTGGTGCCACTCGACCTTGACGGCGGCCGCCTCGGCCCGCTCCCGGGCCCGGCGGAGCCGGTCGGCGGAGGCGTCGACCCCGATCACGCTCGCCCCTCGCCTCGCCAGCGCCACCGCGTTCGTGCCGGTGCCGCAGCCCAGGTCGAGCACACGCCGGCCCTGCACGTCGCCGAAGAGACGCGCCTCGCGCTCGGTGGGGCCGTCGGGCCCGTAGAGCACCACCGCCTCGGTGTCGGTCACCGGTCCTCTCCCAGCCCGTCGTCAGCTGCCGGCGGCGAACTCCTCCACCATACGGTGCGCGACGTCGTCGTGGTACTGGACCGGCGGCGACTTCATGAAGTACGCCGACGGCCCGAGCAGCGGACCGCCGATCCCGCGGTCGAGGGCCAGCTTGGCGCAGCGGATGGCGTCGATGATGACGCCGGCCGAGTTCGGGGAGTCCCAGACCTCGAGCTTGAGCTCCACGTTGAGGGGGACGTCACCGAAGTTGCGGCCCTCGAGGCGGATGTAGGCCCACTTGCGGTCCTCGAGCCACGACACGTGGTCCGAGGGGCCGATGTGCACGTCATCGGCGGCGATGCCGTGGTCGAGCTGGCTGGTGACGGCCTGCGTCTTGGAGATCTTCTTCGACTCGAGGCGCTCGCGCTCGAGCATGTTCTTGAAGTCCATGTTGCCGCCGACGTTGAGCTGGTACGTGCGGTCGAGCACCATTCCCCGGTCCTCGAAGAGGCGGGCCAGGATGCGGTGCACGATGGTCGCGCCCACCTGGCTCTTGATGTCGTCGCCGACGATGGGGACGCCGGCGTCGGCGAAGCGCTGCGCCCACTCGGGGTCGCTGGCGATGAACACCGGGATCGCGTTCACGAACGCCACCCCGGCGTCGATGGCTGCCTGGGCGTAGTGCTTCTGGGCCTCCTCGGACCCGACGGGCAGATAGCTCACCAGCACGTCGGCTCGGGCCTCGCGCAGCGCCTCGGCCACGTCGACCGCGCCGGCCGGGCTCTCCTCCACCGTGGCCCGGTAGTACTTGCCGAGGCCGTCGAAGGTGGGACCGCGCTGGACGAGCACGCCGGTCTCGGGGACGGCCGAGAAGCGCACGGTGTTGTTCTGGCCGGCGAAGATCGCCTTGCCGAGGTCGAGGCCGACCTTGGCGGCGTCGACGTCGAACGCGGCCACCACCTCCACGTCGCCGACGTGGTAGCCGCCGAGGGCCACGTGCATGAGGCCCGGAACGGAGTCCGACGGGTCGGCGTCGCGGTAGTACTCGATGCCCTGGACGAGGCTGCTGGCGCAGTTCCCCACCCCGGCGATGGCGACTCTGATCTTCGAACCGCTCATGCGGTCGCTCCTTCCGGTTGGTCGGCCGCCGGCTCGCGCTCGGCGGCGATGAGCTCCTCGACCCAGGCGAGGTCGCGCTCGGTGGACTGGTGGCGGTGCTCCGCGAGGGAGCGGGCGTAGCGGTCGAGGCCCGACCCGCGGGCCCGGCGGGAGCGGGCGACGCGCTCCAGCAGGTGGGCCCGGCGCCGCTCCAGCAGCTCCAGGCGGGAGTCGGGGTCGAGGTGGCGGGCGAAGGACAGCTTGAGGGCGAAGGCCCGCTCGTCGTCGGCGCCGCTGCCGTCGAGGAGGAGGCCGGCGAACTGCTCGCGGCCGCCCGTCGTGATCCGGTAGGCCTTGCGGGGCCGCCGGCCGGGCCGGGGGGCGCGGCGCAGGCGCGCGGTGGCGAGGTCGCCGTCGAGCGAACCGGTGCTGGGCAGGGGCTGGACCGCGCCGGTGACGTCGGTCGCCTCGGCCGGGTCGACGCCCTCGATGGCCCCGGAGCGCTCCAGGCGCCGCAGGGCGGGGTAGAGCGAGCCGAACGACACGCCCCACAGCGAGCCCAGCGACTCACCGAGGCGCTTCTTCAGCTCGTAGCCGTGGAGGGGGCCCTCGGTCAGGAAACCGAGGATGGCTAGCTCCAGCACGGTGACCATGATATATCGAATCGATATATCGCGCAAGCATCAGAGTCCGACTCGCCCTCCGGCCCCGCCACCGGGGACGCGCCGGTACACTCCTCACGTGCGTCGCCACACCGACTACGTGCTGGCCCGCCGGGCCGCCCTGCGCGACTACCGCCGCGGCGCCCTCACCCAGGCCGACGTCTGCGACGCCCACCCCGAGCTCCTGCGGGCCGCCCGCCACGTGGGGGAGGAGGCCGCCCAGGCCTGCCCGATCTGCGGCCACCGGGCGCTGCGCTACGTCTCCTACGTGTACGGCGACGCCCTGAAGTCGGCGAACGGGCGCTGCGTCAGCGGGTCGAACGAGCTGGAGAAGCTGGGTGCCCGCTTCGACGAGTTCGCCCGCTACGTGGTCGAGGTCTGCCTCGACTGCTCCTGGAACCACCTCGGCCGCCGGGAGCTCCACGGCCGGCGCCACGCCGGCTGAGCGAGCGCGCCGGCCGCTGGGTGTCAGGCCGGCCCGTCGAGTTCCTCGCGGCCGTCGAGGTCGGCGCGGTCCGGGTCGACGGGCCGGTGCGGGTACTGCGAGGTGCACGACACGCACCAGAGCTCGACCTCACCGCCGACCTCGTCGACCCACTCGCCGTCGGGGGAGTCGTCGCGCAGGTAGACCCGCCGCACCGGAACGAGCTCGTCGTCGGCGCCGCCGCAGTTCTCGCAGACGCGCTCCGTCATGGGCTCACGGTACCGGCGGGCGGTACCATGTGCTCGCCGCCGGGAGCCCCTGAGCCCTGGACGGTGGAGGAACCGCCATGAGTGCAGCCGCCGAACCCCGGCCTTCGCTGACCGTCCCCGCCGTGCGGGCCCGCAAGGGCGGCGAGCCGCTGGTGATGATCACCGCCTACGACGCCCCCTCGGCCCGGGCCGTCGACGAATCGGGTGCCGACCTCATCCTCGTCGGCGACTCCGTGGCCATGGTGGTACTGGGCTACCCCGACACGCTCCAGGTGACGACCGCGGACCTGGCCCACCACACCGCCGCGGTGGCGCGGACGCGGCCGTCGGCCCTGGTCGTCGCCGACCTGCCGTGGATGAGCTACCACGTGAACCGCGAGGAGACGGTCCGCAACGCCGCCGAGCTGGTGCGGGCGGGCGCCCAGGCCGTGAAGCTCGAGGGCGGGAGCAAGCGCCTCGACGCCGTACGGGCCATCCTCGACGCCGAGATCCCCGTCGTGGGCCACCTGGGCCTCACGCCGCAGTCGGTGCACGCCATGGGCGGGTTCCGGGTCCAGGGCAAGGAGCTCGACGCCGCCCGGGAGATCGCCGACGACGCCGTCGCCCTCGCCGAGGCGGGCGTGTTCGCGCTGGTGCTCGAGTGCGTCCCCGACGGGGTGGCCCGGATGGTCACCGACGCCGTGCCCGTGCCGACCATCGGCATCGGCGCGGGGCGCCACTGCGACGGCCAGGTCCTCGTGTACCACGACCTGCTCGGGCTCGAGGAGCGCCGGGCGCCGAAGTTCGTGCGGCGCTACGCATCGCTGCACGCCGACGCCGTCGACGCCCTGGCCCGCTTCGGGGCCGACGTCCGGGCCGGGCGGTTCCCGTCGAGCGCCGAGACCTACCACATGACCGACCGGATGGCCGAGGCCCTCGACCTCTACTCCGACGTGGTTGTCACAGGCGGGAGTTAGGGTCCTCGGCGATAGGCCACGTCGAAGGCGACCTGGTAGCCTCGAACGTCCGAATACAGCCTGCTCCCTGGCAGCACGGCGGCCTCCGGGCCGGGATCGAGCTGAACCCGGGAGCCCGCGGCAGCGGCCGCGGTCCACAGGAGGTACGGGCCATGAGGCCGTACGAGGTCATGATCATCTTCGACGCGGACCTGGAGGAGGAGGCGATCCGGGCCGCGGTCGACCGCTACACCGGCCTCATCGAGTCGAAGGGCGCCGAGCTCGGCCACCGCGACTTCTGGGGCAAGCGGCGGTTCGCGTACGAGCTGAAGCACCGCTGGGAGGGCTACTACGTGGTCCTCCAGGCCAAGGCGGAGCCGGCCGCGATGGACGAGCTGCACCGGGTCCTCTCCCTTGCCGACGAGGTGATCCGCCACAAGGTGCTGCGCATCCCCGCCGAGGTCTACGGGCCTCCGGCGGCGGCGAGCAGCTCCGCGGCCGACGCATAGGAGAGCGACCATGTCCAACGGGAACAGCATCACGATCGTGGGGAACGTCACGCGCGACCCCGAGATCCGCTACACGGCCACCGGGCAGTCCAAGGCCACCTTCGGGGTGGCGGTGAACCGTCGGTGGCAGAACCGCCAGTCCGGCGAGTGGGAAGAGGCCACGAGCTTCTTCAACGTCGTCTGCTGGCGCGACCTGGCCGACAACGTGAGCGAGTCGGTCGTCAAGGGGACCCGGGTCGTGGTGACCGGTCGCCTCGAGCAGCGGAGCTGGGAGACCGAGCAGGGTGAGAAGCGCAGCGTGGTCGAGATCGTCGCCGACGACGTCGGCCCGAGCCTGCGCTTCGCCACCGCCGAGGTCAAGCGCACCGAGCGCCGCGGTGGCGGCGACTTCCCCGGCGGCGGAGGTGGAGGAGGGGGCGGCGAGAGCCGTCCCCAGCCCGCCCCGGCCGGTGGCGGTTACGACGAGTTCGGCGAAGAGCCGTTCTGAGGGATCGTAGGGACCGAGGGAACGAGTAGAGATGGCCAGCAAGCAGAGCCGCCGCCGCAGCGCCCCCGACCGGCGCCGGCCGGTCAAGAAGAAGGTGTCGATCCTCGTCGCCGAGAACGTGCAGTGGATCGACTACAAGGACGTGAACCTCCTGCGCCGGTTCATGTCGGAGCGAGCCAAGATCCGGGCCCGGCGCGTGACCGGCAACACGGCCCAGCAGCAGCGCGCCGTGGCCCGGGCGATCCGGGTGGCCCGGGAGATGGCGCTGCTCCCGTACAGCGTCCGCCAGGTGACCCAGCGCGGCGCCCGGGGTCGGGGCCGCGATCGCGACCGTGAGCGCGAGCGGCCGGCCGAGGGGGCGGGGCGCGCCGAGGAGGTCGAAGCGGCGGTGGCCGCCGAGGCGGCTGCGGCCGAGGCGAGTGCCGCCGAGGCGAGTGCCGCCGAGATGGCTCCGGCGGTCGAGGGCGGGGGCGACGAGTCGTGAAGGTCGTCTTGCGATCCGACGTCGAGAACCTGGGGACCAAGGGCGACCTGGTCGAGGTGCGCGACGGCTACGCCCGCAACTTCCTGGTGCCACGCGGCCTGGCCATCGTGGCCACGCCCGGCGCGGAGCGCCAGGCCGCGGCCATGCGCCGCAACCGTGAGGCCCGCGAGGTGCGTGAGCGCGCCGCCGCGGCCGAGTTGGCCGAGGTGCTGGGGTCGCGCCGCATCGAGGTCGGCGCCCGGGCCGGCGAGGGCGGGCGCCTGTTCGGGTCCGTGACGACGGCCGACATCGCCGAGGCGGTGGCGGTGCAGCTCGACGTGGAGCTCGACCGGCGCAAGGTCGGCCTCGACGAGCCGATCAAGGAGCTCGGCGATCACGAGATGCCGGTCCGTCTCCACACCGACGTCGAAGCCGTCCTGCGCATAACCGTCGTCGCCCGCTGACGCGCCCGCCCGCCCGTCGCTCCTTGTCACACCGCGGGGTCATACTCGGCGCGCGCCTGTGGAGATCCCCAGGGTTGCCCACAGGATCTCCACAGGCGCGGCCGCGAAATCAACAGGGTTGTTCTCCTTACTATCCCCAGCCGGCCGGCGCGACGATCTCGGGCGGGAAGGGTCGGAGAACTCCGAGGTGGGGAGCCACGTGCAGTCCGTAGAACCGATCGCACCGAGACGCGGCACGAGGGTGCCGCCCCACAACCTCGAGGCCGAGGAGTCGCTGCTCGGGGCGATGCTGCTGTCGCGCGACGGGATCGTGGCCGCCGTGGAGGCGCGGGTCGGTACCGACGACTTCTACAAGCCGGCGCACGCCCACATCCACGACGCCGTGATGGCCCTCTACGGCCAGGGTGAGCCCGTCGACCCCGTCACCGTGTCCGAGGAGCTCCGCCGCAGCGGCCTCCTCGAGGGCATGGGCGGCAAGTCGGCGCTGCTGCGGATCCAGGCCGCGACCCCGGCATCGGCCAACGCCGGGCACTACGCCCAGATCGTGAGCGAGCTGGCCCTGCTCCGGCGGCTGATCGCCGTCGCCGGCGACATCGCGGAGTCGGCCTACTCCGAGCCCTCCGACGTCATCGAGACCATCGACCGGGCCGAGGCCATGGTCTTCGAGGTCGCCGAGCACCGCGTCTCCGACTCGCTCAAGCTCCTGGCCCCCACCCTCGAGGAGGCGCTCGAGAACCTCGAGGCCCTCTACGAGCGCCGGGCGACGGTCACCGGTGTGGCCACCGGCTACCTCGACCTCGACGACCTGCTCCTCGGCCTCCAGCCCTCCACCCTGAACGTGGTGGCGGCCCGGCCGGGCCAGGGCAAGACCAGCTTCGCCCTGGGAGCGGCCATGAACGTGGCCATCGAGGGCGCCAAACCGGTCGTCTTCTTCTCGATGGAGATGGGGGCCACCGAGCTCACGAAGCGGCTGCTGGCCGCCGAGGCCCGGGTCCCGGCCCGCCACGTGCAGACCGGCCTGCTCGGCGACGAGGAGTGGACCCGGCTGAGCAGCGCCGTGGGGCGCCTGGCCGAGGCCCCGTTCTTCATCGACGACAACCCGCACTGCACGGTGATGGAGATGCGGGCCAAGGCCCGCCGCATCAAGGCCCGCCACGGCGATCTCGGGCTCATCGTCGTCGACTACCTCCAGCTCATGAGCAGCCCGCGCCGGGCCGAGAGCCGCCAGGTCGAGGTGTCGGAGCTGTCGCGGGGTCTCAAGATCCTGGCCCGGGAGCTCGACTGCCCCGTCATGGCGCTCTCGCAGCTCAACCGCCAGCTCGAGTACCGCACCGACAAGCGGCCCATGCTCGCCGACCTGCGCGAGTCGGGGTCGATCGAGCAGGACGCCGACGTCGTGGCCTTCATCTACCGCGACGAGGCCTACAACCCCGAGTCCGAGGACCGCGGCACCGCCGAGGTCATCGTGGCCAAGCACCGCAACGGTCCCAACGGCACCATCCGGCTCGCGTTCCTCGACCACCTGGCCAAGTTCGCCAACATGGCCCGCGACTAGCCCGGCGCCGGGCCGGGACGGCCCCGGGGTCGTCGGCGGGCCTACCGGACACCGGGAGCCGCTGGGCCGCGGCGCGCAAGGCGCCTAGCATCGACGCCGCAAGGCCGCTGCCCGGCCCCGGGACCACGAGGCGTGCGGGCGGCGATCACGCCCGGAAGGTGAACGGCATGTCGACCGAGGCCAGCGCCCTTCTCGAGACGGACTTCGTGCCCCCCGACGAGGATTCGCTCGAAGGTGGATCCGACCGGGAGGCGGACTACCAGAAGCTGCTGACCCGCCTCTGTGCGGCCGCGGTGGTCAGGCGCTACGAGGCGTACCGCGACATCGCCTGGGACGACCCCGAGATGCGGGTCGACCCCGACGACCCCCGCTGGCAGCTGCCCGACGACCATCCCCTCGGCGCGACCGACTGGTACCGGGCCCAACCGCCGGAGAAGCGCTCTCGGATCGGCTTCAACATGGTCGCCGGGTTCTGCTACACCGGCCGGATCTTCGAGGGGGTCCTCAGCCGCGGGCTGCTCCGCTTCGCCGCCACCCAACCGCACAACTCGCTCGAGTACCGGTTCGCCTACCACGAGGTCATCGAGGAGGCGCACCACTCCCTGATGTTCCAGGAGTTCGTCAACCGGGCGGGCCTGCCGGTCCCCGTCGTGGGCCCCGACTTCATCCAGGCCACCGAGAGGGTGGCGGAGTACGGCACCACCTTCCCCGAACTGCTCTTCATCTACGCGCTGGGCGGAGAGGATCCCATCGACTACGTGCAGCGTGAGGGATACCGGAAGCGCTCCGACCGGCACCCCCTCATCCAGCGGATCTCCCAGATCCACATCGTCGAGGAGGCCCGGCACGTCGCGTTCGCGCGGGCGTACCTGCGCGTGAACGTGCCCCGGCTCAGCGAGGCGAAGCGGACCGAGATGAGCCTGGCCGTGCCCGGCATCCTCGGGGTCCTCTCCAGCCTGATGATGCAGCCGCCCGAGCACATCATCGACTCCTACGACATCCCGCCCGACGTGATCGACGAGGCGTTCACGAACAACCCTGCGCACCGCGACCTGGTGGTCGCCTCGCTGTCGAAGATCCGGGCCCTGTGCGAGGAGCTGGGCCTCATGAGCGCCGAGGCGACGCGGCTCTGGGAGGAGGCGGGCCTCCTTCCCGCCTGATCCGCCGGGTCACCGGGCGCCGGGTCACCGAGCGCCGGGTCGCGGGCCGCGGGTCGCCCGGTCGTGGTGCCCGGGGCCGCCAGAATGGCGGCATGACGCCGACCCTGCCCGAGCCGTTGATCTGCCCCCGCTGTGGTGAGCCGAGCGACGGGCCGCGCTACGGACCGTGTCCCCGTTGCCGGGAGGAGCTACGGGCCAAGTACGCGTCGGAGGGACGGGTGGTGGAGGCGGCCGCCTACGAGCCGAAGATGAACGTCACCCCCAACGCCGTCGCCCTCAAGGACGACTGAGCCTCGGTCGCCGTACGCCCCCCCGCACGGCCTATCCGGCGTTGGGGCAGTTCTCGTCGTGTGGCGTGGGTTTGGGACCCATCGGTCGGTGGGGTGAGGTTCGGAGTGCCGGCGTTGGGGCAGTTCTCGTCGTGTGGCGTGGGTTTGGGGCCCATCGGTCGGTGGGGTGAGAGGTCCCGGTCAGAAGAGGCGGAGGGGGGCGTCGACCCCGCCGCGGAGTTCGTCGAGGTCGACCTCGATCCACTCGACCCCTCGCGACTCGGCGAAGACGCGGGCCTGGGGCTTGACCCGGGTGGCCACGAAGAGGCCGCGGGTGGGGGCGAAGCGCCCGTCGCGGTCGAGGCGTTCCTGGTAGCGCAGGAGCTGTTCGACGCCGGCGATCTCACCGACGCGCTTCACCTCCACCACGACCGCCGCGCCCTCGGCGTCGCGGCAGAGCAGGTCGACCGGTCCGATGTCGGTCGGGTACTCGCGCCGCACGAGGGTCATCCCGTCGCGCAGGGCCTGCACCCGGGCCGCGATCAGCTCCTGGAGCTCGGCCTCGACGCCGTCCTTCTCGAGGCCCGGGTCGTCGCCGAGGTCGACGGAGTGGTCGTGGAGCACCTCGGCGACCTCGATGCGCAGGGATTCGCCCCGCGGGTTGGTGGCGGTGATGAGCCCCGGTTCCTCGGCGATCGTGCACGGCGGGCTCATCCAGTTGAGCGGCTTGTAGGCCCGCGAGTCGGAGTGCACGGCGACCGAGCCGTCGGCCTTGATCACCACCAGGCGGACGGCCTCGGGCAGCCGGGCGCCGAGCCGGCCGTCGTAGACGACGGCGCACCGGGCCACGACCACGCGCATACGCGCTCCGATCCCGTCTCAGGTGGCGACGAGCGCCGCGATCCCGGCGACCATCATCACGAAGCCGAGCGCCATGAACGTGACGGTGCGGACGATCGGCGCCTGGGCGAGGTCGGCGGCCGCCGCGTGGCCCGAGCGGACGCGTGAGCTGCCCTTGGCCTTGGCGCTGCGGGGCGCGCTCCGGGCCCGCCGGGCGTCGTCGCGGCGCCGGATCAGGGCGACGAGGTTGCCGAGGAACAGCGCCGCGCCGATCGCGGCTACCAGCTCGCGCAGCACCTCGGTGTAGAAGTCCACGGGCGCCGAGTGTAGGGAGCGGCCCGGGCCCAGCACTGCTTGCATTTCTTACAGTAAATGCTGTAACCTACTCCGGCGACGTCATGGACCTCTCACCCCGCCCCCTGCTCGACACCGACCCCGACGCCGAGCTCTTCGCCGGGCGCGACGAGCCGTTGTCGCGCGTCCTGACCGCGGCCGGCGCCGCGCTCAACGTGCTGGTGGTGGGCGAGAGGGGTGCGGGCAAGACGTCGTTGCTGCGCCAGGCGGCCCGCCGGCTGCGTGAGCAGGGCGCCGACGTCGCCTTCGTCGACGGGCGGGGTGCCACCGGCATCGTCTCGCTGCTCGAGCTGGTGACTGCCGCCCTGGCCCGCGACCCTTTCGTAGCCGTTCCCGAGGCTTCGTCCCAGGTGATCCCGGAGCTGGCGGCCCTGACCCTCCTCGCCCGGGTGGTGGGCCCCGACCGCCAGCCCGTCGTGCTGCTCGACGAGCTGCCCGACGGCCCGACCGGGCACGCCCTGTTCGGGCGCTTCCGCGACGAGCTGTGGCAGCTCCCCGTGTCGTGGGTCGTCGCGGTCGCGGCCGACGACCGCGCCGCGGTCACGACGCCGCCGGCCGACGCGTTCTTCGCCCGGGTGGTGGACCTGGCTCCGCTCACGGCCGACGAGTGTCGGGCGATCCTCGCCGCCCGGGTCGGAACCGCCGCGCCGCCCGACGCGAACGCGGCCGTGGCCGCGGCGTGCGACGGCACGCCGCGCCACCTCTTGTTCCTCGCCCGTGAGGCGGCCGCCGACGGCTGGCGCACCGACCGGGCCGTCGCCACGGCCGCCGACCGCGAGGATCGCCTGGAGCGGCTCTCGGCGCCGGCGCGGCGCCTGGTCGCCGAGTTGGAGGCGTCGGGCCCGCTCTACGCGTCCGATCCCTTGGTGCAGGCCCGCCTCGGCTGGAGCCGCGTGCGGATCGTCCAGGTCCTGGGCGAGCTGGTCGAGGCCGGCCTGGTGGGGTCGGTCCGGGCCGTGGGCGATCGAGGCCGGTCGCGCACGCTGTACTCCCTGCACCCGCCCCGCGGGGACGAGGTCACCGCCGGAGGAGGCCGATGAGCACCGACGCCCTGGCCGAGGTGGCCCGTAGCGTGGCCTTCGAGGCCGCGCCGACGTGGGAGATCCTCTGGCGCCTGCACCACCCGTTCGACCGCCTGCCCGGCCGGGGCCCGGTGGAGAGCGTGCTGAGCCGGGCCGTGCACGCGGGCGACGTCGTGGCGGTGATCGGCGGCAGCGGATCCGGGAAGTCGAGCGTGATGAGCGCCGCGTGCTCGCCCCTCGAGGTCGGCATCGCGCCCGTCCGCCTGCCCCTGCGGGCCGAGCCACTCGAGACGCTGCGCTCGGTGTCGGCCTTCGCCCGCCACGTCCTCGCCTCCCTGGCCGCGCTCGGGCGCGACCACGCCCGGCTCGACGATCCGCAGCGCGATGAGGCGTACCGGGCCGCCGTCGACCGGCGCGTCCCGCCCGGCCGCCGGCGCGGGTCGGGGGCGCCGCGGGCCCCGTGGCTGCTCACCGGGGGCGACCTGGCGGCCCAGCTCGCGTCGGCCGCGGTGGCGGTGGCCGGCGCCCGCCGGTCGGGCGTGGCCGACGTTCAGCAGCTCGGCCAAGCCCTGTCGCTGGTCGAGGCGCACGGCCTGATCCCGGTGCTCGTGCTCGAGGACACCGACGCCTGGGCGGCGTCGCCCTCCGACGCCTCCCGCCGCCCTATCGCGGTCCACTTCTTCCGGGAGGTGCCCCGGCTGGCCGCCGACCTGCCCGGGTCGACGGTCATGGCCGTCCACGACACCTACCGTGAGCTGCCCGAGTGGGCGGCGGCCCAGGAGCTGATCGATCGCCAGGTGCTAGTGCCCCGCCTGGGCTCCGCGGGCGAGCTCACCTCGATCCTCGCCCACCGCGTGGGCGTCGCCGCCGGCGGCACCCACCTCGCGGATGTGCTCGACGGCGGGGCCGTCGAGCGCCTATTCGAGCTCTACTCCTCCACCCGCAGCCTGCGGGCGGTGCTGGTGGTCGCCGACGAGGCCGTCGACGAGGCCCACGCCGCGGGGCTCGACTCCGTCGACGCCGCCCTCGTCGACCGGGTGGTCGGCTCCCGTTACCCGTCCTGAGGCGCCACGGAGTCCCAGCCCGCGAAGCCCGACGGGTCGTGGCGCCCGAAGGTGCCGTGCTCGAACATCCCGTGGCCCACGGCGCCGTCGTGGTCGCCGCCGTCGTCGTGCCACACCGCCCGGGCCACGTGGTCGACCACGCCGAAGGGCACCCGGCCGGCCACCGCCGGGTCGGTCAGGTCGTGCTCCACCACCTCGGTCCAGCCCCGGCCCCTCCACTGCCCGTGGAGCCACTCGGGGTCGCCGCCGTAGCCCGGTCCGCAGTTGAGGGCCACGAAGCCGAGGGTCTCCACCTCGATACGCACCGCCCGGCGCCGCTCGCCGGGACCGGCGCCGGCCGTCAGGTGCAGCACCGCGGCCTCGGGGTGGCGGGTCCCGGGGCGGTAGCGGATCTCGGCCTCGGGCCAGCCGAGCTGCTCGGGCGCCCGGCCGCTCCCCTCGGGCCACACCCGGACCGCGTCGTTGAGGATCCGCGTCCCGTCCGGTTCCTCCTGGACGATCACCACCACCGCGAAGTCGTCGAAGCGCAGGGGGACGTAGGTCCACCAGAAGCCTTCGATGGGTTCGTCGGCGGCGCGGCCCGGGGGGTCGGGGTCGCCGACCGGGCGGATGCCCCACGACCGGTCGCGGGTCCCGACCCACACGTCGCGCCCGACTTCGAGGCGCTCGCCGCCGACCACGATCTCGCCCGCCCAGGTGCCGACCTGGGCGAAGCGGCAGGCGTCGAGGATCACACGGTCCCCCTGGCGGAAGTGGTGCCGCGCCTCCTCCACGGCGGGGAACGACCCCTCCCACTCGAGGTCGTACGCCAGCGACGCCCCTCCGCCGCCCGCGTGGTCGCTGGTGCCCTCGCCCACGAGCCGGATCCGCCGCAGGGGTTCGACGACCTCCACGCGCAGCGGCCCGACCCGCTGGTCGAGGCGGTCGTCGCCGAGGGCGTCGGAGGCCCGGACGGTCACCTGGCGGTCGCCGCGGCGCAGCGTGGCGAACCCGTCGATCACCCCCAGGGCCGGGTACACGCCCAGGCCGGCCACGAAGAACACCTCGCCGGTGCGGTCGTGCGCGTTGAAGTAGCAGCGGTCGTAGGCGTTGCGGTCCGAGGTCGCCGTGTGGCGCAGCGAGAGCGGCGCCTGGTGGACGGGATACTCGTCGGCGGGGACCGGCCCGGCTGGTGCCATCCGGGATCGGCTCAGCCGCGGCCGGCGGCGACGGCCAGCAGGTCGCGGGTGGAGATCACGCCGATCACGTGCTCGTCCTCGACGACGGGTGCGTGGCGGATCTCGCTGTCGAGCATCCGGGCGGTGACCTCCGCGATCACGTCGTCGGGGCCGACCGACAAGACGTCGAGCGCCATCACGTTGCCCACCTGCTCGGCATCCGGGTCGGCGCCGTCGGCGAGCGCCCGCACGATGTCGCGCTCCGACACCAGCGCGCCCGGGTGGGCGCCGCTGACCAGGATCACGCCGATCGACTCCTCGGTCAGCGCCTCGGCCGCTTCCCGCAGGGTCGCGTTGGTGGCGATGGTGACGGGCGCGCGGCCGAGCAGCACCCGTATCGCGTCGTCGGGTCCGATGTCGGGCATGGTCTCTCCTAGTCGGGGGTCGGGGTCCGGCTTCGCCGGTTGAGCGACCGGTCGCGGATGAAGTGAAGGATCCGAAGGTGCTTCTGGGTGTCGAGGTGCATCATGTCGACGAGCAGGCTCCACAGCCCGTCGTGGTCGGCGGTCCGGAGCTCGCGCCGGAGCCGCTCGAGCTGCACGGCGTCGTGCCGCTCCATCTCGATGAAGCGCTCGGTCAGCGCGAGGAAGTCGTCGTCGGTGGGCTCGTCGGTGACGTCGGGGACCCGGGCGGCGCCGGCCCGGTCGCCGGTCTGGCTCCGCAGGGTGTTGGTCAGCTCGGTGAAGATGCGGTGGTGGCGCTGTTCGTCGTCGGCGATCAGGCGCACGAGGTACTCCACGTAGGCCGATCCGGCCGTGCGGGCCAGGTCCTCGTAGGCGTCGAGGACCAGTGTCTCGGTGGCGACGTGCTCGGCCAAGTGGTCGAGCAGGCGGGTCTCCCAGGTCATGATCCCGTCGACGCTACGACACCGTCGCGGCCCCCTGAAGGGGCCAAGGTCCCGCCCTCGTCCGCGACCGGCTCGTCGCTCCGGGCGGGGTCGTGACCCCCCAGGCGGGGCAGCAGGCGGTCGAGCCAGCGGGGCATCCACCAGTTGGCCCGTCCGGCGAGGTCCATGGTGGCAGGTACCAGGACGAGCCGCACCAGGGTGGCGTCGACGAGGATGGCGAACGCCAGCCCGAAGCCGAACATCTTCACCACCCGCTGGTCGTTGAGAAGGAAGCTGGCGAAGACCACCACCATCACCGACGCCGCCGCGGTTATCACCCGGGCGGTGGCGGCGATGCCGTCGGCCACGGCCCGGTTGTTGTCGCCGGTGGCCACGTACCCCTCGCGCACCCGTGAGAGCAGGAACACCTCGTAGTCCATCGACAGGCCGAAGAGCACGGCGAAGAGCATCATCGGCGCGAAGGACTCGATGGGTCCGGGCTTGACGTCGAGGAGCCCGCCCAGCCATCCCCACTGGAACGCGGCCACCACGGCGCCGTACGCGGCGCCGATCGAAGCCAGGTTCATCAGGGCGGCCTTGAACGGCACGAACAGCGAGCGGAACTCCACGGCCAGCAACACGAAGCTGAGCAGGATGATCATGCCCATGAAGACGGGTAGGCGTGCGGACATTCGATCGGCGAGGTCGATCGCCACCGCGGTGGGCCCGCCCACGTGGACCTCCGTCGGGGCGTCACCGATCACCGCGGGCACGGTCACGTCGCGGATGTGGTGGACCAGGGCCTCGGTGCGCCGGTCCTGGGGGGAGGTCCGGGGGATGACGGGCACGGTGGCCGTGTCGCCCGCGTCGTTCAGTGTCGGCGGCGCGACCGCGGCCACGTTCGGTGTCGAGGTGCGCAGGCGCCCGACCAGTGCGTCGAGCCGGGCCTTCCCCCGAGCCCCGGTGAGGCCGTCGGGATCCTGGACCGTGACGAGCAGGGGACCGTTGAACCCGGGGCCGAAGCCGTCGGCCACGAGGTCGTAGGCGCGCCGGGTGGTGGAGGAGGTCGGGTTGGATCCGGCGTCGGCGGTGCCCATCCGCATCGAGAACAGGGGGATAGCCAGGATCCCGAGCACCAGGAGGGAGGCGAGGAACGTGCTCCAGCGGTGGCGCTGGACCCAGAGCGCCCAGCGGTGCCACCACGAGTCGGCGTGCTCCGCGCCGTGGTGGTGCAGGAACCGGATCCGCCAGCGGTCGAGGTTCGTGCCGGTGAAGCCGAGGAAGGCCGGCAGGAGCGTCACCGACGCCACGAGGGTAGTGGCCACGGTGATCGTCGCGGCCAGCCCGATCGACGCCACGAAGCGGATGCCGATCAGGTAGAGGCTCAGGATGGCCACGATCACGGTGCTCCCGGCCACCAGGACCGAGCGACCCGCGGTGGACATGGCGACGGCTATGGAGTCCTCGGGGTCCAGGCCCGACGCCAGACCCTCGCGGTGGCGGGTCACGATGAGGAGCGCGTAGTCGATGCCCACCCCGAGGCCGATCATCGCCGCGACCACGGGACCCACCGTCCCGATGGAGGTCACGGCGGCGAGGAGGCCGACCAGGGAGAGCCCGAGACCGAGCGCGAAGAGAGCGACCACCAGCGGGACGGCCATCGCCAGCAGCGACCCGAACGCGAGCAGCAGGACGATCATCGCCGCGGCGAGGCCGATCACCTCGCTGCCGCTCGGACCGGTCTGGGTCTCCATCGGGGCGCCGCCGAACTCGACCTGGGCTCCGCTGTCACGGATCGGTGCGGCGGCCTCCTGGACCGCGTCGACCGACGAGCGCGGGACGTCCTTGGCGCGCTCGGCGAACTGGACGTTGACGACGGCCGTGGTCCCGTCGGCGGAGACGGTCGGCATCGGCGGTTCGTAGGGGGACGTGACGAACACCACGCCGGGCACCTCGGAGATGCGGGCGACGCCGGCCTCGACCGCCCGTTCCACCTCCGGTGCGCGGACGCCGCCGGGGGAGTGGACCACCACCTGCATGGCGTCGCCGGCGCGTTCGGGGAACCGGCCACGGAGGGTGTCGAAGGCCTTCTGCGACTCCGTGCCGGGCACCGACATGTCGTTGGCGAAGTCGCCGCCCAGGCCGCGTCCCACGGCGCCGGCGGCTACGAGCAGCACGATCCAGCCGACGACGACCACGCGCCGGTGGCGAACGGCCGAGCGGGCCAGACGGGCGAGCATTCCCTTGGGCGCGTCCATGGAGTTAAAGTAGACACATGTCTACTCCAAAGTCAACACGTGTCAACTTGGCCGAGGGTGGCCGGGCCGCACGCACGCGGCGCCACCTGCTCGACACGGCTCTGAGGCTCTTCGCCGAGCACGGGTACGAGGGAGTGAGGGTCGAGGACATCGCGCGGGAGGCGGGTCTCTCCCGGGCCGCCTTCTACAAGCACTTCGCCGAGCGCGACGAGATCATCGGGGAGCTCCTCGACCGGCTGCTGGCGCCGGGGCCGGGAGCGCCCGGCGAGCCAGGCGCCCCGGGCATGACCGGCGCTCCCGCAGCGGGGCCGGCGGACGGTGGTGAGCCGGCGGGCGTCGAGGCGGACGAGCTCGGGACGAGTGGGCGCCACCTCGACCGGGCCGTCGGTCTACTGATGCGCACCGCGGAGCGGATGGCGGCTCAGGAGGCGCTGGCTCGCTTCGTGTACTCGCTGCCCGTCCGCCCCACGCGCGGGACGGGCCGGGCCCGCCCGGCCGTCTTCGGCGGGGTGGCGGTGCTCGTCGATCGGGCTCGGGAGGCGGGCGAGATGCGGGAGGGCCTCGAAACCGAGCTCGTCGTCGCGCATCTGGCCCGGACGTTCGAGGCCGCCATGCGGGACTGGGCCGAGGGACGGGCGTCCGATGCCGTCGCCCACCTCCGCCTCCTCCTCGACCTCGCCATCCACGGCGTGACCTCGCCATCCACGGCGTGACCCCGCCATCCGCGGCGTGACCTCGCCATCCGCGGCGTGACCCCGCTCCCGTGACCCCGCGGCGTGATGCGTCCCCGGGGCGTTGGGGCACTCGTCGTCATGTGGTGCCGTGTTTGTGACCCAACGCCGGGTAGCCGTCGGGCGGTCGAGTGCGTCCGTAGCTCGAGCGTACACAAGGGCTGAAGCCGCAATTCATGGTATCTGCGAGGTAATCCGTTAAGATCCCTTGCATGAGCTCCTACCGGTCGGGACAGGTGGCGGAGATCCTCGGGGTGAGCGTCGACACGGTGCGGCGCTGGGCCGACGACGGCCTCTTCGAGACCACCCGCTCGGCCGGAGGCCAGCGCCTGATCGACGGCGCCTCGCTCGCCCGGTTCCTCTCCGAGCGGCCCGAGGCGTTCGAGGTCGAGGGGATGGTCCGCTCGGCCCGGAACCGCTTCACCGGGATCGTCACCTCGGTGCGGCGCGACGGCCTCACCGCGCTGATCGAGATCCGGGCCGGTGGCCACCGGATCGTGTCGCTGATAACGGCCGACGGGGCCGACGAGCTCGCGGTGGCGCCGGGCGACCTGGCCGTCGCCGTGGTCAAGGCCACCAACGTGATCATCGAGCGCCCCGCCGGTTGAGCGGGCCCGACAGGAGGATCCGATGCCCCGAGTGAAGGCGGCCCGCGCCGTCGTGTCCGTGCTGGCGGGCCTGCTGGCCCTGGGAGCGCCGGTGGCGTGCAGCAGCGACGGCGGCGGCTCCGGAGCCGGGCGCCGGAACGAGCCGACCGGCGGCGCCGCGAGCGCGCTCGAGGGGAGGATCACGGTCTCGGCCGCGGCCTCCCTCACCGAGGCCTTCGGTGAGATCGGCCGGGCGTTCGAGGCCGCCAACCCGGGCACGGAGGTGGTGTTCAACTTCGACGCCTCCTCGGCGCTGGTCGAGCAGATCGAGCAGGGAGCGCCGGCCGACGTGTTCGCCTCGGCCGACGAGGCCAACATGTCGAAGCTCACCGCCGACGACCTCGTCGACGGCCCACCCGAGGTCTTCGCCCGGAACCAGGCGGTGATCGTCACCAAGCCCGGCAACCCCGAAGGCATCAAGGGGCTCGCCGACCTCGCCGACGTGGGCGTGGTCGCCCTGTGCGGCGAGGAGGTCCCCTGCGGCAAGATCGCGGCCAAGGTGCTCGAGGAGGCGGGGGTCTCCATCCCGTCCGATCGCATCACCCGTGGCCAGAACGTGAAGGCCACGCTCGGAGCGGTCGCCAACGGCGACGCCGAGGCGGGCATCGTCTACGTCACCGACGCCGAGGCGGCGGGGGCCACGGTCCAGGCGGTGTCGATACCGGAGACGGCCGCGTCGATCAACGTGTACCCGATCGCGGTGCTGAAGGCATCCGGGAACAAGGCCGTCGCCCGGGCGTTCGTCGACTGGGTGGCCTCCGACGCCGGTCAGGCGGCGTTGAAGGCAGCCGGGTTCCTGCCTCCGGAGTGAGGTCGTGAACCGTCCGGTGGGCCGGGATGGTCCGGCCCGGTGGGGCCAGGCGCGCCGGACCCGCCGGGGGCGCCTCCGGCGGGGGCGACGCCCTCCCTGGCCCGCGCTGGCGGTGGCGGCGGTCACCGTCGCGTTCGTCGTCCTGCCCCTGGTCGGCCTGCTCCAGCGGGCGGCGTGGAGCGACCTCGCCCGCGACCTCACCGCGCCCGAGGCCCGCGACGCACTCCGCCTGTCGCTGGTGACCTCGGTGGCGGCCGCGGCCCTCTCGGTCCTGTTCGGGCTGCCCCTCGCGTGGGTCCTGGCCCGGGTGCGGTTCCCCGGCCGGGCGCTGGTGCGGGCCCTGACCGTCCTGCCGATGGTCGTGCCGCCGGTGGTCGGCGGCGTGGCTCTGCTCCTGGCCTTCGGGCGCCGGGGCCTGGTCGGCTCCCACCTCCACGACTGGTTCGGCCTGCAGCTCACCTTCTCCACCGCGGGGGCGGTCATGGCCGAGACGTTCGTGGCCCTGCCCTTCTTCGTGATCACCGTGGAGGCGGCGCTGCGCTCCGTCGACCCCGGCTACGAGGAGGCCGCGTCGACCCTCGGATCGGGCCGCGCCGCCACCTTCCGGCGGGTGACCCTCCCGCTCATCGCCCCGTCGGTGGCGGCCGGCGCCGCGCTGGCCTGGGCCCGGGCGCTCGGCGAGTTCGGAGCCACGATCACCTTCGCGGGCAACATCCAGGGCCGGACCCAGACGCTGCCCCTGGCCGTCTACCTGCTTCTCGACACCCGCCCCGACGTGGCCGTGGCCCTGAGCCTGGTGCTGCTGTTCGTGTGCGCGGTGGTCCTCGTGGCCTTGCGTGACCGCTGGCTCGGGGCGGTGCCCCGGTGACGGCAGCGGTCGACGCCCGGGTCGTGGTGGAGGTCGGCGAGCTCGCGCTCGACGTCGAGCTACGGCTCGAGCCGGGGGAGGTGCTGGCCGTCGTCGGGCCCAACGGAGCGGGCAAGACCACCCTGCTGCGCGCCCTGGCCGGCCTGCTGCCCGTCGACGACGGCTTCGTGCGCCTCGGGGGCCGGGCCGTCGACGATCCGGCCGGCGGGGCCCTGGTGCCTCCCGAGCAGCGCTCGGTCGGGATGGTCTTCCAGCAGTACCACCTCTTCCCGCACCTGAGTGCGCTCGACAACGTGGCCTTCGGCCTGCGCGCCCGGCGGGTCGCCCGGGCCGAGGCGCGGCGACGGGCCGGGGAGTGGCTGGAGCGCCTCGGGATCGGTCCCGTGGCCGACCGGGTCCCGGCCCGGCTCTCGGGCGGCCAGGCCCAGCGGGTGGCGCTGGCCCGGGCCCTCGCCACCGACCCGGTCCTCCTGCTCCTCGACGAGCCGCTCGCCGCCCTCGACGCCGCGTCCCGGCCCGCCATGCGCCGGGAGCTGCGGCGCTACCTGGGCGCCTTCGGCGGGGCCACGGTGATCGTCACCCACGACCCCCTCGACGCCGCCGTGCTCGCCTCCCGCATCGTGGTGCTGGAGGCCGGACGGGTCGTCCAGGCCGGCACGCCCGACGCCATCGCGGCCCGGCCCCGCTCGCGCTACGTCGCCGACCTGGTCGGGACCAACCTGCTCGCCGGCGTGGCCCGCGGCCCCGACGTGGCCCTGGCCGGTGGTGCCGTGGTGAGGGTGGCCGAGGCCTTCGACGGCGACGCGCTGGTGGTGATCCCGCCCCGGGCCGTCGCCCTGCACCCCGACGAGCCCGCCGGCAGCCCGCGCAACGTGTGGCCCATGAAAGTGGCCGGGATCGACACGGTGGGCGACCGGGTGCGGGTGGAACTGACGGGCCCGCTCCGGCTCGTCGCCGAGATCACGCCGGCCGCGGCCACGGAGCTCGGCCTGGCCGAGGGCCGCGCCCTGTGGGCCGCGGTCAAGGCCACCGAGGTCGACGCCTTCCCGGCCTGACCGGCTTGGGCCGGCCCCCGCCGGGGAGGCCGGTGCCCAGCAGGCGGACCGGGCCGGGTCCGAGCCGGCGCCGGTGCCGGTGCCGAGGCTCCGGCGAGGCCGGGGCACACCTGCTACTGGTAGATGACCTCGGCGCCCAGGGTGCCGTCGGGCATGCGCACCACGATCATCCGCGACATGCAGGGCATGCAGTAGGCGCGGTCTCCGGGGCGGAACTCGCGGTGCGAACGGATGACCACCTTGCACACCGGGCAGATGATCTCGTTGGGGGCCAGGCTGTCGCCGGGGCCCTGCCAGACCCGGTAGAACTTCCGCCACCGCTTCGGCACCTCCCGGAAGCCCGTGTCCTCGAGCTCGTAGGTGCGCCGCGGTGCCTGCCCGTCGCCGGGCTCGTCGGGCTGGACCGTGCCCGGCACCGATTCGTACGCCACCGCGGAGCGGTTCCCCTGCTCCTCGGCCGGCGCGGCCTGCTCATCCGTGGCTTTGCTCATGTCGTCAACCCCAATCTCTCCACCGCGGCGAGGTAGTCGCGCCCGAGCGACGGCTGGTCGGCCCGGCTGAGCCCGAGGTCGCGGTAGACGCCGTCGAAGGAGCCCAGCACCAACGGATCGAGCTCGGCCCGGATCGCGGCCAGTCGCTCCCGCCCGGCGGGGTCCCGGGCCAGCCGGCGGCCGAGGTCGTTCTCGCCGAAGCCGAGGTGGCGGCGCTCGTCGGCGATCACCCCTTCGAGCACCTGCCGGGTGACCGGATCGGCGATCGAGGCGTGGAACCGGAACACCGTGTCCTCCATCGACTCGAGGAGCACGTTCTGGGCGAACACCGCCGCTTCCCAGTCGCCCCGATCGACCATCTCGAGCACCCGCTGCCGGAACTCCTCGAGGCGGGGGTTGGCCCGCGCCCGCACCTCGGCCTCGCCGTCGAGCACCCCGAGGTCGTCGAGCCGGCGCAGGAAGACCTCGACGTGGCGGGCCTCGTCGGCGACCTGGGTGGCGAGGAAGATCCGGGAGTGGTGGTTGGGGGCCAGCCGCACCAGGCCGCTCGACGCCTCCAGCGCGGTGACCTCGCCCACGCAGTAGTTGCACAGGGTGGTGATCAGGCGGTCACGGTCGTCGCCGTCCATGGGCTCGTCGGCCAGCTCGGGGTCGGCCCCGTAGGGCCGACCCTCGAGATAGCCCTCGACCGCCTCGAACCAGAACGAGAAGGAGTGGACCTCCCGGAGGAACTCCTCCTCGTCGAGCTGGTGAGGCTCGAACGCCGGCGAGACGTCGGCGGTCAAGCCGGGACCTTCGGGTCCTGGTACTCGATGCCGATCCGGCCCAGCCGGGTCTTGAACTCGTTGATGACCGTGCCGGCGAGCAGCGCCTCGATGTCCTCGGTCGACGCCGCCATCACGTCGGTGCCGTGCCACTCGGCCGAACCCAGGTCCCGTCCCTCGGCGGCGGCCGCCTGGCGCTCGCGGTCCATGGTCGGGCCCGAGCCCCGGAAGACGTCGGTGAACGTGGCGAGCATGTGGTACGACATCTCGGCCTGCATGCGCTCGATGTCGGCCTTGCGCTCCGGGTGCTCGCGGATGAGCGAGCCGATCCGGTTCTCGCCGAAACCCACGTGGCGCCGCTCGTCGGCGATGGTGCCGGAGAGCGTCTGGGCGAACTTGGGGTTGAGGTCCTTCGACGTGGCCTGGAGGAGCTCGAACACCGAGAAGGCCATGCCCTCGAGCACGATGTTCTGGCCCACGACCCCGGCGATGAAGTCGCCGTTGCCCACCTTCTCGAGCAGCACCTCGGCGAACTTGACCAGGTTGGGGTTGGCCAGGTCGTTGACCGTCGAGTCGACGTCCTCTTCCTTCACACCGAGGTCGATCAGGCGGCGGGTGAAGATCTCGACGTGGCGGGCCTCGTCGAGGGTCTGGGTGGCGAGGAACGCCTTGCTGGCGTGGTCGGGCGCGGCGTTGACGAGGCCCGACGAGGCGGCGAGGGCCGCGCGCTCGCCGGCGATGAGCTGCACGGTGAGGGCGATCGACGCCTCCCGCAGGTCGTCGTTGGCGAGGAGGTCCTCGGGCTCGGTCAGGCCGGGCTCGTGCCCGTAGGTGGTCTCGTCCAGGTAGCCCTGCGGGCACATCTCCAACCAGCGCTGGATGGAGTACTGCGCCAGGAAGTCGGTCTCGGCCATGTCGGAGCTCCCCCTTGCTCGGGTCGCCGGCGCCCAGGGGTGGACGCCGGTCGTATATGCAATTCCTACTGCGAAAATCCCGATTTGTCGTGCGACATCCGTCACATTGCCGCGGACGCCTGCCGGTTCCGGCCCGAGGCGGGTCGCGGACCGGTATCCGCAGCAACCCTGGCCACGACCCGTTGACCGACACCGACGCCCTACCCTTGGCGTCACGGGGACGCCCCCCGGCCGCCACGACGGGACGGGTGACACATGGCCGAGCGGATGGGCGAGGGCGACCGGGCGACCGACGACGGCGCGCCGGCAAGCGGGATCGACTCCGGGGGCGGTCCGGTCCCCGGCGACCCGGTGGTCCACTCGGTCGCCGATCCTCGCGGGGTCCGGCGCGTCGTCCTGGACCGCCCGGGGAAGCTGAACGCGCTCAGCGACCGGCTCCGCCGCGAGCTGCACGACTGCATAGACCGGATCGCCTCCGACCCGTCGGTGCGGGTGGTCTCGATCGAGGGCCGGGGCCGGGCGTTCTCGGCGGGGGCCGACCTGTCCGACCCTCCACCGGGCTCGGGCGCGCCCGACTGGGCGTCGCGCCGGCACGGGGCCGGGGCGTGGCAGCGCCTGCTCGACGACCTCGAGGCCCTGCCCCAACCGACCGTCGCCCGCCTGCACGGGCACGTGGTGGGCGGAGCGATGCTCCTCGCCGCCGCCTGCGACATCCGGATCGCGGCTCGCGAGACCACCTTCCGCATCCCCGAGCTGGCGCTGGGGATCCCGCTCTCGTGGGGCGGCAACCCGCGTCTCGTGCGCGAGATCGGGCTGCCCGCCGCGCGCGATCTGGTGATGACGGGCCGCGCCGTCGACGCCGACGAGGCCCACCGCCTGGGCCTGGTGCAGCGGGTGGTGCCGGCCGGGGAGCTCGACGCGGCCCACGCCGAGCTGATCGACTCGCTCCTCGCCATGCCCGACGGGCCGATGCGCATGACCAAGGCCGCGTTCGCGGCGATGGGTCGGGAGCGGCTCGGCAGCACGGCCTGGTCCGACGCCGACCTCCTGTGGTGGTCGCTCCGTGAGCCCGAGGCCGCCGAGGCGGCCCGGCGCTACCTGGAACGGGACGGGTAGTCGACCGGGCTCACGCCGTCCGTACCGGGGGTACCCTCGTAGTAGAGGAATATCGCACTACGAGATGGTCCCGAACGGACCGAGGGAGGCCCCGATGTCTCTCACCTTTCCCGAGCTCAACCACGGCCCCGACCTGACGCGGCTCCTCTCCACGGCCAACCGCGGCGGCGACGCGCTGGTGCACGCGGTCCGCTCGATCGCCGACGCCACCTTCACCTGGGACTACGCGAAGGGCGCCCGGCCCGGCCTGGGCAAGCTCTACGAGAAGGCCAAGGTCACCCAGTGGAACGCCACCACCGACCTGCCCTGGGACACCGACGTCGACCAGGAGAAGCTGGCCGCGGCGTCGTTGCAGCAGTTCAGCGGGGCCATGAACGCCGATGGTCTCGACGGGACGCCGTTCGCGCGGTGGGGCGACAAGGAGTGGATCCGCTTCGCGATCGAGTCGGAGAACTGGACGCTCAGCCAGTTCCTGCACGGCGAGCAGGGCGCGCTGGTGTGCACGGCCAAGCTGGCCGAGACCGTCCCGTGGATCGACGCCAAGCTGTTCGCGTCGACGCAGGTGATGGACGAGGCCCGGCACGTGGAGGTGTTCGGCCGCTACCTCGACACCAAGCTCTCGGGGCACTACCCCGTCAACCCGCACCTCGGCGCGCTCCTCGACGACATCATCGCCGACCGTCGCTGGGACATGACCTACCTGGGCATGCAGGTGATGGTCGAGGGTCTGGCCCTCGCCGCCTTCGGACTGATGCGCGCCACCACCACCGAACCGCTGCTCGAGCAACTCCTCAGGTACGTGATGGCCGACGAGGCGCGTCACGTGGCGTTCGGCGTGCTCAGCCTGAAGGAGCTCTACGCGGGTCTCGGCGGGCCCGAGGTCCGGGAGCGCCAGGAGTTCGCCTACGAGGCCGCGATCCGCATGCGTGACCGCTTCCTCCAGCAGGAGGTGTGGGACCGGCTCGGGATCAGTGCTGCCGACGCCGCGACGTTCCTGGAGCAGGACCCGCTGCGCCCGATGTTCACGGTGTCGCTGTTCTCGAAGATCGTCCCCAACCTGAAGAAGCTCGGGCTCCTCGATGCCGGCGACGGCTGGCTCCGGCAGCGCTTCGGCGAGATCGGCGCCCTCCAGTTCGAGGACTGGGACGACGGTTCCGGGGAGCTCGGGGTGCCCGTCCCGGCAGCGGGCTGACTCGCCCGAGCCGGGCTGTCCCTTCGGTGACACATTGAAGAGGACGAGAGGGGTGCGCAGGTCCGCCTTCAGCACCTGGAGCCATCAGTGCCCTTTCCACGCGTTCGAGAGCCCGACCGCCACGGGGTTATTGCGGGCGTGTCCGCCGGCCGGGAATCCGGCGAGGGTTGGCGTCCCGTGATGTTCTCGCTACATCCCCCACCTCACGGGACGCGAACCGGCGAGCAGTCCGAAGCGTTCCGTGACCGTGACCTGTCCGGCGTCGAGCTGGACTACCTGTACTTGGACAGCAGCCACTTCAAGATGCACGACGGGTCCCGCGCGGAGCCGGTGCTGGTCGCCTACGGCATCACAACCGTGGGCCGACCCGTGCTGCTGGCGGTCGAGCCGGGTGGAGATGAGTCCCACGACGCGTGGGCCGGGTTTCTCGACGACCTGAAGGACCGGGGTCTTCGTTCGCCGCTGCTGGTTATCTCCGGCGGCGCGCCGGGCCTGCTCGGCGCCATCGAGGTCAAGCTGCCCACGGCGCTGCGGCGGCGGTGTCTGATCCACCGGGCCCGCAACGTGGCCGCCAAGGTCCCCGCCGAGCGTCGCGACGAGCTCAAGGCCGCGTTCTGGGAGCTCTTCGATCTACCCGACGGCACCGAACCCGGCTAGGAGGCCGTGCGGACCGCCCAACGCAATATCGACGCGTTCGCCCGCCGCTACGACCGCGAGTTCCCCGCCGCGGTCAAGTGCGTCACGACCGACCGCCAGGCGCTCACCGCGTACCTGCGGTTCCCCGCCGAGCACTGGCGCCGCATCCGTTACACGAACCTGTTCGAGCGGACCTTCGGCGAGACTCGCCGCGGAGTCAAGGTCATCGGCCGGCTCCTCGGTGAGGCGTCGTGCCAGTCACGGGTCCGGGCCGTGCTCGACCGCGCCCCCCGGGGATGGCGCGGGCTCACCGACACGTCCGCCGTCACCCGCCACCTCACCGAGCTCCGCCATGATCTCAACAACGCCGCCGACACCATCCCCGACCAGCCCGCCAAGCCTCCACACCCGCCGCGTGGCATGACCACCGGAGCCTGCGCCCCCGCCGCTGTTACACCAACTCTGGGACGCCACCTCACTTCGACGGGAGCCGGTGCTGGTTTGCCTCGGGCCCTCGTGTCACCACGAACTGCGGAACCCGGGTCCCGCCTGTTCCCGATGGCGCTTGCCGAAGGGCATGTCGTCTCGCTAGCTTCCCCAACGCCGCGGGTCGGTGCGGGTGCCTCGCAGCAGGGCAAGCCGGACAACGGGTAGGAGGCCGGGACGATGAGTGGTCGTCGGAACCTCGGAAGGCGCGCTGCGTTCTTGGTCGGCGCCGGCATGGTGGCGGCGGTCATCTTTGTAGCGGGCTGCGACGTGTCGCCGAAGGTGCTCTGGGGTCGGGTGACGCTGGCCTCCGACGGTTCCTACGCCGCTGGCGTTCAGGTGCGGGTCTACACCGGCGAATCGGAGACCTTGGTGGCGACCGAGGTGACCGACGATCGAGGCCTCTTCGCTTTCCGTGAGTCGGATCTGGCCGAGGGTACCTACCGCGTGCAGTTCGGAGATGCCGCATGGTGGAAGAACGCCGATTCATGGGCGTCCGCGAGCGATATCGAGGTCAGAAACGGATCGCCCGTCGTCCTTCGTGCAACTGTTCCGGTCACGTTCGGGGCGATTGCCGGGAGCGTGACCAGCGGTGGAGTAGCGCTCGTCGGGGCACAAGTCGACGCACTCAACGCCGTCGATAACTCCGTTGTGGCGTCCTCGTATACCGACGCTGACGGCAGCTTCATGCTGGAAGGCTTGCCGCCAGGCTCGTACGTTGTCAGAGCGAGCAAGAGTGGGCTTCCGAGGACCTATTACCCAGCACAAGCCATACGGGGCGAGGCCACGCTGGTCACCCTGACGGCCGATGCTCCGGTGACCGGCGTCGATATTGCGGTGCCGGTGCCTGCGTCGCTTGCTGGCACCGTCGTTGCTGGAGGGCAACCAGTTGAGGGGATCACCGCCGTAGCGATAACGAAGCAAGGCAACGAGGTACACGGCATTGCGCGCAGCGACCTCAACGGCCGCTTCGAGATCGCCGGGCTGAGCCCCACTGGTTACCTGCTCCTGCTGGCGGATACGACAGGCGAACTCGGCCATATGGTCGTCGGCTCCGACCCGGACGACCCGTCGACCGGCACGATCTACCATCTCGACCCCGCGGAGAGCGTCGACGT
>Ga0226835_1000339_pt1 | contig 62585 bp, 59 predicted proteins | sample LAC_MetaG_1_FD_163627 | JGI IMG/M metagenome (GOLD analysis project Ga0226835, IMG submission 163627) | Anaerobic ammonium oxidizing microbial communities from anammox membrane bioreactor (MBR) in UC Berkley, California, United States -... | ecosystem: Engineered > Bioreactor > Anaerobic >...
CCGCGCATGATCGCTTGCATTCGCTTGTCGACTTTTTCTGCCTCTGCATCTCGCTGCATTATTCGAAGAAGATTCGCGTGGTGCTCGAGCACCGAGAGTAGTTGCCTGGATGTCGGTCCAAATATAGACTCCTGAACTTGCAGAGATCGCATCAGGGCTTTCTCCGCCTCATCATATCGACGCTGTAGCTTCAGGCAATTGGCCAGGCGGTTGAGAGTCTGGGGCAGTCTTTCGTCATTGTGTCCGAGCTGCTCGGCAAGCTCCACTGCTTTGGTGAAGTGACCGTATGCCTCGAGCTGGCTGCCGCTGTTCATGGTCTGCTGACCTGCGACATTGTGGAAGTGCCAGAGGTCGGCGATGGCTTCGGGATTAGCCGGAGGTGTCGAGGACGCAGGCGGCTGCCCCGGTGCCACCATGCCGGTATGATCTTGCTGGGGCGGCTGCCCGCCGGTCATAGAAGCGAGGATGGGGATATGGGCGCCGGTGGTCTTGCGAAAGCTCTGGCTCAGAGGGGATGTCCTGGTGTGGTCGCCGCCATACATGCCAGCCAGTCCGCCGGTCTCGGGCTGGGCGCCCTGACCGGCAGCGCCGGGGGGCGTTATCTGTCCGGTGGGTTTGTCCTTCTTCCAGCGATTGGCGGCGTTGACCTGAGGACCCGGCGCCGGGCGCGCCAGAGCCTGTACCCGGGCTCCGACATTGGCGATCTCATCAAGATGGTGTGCCAGCTCGGCGGCTGTTTGAAATCGATCGTCGGGATTTTTCAGGATACATTTGTGAATCAAGCTGGCTATCTGGAGATCCTGGTCCGAGCGGCAGATCGCCGAGAGCGCCGGAGGCGGATCGTTTTGATGCATATTAATCGTCTGCATGGCGTTGGCGCCGCGGAAAGGCGGGTAGCCGGCAAAGCATTCGTACATGACACAGCCCAGGGAATAGATATCGGCCCGGGCATCGATATGCTTGCCCCGGCACTGCTCCGGGCTCATATAGAGGGGGCTTCCGATGGCTTCGCCGGTGGCGGTCACTTCCTGCATGGCGATGCCGCTGGCGGCGAGGACTTTGGCGATACCGAAATCGAGAAGCTTGACATAGCGGTCGCCTTCGATGAATTGCAGCATGATATTGCTGCCTTTGATATCCCGGTGGATGATATTGTTCCGGTGAATGAAATTGAGCGCCTTGAGCGCCTGACCGAAGATAAATATGAAATCGGCGTTGCTGCATTTCCCGCATCGTTTGACGAGATTGGAAAGGCTGGCGCCCTCGATATATTCCATGACGAAGAAAGGCTCGCCATCTATCGTATAGCCGAAGTCGAAAACAGCCACCAGATTGGGGTGGCTGAGCTGACCGCCGGCTCTGGCCTCGGTCTCGAAACGAGAAAGACTGCTCTGGTTGCCCAGGAGCTCCAGGTTGAGGACCTTGATCGCCACCAGCTTGTTGAGCTGGACATGGCGGGCTTTCAGGACCGTGCCCATGCCCCCGGAGCCCAGCAGACCCAGAAGGGCGTAGCGGTCCTGCGGAATCCTGGGGATTCTCGCCTGTCCGGCGTTTCCGCCTCCTGGTGGTCCCTGATCGGACATGGTAGCTGGACCGTCTTACTAAGAATACGCAGTATTCACATGCCCCTTGCTGACCGTCTCTAAACGGAACAGCAGTCAGGCTATCGCCACCCGAAGGACACCACTCCGGACTTCCGGGCGTTTATAGCAATCACCGAGCAAGATGCCCCGTCGATCACCGACCGGGTGCTCGACCCGATAGGCTCGTTAGGAACCCGCGCCTCTCCATGGGCGCCAAGCACGATCAGATCGGCATTGCGTCTGGTGGCATAGGTCAGAATCCCCGATGACGGATCATCGCCCATATGGATCTCGGTACCGGTAATGGTGGCGCCTATCGATTCGGTCAGAATCTGCGCCATGTCGGTGAGGGCGGTCACCAGCCGGTCTCTCTCCAGCGTCGGCGGTCTTCCGCCTGTGGCACCCTGACCCAGAGGCAGGGACGACTTCTTGCGCGCCACCGGCGGTAGCACTGTGATCACCGAGATCTCGGGTTCGACGGTGAACTCGATCTTTTTCAGCCACTTTATAGCGGCGATTGAGTTTTCGGAAAAGTCCGTGGCGATGACGATCTTGTGAGGCTGAAATTCAATGCCGTCGATCTGCTCTGTGGCGAAGTGCTCATCCTGAAGCATGTTGTGAAGGAGCGGGGGACGCACTATCTCCACCGAGCAATTGACCGAATCGGTGACGCTCGATGCGACGCTGCCGAGCCAGGCGCGTTCGGTAGCCGGTCGCCGGTGCGAGCCTATCAGCATGTAGTCTATGTCCAGCTGATTCGCCAGGCCAGCAAGCTGCTCGTCGATTTCGCCCTCGAGCACCACGGAGTTGATTTCACAGTTTTCTACATCGAGAGCGCCGGCCAGCTTTTCCACCCACTGCTGCGACTTCTGCTTGAGGCTTTCCGCTTCCGCCTTGAGGGTTTCAATGTGTCTGATATCTTCCATGTCTCGCGGGTCAGCGTGCTCATAGCGGCTCTCGAGCACCCGCGCCAGGGTGAAGACAGTGCCTGGCGGCCAGTTTCTCTTGATGGCTGAGCAGAGGGCAGCATAGGCGTATGGCAATTCATCGACCGGTATGAGAACTCGCATGGTCTTCAATTCCACTTTGGTTGAGGTCCGTTTCGCAGAGAACTACCACGATTATAGTCGCTCCGGAGTCCGGGTGACGAACATCCGGCGAGCTTACACCCGAAAGGGGGATCGGGCCGATGTCAGTAGAAGGTGTCCGGTCAGCATCGCAGATCAACATCGTCAAAAAGAGAATTCGCGGAGCGGAAGATTAATTTTCGGGCAGATCGGTAGATAGAGCAGGCTCAGCCTGTCGCCTTCGGAGAGCCTCGAGAAAGTCTGCTTCGAGACCACGACCGAGCTTCGAATCGAGTGCCTCGACTCGCGTATCTGATAACTCTGCTCCACCAGCCTGCTCGAGAGAGTCGACTTTCTCTTGCCGGGAGTGTAAACAAACTCGACTCGATAGAGGTCGCCATCCTCCCCTCGCGGCTCGACGCTCAACCGCTTGATCTCTCCGGTGCAGGCTCTGCCGTATCTGAGCATCCACCAGTTCAGGAAGGGCACTACATACAGTGCAAGAAAGAATAGCCCGACGATTGCATTCCAGAAAATGGTGCCGAGTATGTAAAAAACCACAGTGGCTATAGCTGGCGGCTCATATGGTGCCTCCGGTCTTCTTACGTCCTGGGTGAGAGTTCTGAAAGCAGGCAGAAAGCGCACGAAAAGCCTGTCGCCCACGGAAAGCTTCTTGTATTTGGCCCGGCTGGCATGCATGGTCTCGGTAAATGGCTCCTTTTGCCATTCATAGTCGATCGTGAGCCGGTAGTATCGGCCTCCATCCGAGTCTTTACCTGTATTTTTCTCCAGAAGAATTGCCGGAGTTTCCACTCCGCATACTGCCGAGGCTCCCAGCAGCAAAGGGTAGACAATCAGTCCGATTGCCACCAGCACATGCGGCAGGATAAAGAGTCTGGCTATCAAGAGACCAGCGCCGGACATGCCGGCGTCCGAGTCCAGGGGCTCTCTCCGACCTTTCTTGCCTCTGCCGTTCTGGAAACTTCCCTCTGTTAGGGTTCTTTTGCTCGCCTGACCGGTCCGGCTGATTTTTGAGCCGTATCGGGTTGAGCTGCTTGCGGGATCGCCTCAGAGAACCTCCACTGTCGGCAGCTTTTGCGCAACAGTGATGGTCATGCTTATCGGGCAGGTATGTCTTGCATTCATTTTCAGTTCTCGTTTCGATAATTCGATTCTCTCTTGGTAACGGTTAAACCCGGGTTAAGGCGAATGCGCTGAGGTATATAGCTGGATGCCCAGAATGCTCACAAAGCTTACAAGAAGATCTCTTTTGCTCGGCGCAGGTGCTGCCGGGCTTGCCGGCGGCATGATCATGCCTGATGCCGGCGCGCGCGGGAAGTCCGTCAATCTACCTGATCATTTCAAGGACCTCGATCACCAGCATTATATGCGCCTCGCCATTGAAGAAGCGAACAAGGTCCCCGACTGTCCCTTCGGCGCGGTCATAATAAATGCCCGAACAAAAGAAGTCGTCTCCCGGGGCCGGGTCCGTAAAGACAAGAATCCGACCTGGCACGGCGAGATGACCGCCATCTTCAACTGCCCCGAGGGCGCCGATTTCCCCTGGCATAATATGTGTCTCTACACCACCGGCGAGTCCTGCCCCATGTGCCAGGCAGCCATTGTCTGGACGAGAATGCCCCTGGTAGTCTACGGTAGCTCCATTCCGTTTTTGCAGACTTGCGGATTCGGCCAGATCAACATCCGCGCTCAGAAAATTGTCGATGCCGCTATCTTCGATTACGGCAACTGTACCATCCTTGGTGGCATCCTCGAGAAAGAATGCGATGCTCTTTTCGAGACTGCAAAACTGATGTCCGCCGGCAAGTGACCGCCGATTTTCAGTCATTCCCCCGACAGCTCCCAGGAGACCCCCGGCGGCTCCGGGAAGGCCTACGGATAGATCCCGGGAAGGCCTACCGACGGTTCCCTGGAGACCCCGACAGGTCTCAGAAGCCCCCCGGAAAGCGCGAAGCTCTGCTATACTCCGGCAATCTTTGTCGGTTCCCTTGCCGGGTGCGAGTAAAAATATGACAAACATCAACTGGAAACGCAGTCTCACAATTGCAGCCTGTCTGGTCTCTATTGGTGCACTTTCCCCGGCCGTTCGAGCAAGCACCGCTCCTTCCTCCGCCGAGCCGGAGAATTCGCCATCCAGCCTCAAAGCCCGGCTCGAAGAAGCTGAGAAGAGCTACCGCGACGGTAACGTCGTTGCCGCCGTCGAGCAAGCCATCAGGCTGGTCGGGGTCAAGAGCGGGGGATTTCTCGGCTCGAACCAGAATTCCCGGGAAGCCATGGCTGATCTCGCCGTATTCCAGATCAAAGCCGGTCATCCCGACGAGAGCGCCCGGTTGATCAGGCAGCTCCTTCTCGCCATGCAACTCGAGTTGCCCATGGCTGCCGGCTATGAATCAGATCCTGCCGGGCTTTATGCCGATAGCCCGAAGATGATGAAGGAATACTTCGGCAAAGTGCTTGCCCGTCTCGGTGAAAAAGACCCTGGAGACACCCGGGCGATTATCGATTCTCTCATCGACAACACCGTCCCCCGGGACTATCCTGCCCAGCTCGCGGCTTACTGCAAGAGCATGAAAGCTGCTCTGGGTCCGGTGGCTGGTTTGCGATCGATCGCAGATAGCGAGCAGCTTCGCTATGGCGACCCCCTCTCTTCTCTGGCAGACGATAGCGCCTCCAGAAGCGAAGAAAAGATCCCGAGCGCTGAAAAGCTCGATGAGCTTGGTGCGTCCTTGCAGGAGCTTGCCGAAAAGGCTCGTTGCCTGCCGGTGGCGGACGCCCGACCGGCAATCGCGCTTTATCAACTGGCGCTGGTGGCGAACAGCTCGAATCATTACGATAGGGGAGAGAAGTTCATCGAGGCTGCCATCCGGAGCATCGGGTCTATTACGGGCTCCGGCACCGGCGATTCGCCGGCGGCGCCCGACATGCAATTGACCCTCGCCTATGCGCTCATTAAACAGGGCAAGCTCGATGAGTTCAAGACGCTGAAGAAAGATGTCTTGAGAAATTCGGAGCTAAACGAGCGACACCTCGTGACCATGGCGCGAATGACCGACATCGCCGGTGATACCGCGGGAGCACTGCAGATCTACAAGACAGCCCTCGACCGCCGCAGTGAAAATGGCCAGACCCAGGAGCCCGATTGGCTGAGCAGCTACAACGAGCTGGCCCAGCGAGAGGGGCAGAGTGGCGAGCCCGCCATATCTGAGAAGCCGGATCAAAAAGAATAGCCGTCTCTGAATAGAGAACCAGGTGAGTCCATTGCCCTGGCCAAACACCTCCGGTTTCGTAGATCTGCAAAGCCGCTGCAAGGGTGTTGCCAGAACATCGGGAGACCTTACCGAATTAAGGCACATACACTAAGGAATAAGCCGAAGGGGAAGGCGCAAGCCCCTCCGAATCATTGAATCTTCGGTGCTTGAGACCCTTACAGGGGTTAAGCTCCTACTTGCACCATCATCACGTTGATGTTGTCAGGAGCGGCATATAGTGCACAAAAAACTCCCCTTTTCGCGGCATATATGCCGCATTTTGAGCATTTTGAGCAATATATGCCGCGAATTGCCCGGAAATGCGAAATATATACCGCACCCACCGGTCTAAGCGAAGAGGTCCCAGGCCCAGATCGAACTCCAGGTCCGGATCCAGGTCCGGATTCAGATTCAGATTCAGATTCAGATTAAGATTAAGATTCAGATTCAGATTCAGATTCAGATTCAGATCGAGGTCCTCGCTGAAAGCGGTACTTTCAAAAGAGACATTTAACCGGTCTCTGAATGGTCGCCGTCGACCTCGCATTCAATTGCCTGTTTGACTTTCGGGACCTCGGTCTGGAGCGGTGAATGTCAAGAAATGTGCTATTTTAATGAAGCTCCCAAGATACTTGTATACTCTGCAGGCTGGGTCTCCGCAAGGATCCCGATTCTCAGTCCGAAATCCGCAGTCCGAAATTCGCAGTCCGAAATTCGCAGTCCGAAATCCGCAGTCCGAAATTCGCAGTCCGGAAATCATCAGGCATAAATGACACCGACGGCAACACTACTCTGGCTACTCGTGATCGTTTTCGATACGGTCGGGCAGCTGGCGTTCAAGGCTGCCGCCACCATCGACGAGGACCTCGATGGTCTGGCGCGCTGGCGCCACATGCTCGAGGACAAATGGATCTGGATAGGTGTCGGCTCCTATGTAATCGAGTTTTTCAGCTGGCTGGCTTTTCTGTCTTTCGTGCCCCTCAGCATGGGCGTCCTGGTCGGCTCCATCAATATATTCGCGGTCATGATCGGCGGTCGTATCTTCTTCAAAGAACCCCTTTCGGCCAGCAGAGTCACTGCAATCACGCTCATCGCTATCGGTGTGGCCCTGGTGGGGTGGGCCTGATGAAGAAGTTCTATTTCGTCGGATTTCTCATCCTCCTTGCTTTCGATACCCTGGCTCAGGTCGGTTTCAAGCTTGCCGCCACCAGTACGGCCCCTGCTGCCCTGGAGCTTTCCTGGTTGATGAAGGTGGTCGCCGAAGGCTGGATCTATGTGGCGGTCGCCGGATATCTCGGGGCGTTCGTCACCTATATGACTCTTCTGAAGCATGCTCCCATCGGACCGGCTTTTGCTGCCACCCACCTGGAGATCGTCACGGTCTCCATAGTCTCGTATTACTTTCTAGGAGAAGTGCTGACACCGGTGCAGATTCTCGGTGGGCTCTTTATAGTCGGTGGCATAGTCATACTCGCCTGCGAGAAAGAGAAGGAAGAGCATCAGATCGAATCGGCAGCCGAGAAGTCCCTGGTCGATGCTTTGTGAGATTCCGCCCACGGCAGGCATGCCGCTTTTCCCGGGCGACTTTCTGTCGGGCTCGGGGCAGGCTGATCTCGAGACCGCTCTCGCTGAATTTCTGCAGGTGGAAGCTACCCAGATCGAGAGCTCTGGTACTGCCTGTCTTGTCATAGCCCTCGCGGCCCTGTCCGAAACCGACCGACGCAAGTCGGTAATCGTGCCCGCCTACACCTGCCCCCTGGTCGCTCTTGCGATCAGGCAGGCGGGATTGAGAGCAAAGCCAGTCGATACCGCACCGGATTCTTTCGATTTCGATGTCGAGCAGCTGAAAGGAGCTGTAGACGAAGACACCCTGGCAATCATTCCCACCCATATGGGCGGCTTGCCCGCCGATCTGGAACCGACTATGAATATCGCCGGTGGTGCCGGCATCTATGTCATCGAGGATGCAGCTCAGGCACTTGGTGCACGCTGGCGGGGAAAGAGAGCGGGCACCGTTGGCGATATCGGCTTCTTCTCCCTGACCCGGGGAAAGGGTCTGACGATCTATGAGGGGGGCGTTCTCGTCGCTCGCGATGAGGAGATGCGAAGACGTCTGGCGCAATGCGGCGACCGGATGAGACGATCCAGTGGATTATCGGAGATGCAAAAGATCATCGAGCTTGTCGGGTATATGCTCCTCTATAATCCGGTGGGTCTCAGCCTGGTTTATGGCATGCCCCTCAGATTCTGGCTCAAGAGCAAGAACTATGAGCAGGCGGCAGGGGATGTTTTCGAAGAGCAGATTCCGGTCGAAGCTGTCGGCAATCTGCGCCGCCGGGTGGGGGCAGCGGCATCGAGCCGTCTGGCGGCGATGCTCGAGGATTCCCGGAAGAGAGCCCTGAGACGAGCCGAGTTGCTCCGCGCTCTTCCGGGATTGAAGGTCATGGGAGAGGCGGAGGGCAGCGAAGGCACCTGGCCATTTCTCTGTCTGCTTGCCGGATCGAGAGAAGAGCGTGACAAGATCATGGACCGTCTCTGGAGCCGGGGGCTGGGGGTCACCCGCCTGTTCATCCATGACCTGTCCGGATATTCATACCTCGAGGAGCTGGTCCCAGGAGGTCCCTTCCCGAATGCCTCATCACTTGCCGATCGAATGTTCACCGTCTCGAACAGTCACTGGCTCGACGACAGGTCCTTCGACAAAATCGTCACCGATCTCCAGTTAATCAGCCGCAAGGATGATTACCATGACATCGGTCATATTACCCAATCCGGCTGATTGAATGGCTCTATAAGGATAGTAGACTCAGCGCTTGTGTCCAGAACCGACTATCAGGGTAAAGCGATGACCGTAGCAGCAATTTCCAGAGATTTTTCTTTCCTCACCGAAGAGCAGAAAGCCCCGGCGTTCTCGTTTTTCTTCAGAGTCCACTCCGGCTCGGAAAAACAGCTTCCGGACGCCGGGCACATGCGAAGCAAGTGCCATGAGGTGATCAAAGAAGCCGGTCTGGACTCGGCTCTGACTGAGAATCTGCTGAAAAGAGCCGATGGTGAGATCGACCAGCTCGACCTGAGCACCGGCGCCAGATCCGTCGGAATTTTTATCGCCCCTGATCATGCCGAGAGTCGGCTCTTCTATACGTATATGCCCGAGCGCCAGTACCGGGGAGAATACTTCTCCTGCCTCGAGGCCCTTTACGCCCAGCAGGAGTCGAGACCATATATCCTCTTCCACCTGGAGCCTCGTGAACTGCAGGTCTTCAAAGGCTGCGGAGAGCACCTGGAGCTTCTCTCCCCGTCTCCTGATCTCGAGCGCCTGGAGCGCGCCTTCAAGCACCGTGACACGATGCATGCCGATCGAGATGGAAAGACGAGCAAAGGCGAGCATTCCGGCAAATCGATGAAAGTGCTTCTCGATGCGATGGCGGCAGTATGCGCGGCTCTGGAGATGCCTGCGGCGATCGCCGGTCTTTCTCTGATCGGTGCCACGGAAGAAGATTTGAAAAAGTCCTCGATAAATGTCGTCGCCTTGATCGATGAGGTTCAACGTGCCACCAGCGGCAGTGAGCTACTCGAGTTCGGAGCGAAGGTCATGAAGCTCACGAGAGAGAGAAAGAGCAAAGAAGAGCTGGAGGCATGCAACACTGCTGCCAGTGCCCATAGAATCGTCAGCCAGATGGACGAGATGCTCGCCTGCGCTAGAGAAGGCAGAGCCGAGGCGCTTCTTCTCGACTATCCTTCCTGGGAGAAGATGGGTCTTGTCGAGTTCACGCCCCTGCATGAGACGGTCAGAGAGACTCTGTCCAAACACGGAAGAGTCGTGTTCTTGAGCGGTGACGGTCTCGAGCAGTGGGGCGGCCAGGTGATGCTGCTTCGTTACTGATTTGATCTGATCTGATCTGATCATCTAATCTTTAAACCTCCCTTGCCAGGGACCATACTTGATATCGGTCGATGGGAAGAGCCATTTAAGGACCTTCGGCTCATCTTCGCTTACCTGCCGGCAGCCGAACAGTCTCAAGTCTCGAAGCCGGGACATTCCGGCCAGTTTGAAGAGACTTTTCCCCTGGACTCCGGTTCTCGAAAGATCGAGAAAAGACAAATTCGGAAATGTCGCAGGCAGGTGCTCGATGAATCGCTCTCCCACATTATTCTGGCTCCCAGGTAGGCGTATGTTTTTTGTTGCCTCGCGGGGTGCTCATGACGCTGCTTGAGATCCTGCCGTTCAGCCGCCGATCAGTCTTTTGATCCCGTCGATCCAGGTCTTTTTCTCCGGCTTCACTTTGTCGGCATAAGCGCTCCGGGGCAGAGTCTTCCAGCACTTGGTGTCGACCTGGTGCTCCTCGGTGGTCGGTGTCTGGAACCGCAGGTCCTGAATGTCGTTCTGAAGCTGCAGCAGATCCTGATAACGATTGGCCGGGTTTGCCTGCAGGCACTTTCTCAAGATGCGCTCGAGCTCGCCGCCGGCAAGGTCCGGGCGGGATTCGGAGAGAGGCACCATCTTGTTGGCGATCTTGTTGTTGAATACTTCAATAACCGAGTTGCCGTCGAATGGCATACGTCCTGCCACCATCTCGTAGAGCACTATGCCGAAGCTGAAGACATCGGCGCGCTTGTCCACTTTCTGGTCCTGGGCCTGCTCCGGGCTCATATAATGAAAAGTGGCGCCTTCCCCGAGCACTGCCTGAGAGTGCAGGTGAGGCGCTTCGGGATGAATGACCGAATCGAGATCGATCAGCTTCATCTTCGAGCAGCGCTCGCCGTCGAGGACCATGATGTCCGAGGGTTTGAAGCTTGCATGCACGATTCCGCGGCAGTGCAGATGATCCAGGGCGTCTAGAAGCTGCAGAGAGAGATCCAGCACTTTATCCAGGGGTATGGTGTGGAAATAGCGGAGAATCGCTTTCAGAGTGTAACCGTCAAGCAGATCCATGACCAGAAACGGCTCGCCGTCTTCGGTCTTCCCGAAATCATGTGCTTTCACGAAGCAGGGGTGATTGACCTGCATCAGGGAGAGCCCTTCCTGGGCGAGCATCTCTTTGCCGGTGTTGGTGCTGCTGCGGGCTCGCAAGACTTTCACCGCCACCATCTGATCGCCGGGAAAGACTTTTGCCGAGTAGACCCTGGCTGAGGAGCCCGAGCCGACCATCTTCTGAACGAGATATTTCCCCCCGATGCGCTTATTGAGATGCGGCGGTGCGCACGCCTCGTTGTTCAGGTCTAGTTGCTCATAAGGATCGAACATAGTGTCTTTCTACCCCGTTTGAGACAACGGGCAAACCGAATCTCGGTCGCCCCATCACGGGAAGATATTGGCGATGACAGTACAGATCTCGGCATAGTCCCAGCCCAGGAAGGCGCCTGCAAAGGTCATCATGCCGGCGAACATCATCAGCAGGGCGAAAATTCCCGCCCGGGCGAAGTCCAGGGTCGTATTCGCGTGACCGGCGGGGGACTCGCAGGGGGCAGACGACTCGCAACACCAGGCCTGCGTGCAGTACCGGAACAAGATCAGACCGCTCGCGAACAAAAGTGCTGCCATCCCCATCAAATGGGTCTCTCCTGGTAAATGCATGGTCGCGCTCCTCGTATTGACGTTCCAGTGAGGCATGACCTCGAAGTCATTCTAAGGGCGCTTCTTGACAACCGGCTCAATGTTCATCTTTTCTGAATATCGGGAGCCGACTCATTGACCTGGATCTTAGATCCGGTCAGATCTTCCTTGACCTCCCAGACCCGGGCATATCTCCGACCGGTGTCGATCTGAGTCGCTCTGGCGACGATCTCGTCCAGGTCGGGACAGAGTCCGTCCCGCTCCCCGCCGGGATGCGAGGTAGCGATCGCTTCATTGCTTGCCCACAAGGGTTCAACCATCTCGACACTGTACAGATCATCCCAGATTCGCTTGAGTCGATTGAGGAGATCGCTTCCCCAGCCTTTCGAAAATTCTATTCCGTCACTTGAGAGACTTATGTGATATGTGTTCAGCCGCCTTGTCCAGAATCCGAGGGCCATAATCAGACCGCACGCCACGGCGACAACACCGAAGCCCGGCAGGAGGTCGGCAATCGGCACATGACGTGGATTCCATAAGACGATAAGCACAAAGACCGATGGTGCATAAGGCTGATACTATGAGAGTTTGCTTCCAGAGCAGATCTTGGCAGGGCGACCTGCTATAGAAAAGCTGATAGTCGCCGTCACTGAAGTTGTCTGGCAGCTGGGAAGACAGAATTCGAGGTTGCCGGCCGAGCAAACAGTTCGAAGTATCGGTGTGTGGGTATATTCCCGTTAGCCATGTCACAGTTCGACGGTACCGGCGAGAAGAAGAAAGACGGCGGTGATTCCGGCGCCTTCCGCGGACGACGGCATCCCCTATTTGAGCGCGGGGTCGACTGGAAGTCTATTGAGAAAGCCCGCTATGGTGGAATGGAAGCGGGTCTCGATGGACTTTCCGAGATCCCTTCCGAGATCGATTTCGAGATCACCGGTCTCGATCCCAGGCATGAGCGGATTCAAGTCTGCATCGCCGCTGTCAGGCAACTGTCCAGCAATCCCGAGATGTGGTACCGGATCAGAGAATGCTTGCTCGAGGAGTATCGCGATGGCGGGCCCAAGCGCAAAAATGCACGGGCGGCTCTCTTGTCCTTTGTCGATGCGGTGAACAGACGTCTTGGCTCGAGCGGCGAGATCCGAATCTATCCTCTAATAGGGCTTCTGGCTCGCAATGTCGCCGATGCCGAGGGCGTTGGCAAGCCCGAGCTCTCGGTTCATGTCAATGTCAACCATCCGGGTGGGTCCCTGGGTCCAATCGGGGTCTGCTTTCCCAGACCGTAAGCAGGCTACTTGTCCTTTCCGTAAGTGCGTACGTAGAGATTGCTAGCGTGCGGTTTCAGACCGTACTTTCCTTTCTTGCTTACCTGGGATTTCAATCCGTCAACGGTTTGCCCGACGCCCTCAGCCGATTTCTTCGCGGAACTCTGGCGCCTGGCGGCATCCGCCCTTGCATCCGCCGCTACTTTGGACTTTTGGGCGTTGGCCCTGGCTTCGAGCTCACGCTTTTTGGCATTGCCGATCTGATTGACCACATCGCTTCCGTACCGTCCCGATAGATCTTCGACTGCCGTATCGATCCGGTGTTTGTCTTGTTGCAATCGCTGGTCAATGAGTTTACCCTGATGCAAGGCCTGCTCTTTGATATTCTTTCTGGCTACCTCACCCTGCTTGAGCTTGTTCTTCGCGAGCTCGTCAATCTGGGCCTGTACTCGCGACCGCTCGGAATCGGAAAGCACCGGTTCACGTGCTTTCTCGTCGGCCCGGGATGACTGGCAGCACAACAGAATCATCAAGGTAAAAGTAATTGCGATACGCATAATGAAGCTCCTCCCGGGACAGCCGGAGAATAGCAAATCGGGCGTTTGCTTGCAGCTTCAGAAAGATCGCATTCATCGAGGGGGCGTGACCAGCTCGGTCCAGTCAACCCCGGGGCTCCATGCCGAATCGGTGCTCAGGACAGTATTGCCGGTATCGTTCACCCAGTGATACTTAGGACCGAACTCGACCTGATATTGTGTTCCGGTGCCTGGATCCATGAGGGTGTCCTCGTCCCGGATGTAATTGATGAAGTCGCTGTGAGCGCGGTCCGAGGAGCGCATGCTGTTCATATAGCGCTCATGGGACGCGTCCATGGAACGCATCCGGTCCATATAAGCGTTGTGCCGGGCGTCCATGGCTGCCATGCGGGCGTTGAAATCCCTGGTCAGCTGCGCACGGATGGCTCTGTCTCTGGCGATAGCGCTCTGGGCGAAACGGACATTCTCTCTGCCCTGAGCCTGATTCCACTGAGGATTGAATTCCCAGGATTGATACATGCGGGTGAAAACTTCCAGAGCCTGCTTTTCGCAACTGCCATCGGCAAGCAGACCCGAGCAGAGAGAAACCCACCACATCTCTTTGCCCGCCTTGGTGGCGGCGAGGAAATAGGCTACTCCCTGCACTCCTTTCGAGCTGAAGTTATATTTCGCCGTGGCAGCGTCCGATGCCACCACGCCGGCGGTTCCGTTGATTGCCAGAGCCAGGTCCGGAAGATGTTTGATAGTCTCGAGCTCGAGAGTATCGCATTGCTTTCCGAGCCGGCTCCTGGCGTAGTCCTGGATGAATTTATCGGCCTTCTGATAGTAGAGGACCTTGGTCTGGAGCCCGTTTCCGGGGCTGTAATCAGAACCCGGGTGGAACCCCGTCCAGCTCAGAGTCTTGCTCGGGAGATAACGTGGTTTTATGGAAGCGTCGCCGATAAAGATCATCATTTTCTGACCCGGCGCGACTGCTTTCACCCAGGGGCGCAGATCCACCGACATAGGCCTTTCCATGCCGCCTTCCACGCTCCAGCCCGCCGGCACATCCAGGGAGAACGCCCCTTCTTTGGGATCGACGAATTTCGTGTACTGAATCGGCGCCATGTTCTCAGCCATGGCGGTATTACTAGCGGTATTAGCCTCGGCACCGGCACCGCTTGGGACACCACCGGTGATGGTGAAACTTTGCAGGATCCCGGCAAGGGATGCCAGCTCGCTCTGAGCATTGGCGTCATTGGGCACATGGAAGATAATCAGACGTCCGGCGGTGCCACCATTCATCGAAGAAAGCGCCAGTCCCGCCACCGAGTTGACATTGTTCGCCATGGAGCTGGCCCGAAGGGCGCCAGCCACCAGCTCGGGCTGGCTCCAGCTCGTGCCCGAGCCATATTGCTTGAGGATGGCTGCGAAGAGCCCCTGAGCCTGGTTTATGTTGATCGATCTGGAAGGCAGGAAAAACGGAAAGATCGAGAGCTTGCACTTGCCGGGGCTGTTTATCTCGAGTCTGCCGCTCTTGCTATCCTGATTGACTGTCCAGCCGCTGGGATATTTCAGCGAGTAGCCGTCACTTTCGCTGCCGCAGGTGCTCCAGGAAGCAGAGCTGTTGTTGTTGTTGTTGTTGTTGTTGCTCTCAGCACCGGCAGGTTGCCAGCCGGTATTGAAAGACGCTGACTTCTTGAGCTCCTCGGCGGAGACTCTTGTTATCTTCGCCTGATAACTGCCCCGGGTCGGTGACTGCAGAGAAAGGATCGCGGTGCTTCCAGCCTCTCCGGTGATCCGCCTGAACACCTGATCCGCGGGCAGTCCCTGGACATTGTCTCCGTCCACCGCCAGGAGCAGATCACCCACAGCCACTCCGGCGCCTGCCGCGGGACCGCCTGGCACCACCTGGGTGACCATGAGGCGGCCCATTTGATTCCAGTTGACCACCAGTCCCATGGCGCCACCGGGTGAAGCCTGACCGCTTCCTTGCATGGTGGAGCCGGTGGAGTATTGCTGGGCGCTCACCGGCGAAAGCCCGCCTGCCATGAGCGTTATGCTCAAAGCTGCAAAGGCGATTCTGGATAGCGGAGAGGAGGTGAAGTTCCTGGGCATGATCAATGCTGGACCTGAATAAAGGCCCCATTCTAACAGACCGGAGCGATTCACTTGCCGCTGGCTTCCAGTCCGCTTTTCTGAAGCCTCTCGAGTTCTTTCCTTACGGTCTGATTCCCCGGCTGGAGCGTCTGAGCCCTGGAAAGCAGCTCGATTGCTTCTTTGCGATCGCGAGGCTCTACGATTCGAGCAAGGGCCATGAGCGCTTCCAGCGAGTTTGGATTGGTGGATAAGAAGCGGCGCCAGTTGTCTTCTTCTCTGGTATGCCCCTCCCGTAGGCGTCTGATCGCCTCGGCGACTCTGCCCCGGAGCCGGTCGATCTCCAGGGGCTCTTTTTTCGGATCGGGTTTATCGAGCAGTTCCAGGGTCCTGGTGTACTCGACGAGAGCCGGTCCGAATTCTTTCTTGCCATCGAAGAATTCCGCCAGTCTCATCCGTGCGTTGAAATCAGTGGGTACCACGCCTCTATTTTTCAGAAGCCTGTCGAGCCTGGCGCTGGCAAGCTCCATCCTCGGCTCCATGAGCAAGGCCTCTCTGAGCAGGGCTTCGCTTGCTCCGGGGTCGGTCTTTTCCCTCCGGGTGGCATCAGCGACCAGAGTGTCGACAATATGAGCGTCTATGAGTGGTATGAATCTCTTGACCGCACAATTTCTGGCCTGACGATACTTGCTGGTTGCATCCTCTAGATTCCCCTCCTTCGAGAGGTTTTGCGCCTCGATAAAGAGTCCGATTGCTTTTCGATTGGCTGTCAGGCTAGAGTTTTTCTCGGCGTCCTTCCCACCTTTATAAGTGAAGGTATACTCCACGGGGAAAGGCTCCTTCTCTCCTTCCGGAAAGGCTCGGAAAGGGGCTGCCCTCGAAATCGCCTGAAGCGCCTCGTCATCTTTTGCCTTCAATCCTGACGACTTTTTCAGCACTGGATGAGTGTGGGATCCATCCGGATTTATCTGGAAGCATACCTCTGTCTCGTAGCTCTTTTGAGACGGCGTCGGAAAATACGATGCGTTCATCCTCAGCATCACTTCTTCTTTGTAGGCGGTCATGGACGACGTTGACGCAACTGCCCTGGTCGCAGTAGACGATTTGACCTCCTCAGCCTCCAGCTTTGTCAGATCGCCGGCGGTGCTCGTCTCGCGCTTTATCGCCTGTGCTGCACGCAGGTGGATGATGGCTGCCTTTCGATGGCCCTTATCGAGGCGGTCCTTGCTCAACTTGATTCGTCGATCCCGATCCAGCGGATCGATGTCCATCCATTTGAGTAACGCATTCAAATTTTCTCTGGTGGATTGATTATCTTCGTAGAAAAGAGACTCTTCCAGGCAGTGGAGCGCATCTTCATCTCGACCCTGTTTGCCGTACTCCAGCGCTTTGTTGTTCAGGAAGATGGCCAGATTCGTCCGGCCTATCGAATAGCCGGGAAATCGCCTGACGATCTCCCGCATCACATCGATTGCTTCGTTTGACTTGCCGGTTTTCTCGAGAGCGAATGCCTTATTGTTCAGAAAGATCGCCTCGGCAGGCGGCTTCGGTTCGGCCCGGGCAGCTTCATTGACCGCCACAAGAGTCACCAGACAGACCAGAGCTATTCGAGAGGGTGCCGGCTGTCTCATTGTGCTCCACCGGTCTTGTGTTTGTCGAAGACCTGCCTGTCCAGAATCTCGAAGATCTGGGGCTTGATCTTGAGAGCGCTGCTGAAAGGCAGGCTGTATGCGGCAAGAAGCCAGATATTGAGACCGAGGCTTATGGCGATGAGGGCTGTCAAAAGCGTGTGCAGGCGGCCCATTTTGGAGGTGAAGAAATAGGTGAATGTGATGGTGATGATCGAGCCGAAAAAAATCGCTGCCCAGAGTATCGGCGAGAGCTCCGCTTTGCATGTGACACTGCGGGCGCGCCTGGTCTCGCCGAGGATTTTCGCCGAGTCCAGCATCGATGCCTGGAGATTCGATTCCTGCTCGCTCTGCGGTTTTATATTGACACAGGCGGACCAGATACCACTGTAGAGCGTCCAGCAATGAGGCGCCATCTCCATGGCATTCATGGCGGGCCATTCGGTGTGAATGACGCAATGATTGTATTCAGCGCAAAGACCGCGCACTTTCTGGCGGTCATCTGGACCGAGTCCTTCGGAAAGACGATAGATATTGGCCAGGGAGTTGGCTTCTGCCGATACCTGTATATTGATCTCGTGATAGGACTCGATGGCATTCGCCACCAGCAGTCCAAGCAAGAGGGAGAAGAGCGTCCCCACTACACCGAGCATGGCTTCCACCATGCCCTGGCTGAGCTCGAGCTTTTCGTCCTTGACCATTCGGTGCGTGAACACCTGGCCGATTACAGCAACTACCACAAGCACCGTGATTATTATGATTGCAAGCGTCATAGTTCCTGCTTCCGGAAAGGGATAAGACTCAAGTTCTCCCGTCTGGCTGCAATTTAGCAAACCGGCGGGCTTGCTTACAAGAGGTCTAGAGTCTGGACCCTTCCGGACTGGTCAGGGGGTTGCCGTTGAAGACCGGCTCCAGCGTATCTTTGCCTATCCTTATATGGGTGAAGCCGGAGCCCACCAGCGCGACGGCGATCAGGACAGTGAGAAGCCATCCTGCCAGGAGCAGGATGATATATCGTCTCTTGATGAAGTCTTTCAATTTGTCTTTCGAGTTCATACAAAACAGATTCTACTCCTCCCATCGGAGGGTCTGTTAGAGTAAGCGGGTTCTTACCAGCAGGGATTGGCAATGTCACCTAATCAATACGATCTCGAGAAGCTCTGGGACGAGCATCTCGCCTGTGAATTCACCGACCGGGACGCGGACGAGACCGTGGCTACCATGGTCGATCTTCCCTATGTCAACCATATCCCGACCATGACCGGCGGGCGCGGCAAGATCGAGCTGCGGGACTTCTATCGGGATCATTTCATATCGAAACTTCCTGCCGACACCAGAACCGTGACCATTTCCCGCACCGTGGGTGAGAGCCGCCTGGTGGAAGAGCTGGTCTTCTGCTTCACCCACGATACGGAGATCGATTTCCTCCTCCCCGGAATCGCGCCAACAGGCAAATATGTAGAGGTCCCGACAGTTGCCGTGGTCGATTTCGTGGACGGCAAGATCGCCAGCGAGCATATCTACTGGGACCAGGCTTGCGTGCTGGTCCAGATCGGCCTGTTGAATCCCGAGGGGCTGCCTGTTTGCGGGGTGGAGTCGGCCCGCAAGGCTGTGGACAGGACCCTGCCTTTTCGGGCTCTCTGAAGAAGTCCCGAAACAATTTCTTAATGATTAGACCCGTCTTCTTGGCCCGGGGTCTTTCCGATGTTAGATTGTCCCCATACAGTGCAAGGAGTCGCCGGCAGATGGCCCGCAACCTCGAGAACACCATGAACGTATTTGCTGATGTGCGCAAGCACCATCATCATCATCATGTGTTTCTCCGGAGCGGACTGATCGGACTGCTATAGCCTCTGCGCTTAGAACCTTTCAAGAACCCGCTCCGGCGGGTTCTTTTTTGCATTTCTTTCTCAGGAAAACCATCATGACACTATCGATTACAACAGCGCAGAAAGACATCGAGCTCGAATATACACTCCAATCTACAAGAGATCAGAAGCTCCTCAGCATGGTCATCCCGACCGGACGAATTCAGGAGAAGGTCCTGGATCTGCTGGGCCGGATCGGTCTCGATTTCTCGCGATCCGGGCGATCTTACCGGCCATCCGAAAGCAATCCCGGGGTGCGGGCGAAAATGCTCAAAGCCCAGAACATCCCCGAGCTGGTCGCCCTGGGCCGGCACGACTGCGGATTTTCCGGATACGACTGGATCAGAGAACGCCGGGCCGATGTGGTGGAGCTGCTGGATCTGGGTTTCGATCCTGTACGGATAGTGGCGGCGGTACCCGAGAAGCTAGCTTGCCTTCAAGGCAACCGCTACCGCGACCTCGGACGCCCCCTGGTCATTGCTTCCGAATACCGGGAGCTGACAGCCAACTATATAGAGCAATCCGGATTCGACGGGATCTATCTCCAGACTTTCGGCGCTACCGAGGCTCTGCCCCCTGAAGACGCCGACATGATCGTGGACAATACCGCTACCGGTACCACTCTTCAGGACAATCGCCTGGTCATAGTCGACGAGCTCCTGCGCTCCACCACACGCTTCATCTGCAACCGCCAGGCCCTGGCGGATCCTGCCAGAAAGCGCTTATTGAATGAGATGGTCATGCTCATGGAAAGCTCTCTCAGGGCCCGAGCGAAAGTCCTCCTCGAGATGAATGTCTCCTCTGCCGATCTCGAGCGAATCGTCAAAGATCTGCCCTGCATGAAAGCGCCGACTGTCTGCCAGCTCTACGGAGAGCAGGGCTATGCGGTCAAGGTTGCCGTGCCGAAAGCCGATGTGCCGGCGCTGGTGCCGAAGCTCGTCGCCCTTGGTGCCAGGGACATTCTCGAATACCGTCTGGAGAGGATAGTCATATGAGAAGCAGGGTGAGGACAGGAACCCGAATCCTTCCCAAAAAAGCGGTACTTTCGGTGAGCGCCTACAGCGCTCCCGGCGAAGGCAGGCTCGGGTCTGTAAGGCTTGATTTCAACGAGTCCACCAGTCCCGTGGAGAGCACCTATCCCGAGGGTCTCCCGGCGTCATCGGTGAGCGCTTATCCGGAATATGGCGAGCTCATGGAGAAGCTGTCCGGAGACCTGGGCATCTCGAGAGAGTCTCTGATGCTCACCAACGGCAGTGACGAGGCCATATCACTGTCAGCCAGTACATTCATCGAGCCTGGAGTGGACACAGCCCTTGTTTCCAATCCGTGTTTCGTCATGATTCCTCACTGTCTGACGATCGCCGGAGCCAGCCTCGACCAGGTGGATGTTCTGCCGGATCTTGAGTTCGATATCGAAGGTCTCGACCGTGCCCTGGCCCGCAAGCCCCGCCTGGCTGTTTTCGCCACACCGGACAACCCCACCGGTTGCGTGCTCTCCCGGGAGCAGATCAGGACCTGGTGCCGTGACTATCCCGAGACTCTCTTCGTGATCGACGAGGCATACGGAGAGTTCGCCGGAGAGAGCGTGATCGACTCGATCAGCTCATTCGACAATCTGCTAGTTCTGAAAACTTTCTCCAAAGCCTGGGGGATGGCCGGTCTGCGTCTCGGGCTCATTGCCGGCAGCCCCGAATTGCTCGGCTATATCCGCCGGGTGCAGCTTCCTTATAGCGTCAATTCGGCGGCTGTTTTCACGGCCATGCGCCTGCTCGAGAAGAAAGATTCGGTTATCGGTAGAGTCGAGGAGACAGTCTCCCTTCGCGAGCAGATGGTCCGGAATTCATCGGACCAGGGCTATGTCATGAGAGAGACCCGGGCTAATTTCGGTCTTCTGGGAGCCGGATTTCTGGCCGGGTCGGTGTGCGATTTCTTCAAAGAGAGAAATATCCTTGTGCGCAATAGAAGTAATAGTGTATTTGGCTCTACAGGCTCCAGCGCTGGCAAGCCTGATCCCATGTGGGGCTATGTCCGCGTGTCGGTGGGGACAGCCGCCGAGATGGATCTGTACCGGAAGACCCTGGAAGAATTCGGCAGGAGCTTTGCGGTTCTGTTCGATCTCGATGGCACCCTGGTCGATACCACCAGGAGTTTCGACGAGACGGTGGCTTATCTGGTAAGCAAATATAGCGGTCGGGAGCTCTTGCAGAAAGAGCTCGACAGCCTCCGCCTGGAGGGTGGATTCAACGATGACTGGGTGGCTGCCGGCGAGCTTCTCCGCCGCCGGGGTGCGGATGTGCCCCTTGCTGAAGTGGCCCGGGAGGGGGTGGCATATTATCTCGCCATTGCCGCCGAGCGCGAGACCATGTTGATCGATACAGAGATCCTCCAGGCTCTGCGCCGCAAATACCCCCTGTATATAGTCACCGGGCGCACCCGGGCCGAGTATGCGCCTGTCTGGGGCGAAAGGCTGGATAATCTCTTCGACGGTGTCTACTGTCTCGACGACGTGCCGGGACTGGCCGCCAAACCGAGCCCCGATTATCTTCTCGAGGCCCTCACCGACAGCGGTGCTTGTCAGGGCGTCTATGTCGGCAATTCTGTGGACGACATGCAGGCTGCTCGGGCCGCCGGGCTCTTTGCATTCGGTATGGATTTCGCCCCCGGGGACTCTAGCCGGAGCAGCGCAGGCACGGCCCTCACCGATGCCGGTGCCCATGTCCTGCTTTCCTCCGGCGAAACTCTTGCCGGACTTTTCATGCTTCCTGATAGCCAGAACGGAGAGACGAGATGACTGCAACGATATCGAAAAGCTCCGGCACTGCCGGGCAACGCCGGGCAAGGGTCGAGCGTATCACCCGCGAAACCAGCATAGTTGTCGAGGTCGATCTCGATGACGCCAGCAGACGGAGCATCGAGACCCCGGTGCCTTTTTTCAACCATATGCTCGATACACTCTCGTGCCACGGGCGTTTCGGGCTGATAGTGGAAGCCAGCGGCGATGTCGAGGTGGATCCTCATCACCTGGTGGAGGATGTCGGTATCGTGCTTGGTGACGCCTATTTTCAGGCACTCGGAAGTCTCAAGGGGATCGAGAGAGCAGGCTGCTTCTCCTATCCCATGGACGGCACTCTCGTACAGGTGGCCATCGATCTGTGCGGCAGGCGCAATCTGGTATTCAATATGAGTTTTGGAAATTTCCCCATCGGCACTCTCGATCCCAATCTCTTCCGGGAGTTCTTCAAGGGACTCGTGGACGGCATGAGAGCGACGCTGCATATCAACTGTCTCTATAAGGACAACGATCACCACGCCGTGGAAGCTGCTTTCAAGGCGCTCGCCAGATCCCTGCGCGCGGCCTCGACTCGGATCGGCGACGACCAGTATGCGAGCACCAAAGGAGTCCTCGATGAGAACTGATACCGAATACGCCCCTGCTGTCGATATCATCGATGCCACAGGCGGCAATACAGGTAGTGTCTATCGTGCTCTGGAGCGGCTCGGCGTGACCTATAACAAAGTAAACAAGGGCAACCAGCCGGATGGGAGCCGTCCAATTATCCTGCCCGGGGTCGGATCTTTCGGTACTGTAATGAGCAGGCTCAGACAGGGAGATCTGGACAGCAGGCTTGTATCGCTTGTCAAGTCCGGCGTGCCCTTTCTGGGTATCTGTGTCGGTCTGCAAGCTCTTTTCGAAGAAAGCGAGGAGTCGCCTGGAATCGCCGGTCTCGGCCTGCTGCCCGGCAAGGTGCGAAGATTCACCGAAGGCAAAGTGCCCCAGATAGGCTGGAATCGTGTCGAATCCACCAGACCCGAATTGCAGGGCAGCTATCCGGACGGCTATGTCTATTTCGTCAACTCATATTTCGCTGAGCCCGAGAAAGCTTATGAGAAAGAGATCGTTCTCTACCGCGGGCAATACCACCGGAGCTTCTGTGCGGGGGTGCTCAAAGACAATATCACCGCTTTCCAGTTTCACCCGGAAAAAAGTGGTCGATTCGGCATGAGCCTGCTTGCTGCCTGGCTCGACCAGTTCGTTCTGGAGGCGGCGTCATGAGCACCACCATCGCCACCGGGCTCTGCAAGAGGATAATCGCCTGTCTCGATATCGCCGGGGGCAGGACTGTGAAAGGCGTCAATTTCCAGAATCTCCGAGACGCCGGTGACCCGGTGGAGCTCAGTCTTCTCTATGAGAAGTTCGGTGCCGACGAGATAATGTACCTCGATATAACCGCGACCACAGAAAACAGAAAGACCACCCTCGATCTGGTGGCAGGGGTAGCAGGAAGGCTGAGCATCCCCCTGACCGTGGGTGGTGGCGTGTCCTCCATCGACGATGTCGAGGCGTTGCTGACTGCCGGGGCTGATAAAGTCTCGGTCAATACTGCCGCTGTCAGAAGACCTGAATTGATCAGTGAAATCGCCACCGCCTTCGGATCCCAGTGTTGCGTGGTGGCGATTGACGCCAGGGCCAGAACGCAGTCGGATTTCACCGGAGATTCGGCCTCGCCGTATCAGGTACTGATCAAGGGAGGTCGCGAAGCCCTGGATCTCGATGCTCTTCTATGGGGCCGCGAATGTGTGGATAGAGGTGCCGGGGAGATCATGCTCACCTCCTGGGACCGGGACGGCAGCCGGGCGGGTTTCGACATCGAGATGACCAGGGCTTTCTCCAGCCTGCCGGTGCCGGTTATCGCCTCCGGTGGCGCTGCCGGTGCCGCCTGCTTCGTGGAGGTCTTCAGAGACGCCGGTGCCGACGCGGCTCTTGCCGCCAGTATTTTTCATTATTCGATCTGTACCGTAGATGAGATCAAACAAGCCCTGAACAGGGAAGGAGTTCCGGTGAGACTATGCTGATTCCGAGCATCGACATCATGGATGGCAAGGCCGTGCAATTGAGACGCGGTCGCGAGCATGTCCTCACCAGCGAGCGCTCGCCGGTGGAGCTTGCCCGGGAGTTCAACCGGTATGGCGAGGTGGCTGTGATTGACCTGGACGCAGCCATGGGTCTCGGCAATAACCGCGAGCTGGTCAGAGAGATCTGCCGGCACGCCGATGTCCGGGTCGGTGGCGGGCTCAAAGATGAGGAGAGCGTCAGGGATGTTCTCAAAGCCGGGGCACGCCGGGTGATCATCGGCACCGCCGCCGAGCCGGAGTTTTTGAGCCGGCTCCCCGCCGAGCGTGTGATGGTGGCGCTGGATCAGATTGACGATAAAGTCGTGGACAACGCCTGGACCACCTCCACCGGGGAGTCGGTGCTCGAGAGAGCTCGCCGGCTGAGCCCTTATTGCAGTGGTTTTCTCAGCACCTTCGTGGAGAGCGAAGGGTCCCTCACCGGAGTCGATACCAGGGCGGTGGCTGAGCTCAGAGATGCTGTGGAGCGTCCCCTGACCATCGCCGGTGGTGTCAGGGACACACAGGAGGCTGTCGCCCTCGATGCCATGGGGGTGGATGTCCAGGTGGGGATGGCGCTCTACACGGGCAGGCTTGATCTAAGCGAGGCTGTCATCGACGGTCTTGTCTTCGACAATGCCGGTCTTATACCGACTGTGGTCAGAGACCGCTATGGCAATCTCCTGATGGTGGCATACAGCTCGAGAGAGTCTCTGTCTCTTGCTCTTTCTGAAGGGCGGGGAGTCTATTTCAGCCGGTCGAGACAGGAGATCTGGCGCAAAGGCGAGACCTCGGGCAATGTCCAGGCTCTTCTGTCCTGCCGTAGCGACTGCGACCGCGACACTGTAATTTTCACCGTGGAGCAAACAGGACCGGCTTGCCACAGCGGAAGCTATTCATGCTTCGGCAATGGTGCGAAAAGAGATTTCGATCTCCCGGCTCTTTTCGAGCTTGTCAAAGACAGAGCCAGGTCTTCGCCCGAAGCCGGTGGAGGCGCCAGGCCGTCCTTTACCCGGGAGCTTCTTGCCAATAAAGACAAGCTTCGCAAGAAGATCATGGAAGAAGCATACGAGGTGGTTTCCTTCTCGTCCAGGGACAATCTCCGCTGGGAGATTGCCGATCTGCTCTATTTCGTCTCGGTTCTTGCTTCCAGCGAGGGGATCGAGTGGGAAGAGATCGTCAGCGAGCTTGCCGGACGCAACGGCTAGAAATATCTCGAGGGAGAAAATCCGATGACACCAGAAGTAAGAGTAATCAATATAAGAGTCCTTCAGGGTGACGATGCTGCCGCTTTTCGCCGTTCTCTTAGCAAGAGAGGCAGGGTGGCACCGGAGACTGCCGGTATCGAGAGCAAGGTCGGGACGATCATAGAAATGATTCGCAAGGACGGGGACAACGCTCTCAAAGAGCTCTCTTCCCTGTACGGCGACCCGGAGTGGACATCGGCGAAGCTGAGCGCTGAAGTGATCGCCTCTCTAATCGCTTTGGTCAGTCCTGAAAACAAGCAAGTCATCGAGACCGCCGCTTCGCGAATCAGGGCATTCGCTGAAGCCATTGCCGGCAGTATGGCCCCGGTGCGTCTGGACTATGGCGAGTTCGAGGTCGGTATCGACTACCGCCCGGTCAAACGGATCGCCTGCTATGTCCCTGCCGGACGTTATCCGCTTCCCTCGACAGCCCTGATGACGGCCATCACTGCCCGGGTTGCCGGAGTCGAGGAGATCTGCATAATCTGTCCGGATCTGAAGCCCGAGATAGTTTTTGCCGGATCCCTGGCCGGGGTCGGCGAGTTCTACCAGGCCGGTGGTGCCCAGGCGGTGGCTGCCGCCGCCCTCGGCACTGATAGTATAAAACCAGTCGATATGATCGTCGGACCGGGCAATGCCTTTGTCACCGAAGCGAAAAGGCAACTCCAGGGCGTGGTGGGCATCGATATGCTTGCCGGACCGAGCGAGATCTGTGCCATTGCAGACGATGGCGTCGATCCCGATTGGGCGGCTCTCGATCTACTTTCTCAAGCGGAGCACGCTCCCGATGCCCTGGCTTACCTGCTCACACCCAGCGCCAGCCTGGCTGCCGCGGTCTCGGAAGCTCTATCGAGAAAAGTCCGGGAGCTGGGCTTGCCCGACTATATCGAAGAATCTCTTGAAAAAAGCGCCATTGTGGTGCTCGATTCTCTCGAGCAATGCTGCCGGGTCGCCAGTGAGGTGGCACCGGAGCACCTGCTCTTGCTTGTCGAGAGTCCTGATGACCTGCTGCCCGAGCTCGATAATTACGGTGCTCTTTTCAAGGGCTACGGATCGACTGTGGCATTCGGCGACTATATGGCGGGACCGAATCATACCCTTCCCACCGGCCAGACAGCGAGGTTCCAGGGTTGTCTCAGTCCTCTGACTTTCCTGCGCCCGCAGTCCCTCGTATCCGTTTCCCGGAGCGCTCCCCGTCTCGCCGGGGAAACAGCGGCGTTCGCCTCCATCGAAGGGCTGGTGGCTCACAAAGAGGCTGCTGCAGCAAGATTGAACGAGGTCCTGATAATATATCCGGAATGACTGTTTCAGGGGATTTCGGGTCTATGGGCATCTCCGTTTTACTGGCTTTTCTCTTGGCATGTTCTTTCCTCCCCGGGCTGGCTGCCCGGAAGAGCGACACAGGAGCCGCGCCGCAACCATTCATGGACCTCTACCACGATTTCACCGGTATCCATGACGGCAGCGCTAAGACGATCGGTCAGGAGCTCGCCAGTGCCCTGGAGCAGAAGGAGCAAATGGGTCAGGCTGGTCCTCTGGTGCTTGTCATCGAGTCCGGTATTTATGTCTACGACCACGAGACTCGCAAGCTCCTCGCGAAAGTCAGCCTGCGCTCCGATGATCCCAGAAGCGGCTTCTACGAGATGACGGCGGTGTCGCATGTCGGCCCTGCCGTTGCCTATCTCGCCAGTCTCAAAGAACTGGATAGCCCTTACTGGAAAGAAGGTCTCGAGAAGCTCCTGAAGGACTTGAAAGCAGTCCGCCAGGTCAACGCCGGCAAAGAGAATCACTGGCTCGACCGTACAAGCTCGCTTGCCATGAAGATGAAGAGGCAGCAGGTGATCGACATGCTCGACTATGGTTGTTTCATGGCTGCCAGCTATATCCAGTCGGTGCTCGACGATGGAGGAAAGAACTTCACCTCCGATTCTGTCGACCGTGATTTCTACAACATACAGTCCGAGAAGTATCCTGTTCCCTTCAAGAACGTCATGGTAGGAACTTTCGCCATGGTGGCACTGAGCGATTACTACAATGCCTATCTAGAGCTGCGGGACAAGCCCATCGACTGGTCGAAGGCGAAAGTGCTCATCCAGTTTCACGCCGGTACCAACTACGGTGGTGGTTTGACCAGGGACAGCAATCATCTCTATCAGTTTTTGCGCCTCGTGTCTGACCGCAAGCTCCCGGAGTCGCGAATCTTCTTTACTCCCTATGCTCAGAATCGCCCCTCCATAGGACAGAGCGAGCTCCCCCGTGAAGACTTCGACTTTTACACCAGGCAAGTCTGGTATCACCAGTTCGCCCGACCGCGAGTGGCGGTGAGCGGCTGCTTCAAGAATATCGGCACTATCTATGTGCCGGAGCGTCCGGCCCTGCCTGGTGACAGGGACTATTCATCGCCTGATGCTATCGATGATTTCATGATGCGGATGAAATACTCCCTGGGCGACAATACTCAATTGCTCTCGAACACTATCGGCTTCTGGATGTCCGAAGAGCTCTCTCGTCATGACTGGGATCCGGAAAAAGTGGCCATTCCCGGTGTCACCCATGGTTTTGCTGGCGGTGTCACGCGTTATCCTGAGAAGAGCCAGTGACCCTGAAGCGGATCTCCATGCTCTCCGGAGGCAAGTAAGCATGCGCTCGATTTCCTGTACGATTTCCTGTAGGATCCTCTGCCTGTTGCTCATGGTCACCGTCCTGCCATTATTGTCGGGATGCAGTGCCTCGGTGGACAGAGTCGCCTCGACCGAAACATGGAACCCGTCCAATGAGGACTGGGATCAGATTCGACAATTCTGGGACGCGGCAAAGAACCGAAAGGACGCCCAGCAGATCGGCGACCTCTTCGATCAGATAAAACTCACTTATGACCGGCATATCGAGAAGACCGTCGCCATTAAAGGCCTGCCTCTTGCCCTGTTTAGTGCATCTTGTTGCGGCCTGGCCAGGTTGTACTTCGGCAGGGGAAGCGCTTTTTTAGCGGTCAATGAATACAAGGCGGCCATCGACGATTTCGAAAATGGTCTCAGAGCCTGCGCTAAGATCGAGACGGGAGCACAGGAAGAGAAGGAGGACCAGGACAGGGAGCACCGGGTCCGCAAGGACTCTCTGGTCGGTGCCCTCAACTTGAATCTCGCCCGGGCTCTCGTGCTTGAAAAGCGGTTCGATGAGGCGATGGCTGCCTACGATCGCGCCAGAGAGCAGACGGAGGCAGGCTTGCGCTACTCTGTCTGTGCGGAGATTTACCAGACAGGCGAAGCGGCCGGGCAGGTCGAGAGGACCGCTTCTACTCTCAAGGAGGTCGAGGCTCTCGATACCAGCCCGGATAGCAGTCCGGAGCACTGGCTTCAGAAAGGCAGCTTCCTGAGAGCCATCGGGCATTTCGATGAGGCGCGAGGAGCTTTCGAGCATGCTCGAGAGCTCAAGCCCGATGACCTCCGGGTGCTCTACGGTCTGGCCGCATGCGCTCTTCACGCCGGTGATAGCGGCAAGGCCATCGAGATTTTCGAGAAATGCGAGAGTCTCTGGCCTACCGATGTGGGGGTGAAGTCGCGACTGCATTATGCAAGAGGCCTGGCTTATTTCCAGAAAGGCCAGTATGGCTCGTCCCTGAAAGAGATCTGGGAAGCGGAGCGGTTCTACAGCCCCGATCGCTACGCTCTAACGCTGCGGGCGATGGTCCTTGATAAGCTGGGCAAGAAAGAAGAGGCGAAGTCATACCGATTTCTCGCCGATCTGATCGAGCCGGCGGTTCTCGGAGGAGCCAACCCCGACTCGAAGTCCTGGTACGAGCGCAGCTCCGATCCGACAACTATGTCTTACGATTACTATTTTCTGCTGCAACTCTTTCCTTCCGGACCGAACGGATCTCTGAGGCTCTGAGTCAAAGAGTGCTAAGCCACCGAGCTTTTCCTGGTGCTCCTGGCCTTATCTGGGAGGGGACGGTCCCCTGCCTATTGGCTATATTCTCGCTGGCTGGCGCGAAGGATGGCTGAGGGAGACCTGCCCTGATTGCAGCTCGGCAGTTTATCTCACCAGCTTCGGAGGCTCGCCTCTTTCGGGAAGCAACGGCTGGACAGGGATCTGCTCGGGCTGCCTGGCAATGAAATCGACCCGGGGAGCCGCGCCGCACTCATTCAGAGAGAGGCTCGTGGCAGTACTTGTCCTGCGAAGGGCATACCCTGCAGAGGTTGTCGAATGGCAGGAGTTCGACGGATACGAGTTCTGCTGGGGAGGAAGCGGGCTGAAGCCAGCGAGAAAGAGACGCCCGGTCAGGCGCAGGACAGCTGAGGAGGTCAATCTGGAGACCCTTCTGGAGGACCTTTCGAGCGGCAACCTCCGCCAATGCGGGCCACCTGACGTCTGCCTGCTGAGGAGTGAAGCAGGGCTCAAATTCAGCCGGGGCCAGGAGCGGTAACCTAGAAATGCCTGGGATTGAGGCGGTCCACCATGATACGATCGCATTCTCAGTTTTTTGTATGGATCAGGAAACCCCAGTGCTTTATTACCGGAAGAAGACAAGTGTCGCGGCTTTTTCTCTTCTGACCGCTCTCATCTCTATGACAGCATCTCCCCTGGCTCTTGCTGCCGAGACACAGGTCCCTGGCGCCGATGACGATGACTCGGAGCCTGCTCTGATCGCCCAGAAAGAAGATTTCGCGAGCTCCTATCAACGTCTGACCAAAGAGATTCTTCTCGGCGGCGTGGAGCTGGAGCGTTTCAGCCTGGAGTATCGCCAGCATACCCTGAAAAATCCGAGATTCAGGAGATTGCGATTCTTTCTCACCCAGCAGACCGGTGCCGCCGGGCTTCTCGCCTACGAAATCACCGGGGTCAAGCAATTCGGGCAGGGACGCAGGCGCCCCCTCACCCTGAGCAAGACCGCTCTGGAGAACGGTCTTAACACCGCCATGATCACCTCGATCATCACAGCTTCCGGCTCGGCCCTGGAGCTGTCGACCAATCTCATCAACGGACTCAAACGCACAAGCGCCGGTTATGGCTCCGGGGCGGCCCGGCGTTTCGTGGTGGAGAAGCTGGGAAGAATCGACAGCTTGCTCGCTGAGCGGAAAGCTCTCGTGGAGGCTAACAAGGACCATCCGGATTATAAACGGGCGGTGGCCGAAGGCGAGGTTTTCGATGAGATGAGAGGATCATTCGTAAACGAGTTTTCGCACTTCTACGCTGACAACCGCAAGACAAAAGTCTTTCAGAACTCGTTTTTCACCCTCAATGCCGCCTATAATACCGTCGGCGCTATCGCAGCCGGTATCGGAGCTCAGTCTCTGACACATCCGCGTTATACCGGCACCAGCAATATCCTGTTCATCGTCACCGGTGGCATGGCGATGATCACACCCAGTGTCGCCGGTGCTACCGCCTGGGTATTGAAGAAGAAGGCGCATAAAGAGCTCGAGGACGTAGCCCTTTCGCCCGAGGAGAAGCAGAAATCGGATCTCGATGCCAGGCTCAAGGCACTTCAGGAGCTGCTTCCCGACGCTCAGGGCACGCTGATTCCGACGCTTTCCGCCACCAGCAGGTTCGGCATGTACGACCAGAGCCGGGAGCTCTTCGACAAGCAGATGAACAGCGAGGTCAAAACAATCCGCCGTCTCAACAAGATCGCCCTGGAGACCAATATCATGGCGCCCCCCATCGGTGGTCTGCTGATGACCCAGGGCATTCTCGGCAGCCTCGCTTATTATGATTATCCGGGTCGTGTGCGCAAACAGCTCGATTTGAATTATAAAGGCGCCATTCTCGGCACTATCGGCTCGAGTCTGACGCTTGCCGGCAACCTCGGCTGGCTTCTATCGAGCATGGCCTACGAGCACCATTTGAGAAAGAACGAGCAGCTCCCCTCGCAGTTGATCGAGAAGCGCCTCAAGCACCTGGACGATATCGAGCAGGTGATCGAGGGACTCCAGCTATGAGCAAGCGGAGTGCGAAACGGAGCAATACGGATCGAGACCGGGAGTCGATTCCTCTGGAGTCCGACTGGGGCGATTATCATGACGATATGGAAATGGCGTTTGCCCACAGGCGCTTCGCGGGCAAACAGCGCTCCGAGACATTGTCATATTTCGATGCTCCGCTGCTTGTGAGCGAGGATCTGGAGTCGATGCCCGATATTCCATTTATCTCAGGTCCGGGAACTCTGCCGGTGACGCCGATGCGGCAAGCAGTTTCCTGCATCTCGTCAGGGGCAAGCTAGAGAGATTGCCAGGGCAGATCCTCCCGGTTATGGGAGGGCTTCTTCCTCTTGTGGAGTTCGTGTCATCCAACCAGGCTCGATATTGCGCGGACGAGGAGATCTATGGGAAATTCGCGGAATTGAAAGAGGAGATTATCTGCCTGTACAGGGGATTTGATTCATGAACATCGACGGAGCCGACCGGTTCAGAGGATGCCTCATGGGGCTGGCCGCCGGAGACGCTCTGGGCACCACGCTGGAGTTCTCTCCTCCCGGGACTTTCAAGCCTGTAGTAGATCTCGTTGGCGGCGGACCTTTTCAGCTCCAGGCCGGACAGTGGACCGACGACACCTCCATGGCGCTCTGTCTGGCCGAGAGTCTCATCGAGCGCAAAGGTTTCGATCCCGCCGACCAGATGCGCCGGTATTGCAGGTGGATGAACGAGGGGCACTTCAGCCCTCTGGGCTGGTGCTTCGATATCGGGCGGACGACAGCCAACGCTCTCAAGAAATTCGAGATGACTGGCGACCCCTTCTCGGGAAGCGAAGCGAGCTCGAGCCAGGCCAATGGCTCGATGATGCGTCTGGCGCCGGTGCCCATGTTCTATAGCTCGAATGCGGAAAAGGCACTCCTGATGTGCGCGGAAAGCTCGCGCACTACTCACGCCCATATCGTCTGCCAGGATGCCTGCCGTTATCTCGGAGCTCTTATCGTCGGCGCTCTGAGCGGAGCCGAGAGAGAGGACCTGCTCGTGCCGGATCCGCCGGTGGTGCCAGAACAATACTGGCAAATCAATCCTCTTGCCGAGGACATCGCCCGGGTGGCGAAGGGATCTTACAGGCTCCCACGCGATTCGGAAGAGATCGCCGGTATCGGCTACGCTCCCAAGTCCCTGGAGGCGGCTCTCTGGGCTTTCAATCATTCATCCACTTTCGAGGAGGGGGCTCTCTTGGCCGTCAATCTCGGCGATGATGCCGATACCACCGGTGCTATCTATGGTCAGCTCGCCGGTGCTTACTACGGACTCTCCGGAATTCCGGAGAGCTGGAGGGAGAAGATTGCCATGTCAGAGACGATTCTCGAGTTCGCCGACCGGTTGCTCGAATTGTCCGGGTGCCGCCAGTCCGATAAGCATAGCGGCTTGATGTAAGAAGCATTATTCAATATTTTAACAGGATGAGAGAAAGCTTTGACCGAAGAGCAGAATGACAATTTGACCGACCATCTCGAGGTGCCCGGCAGCATCCTCACCAGGCTGGTCATGCGCATGAATCTTGCCCGGACGCACAACGACGCTCTTCTGGGCAGCGCTCTTCTCTTTATCGCTGTCACCTTCGGCCCGATTCTGATTCTCTCGGTAGTCGATGGCTTCGAGACCGGCGGTCTGGTAGACATGCCGCTTCACAAGGACCTGATCACCCTCTCCCGGTATCTTGTCGCCGCACCGATTCTGATACTATCGGACAGACTCACCAGGCCCTGGCTGGTGAAAGCCATTCTCCGCTTTCTCGAACTCGTGGACAGGGAAGAGATCGAGGCTTTCAAGAAAATGGTGCGGAGAATCTTTCAGATCCGGGGCTCGGTGCTGGTCGATCTGGTCATACTCGTAGTCTGTATAGCCTCTTCTTTCTTTCTCAAAAGCTATAGCACGAACATCGACGTCTCGAGCTGGCAGACCAGCATGGCTGGCGGCGTCGCCGATCTGAGCCGGCCGGGATTCTGGAACACTTTCGTGAGCCAGCCGCTTTTCCGGTTTGTGGTAATGAGCTGGACCTTCGACTATATTCTCTGGATCTATTTCCTCTGGCGCGCCTCGCGATTTCGTCTCAATCTAATCGCCACCCATCCTGATAGAGCCGGTGGCTTGAGCTTCGTCAGCGCCGCCCACGCGCAATTCTGCCTGGCGGCTTTCGCCATAGCCGCGGCGGACTCCAGCGTGGTCGCTCAATTAGTCCAGCACACCCATCAGGACCTCAAGTCTTTCACCCATCTGGGGATCGTTTTCCTGGGCGTGATCCTGCTTTTCTTCGTCGGTCCGCTTCTTGTGTTTTCGCCTACTCTCGTGCGAATCAGGCTCGACGGCATTATCTCTTATGGTGCTCTCTGTCACGAGCTCAGCGACAAATTCGCCGCCAAATGGCTGCGCAAACGGGGTGACAACGAGGAATCGATTCTTTCCAGTCCCGATCCCTCCTCTCTTGCCGATCTCAACAGCAGTTTCGACACAGTGCTCACCATGCGATCGGTGGTTTTCGATCATCAGTTCGTCATCCTGTTCGTCATCGCCACATGCCTGCCGGCCCTGCCCCTTATCGCCACTGTAATCCCCCTCCAGGACCTCTTGATGGAGATTCTCAAGGCTCTCACCTGAGGTCACGTTCCGGTTGCGCTGATTCCCTAATATGAAGGTGGGTAATATCAAAAGTGTCCCCACCCGAAGGCGTTGGACTGATGACGGCGAAATTAGAGAATCCGGTAGTAGAACAAGATAGACAATCAGGCGGCAGCACTGAGGCAGGAGCCTGGCTCGCCTCCTGCGTGAGCGATTGCTGGGGACCGAGACAGCCACCGGACCGGGCCAGTGAGAAGCCTCTTCCGGAGCTTCCCGGACAGGAGCTTGCCGGTTTCAAAGAAAAGCTCAATCTCCCCGACCACGAGACCGCCTCCGCCGTAAGGCGAGATATCAATCGTTATGGCACGAGCCCTGAGGACACATCGGTGGAGCTGATGCGCAATCATCGAGTGCTGGGAATGGGCGAGTATCACGAGGGCGGCAGCCAGTTCCGCGCCACCGGCAACCAGGTGATCGAGCGCCTGAAAGCCGCCGGCGCCACCCATCTGGCGGTGGAGATGCCCGCCAATCTGAAGCCCCTCTACGATGAGTTCGAGAAAACCGGAAAGATACCTGATGGTATGCTCACCGGATTCTGGAACACCGAAGACTTCAGGCATCTGGTGACAGCGGCCAGAGATGCCGGTATGAAAGTGGTCCCGGTGGATCTTCCCAAGCCCTGGGACGGGCAGTGGTCGAAGCGTGACCCGCACATGGCCGGAGCCATAGGCGAGATTCTCGAAAGCGATCCGAAAAACAAAGTCGTTGCCTGGCTGGGAGCAATGCACCTGGCGAATATGGAAGGCACGGCCAATGACACTTATACCACCGCCGGCACTATCCTCAAGGACAGATATCCGGGCGAGGTCGCCACTATGAATCATGTCCGGCTGGAAGATCGGCTCCTGGGACTGACCACTGATATCAGAAGACCGGTGGCGGTGAAAACAGAAGGAAACGCCGTGGGAGCGCTCAAAGAGAGCGTCTACATCCAACAGCCCGGCGTCATGGCCCATGACCACTGGGATTATGCTGTGATCTACCCCCTCAAGAACGGTCATCGCTAGTCGAGATCATGTAAAATCCTCTCTTGTGAAGAGATCAATCCAAATCACTATCGTTCTTGCGATCGTCATTATCGCCGTGTTCGTTTTCGTGCCGGAAACGAGAAGAGATCTCGGCAGATGGATCTCGGAGGTTCTGGTGACCAGAGACCAGATCCTCTATCAGGGTGGCGACAACAGGAAATGGGTCGGTCCGGATTACGAGACCATAGATGTTTTCTACGCCAGACGCGATATAGGTCAGGGTGAGATCATCTCGGAGGACGACCTGCAGCCGGTCAGCACTCGCCTTCCGTACGCAGATATCAGGGGAAGATGGTGCCCTGCCGGGGAAGATATCGCAGGCACCAGGGCCTCGGCTTTCATTCTGGCCGGTTCGCGATTCAGCAAATGGAACCTCGATCGCAGCGAATTCTCTGCCCGCCAGACAACCGGTCGATGGACCGGTGTCCCGGACAATGACTCGTTCAATCATTGACAATAAGGGCGCTTTACAACCAGGTCGAAATAATGTCCGCTTATTTAAGTCCGGCGATAAGATGCGAGTATGAAGGAAGCGATCATCGAAGAAGCTGCCCGGGCAATCGAGAGTGCCGACGCTATTTTGATCGGCGCCGGTGCCGGGATGGGGGTGGACTCCGGTCTGCCTGATTTTCGCGGCAGCGATGGATTCTGGAAGGCTTATCCGCCTTTCAGGGGCAGGACCTTCGCCCAGGTAGCCAGTGCCGGGACTTTTATCGAGGATCCCGAGCAAGCCTGGGGCTTTTATGGTCACCGCCTGAATCTCTATCGAGACACTGTGCCCCATGAGGGTTTTCAGATCATCCGCCGATTCGTGGAGAGATTGTCTAAAGATCACTTCGTATACACCAGCAATGTCGACGGGCAGTTTCAGAAGGCCGGCTTCGACGAAGAGCGGCTTGTCGAATGTCATGGCTCCCTGCACCACCTGCAATGCGCTCCCCGGTGCGGTAGCATCGATACCTGGTCTGCTCATGGTGTCGAGATCGAAGTCGATCATGCGACCTTTCGCGCCATCGGCCCCTTACCTGCCTGTCGCGCCTGTGGCGGCATGGCCAGACCGAATGTCCTCATGTTCGGTGATTTCTCCTGGAATCCCAGGCGTACCTCCGACCAGGAGAGAAAATACGATAAGTGGCTTGCCCGAGTGGGCCAGGGCAGGGTGGTTGCCATCGAGTTTGGTGCCGGTACGGCAATTCCCACGGTGCGTTATGAATGCCAGCGCCGGTCGAACAAGCTCATTCGGGTCAACCCCCGCGACTTCCAGGTGCCTGAAGGGGCGATATCGTTGTCGATGAATGCCCTGGATGCCCTGAGAGCCATCGAAGATAAACTACTGTGATTACTTGCAATAGAGCCGGGGTCTTGCTGCCGATATCGCTCGCTCAAGCTCGTTCAGGCCATCGAGCCGAGCCAATCTTGAAGACGCCGGTCGATCAGCTCCTGCACCCATGCCTCTCCAGCTTCCACAAGAATCGCATTGGTCGATCTATAGAAAGGGTTTCGGAAGATCTCGAGGATTTGATGCCTTTCGAATCCCATCAATATGAACTCGTCCACAATACCCGAGGCCATGTCGTCGAACGATCCCTCGAGCGATACCGCCATTAGTTCCATGGGATCGTCTACATCGTATTTCTCTTTTGGCATATACACGAGATGATGAACGATTCGCCCTGTTCCGATAATCATCCAGAAGGGGGATACTTCGCCGTAACCACTTTGAGCGGGCTTGAGGCACGGTATTCTTAAGGCGGAAATCCTTGAAATTTAAAAAAGGCGCGAAGCTGGAACTTCTTCACAGCTCGGTAGTTTTTGCCGGGTATGGAAATGTCGTCTGCCCCGGAATCTCGAATGGCACATCATATAAATCTGAAATGTGTTGGTTGCGGCGCCTGTAAGAGGGTCTGTCCGGAAAGTTGTATTAGTGGCGAGTCCAAAGGGCTTCATGTGATCGACCCGCAGGCCTGCATAGACTGCGGCGCCTGCGGGATAGTCTGCCCTGTCTCCTGCATCGCCGATTCACTCGGGGTCTATTATCAATTCCTCAAGCCCAAGCAGCGCCCCTGGGCGGAGGTCATGTACACCGACTGCAGTGGCTGTCAGTATTGCACGGACATCTGCCCTTTCGATTGTCTAGAGATCATCGCTTCCGGTGAGGGCGGCTATGCTTCGGCAGTAGCCGTCAATGCCCACCCGGAGCGGTGCGTCAGCTGTAAATTGTGCATCGAGATCTGTCCCAGGCAGACAATCGAGCTTGTCTACCCAGACCTTGGAGGTGAGAGAAAGCATGCCTGAGAATGCCGTACCATCCGATATTCCTCCCGAGAGTCCCTCGGGCAAAGATAATTGTTCTGGCGGCGGTTGCCAGAAGACTTGCTCGAAAGAGCAGAAACCGCATCTCTGGGGACGCCGCGATCTGGTAACCGGTCTGGGATGGCTATCGGTTCTGGGGGTCGTGGGATCGGTAGGAACCGGTATGGTTCGCTTCATGTTTCCAAAGGTGCTTTTCGAGCCGGCGCAGATATTCAAGGCCGGCTTCCCGCACGAGTATGTGATCGGCGCTGTGGATACAAGATGGGTTCGGGACCAGCGGGTCTGGATTGTGAGAGAGTCGGCGAAGATGTATGCGATCTCCGCTATCTGCACGCACCTCGGATGCACCCCGGTTTGGCTGACCAACGAGGATAAATTCAAGTGCCCATGCCATGGCAGCGGATTCTACAGAACCGGCGTCAATTACGAGGGTCCGGCTCCCAGAGCGCTTGAGCGACTGAAGATCGAGATTGGAACCGACGGGCAGATTGTGGTGGACAAGAGTAAGAAGTTCATGCAGGAGAAAGGGGAGTGGGATCTGCCGGGTAGCTATATAGTCGTCTGAAGAAAAAGCATATGACCGAAATCAAGCCTAAAGAAAACGAAATCAAAGAACCTTGCGACGACCTGGCCGATCGTGTCGTGTCCAGCCAGATCTGGCGCTCGATATTCAGACATGGATTCGATGACACCCAGAGAAATCGAGTCCTTCAAATGACCGCAGGCTTTCTTCTGCACACTCGACCCGTACGTGTCTGGACACACGGGATCCGGCTCAGGTACACCTGGGGAGCCGGAGGGCTTACATTCCTCATGTTCGTTGTTGCCTGCATAACAGGCGTCGTTTTGATGTTCTACTATCGACCGGTTACCGAATATGCCTATGCCGACATGAAATATCTCAAGTTCGATATCCCATTCGGTATGTTCCTGCGCAATATGCACAGATGGAGCGCTCATGCTATGGTGCTCCTCGTTCTGGTCCACATGTTGAGAGTTTTCCTCACTGGCTCGTACAAGAAGCCGCGCGAGTTCAACTGGGTAATCGGGGTTTGCCTGCTTACCTTGACGCTGCTCCTGAGCTTTACCGGATACCTGCTTCCCTGGGATCAGCTCTCGATCTGGGCTGTCACCGTCGGAACGAATATGGCCAGAGCCACGCCATTTCTAGGTCATGAGGGTCCTTTCGCCGAGCTTCTTCCTTTCATCTCGCCCCGTTATGACGCCCGCTCCCTTCTTCTTGGCGGTACCGTAGTCGGGCAGGCCACCCTCTTGCGTTTCTATGTGCTCCACTGCATAGTCCTGCCAATTTTCACAATCTGGTTCGTGATGGTGCACTTCTACCGAATCAGGAAAGACGGTGGTATATCCGGACCGAACAGGTCCCTCGAGGGAATTGCCGACAAGAAGCCAGTTACTGTCTCCGCGGAGGCTGCGCCAGAATGACCGTATCGACCAGCCCGAAAGATAAGAGCAAGGAGAGCGACGGATTGCCGAGCAAGGTCTATGCCTGGCCGGGCTTGCTGAGGATCGAGGGGATCGTGGCTCTATGGGCCTTGATCATCCTTTTCGCCTGGTCCATAGGTATCGACGCACCCCTGGAGGAGCCCGCCAACCCTGCTGTCACACCGAACCCCGCCAAGGCTCCGTGGTATTTTCTCGGACTGCAGGAGCTGCTTGTCTATTTCGATCCCTGGATAGCCGGCGTTGTCATTCCCGGTCTCTGTATCGTCGGCTTGATGGCGATACCATACCTTGATATCAATCCAAAAGGCAACGGCTATTACACTCTCAAACGGCGGCCGTTTGCAATCGCTACATTCATGTTCGGCTTTCTCGGACTCTGGATCATCCCGATTGTAATCGGTGTATTCTTTCGCGGTCCTGGCTGGAATTTGTTCTGGCCCTGGGAGCACTGGGATGTGCATAAAGTGGTGGCCCAGAACAATGTCAATCTCGGCTATTTGCTTGGAATAAGAGATTACTGGCTGGAGGCGGTTTTCGGTATTGTTTTCCTGCTGGCCTGGTACCTGATACCGCCGGTGATGCTATGGCGGAAGCCCGGCAAGAGTAGCGATACCCTGGAGCGAATGGGACTGGTTCGCTTCATTTGCACAGCTTTTCTCTTCCAATCCATGATGCTCGTTCCTCTCAAGATACTCGCGCGCCTTGTTTTCAAGGTCAAATACTTCCTAGTTCTTCCCTGGTTTAACGTGTAATGGAGCCGCAGTCTGTGAGCCAAGAGAAATTCAAGGATCCCGAGAAGCAGGATTTCGGCCGGCTGTTTCTAGTACTGGCTGCAGTCCTTCTATTGATCGTCGTATGGGAGGCGTACGAGGAGGCTATCGGAAGGCAGCCCTGGAAAGGCTACCAGAATGATTTCAAGAGACTGGAACTTGAGAAACTCTCTCAAGAGCTCGCAGCCGCGCAGGAGGCCTTCGACCAGAAGCAGAAAAGGCTGGCGTCCGCCCCGGCTTATGCCGAGCCTACCAGTGTGGCTAATTATCACAAAGCGATAAGCGAGATCGAGAAGGTGCTCAACAGTCCCGAGTATAAAGCGGCACTGGAGGAGAAGGCACGCCTGGAGCAGGCTCTCGATGAGCTGAACGTGGAGCAGAGGTTTATCAAGGCCGATCTGGATGCCGCCTACTATTTGAGAGACTCGGCACTTGAGGCCGGCTTGAAGGATCATCCGGCGCCTGATGCCCGGGGCGAGAAACTGGTAATCGAGACGAAAGAGCGCCTGGAGGCTAACAAGAAGAAAGTCCGGGAACTTGCCGCAAGACTCAAGCAGGCCTCCGAGAAGCTCGGTATTCACGAGGTGGCGCTTGCCAGGCTCAAGCGGGGGCTCGATCAGGAGACCAGCAACCTCGTGGCCATCAAGGAGAGAATCAAGAAAGTGGAGTGCCGCCCGCCAGCCATTCAGCAAGTGGTCATCGGCGGACTCGGCGAGTATGAGAGAGTGGATCGCTGTATGACATGCCATCAGGGCATTGACAGAGCGGAATTCGCCGGATCCGAGAAGCTCGTATTCCGCACTCATTCCGATCATGAGCGGATTTTCAAGAAGCATCCCATCGACCGATTCGGGTGCACCAGCTGTCATGACGGTCAGGGAAGAGCCCTGAATGAGAAGGAAGCGCATGAGGGCGACAAGCATTTCCACTCCCCCCTGCTCGCCGGTGCAATGGTTGAGGCTTCCTGCGCGCGCTGTCACGATAATGCTCCTCTGGTTACCATGGCACCTTCGGCTCTGGAGGGCGCCAGGCTCTTCAGTGAAAGGGGCTGCGTATCCTGTCATAAAGTGGAAGGATCGCCTTATCTGACGGTAGGAGTATCCCGTCTGGGCCCCGACCTGAAAGCCATCCGCGGGAAAGTCTCGAGCGACTGGCTGGTGAGCTGGATTCAAAACCCCAGGAAGCACTCCCCTCGAACACTGATGCCCCTGTTCGGAGAGAAAGGAAAGGGACTCCCCAGGGACGAGGCTGTCGCTATCGCGTCATATCTCTCCTACAGCTCGGAGGCTCCGGCGCTATCGGGAGCGGCTAAGGAATACGAGTCTTCCCGACGGTCTTCGGCGGAGACTATCCGTCTTGGCAAGAGCATTTTCGATTCAAAAGGCTGCCTGGGCTGTCACGATCTGGGCGACAAACTGGCCACCGGTCCGAGACATGTCAGTCTCGACGGAATTGGCAGTAAAGCCGGAGCTGCCTGGATCTATTCGTGGATCGAGAATCCGGCCGCCATGTCCAGCACAACTGTTATGCCACGCTTTCAGCTGAGCCGGGAGGAGACCGCCTGCCTTACGGACTATCTACGCTCCCTCAAGAGCGCAGACAAAGACAGTACCGGCGGAGCAGCCACGGCGATCGCCGCAGCAGACCATGTCGACAGGGGAAAGGGTCTGATCAAGAAATATGGATGCTACAGCTGCCACGATATTCCAGGCTTCGCCAACAGCCAGGACAGGATCGGCCCGGAGCTGTCCGATTTTGCAGCCAAGGACGAGACCCTTCTCTTCTGGGGAGACAAGAATGTAGTGCCGGCCGGCAAACGGAACTGGACCAGCTGGACCAGGGCCCGCCTGGATGACCCCAACGTTTTCGAGACCGAGCGAATCGAGGCGATCATGCCGCACGTAAATTTGAGCGCGGATGAGACGGACAAGATTCTTGTTTTCCTCAAGACCCTCAACAGCGAGAGAACCATTAGCAAAGAGCATCGTCGTCTGCTCAGACCGGGTGAGAAAGAGCTTGTTGACGGCGGCCAGATCCTCAGCCACTATAGCTGTCTGGGGTGCCATTCTATGTATGACAAGGAGAAATCGATTGTCCTGGCCGGTTTCCAGAGCGAGCCTGAGGTGAGATACGGAAAACTCGCGCCCAATCTGAGCGTCGAGGGAGAAAGAGTTAGACCCGACTGGCTCGCCGAATATCTCTCCGCACCATATGAGATGCGCCCCTATCTGTCAACCAGCATGCCGGCTTTCAGGTTCCAGAATAAGGACAGGCAGGCGATTGTCGATTATTTCCGGGCTTCGGCCAACAATCTCTCCTTTACGGGCTATCATGAGGCAGCATCGCTTCTTCCTGTAACCGACAGCGCCCTCGGGCAAAAGCTCGTCTCCAAGAGGCAATGTGTCACCTGCCATAAGATCGGCGGCAAAGAAATTGCGCCTGAAAGCCCGATCAACTGGTACAGAGATATGAAGGCAGCAGCAAGGCTGGCACCTGATCTCTCTTTCAGCGATGCGAAGCTCAATCCTGCCTGGGCCAATGCCTGGATCGCCAATCCGCACGCGATCATGCCTGATACCACCATGCCGCATGCTGCGCTTACTCAGGAGGAGATCTCCGCTATTCGAAGTTTCCTGAAAAATGGAAAGCTCACCAATCAATGAAACTCGCAAGGAGATAAACGGGGTCCAAATCATGAGCGAGAAGAAGACTAAACGACTGACTCGAAGACAATTCCTGGCCCGGGGCGGATTCCTCGGGGCGCTCGGTCTGGGGGCCGCCTCAGCCATCGCGGAGGAGAGCGGTCTGCTCGAGACCCTGGAGCCGCTGGAAGCTCCATTCGTGGACAATCCCGTGGGCGCCTATCCAAGAGTCGGATGGGAGAAGCTTTACAGGGACCAGTACGCTTATGACTATAAAGCCCGGACCATCTGCTCTCCAAACTGCACGCACTCCTGCGACACCACTGTTTTTGTCAGGGATGGCGTTGCTATCCGTGTCGAGCAGTCCTACAATACCGAGCTTGCCGACGTTGATGTTTCCTGGAATCCGCGAGGCTGCCTGAAAGGATTTACCATGATCAGGCGATTCTACGGGCCGACACGAATTCGTTATCCGATGGTGAGACTCGGCTACGCTCAAAAGTATACGCGCACTGACGGCACCACCGGTATGAGACCTCTACCTGTAGAGAAGCGCAAGGGCATGCGCGGTGACGGCAAATGGATCAGGGCGAGCTGGGACCAGGCCTATGAGCTTATCGCCAGAAAGGTCGTCGAGATAGCCGAGGACGACCGGAACGTTTTCGAGGATCCCGAAACCGGCCGAAAATTCGATCCGATCAAACGGGTTCATATCTACCCCGCTATTCGCGCCGCCGGCATGGTCACAAGACACTCATCAGCCTCGCGATTCACCTCTACCCTCGGCTGCATGGAATATACCGAGTATGACTGGTATGCCGATCTGCCGCCGGGCCATCCGATTACGGCAGGCTATCAGACATCGGATCACGAGGCCCCCGACTGGCGCAATTCGAAACTGGTGATGTCAATGGGCAAGAATCTCATAGAGAACAAGCTCGCAGACAATCATTTCCTGACCGAGAGCCTGGAGAGAGGCTCCAAGATAATCGTTATCTCTCCTGATTATCAGCCTACAAATACTCGCGCGGATCTCTGGGTGACCCTGAGACCGGGAAGCGATGCCGCCTTTCTTCTGGCGGTCGCTTACGAGCTTATGAGAAACGGTAGTATCGACGGCGAATATGTCCGCCGGTACACGTCAATGCCATTGCTTGTCCGGCAGGACACCGGCAAGTACCTGCGCTGGTCCGATTTCAATTCGGGAGACCCGATATACGATCACGACATCAAGGACAGAAAGCGACGGCAGGAGCTTTATGTGGACAAGCAGTGGTGGGGCGACTTCGTCGTCTATGATGAGACAGGCAGGCGTTTCGAGAAAGTGGCTCGCACAGAGATAGGAAAAAAGATGAAAGCGCAGAGAGCCGCCCTCGAGGGAGAGTTCGAGGTCAAGCTCAACGACGGCAAAACAGTTCGAGTCAAGCCCGGTTATCAGATGCAACTCGATTACTGCAGCTATTTCACGCCCGAGAATGCGGCCGAGATTTGCGAGTGCCATCCTGACGGTGTCCGGAAGGTGGCTCAGCTGTTTGCTCGAATTCATCCGGCCGCCATTCACCAGGGTGAAGGAATCAATCACTGGTTCTATCAGAATCTCACCCAGCGTGCCGCTTATCTGATCCAGGCCCTCTGCGGAAACCTGGGCAAGAGCGGCGGCGGTGTCAGCAACTGGTCCGGGCAATACAAGGGTGCTAATTGCGACGGTGTTTTCAAGGTATGGTGGCAGGTCCCCCTTGAAGGCAACAATCCTCCCAACCCTGAATACACGAAGAAGTGGATTGATTATCCGCAGGTCAATCCCGAGCATCATCATCGCGACCCGGAGAGCGGCGAGGAGAAAGTCGTCTATTCCCTTCATCACCAGCCGATGTGGACCGGTTATCCGATGTCCCTCTCGGGAAGGTTTCCGCTTAATCCGGTAAGCGTGAGGTGTTATGATAGAGTACGCCGCCGAGACGGTAGCACTTATGACCTGAGAACCGTCACCGCTATCGATCGGGCTATCGATCCGGAAGGAAAGATCAAGAGCGGCTATAACTATCTTCTCAATCGCGGCAAGTCATACAGCTATTGCCCGCCGAAGCTCTGGTGGACCCTGCACTGCAATTTCCTCAATCAGACGAAAGGGCAGCCTCATGTACTTGAAAGCCTGGTCAAGCAGAATTATGACAGGGACGGAGATCTGACCTTCGATCCGAAGAATCCTGATTTTCACTATATAGACACGATCGTTACCAGCGATATCGAGATGACCTTCACCTGCGATCACTCCGATATAGTCTTGCCTGTGCCCAGCTGGTTCGAGCTGGATTATCCGGACATCAGCGTTGGTCCGCCGATGCCTTTCATCCAGCTGCAACAGGGCGTCATCCCGAAGATATGTGAATGCAAGCAGGATATAGACCATTTCGCAAACGTGCTTAAGTGGATGGATCGAATCTACAAAGAAGATTACAAGCGCAGCACCACCTACGCCGCCACGGCTTTCCCTCATATCCTGCTTGGCGACATCGACGAAGCCAGGGCCCGTGGCGATCAGGCCCTTGTAGACAGAATCGTCAAGACCTGCGAGGGATATATCCAGTCGGTCCTGGATGCAGGATTATCGACCAGTGGTCTGACCGTGGAGAGATTGAAGCAGGGTCCTGCCCGGCTCAAATTCAAGACCTATCCGCGAATCCCCTATTGGGACAATGTTCATCTTGACGAGCCCATTTACACCAAGACCGGTCGGTTCGAGTTCTATAAAGAAGAAGACAAATTCCAGGCTCTGGAGGAAGGCCTGTGCGTGTACAAAGAGTCCGTGGAATATACGCCTTATGGTCCCGGAATGCAATGGCCCGCCGCCAAGAGCTTCAAGAACCCCCTCTGGGAGAAAGGTTACAAATTCTATTACAACACCCCGCACGGACGGCATTCCGTTCATTCGTCCTGGAGGATGACTGACTGGAATCTTATCTGGAGCAGTGATTTCGGCACCGCGCGTAATACCAATATGAGAGATTACGTCTATTGCCGGGACAACGGCGGGGACCTGGCCAAGAACTTCAAGTCACCGCTATCCGGCGAGCCGCAGCTGGAGATGAATCCCGAGGACGCAGCCGGGCAGTCTATTGAGCATGGCGACTATGCTCTGGTATTCAACGATCGGGGCAGCTTCATAGTGCGAGTCAAGGTCAATCCTCGCATGAGAAAGAGCCAGGTGACTATCTATCACGGGTGGTGGCCGAAGTCCTTCGTGAAAGGCAGCTGGCAATCGGTCACCGGACTCTATATAAACCCGATTCAGGAGACCGATGATATGGTCCATAAGGTGGTCTCGGGTCAGGCCCTGGAGGAAGGTTACAGCCCCCAGAACTGGGCGCCTACCGGAGTCAATCGAGATTGCGCGGTGGCTGTCGTGAAGTGCTCATCTATAGAAGAGGCGATGGAGCTCGGAAGAAAATACGGCATACCAGACCTGGTGAGGAATTATATCGGTCGCAAGAGCCCGGTTCGATCAGCAGGAGATCTGCCTGACCTCTGGGTAGCAAGCAATCGCTCCTGGACGGCGCCCAAGTGGGAAGCGAAGGATTTCGCCAAGAGTGACATCATGAGTAAATTCGTTTCGGGCGACATCCAGCCTGACAAGGGCTAAGAAGGGGCGGAGCAAATATGTCTAGAGTATGGAACGATCAGTTGAAGAGGTGGACCACTTATCCATATGAGGTTCCGGAAAGCTATGATTTCCACTGGTCGGCAGTCTTCAATATAAACCGCTGCATTGCCTGCCAGACCTGTACCATGGCCTGCAAGAGCACCTGGACTTTCGGAAAGGGTCAGGAGCATATGTGGTGGAACAATGTCTCCACCAAGCCGTTTGGCGATCACCCTCGCGGTTTCGACGCCAAGCTCCTCTCCATGCTTCCGAAGGGTAAAACGATCTTCGAGGCTGCTCCGGAAGGAGAGCGGGTGCTGGGCTATATTCCAGATGATTCTGATTATGACTATCCCAATGCTTTCGAAGACAGAACTGCTGGAAATCATATCGGAGCGGGGCAATATCAGGAGATCGATGTCGCCAAACACAAGACCCAGGACAAGCAATGGTTTTTCTATCTCCAGAGAATATGCAATCATTGCAAAAAGCCTGCCTGCCTGGCGGCCTGCCCGAGAAAGGCGATCTATAAAAGAGAGAAGGATGGAATAGTACTGGTCGATCAGGAGCGCTGCCGCGGATACAAGAAATGTATCATGGCTTGCCCTTACAAGAAGACTTTTTATAATACCTACACCAAGACAACCCAGAAATGTATCGGCTGCTATCCGCGTATCGAGCAGGGTGAGACCACCCGCTGCATATCGGCTTGCATCGGCAAGATCAGGCTCCTCGGAAATGTAGAGGACGAGAGGAGCCCGATTCATTATCTCGTGCACAAGGCTAAAGTCGCTCTGCCGCTCTATCCCCAGTTCGGTACCGAGCCCCAGATTTATTACATACCGCCTCGCTGGGTAAACACCAAATTTCTTGCCATGATGTTCGGCAACTACGACGAGTCGAAAATCAAGCATGCAGTCAGAACTTATGCAAACTCCAGAAAGGACATAGAGCTGCTGGGCGTCCTGCAGTTATTCGGCACCACTCAGCAGATAATCGGCAGCTACGAGATTCTCGACCGGTCTCATCCGCGAGAAGCCAGAGTAAGAGCCTTCGGTTTGAAGGGAGAGGAGCTTTTCGTAGTTCCGATCTATCCCAAGATAGAAGTGCACCTTGCCGAAGGCGAGGAACTCAACACCGACGACCGGGAGGTTCTGGCAAACCTCGATATCCGGCGAGATCCGACTGAGCCCTGGCGCAATCAGTATTGAGGAGAGGAGCTATGGAAAAACTCGAGAGTCTTAAGACGGTATTCGCCCTGGTCCTGCTCAGCCATCTCACTCGGGGCGCTTTCTCGAGTCCTTGCTTCGGCGCCAGCCCGTCACCATCGCCGGAGATCGGCTCGCGATTGGGCTCTCCGACCGCCCCGGCGCGTTCTTCCTTAATCGAGATGGTCAAATCAAGCGATCCGGTGGAGAGCTTGCTTAATCCCTCGAGCGATCGCTGGCAATCAGTGCCAGCCTCTACCCTGCCGCTCTTCCGGCAGAATGTCGTAACTCCGACCGGCGGCGGCAGCATAGGCTCTGTCAATGTCCGCTGCATGCGTCTTCCTGCCGGAGTCATATTTCGTCTGGACTGGAGCGATTCAACTCTTGACAATGACACCGTTCATCAGTCCAGATTCAGAGATGCGGTCGCCATCGAGTTTCCCGTCGGCGGAGCAGGCGACACTGTGCTTGCGATGGGCTCCCCGCATGGTCCGGTCAATATCTGGCACTGGAAAGCCGACTGGGAGCCGGGGGCGCCGGTAATGAACGATTCTCCCTATATGAAAGATCTCGACAGCCCCACCGGAACGAACAGGGCTTCCTATTACCGGCGACTTCATGTGGATTCACCGCAGGAGGCCAATACCGCCCAGGGAAGATCCGGCCCGACAAGCGGGCTGTTCAATTTGTTTCCCCAGAGCTCGCATAAAAGCCCTGTAGAGGATATTGTCGCGGTGGGAATATCATCGATCACAACCAAGCCATCTCGATTTCAGAACCTCCAGGGCAAAGGCGTCTGGCGTGACGGCCGCTGGCAGGTGGTGGTCTATAAGCCCCTGGACTCGAAGGATCCCAGCTGTCCGCAGTTCAAGCCGGGATCGAGATTGAATACCGCCGTCGCAGTCTGGAACGGATCTCAGCAGGATCGAAACGGAATGAAATCATTGTCAAACTGGACAGAGTTGAGGATCGCTAAATGATCGAGATTGGCAGAAATGCACGAATCAGCCTCTATAAATTCCTCTCGCGAGCATTCGATTATCCAAACGAGAGACTGGTTGAGATTGTATCCAATAGCTTATTTCGGAATACCCTGGATGAAATCGTCTCGATTCTTGATCCGGGTCTGATTGAGACAAGCACGGTACTGATGGAGGAAGCTATCAATGAGGCGTGCCAGGGGCTCCTCGCACTCGAAATCGAGTATAACAGGCTCTTCCAGCTTTCACACGAGAGACCCTGTCCCCTGACCGCAAGCGAGTATATCAAGGGAGAGAGCCGGCAGGCTACTGCCGTCGCTCAGTTGCAGGGTCTTTACAGGAGTTTCGGATTGCGAACCCGGCCTTCCAGAGAGCCTGACGCCATACCTGTACTTCTGGAGTTCATGGCTCACCTTTATGCCAGTGAAGAGAGATTGAGAATTGTGCAGGACGACAGGCTGAGGGAGTTCGGGACAGCTCGTGGCATAGTGATCGAGGATTACCTGGGCTTCGTGCCCCTGCTCAAGCAGTCGATCGATATGCATGCCAGCGGATGCTTCTACATGTGGTCCTCGACTCTGCTTGTGGGACTGGTGGGAAATGAGAGGAAGGAATTGAGCTTGGCCTGCAAGTGAGCCGCCCGGGAGGAAGCAAAGATGGAGCAGTTTGTTCATATTCTCACAGCACCGGACAATGTGCCGATCTCGGCTATGGTGGTGATAATTTTCTGGGTTCTGAGAGTAGCCTGGAAGCAGGCAACCGAAAATGATCAGTTGCTGGATCAGGATGGCTTCGACCTCATGGCCGAGAGAATGAAACTATAATTCTCGATCCGCTCGCTTCTCAATTAATATCAAACGCCGCCGCCACGCTCCTCAAATTCTACCGGGAGGAGACCACGGTCTCGAGACGATCGAACTCCTCCTGCATCGAGGCGAACACCAGCCTCAATCTGTCTTCGTCCTTCTCTCTGGCAGCCACCTCCAGGTCTCTTGCCCGCTCGCTCAAAGAGGTTGCATAGATCATCGAGGAGGCGCCTTTGATGGCATGAGCCTGTCTGGCGAGATTGTCGAAATCCAGGGTGTCTACGAAGGTTTTGAGATTGTGCATTCGCTTGCTGGTGTCGGTGATGAACACCTCCACGAGCTTGGCCGACTTCTCCGGGCCGAAACGGCTCATGAGCTGCTCTCTGTCGAGGGCCGGTGAATCGCTTTCCGGCGCTGTTTTCGGCGCTGTTTTCGGCGCTGTTTTCACATCGGGCGACCACTTCGCGACGATTTCGGCAAGCTGCGCCGGGTCGAAAGGCTTGGTTATATAATCGTCCATCCCGGCGTCGATACACTTTTCGCGATCGCCAGGAAGAGCGTTTGCCGTCATCGCCACTATGGGTAGCCGCTTGCGTCCCTCTTTCTGCTCGATTCTCCGTATCTCTTTCGTCGCCTGGTAACCATCCATACCGGGCATCTGGCAGTCCATGAAGACCAGGTCGTAGCGATATTGACGGATCAGATCCACCGCCTCCTCACCGTCCTGAGCGATCTGAACATCCATGCCCAGACCCTCCAGCTCAATGGAGGCCACCATCTGATTGGTGGGGTTGTCTTCTGCCAGAAGGACCGCGACCCTGGCGCCCTTGCCACTATGGTCCTCATCATGGTCTTCTTTGCGGTCCTGTGCCGGAACCTTGGCCCGGGGCGGAGTCTGGATGGTGAAAGTGTCGAGTGTGTCGCCGCTGGCCAGCTTCGCCAGACAGTCGTGCAACTGTGAATGTCTAACCGGCTTGGTGAGGAATGCGTTGCTTCCGGCCGCCACAGCCCGTTTTCCCAGATCGGCTTCGTTGAAAGCCGTGAGGAAGACGATGGAGGATTCTTTGAAGCGCGGTAGCTTACGGATCTGCCTGGTGAGTTCGAGACCGTCCATCTCCGCCATCATATAGTCCAGCAGGAAGAGCTCGTATTTGCGGTCCGGGTGGCTGGCGATAATCTCCAGGGCGTGCTCCGCCGACTCGGCAGTATCGCATTTGATATCGAAGGACTCGAGATACTCCTGGAGGACTCTTCTGGTGAAGCTGTGATCCTCCACCACCAGAGCGTTGGCGAAAAGCTTATCGCGGCTCTCGAGAGATCGCCCGGGCTCGACCACCTCGAAAGGAATCTCGAACCAGAATGTCGAGCCTCGATTCTCCACGCTGTCGACGCCGATCTTGCCGCCCATGAGCTCGGCGAGCTGTTTGCAGATGCTCAGACCGAGACCGGTGCCGCCATATTTTCTGGTGGTGGAGCCGTCAGCCTGGACGAAAGGTTTGAATAGCTTTGCGCGCTGGCTTTCGGAAAGACCGATACCGGTGTCGATCACTTCGAAGCGGATGAGACCGTCCGCGCCACCATCACCGTTTGCTCGCGCCCTCACGATGACTTCGCCTCTGGTGGTGAATTTGATGGCGTTATTGGTGAGATTGACGAGGATCTGCCTGATTCTGACAGGATCGCCCGCCACCGTCCTGGGAAGCCCCGGATCGACCCAGGATACAAGAGAGAGGCTCTTCTCCTGGGCTTGCGTGGCCAGGAGCTCGGCGGTGCTCTCCACCAGATCGCAGACGTCTATATCGATCTTCTCGAGCTCGATCTTTCCTGCTTCGATCTTGGAGAAATCGAGGATGTCATTGATGATGTCGAGCAGCGATTTGCCGGCTTCCTTTATCAGCCGGACATATTTCTTCTGATCGTCGTTGAGCTCGGTGCGATCGAGGATGTTGCTCATTCCAATGACCGCGTTCATGGGAGTCCTGATCTCGTGGCTCATATTGGCCAGGAACTCGCCTTTGTATTTGTTCGCCTGGTGCAGCTGCTGGGTCTTCTCCTCGAGACTCGCCTTGACCTTCCCCAGTTGATCGAGAGTGTCGATTAGCTGCTTGTTCTGCTGCTCGAGGTCGTCGACCACCGAAAATGGCGACTCGTCGATCAGGCGTCTCTTCCATTCGGTGATATTGGTCTGGCAGACCCAGGTCGAATTGCATTCGATGAATTTCTTGAGCCTCACCGTGGTGCCCTCTCCCGGTCTGGAGTCGATGGCGATATCGTCCATCAGCGGCGCGATACTGGCAAGTCCGCCGCGGCAGGCTTTCCGCTCCGGCGGATGGAGAATGGCATCGATATCGGCGATGCCCGGTCCATTGTCTTCGACGACGATCTCGAGAAACTGTCTCTGCCCGTCATTGTCCAGGAAGAATTTGACATTGCCCTGACCGGCATAGTCGATTGCGTTGCGGGTCACCTCCGAGACTGCCGTCACGATGCGGGCCCGGTTCGCGGGACAATCGAAGACGAAGCCGGCTATTTGCCTGGCCCTGTATCTGACCACCACCAGATCTCGCTCGGCTTTGGCTACTATCTTGAGGACACAGAAAGACATCGTAAACGCTCCTTTAACTTCTCAGGTCTTTCAGGACGACCACGGTAGCGTCGTCGGTATTACGCCTGTGATCGCAGTAAAGGCGCGATGCCAGGATAGGAGCCGAATGCTCCCGGAAATCCTTGATGCTGGCATCCGAAGTGATACCATCCGAAAAGAGCAGCATCGCCGATCCCCTCGGCCAGTCGTATTCGTAGAGCTTGAGACTGCCGGGATTGGAGCCCACGGTTCCCCGTCCCGAGCAGAGCCCCTGGGACGCCGGTCCCGAATAGATGCGGGCATTGATATTGCCAACCCCTACAAACTCCACTTTGCTCCTGGTCAAGTCGAAGCAGGCAAGGGCCAGGGCGATGCCTCTCATGCCGCTCAGTTTGCGGTTCATGGTGCCGATCATGTTTTCCGGATTCCCGAAGGGATTGGCTCGGAAAACCTCGGCTGCCGCCGCCGCCGATTCGAAGGCTTCCCGACCGTGACCGAGAGCGTCCACCACCAGTACCGATGCCAGGGTCTCGTCGAAAGCGAAACAGACGGTATCACCGCTCACCGATTCCCGGGGATGGGGGGTGCACAGAGCCCCGACGTCGAGCTTCGCTGACCGGGCTCCCCGGGATCTGGGAGGCGAGGCCGGGACTCGCAGGAATATGGCGGTGCCTTTGCCGGGAATGGAGCTGATCTCGAATCGGCTGGCCACCCTCTGCATGGCGCCGAGTCCGCCACCATATGTGCCACATGTAGAATAACCGTCCTTCAGAGCATTCTCGGTATCCTCTATCCCCGGCCCGCTGTCGATGCTTACCAGATCTATAGCCTGACCTTCCGGCGTCAGAATGGGAGAAGCGAGAATCTCGCCTCTGCCCGCGTGCTTGACCAGATTGGTGGCGAGCTCGGTGGAGACCCGGCTGAGCTTGTCCAGCTGGGTCTCGTCGAATCCACAGAGCTTGCCGATCGCTTTGATCTCGCGCCTGACCGTACCGACATAGCTCAGGTCGTCGACGGCGAATCTAGTGTGATTTATGCAGTAGGTCAGAACCATTGTAGAATCGTCGCCTGTGTTCCCTTGCTTTTCTCGGTCTCGATGGTGAAATTGTCCACCAGTCGCTTGACCGATGATAAGCCGTTTCCGAGTGTATCTCCGGTGGAGTAGCCGTCTTTCATAGCCTGCTCCAGGTCGTCGATACCGGGGCCCTGATCCCGGAAGACTACGCGGATCGCTTGTTTGCCGGAATACTCAACGACCTCGATACGCATGTCTCCGCCTCCTGCATATTTGAGCATATTGGTGAGCAATTCCGACGACGCCGTCCGGAGATGGGTTTGCCTGGTCGAACTCATGCCTCCTTTCACTGCTTCCGCCATGATCAGCTTGCGGGCCTCGACAAGGTCGCTCTTGCTCTTTATCGACTTCGACTGGTGTCCCCTGACGATCATTTGCAGTCTACCCGTGAGCGGCCGTTTTGCCGAGAAGCTCCATGGCGATATCGAGGGTGGTGGCCATTCTCACACCTTTCATGACCACTCCCATCTCGGTCAGGGTGACCGCCACCGCCGGCTTCATGCCGACCAGGACCGTAACGGCGTCCATCAGCTGAGCCATTTGAGCCGTCTCGACGATGATTCTCGCCAGGAACAAATCCATTGAGTCGAGAGCGGAGATATCGATGATTACGCTGCTGAGATCCTCGTCGGAGACTTTCTTGAGGAGCGAATCCTGAAACTCTCTGGCTTGTATATCATCGAGCTCGCTATTGAGCGGCGCGATCACCAGGTCGCCTTGCTTGAGCAGCGTTACCGTGCCTAGCGGATTCATCTCAGGCTCCTGTCTTGTTCCCGGGATGAGGTCCGATCTTTCGATCGAGCCTGGGCTCTGTGTCGCCCTTGATCACCTTGAGACCGAGAATACAGAAAGCGTCAGCCAGGGCTCTGGCCATGGTTGATTTGGTGCGCACTCGCGAGAGGTCGATGCCGAGATGGACTATAGTGTTGGCGATTTCGGGTCTGATACCGCTGATGATACATTCCGCTCCCATGAGCCGGGCTGCATCGATGGTCTTCATCAGATGCTGGGCTACCAGGGTATCGACGGTCGGCACTCCCGAGATGTCCATGATCGCCACGGTGCAGCCAGAGGTAGAGAGAGCCTCGAGCAATTGCTCCATCATACAGCGGCTGCGCTCGCTGTCCAGCGTCCCTACCACCGGCAGTACCAGAATCCCGTCCCAGAGATGAATGACCGGAGTGGAGAGCTCCATCAGGTCTTCCTGCTGGCGCTTGACCATGGACTCGAGCATCTTCCGCTCGGTGATATCGACCACCGAAGCCATGGCTACCGGGCCGTCCGGGGTCCGGAATGGGCTCAGTCCGATTTCTATGGGGAATTCGGTGCCGTCGCTGCGCAAGCCCGTGAGGTCCCTGCCGGCGCCCATGCGGCGCGGTGTCGGATCGTCGAAAAAGCCGTTGCGGTGATGAACGTGCTTGCCCCGGAAGCGCTCGGGCACCAGGATCTCGATATCCTTGCCGATGAGCTCGCCGGCGGAGTAGCCGAATAGCTTGAGGAGATGCCGGTTGGCGGCGACGATCTTGCCGTCTCTATCCATGAAGAGAGCGGGGTTGGTGTTCACCTCAAGGGCGATATCGATCTTTTCCCTGGGCAACTCCAGGATCATCGTTTGACTTTCTGCCATGACTCAATTCGCTCCTTTTATGTCTCATTCGTGAATCTGGATAGGACCTGCCCGACCTCCTGCGCCGAGGACGGTCTTTCTGCCGGATTCTTCGCCAGCATCTTGAACATTATGTCCACGATCTCTCCGGGGATTTCATTGCCGTCAGCGGAGAAAGGCTCCCTTGAGGGCATCTCGTTCATGTGCTTGAGCATGATGTCGAAGGGAGAGCCGGGTCCGAACGCCCAGAGCCCGGTAAAGGTTTCGTACATGACACAGCCCAGTGAGTAGATATCGCTCTGGTGACCGATTTTGCTGCCGCTGCATTGCTCAGGGCTCATATAAGGAGGCGACCCAATCGCCTCTCCGGTGAGGGTGAGCGCCTTGCCGGTGTCCTCCAGGGCCTTGGCGATACCGAAATCCACCAGTTTGACATAGTTGGACTCGCTGCCGTTTCGAGTCAGCATGATGTTCGATGGTTTGAGGTCACGATGGACGATTCCATTCTTGTGGACTTCATAGAGCGCGTCGCAGACTTGCTTGAAGATCCGAGAGGCTGTGGGCACATCCAGCTTTTCGACTCGATCGAGGAGATCCGAGAGGCTCTCGCCCTCGAGATATTCCATGACCATATATGGAATACGCTCGTTGTGGACACCGAAATCGAAGATCCTCACCAGGTGCGGGTGGCTCAAATTCATGGTGGCTTCCGCCTCATTGATAAACCTCGCCCTGGTGCCGTCGTTGGCGGCCAGGTGCTCGTGCATGGTCTTGATGGCGACAGTGCGGGCTATCTGAGTGTGCCGGGCTTTGAGTACCGAGCCCATGCCACCGAAACCAAGTTGCTCCTCGATCTTGTAGTGCTCCGCCACCAGATCCCCCTCGCGAAGGGTGCCGCCGCTCTGCACTTTGCTGGAGACCACCGTGCCGTCATTGCCCTGGAGCTGTTTCATCAATTCGTTGAGCAGCCCCTTCACAAGCGAGTCGTTGATGTTCAGATCTTTCGAGATCTCGTCGAAAGATTTGCCCTGCTCTATGAGGCCAAGAAGATGAAGCTTGCTGTCTGTGAGGACCGCCGCTGCCGGAGCCGGCTCGGGGTTTCCCTCTTTCTTTTCGACTCGTTGCGCTCGCAGGACTTTGTGGGCGATGGCCGGGTCGAGCCAGGCGGCTCCTTCCATAACCGAGTGCACGGCAGAAGCCAGCAACTCCTTGGCGATATTCTTGGTGCAATAGCCGTCCGCTCCGGCGCTAAGGGCCTCGAAAATCGTATCCGTCTCCTCGGCGGCGGTGAAGATCAGAACCCTCGTCCCGGGGAGTTTCTCCTTTATTCTCGCAGTCGCCTCGATGCCGTCGACCTCGGGCAGACCCAGGTCCATCATGACAATGTCGGGTTTCTGCGCGAGGACCATGTCGATGGCGGTTCTGCCGTCCTCGGCCTCGCCGATGATTTTGAAGTGAGCCGTCTCCTCGAGCATCATTTTGAGACCCATGAGAGAAATCGGATGATCCTCGGCGATGAAGATGGTTATGTCCCTGGTTGTGGTCATGGCCCGGTCCTTGCCCCTGGCAGGGGAATCACGATGTCAAGGGTCGGAAGTGCCTGGACCTCGACGATTGACGCTTGCTCAAAACGGACACAGTATAACCAGCTATGAGCCCGGCTATTATGAAATTTCAGCTTCTCAGCCAATGCACTGATAAATGATGCACGCCGGCACCAGATCGTCCAGATCGCGGGGGAACCCATAGTTGCTCGTATCTCCCCCCGACTCGACCAGGCGCAACCAGCCTTCGTACCAGCCGATGAAGTCCAGGGGTTGCCAGGGACTGTCCGGTCTCACCAGGGTGTACTCCGTAGCCGTGTCACCGAAGTATCCTGCCTGGGGCGCGGTATCGCCGATATAGATGAGATTGCCTTTATGCTTGCCCGTACACACCAGGTGGCACCAGGACCAGAGCACGGACTCGGTGCTGCACCGTACTTCTGCCAGATTGATGGAGTTGGCCGGCTCGGGGTTGCGCCATGACAGGGGAACGAGCCCGCGATGCGGGCCGGCACCGCCGTCGCCTGCAATCGACAGGAACAACCGATAGTCCTCCGGAAGCTCAATCCCATTTGCCGATTCGAATTCGACTATCTGCTCTTCCGTAAGCGGTGGATTCAGCGGCCGCGATTCGCTGCCCAGGAAGCGCTTGTAAGGTTCTCTGACGAGCACGCCCTCGTTCCACAAACGCTCGAGAACAAGCCTTATTTCTTCGATTCTATATAGCAACTCAGTTCGCCTTGCCTCCGCTCTTGCCTGAATCGGATACGGGCACCACATCGGAGTCGATCATCCTGATCAGATCCCGGAGATGGTGCGTCATCAATTCCGCCACCATGGCGACATCGGTGATCATGGCTACCTGGTCCGAGAGGTCGTCTATCGTGACGTTCTTGCCGGTGGGCAGACCGCAGACGATGTCGATTTTGAGCTTCTCCCGTCGCGATCCGTGCGGCTCGAGATGCCTGCGGCTTATCCAGTGCTGCTCCAGGAGCTCGGCTCTGGTAAGCCCGTTGCCGGTGGGCGCTTTACTGTGCAGAAAACGCCAGACACTCTCCGGATAGCTGGTGGCCGCGCTCGTGGGTCGCCCGAAAAGCTCTGCCAGAACGGTGGAATCGGCGGCAGGACTGATCTTGCCACCATTGTTTTGCTTGAGTGCGTATGTGGACATCCCGGTGGAGACCACTCCGGATAGCATCTGATTGAGGTTCCCCGAAAACGGCGGAGTCGATGCGGAGAATCCGAGAATCGATCCAATCGTGTTGAGGGTCCCCGAAGCGATGAAGTTGGTGGCATTGTTCAGATTCACCGCCCGGTCGCGTTTCGACGATAGACGCTCGAGCAAAGCCGTAAGGCGGGTGACTTCTCTGGAAGCCTCGGCTCTCACGCTGCCGACATCGAAATAGGCCTCGAGGATGGTCTCCAGGATCTGATTGCGGAGCAGGAGCGATTGCTCCTTGCTCTTCGGTGCGTTGCCGTTATAGAGCTCGATCAGCAGGGGCCATATCTCGAGCTCTTCGGCAAGCTGCCTGGTGGCCGGATCGAGAGTTTCGATCTTCACTACCGGGAACAGCTCGCGCCTGGGGCGACGGACTAACTGGCTTTCGGTTGGCTGGCTTTCAGTTGACCGGCTTTCCGCCCGGGCAGCCGGGCATCCCGAGCAAACCAAAAAAAGCGACAAGAATAGAACGGCGATCTCAATACTGCGGCCCCTGCCCATGCATCTGCCCTCTAATCTGCTCTCTAATCTGCCCTCTGATCTGCTCTCTGATCTGCTCTCTGATCAGCGCTCGATACTCATTTGACCACGCTGCCCCCGAGACTGGCGATACTCTCTTTGAGCAGAGTCATCTTTTGCCGGTTGTCGGCATTGTGAAGTGAAAGCCAGCTCGCCAGGGCATCGAGAGTCTCGGCGCGCATGAAGGCCGTCTCGAGCTGCAGGTGACCGAAATCTCCGCGCCAGGCCAGGGTCTGGTGATCCGAAGGGATTTCTTTCATCAGGTCGGTCACATGGGTGGGAGAGACACAACCGTCCCTGCCGCCCTGCAGAATCAATACTTCCAGATCTTTCGAGGCGGTCTCGGCATATTTCTTGGTCTTGTCGACAAACAGATCGGTGGCTATGAGAGATCCCAGGGAAAGTTTTTTCCGCACGAAAGGATCGTCCAGCATCTCGGCCTGCACTTCTGGACGCTGCGAGCAGAGCTCGCCGAAAAATCCGGCCAGATCCATCTGATGCTTCGGCAGAACGGCTGCTTTGATGCCCTGCCTGATCTGCCCCTTACCGGCGTACATGTCGTGGTTGACCCGCACTGCCGGGGCGGAGAGGATGATCGCTGACACGAGATCGGTATGCTCGCCGGCGAGCTTGACGCAGAAAGTGCAACCGAGGCTCTCTCCCAGGGCCAGGAGCTTCTTGTCCGGGTGGTCCTTCTTGATCAGTTCCGCCAGCTGCACGATCTCTTCATAACTTTTGCCGTGATTGATGTCCGTCCGCTCGTCGTCCTTAGGCTTCTCCTTGCCGTCCTCGGAAAAGAAGCTGGCGCCGAAGCCCCTCATGTCCATGGCCACCACACCGACACCATTGACCGCCAGACTGCGGGCCAGAACCCGGAAGCGCCTGCCGTGCAGGGTGAGGCCGTGAATCGCCAGGACCATTGCTTTGGGCTCGCCCTCGCTTGGCATCCACTGGTAGGTGGGAATGTTCAGGGCTTTGCTGTAGTCGCCGTTTTCAGTGTAGACATATTTCCCGGCCATCTCCGGGCTGACGTAATCTTTGTAGCTCGGCGGCATGGTGCTCTCACCGGCCAGAGCCTGAAGCGGAGCCGTCAGGCTTAGTGCGGCTGCAGCCAGGGTCGGCAGACCTCGAGAAGATAGACGCAAAGACAACTTGGATTTCATGGGGATTCTCTTGGTGGGGGGAATTCAGCGGGATCGTAAAGCTCGCGTGATGTCAGGAGGCATCTGCCAGCAGCAAAACGACCCTGCTTCACAGGCTGAGTAATCTTACTCCCATGCTTCTTCTTATTCATGAGAGATAATATCTTTCGGGTATCAGGACCGAGGTCAGTGCAGAGCCGATGAATTCAGCCATTATTCTTCATGGAGCCCCCAATCATGATGAGGTTCTCGACCCCGGCGTCCCGGCGGCGAGCAACCACCACTGGCTGCCCTGGCTCCAGAAGCAGCTCATCGTCAGGGGCTACGAGGCTCACACTCCCGAGATCCCGAAGGCCTGCGACCCCGAATACTCGATCTGGCAGAGAGAATTCGAGCGATATGATATTACGCACGAGACCCTTCTTGTCGGGCACAGTTGCGGGGCCGGCTTTCTGGTCCGCTGGTTGAGCGAGAACCGCCATGTCAGAGTGGCTCGTCTGGTACTGGTGGCACCCTGGATCGATCCTGATCGCACCCGGACCACTGATTTCTTCGATTTCGAGATCGATCCCGAGATCGCCTATCGCACCCACGGGCTTCACATCTTCAACTCGGACAACGATATCGAGACAGTGCAAACCACCGTCGCGATATTGAGAGAGCACCTGCACCAGGTGCAGTATCGCGAGTTCCACAACTACGGACATTTCTGCATAGAGGATATGAACGGAGTCGAATTTCCCGAGCTTCTTCAGACCCTGATACAGGCTTGATGAACTCACCGTCGAGCTCCACCGGCGGTATGAACAGCCGCTTGTTATCTCGCCAACACCACTGGCCCTTCTCGAGACCTTTGAAATCGGTAAAGTGATAGTCGTAGACAAAGGCTCTCAGGTACCTTGGAGGTTTGCTGTCCAAGAATGGACCCGGCCCGAACATTCTCCTCACCTCTCTGTCTCCCCGCAGCATGAGATGGCAGAGATTGAGGACCCAGGGCTCGGTCCGGCTCACGTCCATGGCCTCGAACCAGAGACGCCACTCCAGCCTGGGCATATGTGGTGCCATTAGCGGAGGAGCTTTGTCGAGACGGTCCACTTTGAACTTAAAAGAATACTCCTGCCAGTGCGTGAGATCATCACTGCCTTCGAAAACAATCTCCGGTCTCTGCGTGGTCATCACCGCGAACATTCCGTAAGAGTTGGCGATATGATAAGGCGCTGCCGCTCTCAACCCCGTGATGATCGGGGCAGGCAGATAGACGCCGAGACCGGCGAGAAAGCGAAATGCTCCCAGGAGAAACAATACCGCTGCCAGTGCGGTGGTAGTAAGCCGGATCTGTCCATGCTGTTTGTCTGATGGCGAAGTCTGGCCATCTTCTTGCATCTCGCCTGGTATCAAGCAGGATACGAGCCAGCCGGGCAAGATCTTTTCGAGATAACGGTCTTCGATCAAACAGATGCTCAGGAAAGCAGTCAGATAATTGAGAAAAGAATAGTTGCCGGTGACGATGATCATGGCATGCAGTAGTATGAAAGAGATACCGGCAATGAGCCGGCAGCGGCTGCCGAAGAGCATCAATAATGGTGCCAGGAGCTCGATGACAAATGTAGCCGCGCTCTCGAGCTTGTGAACAGGCAGCGGCAGATGGTAGAAGAGCCAGGCTGCCGGGCTCGGAATCGGCTGAGTCTCGTAGTGATAAGCCATGGCACTGAGATCCTGCCAGGTCGGATCGCCGCTCATGAGCTTTACCAGACCGGCGGCGAACATGAGCCGGAAGAGCAGGAAACGGATCAGCCATAGAGAGATCGCCGGAGGGGTCGAAAGAGGAGGCGCCCCTTTCCATGGTCTCTCAAGAGGGCGCCAGGATACTAGAAAAAGAGCGATCACGGTTGCTTCGACGAGAAGCCCGTCCGACTGGAACTCGGTGAAAACACCGCCACCGTTGACTATGGTCAGATAGAGAATCGCCAGAAGAGCGAGACAGGGTCCGGTGAGGACTCCGGCTATCACCATCAGGGATAGGACGACACCGGCCACGCATACAGACACCAGCATGGTGTCGCTGGAGTCCAGCCAGGTGAGAGCGGGCAGGGCAAGAAAGGCACCGTCACCGAGATACTGATAGACACGCTCGAGGAGCTGCCTGGTGGGGCATACCCCGGAGGAGCCGTTGAGCATCAGCATCTGTGCTCCGTAAGACCAGAAGGCAGCCAGATGCACGAGCCCTAAGAAACGGCTTAGAAGCCATGTCGATAGGGCGAAATACTCGCGATCGCAAGGGGGGCTGGAATTCGGGTCGTCGGTCATAATCGGATCAGTTTACCCGATGAAACCTGGCAAAATTCGTTGATAGTATCCCTTTAGACTTTCCTCTCCGAAGGGAATATAGGTGCATGCATCAGAGAATCCAGCAGATAAAGAAGCGCAATTGTCTGCGATGCGGCAGGCAGTTCAAGCCATCCAAACAATCCGGGGCTGCCGGCTGGATTCTGAATCTCGGGCGGTGCAAGTGCGATAAGCCTGAGCTTTCTATCTATGCCGAAATCTATGCCGAAGGGGATCTGCATGAGGGCAGCTCCGGCTCTCAGGCGAACTCTTCCGGCATTCAAACCACCCTCGATCTGCCGACGGAGATAGACGGGCGCTATGAGGTGCTCGAGCAGATCGGGAAAGGCGGCATGGGGGCCGTTTACAAGGTCAGGGACATCGAGCTCGATCAGATCTTCGCCATCAAGACCCTTCACCAGAATCTGGCCAGAGACAGCTCTCTGCTGAAACGATTCGAGCTCGAGGCCGAAGCCATTTCGGGTCTCGACCATCCCGGCATCGTGAATGTATACAGGCATGGCTTGACCGGCGAAGGCGAGCCTTATCTGGTCATGGATTACTCTACGGGCGAGACTCTTGCCGAGTTGATCGAGCGTGAAGGCGCGCTTCCCGAGCAGAGGGCCCTGAGAATCCTGCTTCAGATCGCCGAAGCGGTCGTGCACGCTCATGACCGGGGCATCATCCACCGCGACATAAAGCCAGCCAATATAATCGTTTCGACAGGACTGGACGGAGAAGACGTGGTCAAAGTCCTCGACTTCGGAATTGCCAAGACGCTTCCCGGTGTGGATCGAGAGACCCGTGACATGACCCAGACAGGAGAGGTCTTCGGAAGTCCACACTATATGAGTCCGGAGCAGTGCCTGGGATTCATGCTCGACCAGCGGTCGGATATCTACTCATTCGGATGCCTGATGTACGAGGTTCTTTCAGGCAAGCCGCCCTTCGCTGGAAGCAATCCGATACAGCTTCTGGTCAAGCATATCAACGAGCAGCCCAAGCCGATACCGGGAAAGCTGGTCCGAACACCGAAAATGAAGAGCCTCCAGGCGATCGCTATGATGTGCCTGGAAAAGGAGCAGATCGACAGGTTTCAGAGCATTTCGGAGATAGTGGCGGAACTCAAGCGGGTGCAGGAAGGAAAGAAGTTCTCCGAACTCGGCGCGTCCAAGTTGAAGCGCTCCGTCGCTATGTCGCAGATGACCATGATCAGCATGATTGTACCTTCAGTGGTCCTTATATTCTGGGCGAGCTCCTTGAGACTTCCGCAGGTTTCGTTCGGGTTGTCCGGGGAGCAGCTCGGATCTATTTTTACCCTGACCTTCTGTGCCGTTCTTATCTTCTGTATCTGGGGATTTTTGAAGAATGTCTCCAATTGCTCGAAGCTGGCTCGGGAAGGTCTGGCTAATGAGCGGACATGGTGGCTGGCCCATTCGTTTTTCTTTTCTGCGGGCATGCCTCTCTCGATTCTGACCCTGTTCTTGATTATTATCTCTGCACCGGCACTGGTGAGCTTCAGTCTCGCTTCGGGGCTGGGACTGCTGCATTGTCTCGACTATGTTGTAGCAGCTGCGTTCCTGCTTTTCGCCACCGGCATAATTGTCGCGTGTATCTGTCCTTTTGGACCGATGTTCGACTTCAAGAGCAAAAAGGTTCGATATTCCCTGGTCTCCAGAAAACTCGCCGCGCTCTTCAGCGTGGTCCTTGTCGCTCTGATTATGCTCTATCCCAAACAGATTTCCAGTTATGTCGGCACCATGGCCGGGATTGCCGGAATCCTGCCTGCGCCGCTCTCTTCCGGTCTCGATCGCTCGCTCGTGAATCTGGCGCTGCGATTCAATCCCGGCGATACTTTTTTGCTCGAGGTGCGGACCACAATAAACAATCATCGGGGTTACATCGATGAAGCCATAGCCGATTGCACTACCCTTATTGCCGGGAGCGCCAGGGACGAATCGAAACTTTCGAGTGCCTACCGCAGGCGTGCTTGCCTCTATGCGGAGAAAGGCGATTATAAGCTAGGAGCCTGTGCCATTAATGTGCCAGAACTCTATTAAGGTACGGGGAAATGTTTTCCGGCGCCGGGGAATTGTTAAGCCCTCAGAATTAGCTTAATGGTATCAAATACGATATCAAGGAGTTG
>Ga0226835_1000340_pt1 | contig 62563 bp, 49 predicted proteins | sample LAC_MetaG_1_FD_163627 | JGI IMG/M metagenome (GOLD analysis project Ga0226835, IMG submission 163627) | Anaerobic ammonium oxidizing microbial communities from anammox membrane bioreactor (MBR) in UC Berkley, California, United States -... | ecosystem: Engineered > Bioreactor > Anaerobic >...
GATGACCATTCGGTTTTTGCGGTGCGCAAGCGCGAATTCTAGTTTAGGTCCGACCTAGAAAAACAGGATTGGACCTCATGACGAGCACAGCACAATCGCAGCCCGCTTCTCGCAATTACCGCGATATTCTCGTGAAAGTCGAAGACGGCGCGATGTGGGTTACGATCAACCGGCCGCGCTACCGCAACGCCTTCCGCGAGCAGACACTCGACGAAATGATCGACGCGTTCCGCTCGACGCGCGAAGACCCTTCGATTGCGTGCGCGATCGTGACCGGCGCCGGCAACGAGGCGTTTTCCGCAGGCGGCGACTTCCACGCCATGATGCGGCTCAACCGCACCAACGGCCATATGTGGAACGATCGCATGCTCGGCCTTGCGATGGCAATCCGCGGCCTGCCGATCCCGGTCATCGCCATGGTAAACGGCTGGTGCATGGGCGGCGGCAACGAGCTCGCGCTGTGGTGCGACCTCGTCATTGCGAGCGAGGACGCCGTCTTCGGGCAGACCGGCGCGAAGGTCGGCGCCTGCCCGACCGTCGGCGCCACGCAGTACCTGCCTCGCATCCTCGGCGAGCGCCTGGCGCGCGAAATGATTTTCCTGGCGCGGCGATTTAACGCACAGGAAGCGCTTCAATACGGCCTGATCAACCGCGTCGTGCCGAAGGCGACCCTGCTCGCGGCGACGAAGGAATGGGTCGAGACGATCAAGGGGCATAGCCCACAGACGCTGCGCTACACGAAAAAGTCGCTCAACCACGAGTCCGACGAGCTTTACGCTTCCTGGCAGCATGGCATGGAGCTGCTGTCGGTGGTCTGGGGTTCCGACGAATCGCTCGAGGGAATGCAGGCATTCCTCAACGGGCGCAAACCCGACTTCACGAAATTCCGCGACCGCAACAAAAATGAGCTCGACCGCTATCTGACCGGTCTTGCCAACGACGAGAACCAGGCGCCAGGCGCCGGCCGCAAGGCCTGACCGCGCCGATGTCCAAGATCGGTCCGCTTTCCGAAATCGTCCGCGGCGCGGTTCGCAGCGGCGACACCGTTTTCGTCGGCGGTTTCGGACAGGCGGTTCCATTCGCGATCGGCTTCGAAATCATCCGGCAGCGGATCGGCGATCTCGTCCTGTGCCGGACCGGCGCGGACATCCTGGTCGACATGCTCATTGCCGCCGGCTGCGCGCGGCGCGTCGTCATCGGCTGGATCGGCAATCCGGGACTTGGCCTTGCGCACGCCTTCAATCGCGCCGTCGCCGCGGGCAGGCTCGAATTCGAGGAGACGAGCAATTTCGGATTACTGCTGCGGCTGCTGGCCGCGCGCCTCGGCGTCCCTTATTTGCCCACGCGCAGCCTGCTTGGCGGCGACATGCCGCAGCATCTGCCGACGCTCAAGCAGGTGAAGTGCCCGTTCACCGGCGAAACGCTGGCGGCGGTGTCAGCGCTCACACCCGATGTCGCGATCCTTCACGCCCAGCGCTCGGACGAGCACGGCAACATCCAGGCCTGGGGCATCCTCGGCGATACGGTTGAAGGCGTGCTGGCATCGAAGTGCGTGATCGCAACCGTCGAGGAAATCGTTTCGTCCAAGGAAATCGCCAGGCAGCCCGACCGCACCATCGTGCCCGGCCACCGTGTCGATGCCGTCGCGCTCGTTCCGTTTGGCGCCTATCCCTCCTACTGCCAGGATTATTATGGCCGCGACGACGACTTCTATCGCCGTTACGACGCGATCGCGCGAAAGGAAGAAAGCCTCACCGCCTGGCTCGCCGAGAATGTCCATGCCCTGCCCGACTGGACGAAATATCTGGCTCATGTCGGCCCCGCGCGGCTTGAGGACATGATCGACGCCGCCGGCCCCGATGCACGCGCACATCAGGTGATGCGGTCATGACCCTGTCGGCCGATCAGCGGATGGCGGTCAATGCCGGCCGCATGCTCACGCGCTTCAAGACCTGCTTCGTCGGGATCGGCGCACCCTCGCTCGCGGCCGCGCTCGCGCAGCGGCTGCTATCGCCCTCGATCGCGCTCATCTATGAATCCGGCGCCATCGGCGCACGCCCGGACAGGATGCCGCTGTCCACGGGAAGCCCCTGCGTCGCGGACGGGGCGAGCGTTATCGGCTCGATGCTCGACGTGTTCGGCGAGCTGCAGGCCGGCCGCATCGAGGTCGGCCTTCTCGCCGGCGCGCAGGTCGATTGCCACGGCAACCTGAACAGCACCGTGATCGGCGATTATGCGCATCCGCGGCTACGGCTCCCGGGCAGCGGCGGAGCGCTCGATATCGCCCTGCTCGCCAACGAAATCCTGATCCTGATGCCGCACGAGCCGCGCCGCTTCGTCAGCCGCGTCGATTTCATCACGAGCCCGGGGCACGGTGGCGTGGACCGTGCGGCGCTCAAGCTCGGCCGCGGGCCGACGGCAATCGTGACGGAAAAGGCGCGCTTCGACTTCGTGTCCGGCACGGCCGTGCTCGCCGCGGTTTTCGAGGACGTCACGCCGGACGAAGCCCTGGACGGCTTTCCGCCCGAGTTCGGCCGCGCCGACCACATCGAAACCATCCCACTGCCGACGCGCGAGGAAACCGACATCCTCAAAGCCATCCCGCCGGCCTGATCCCGCGGCGGGTCGAAGCGAAAGGAAAGCCCCGCGAGCGCAATTATCATGGCGCAGCGCGCGACGGCCGCCCCCGCAATATTGCTGCTGCGGCCGCGAACCTCGACAGTGATGGCGTGAGAATTTCCTGGTCCGTGGTGGGCGCACAAGGACTCGAACCTTGGACCCGCTGATTAAGAGTCAGCTGCTCTACCAACTGAGCTATGCGCCCACGCCACCAGACGATGCCGGATCGCCCCGTCCCGGGACACAGGATATGCGCGTGAGGGGAACGATCCGAGGGCGCACATCTAAGGCAGAAGGCCCGGGATTCCAAGGGCCTGACGGCAAAATTCCCCGGTCCCGACCCGCGCTCGTGCCGGGGCGCGGCCCTTCCGGCATGGCGGGCATCGCAGGCGGCGGAAACCGGCGCGGAAGACGTCGGCGCATCTCGGAATCATAATAATTATTGTTTATTTTCAATAGTTTAATTTCAAGCCGCCAGGTGGTTTTTTGACGCGCCGCAATTGCTGTTTGTCCGGTACGCCCCCGGTAATATCGGTTAGTATTTTAGCTATGCCCGGGCTTCTCCGTGTACGTCGGCCGGGTTCTGGGAAAAAACAAAACTTTAGGGAGTGATACAAAATGGCATTGATCACGCGAGGCCATCTGTTGACGGTATCTGCGGCCGCTCTCGCGGCCGCCATCGCCGGCACAGCCTTGACGCCCGCCGATGCGCAGGAGCGCAAGTCAATCCGCTGGTCGACTTCGAGCGTCGATTCCTACGGCTACAAAGTGGCCGCGCAGATGGTCAAAATCGCCGAGGAAGCGCTTGGCGGCGAATACACCATCACCGTCAACCCGTATCCGTCGACGACCGGCGCCATGAAAGCGGCCATGGATGGTACCGGCGAAATCGGCTACACGGCCGACGTCGGCATGACCCAGCTTTACGAAAGCGACGGCGGCTTCAAGAACTACACGCCGGCCAAGGGCAAGCTGGTCCACACCTGGTACGCTTATCCGATGGAATCCTTCATGGCGGTACCCGCCGAAAAGGCTTCCGATTTCAAGTGCCTGAAGGATCTGAGCGGCAAGCCGACCTTCTTCACGCCCGCCGGCTTCATGAACTGGCTGAACTTCCAGCGCATGTACAAGGCGCTCGGCTACGACTTCAAGCATGTGCAGATCGACCCGAAGACCCAGGCCGACGCGCTCAAGGGCGGCACGATTGCGGGCTCGGTCGCCTATACGACCGCGGGCCGTTCGCTCGCGCCGTACTGGAAGGAGACCGAAGTACGCATGGACGTGCGCGTGGTCAATCCGTGCCCGGACGAAGTCGAAAAGCTGAAGGCCAAGGGCCTGTCGATCGCGACCGTCGATTCGAAAGTGTTTGCCAAGGACGTCGGCGTGAAGCAGATCCAGGGCGTGCCGATCCTGTTCGCCTATAACATGCGCGCTGATATGCCCGAAGACGTGGTCTACAAGCTGATCAGCGCCTTCTACAAGAACCGCGACGCGCTGGCGAAGGTCGAGCCGGGCTTCACGCCGATGGCGAAGGACTTCGTCGGCATGCAGACCGCCGGCATCCGCGCCAATCCGGACATTCCGGTGCATCCGGGCCTTGCCAAGTTCCTCAAAGAGCACAAGGCCTGGGACGACAAGTGGAAGATCGCGAAGGCGGGAAGCTGACCATCTGAAGACCTGAGCGGGGCGGGAGCAGGCCGACAAAGCCTGCTTCCGCCCTGTCTCGCAATCCGCCGGCTATCGGGCCGGCGGCACGCCGCCGGACGCAGGGGTCTTCGACGATACGCCGAAGAGAATACATTCTTGCATGGCCGAGGGGCACGGCCGCAAAACGGCACAACGAAAAGAACACTGGCACTGACAGGGGGAAAGTCATGACGGCCGGCCGACTCAAGAATCCATTCAGCCTGAACAACCTGATCCTTGTGTTTGCGCTGATTCAGTTCGTCTGGCTCGCCTGGTATTTCTACACGGGACGCGGCGGACCGCAGGAACTGGTCGCCCACGTGCTGCCGATCGCGCTGACGCTGCAGATATTCTTCATGTATCGGGAGGGCTATCTCTATAAGTGGCTGCCCCCGCGCGTGAACGACGCCATCATCATTGTCTATGTCGCGATCTGCGCATACGCCTTCTGGCATTTCTGGTGGGAATTCGAAGAGATCGCGATCTACCGGCAGGGCTCCTATACCCAGCAGGATTTCATCGTCGGCCTGCTGATGTTCCTTCTGGTCATGGAGCTGTCGCGGCTGGCACACCCGGTCCTGTTCTGGATCAACATCATTCTGGTCTTCTATACGCTGTGGGGCTACCTGAGCCCGCTCGACTTCTTCTGGCACCCCGGTACGTCGTTCTACCGGATCGTGACCTCAAGCACCGTCGAGCTGTCGACCGGCATCTACGGTATCTACGGTCAGCTTGCGCTGACCCTGATCGCCGCCTTCCTGCTGCTCGCCGCCACCGCCCGCGGCTTCGGTGCCCAGGCGGCGATGATCAACGTGATGCGCCGGCTCGCCGGACGCTCCCGCCAGATGGTCCCGCAGACCGCGGTGATGGGCTCGCTGTCGGTCGGCATGATCAGCGGCAGCGGATCGGCCAATGCGGTCGTCGTCGGCAGCATCACGATCCCCCTGATGAAGCGCTACGGCCTGCCGGGCACCGTCGCCGGTGCGGTCGAGACGGCCGCCTCGATGGGCGGCCTGATCATGCCGCCGATGATGGGCGTCGGCGCGTTCCTGATGTCGGAGTTTCTCGGCGTTCCCTATTGGGACGTCGTCATCCGCGGATTCTCGCTGGCGTTCGTCTATTACATGTCGCTTGCCTTCGCGGTCTATCTGATCTGCGCGCGCCTGCTTCCGCACGACACCATCGCGGCACCGAAAGTCCCGCTTTACGACCAGATCAAGACGTCGATCTTCTTCATCGCCGTCGCCTTCCTGATCGTGCTCATGGGCGTGTGGGGGATCGGCGAATTGCTGGCCGCCATCTACACCGCCGGATTCATGTTCGCGCTTCTGGCCGCGGCTTTCCTCTACTTCAAGCACGTTCTGCACGATCCGCTGGTCAAGGACGAGACGCTGCTCGGCAACATCGCGCTGAGCCTCGAAACCCATGCCGACATGACCTCCTATCTGACGCTGCTGCTGGCGACGCTTGGCATCATGATCGGGCTGTTCACCGTCACCGGCTTCATCAACCGGATGGGGGCGATGCTGCTAGATCTCGGCGCATGGAACATCATGGCGATGGTCTTCATGGCTTATATTTTCGGCTGGCTGGTCGGCGCCGGCCTGCCGCCGACCGCGACCTACATCATCGGCGCCGTGGTGATCGTGCAACCGCTCGTGTCACTCGGCGTCAATCCCTGGGTGGCGCATTTCTTCGTGTTCCTGCTGTCGGTCTGGGGCGAGTTGTCGCCGCCGACCTCGCTCACCGCCGCGGTCTCCGCGCGCATCGCGGACGCCTCCTTCATGATGACCATGTGGGAAGCGCTCAAGATATGCCTGCCGATCACGCTGATGACGTTCGCCATCTTCACCCGTTCGGAGATGATCATCACACCGGGCTGGCTCCAGATCACGAACACGATCGCGATGACGATAGGTACCTGTGGCATCGCTTATGCGATGTTCGGGCGTATCCACCCACAAACTGCCATCGATATCGTGGCACGCATCGGCATTGCGGCGATGTCCGCGTTCGTGCTGTTCTATCCGCAGGATATGGCCGCGCTCGCCGTCAGCCTACCGCTCCTGGTCGCAATCGTGTTCGGCCTGTGGCGCCACAGCATCATCGCACCGCGCGGCGCAAAAGCCATTGCCGTGCACGACGAAGCAGCCAATCCGGACGAACTGGCGACGCTCGTCAGCGAAGCCAAGCGCGAAGTCTGAAAAGCCAAAGCCAAGGGGGCCGCACCATGCGTGCGGCCCCCTTGTGCAAACGTCCACTTGCGGAATGGTTATTCGAAATGCTGGGCGACGCTGCCGAGGCCCATGGCGCGCGCGAGATGGATCGCGTCACGGCGCTGGCCATCGTCGAGCGTCTTGATCAGCGGCTGCGCCGCCGAGACCAACCGCTTGATCGAGGACGCGCTGAGCGCAAGCTCGGAGGCGCGCGCGCCGATGCGGCTCATGAAGCCCGCGCCGGCCTCTTCGGCATTCGCCTTGCGCCGCGCGATCTCGCGCAACGCCGCCTCGACACGCGGCCAATGACGCTCCTGCTCCGGAGTCAGGCGCAGCGTCGCCTTTGCGCGCGCGATCTTGGAATCGACCTCGTCGGAGGAATGCGTCTGCACGCCGTAGCGCGTCGGATGACGCGCGGCCGAAGTATCGGTGATGTCCTGGGCGAAAACGAAAGACGATCCCATGATCGTGAGTGCCATCGCACCCACGAACGCTGCCTTCCACATGCAGAGCTCCGGATGTTTTGTGTTGTGTTGCATTGCGGAATACATGACGGCACGGTGACAAACAACCCTACCGTGGTGAGAATCGCATAAAGGATAATCACTTAATTTTACAAAGGGTTGCGGGAAAAAAGGGGCATCGCCCGGACAAAAAGTAGGCGATTGTGCGACGGCGAAAAACGCCTGTATTTCAGGCCTTCGCGAGGCCCTGCCCATGCTCCCGCGCGGCCGCGTCGCGCGGAAGCTTTCATCACGCCGTCGGGGAACCAGGCGGGACGCACCGTGTGCGGGCATGGAACGAAATCGAAGGGACGTGAACGATGCTCCCGAAGCCGGGGAACATTTGGCACCGCAACGCGGAGAGTACCATAACATGATCCGTCCCGGCGGGGATGGATCATGCGGCGGGTCTGGGGTTGCGCTCCGCGCGACTTTACGCGGAGCGCCTTTGCCGTTGCCACGCCTTACTGCGCGGCGTGCTGGGCGTGCATGCGGGCGCCGCGCGCCATCAGCTTGTTCAGGGCGCCGAGATAGGCCTTGGCCGAAGCCACGAGCGTATCGGGATCGGCGCCGCGCGAGGTGACGGCGTGATCGCCCTGCGCGAGCCGCACCGAAACCTCGGCCTGCGCATCGGTGCCTTCGGTGACCGCGTGCACCTGATAAAGCTCCAGCACGGCCTCGTGCGGGATCAGCGCCTTGATACAATTGAAGGTCGCGTCCACGGGCCCGTTGCCGGTGGCCTGCACGGTCTTGTGCGTGCCGTCCATGTCGAGCGTGAGGGTCGCAGATTGCGGCCCCATCGTGCCCGCGATCACGGTCAGCGAGACGAGCTTGATGCGGTCCTGTGCGGTGGCGATTTCCTCGTCGACCAGCGCCTCGATGTCCTCGTCGTAGATGTGCTTCTTGCGGTCGGCCAGCGCCTTGAAGCGCACGAACGCGTCCTCGAGCTGGTTGCCGGAGAGCTTGTAGCCCAGATCTTCCAGCTTGTGCACGAAGGCATGACGGCCCGAATGCTTGCCCATGACCAGCGAGGTCTGCTTCACGCCCACCGATTCCGGGGTCATGATCTCGTAGGTCTGCGCGTTCTTGAGCATGCCGTCCTGGTGGATGCCGGATTCGTGTGCGAACGCGTTACGCCCGACGATCGCCTTGTTGTACTGCACCGGGAACGAGGTCGCCGCCGACACGAGCTTGGAGGCGCGCGTCAGCATGGTCGCCTCGACGCCGGTCCAGAACGGCAGCACGTCGTTGCGGGTCTTGATCGCCATCACGATCTCTTCCAGCGCCGCATTGCCGGCGCGCTCGCCGATGCCGTTGATCGTGCATTCGATCTGGCGCACGCCGGCCTTCGCCGCCGCCAGCGAATTGGCCACCGCCATGCCGAGATCGTCGTGGCAATGCGCGGAGAAGACCGCCTTGTCGGCATTCGGGACCTTTTCGCGCAGCATTTTGAACAGCGCGTAATATTCCTCCGGCACCGTATAGCCGACGGTGTCGGGAATATTGATGGTGGTGGCGCCCGCCTTGATCGCGGCCTCGACACAGCGGCAGAGGAAATCGTGCTCGGTGCGCGTGCCGTCCTCCGCCGACCATTCCACGTCGTCGGTATAGCTGCGCGCGCGCGTCACCTGCGCGATCACCATTTCATAGACTTCGTGCGGCTCCTTCTGGAGCTTGTATTTCATATGCACCGGCGAGGTGGACAGGAACGTATGGATGCGCTTGCGGGCGGCCGGCTTGATCGCCTCGGCGCAGCGGTCGATGTCCTTGGGTGCGGCACGCGACAGGCCACAGATAACGGAGTTCCTGGCGCGTTTGGCGATCTCGTGCACAGCGGCAAAGTCGCCTTCTGAGGCGATCGGAAAACCGGCCTCGATCACGTCGACGCCCATCTGGTCGAGCAGCTCGGCCACTTCGAGCTTCTCGTCATGGGTCATGGTGGCGCCGGGGCATTGCTCGCCGTCGCGCAAGGTGGTGTCAAAGATGACGACGCGATCCTTCTCGGACTGGTTCTGCGCGGTCATTGGAAAATTCCTTCTTCTCGCATGCGCCTCGGTGGGCGCTCATCGGGGTTTGCTTGTAACCGCCCCCTGAGTGCCCAGGCGCCAATGCCCGGCCGGCCCTCAGGGGCAGGTAAGAAGAAGCAGACCGCCAATAATGAGGCAGGCACCGGAAGCGGCGGGAGCCGTCCGGGTCATCGGGCGCAGAGCGAAGCGCTGTGACATTGCCAGATCCTCAGTACCGGCCCTCAGGGTCGCCAATCTTGGTAAATCGGGCGTTAACCCGGGCCGGGATGGCTCTCTTTTAGCGGATCATCCTGCCCGCGGGCAAGTAGGCGCCGGGCGGCCTGTCGAGGCCCCGGCCGCGGCTCAATCCCGCGACTTGGCGCGGCGGGCTCCGGCCTCCGCCCTGCCCTCCGCTTCCAGGGCGGACGCCACCTTCTTCAGTTCGGCCGGGGAATGCTCGCCCGCGAGGGGGAATTTCAGATCGAGCCGTTCCATGGCTTCGACCAAAGCGAGCGAAACGAGGAGCCGCGCGAACCATTTGTGGTCCGCCGGCACCACGATCCAGGGCGCTTCCGGGATCGAGGTCTGGCGGATCATGTCCTGGTAGGCGGCCATGTATTTATTCCAGAGCCCGCGCTCGGCGACGTCGCCCATGGCGAATTTCCAGCGCTTATCGGGATCGTCGAGGCGGTCGAGGAAGCGCCGACGCTGCTCCTCCTTGGAGATGCGCAGATGAAACTTGAGCACCACCGTGCCGTTGCGCACGAGGTGGCGCTCGAAGGCGCAGATGTCCTCGAACCGTTCCTTCCAGATGTTGCGGGTGACCAGCGGCGGCGGCAGCTTCTGCTTCGCCAGGATTTCCGGGTGCACGCGCACGACCAGGCATTCCTCGTAGTGGGAACGGTTGAAAATGCCGATGCGGCCGCGCTCCGGCAGCCGGCGCGCCACGCGCCAGAGATAATTGTGGTCGAGCTCCTCGGCATTCGGCGCCTTGAAGGAATGGACGTCGCACCCGAGCGGATTGACGCCGTAGAGCACGTGCTCGACGATGCCGTCCTTGCCGGCCGCGTCCATCCCCTGCAGGATCATCAGCACCGACCACTTGTCCTGTGCGTAAAGCTTTTCCTGCAGCGTCGCGAGGCGGCGGCCATGGTCGGCGACGACCTTCCTCGCCTCGTCCTTGCCGATGCCGAGCCCGCCGGTATCGGCCGGATCGAAATCCGCGAGCCGGAAATTTGCCGGACGTGCGATCCGGTAACGCCCGACGAGCTTGCCAAGCTTCTTGTCCAGACTCATGGCGATCCTCCGCGGCAAGGCGCTTATCGTGCCCGCCATTCGTGCTGCAAAAAGGCCTGCACGAAGTCTGGCATGTCTGGAACGAGATCGGCCAGCCCGCGCGCAATATAGATGTCGGAAAGCTCCGGATGCGCCTGCTGCGCCAGCGTCGCGCAGATGCGCGCGCGCAGGACATCGGCCGACTCTGCCGCCCGCATGCGCTTGAGCAGGGCGACGCGACCTTCGGCCTCGATCATGCTCCAGCCGGGCGCGATCGCAAGCTCGTCGGGCGAAACGCCGGTCTCCTCGGCGACCTCCCGGCGCACGCTGCCTTCGAGGTCGACGGTGTCGCCGCGCACGTCATCGGGGTCGGGCGTACCGCCCGGAAAATAGACATTGCCGGCATTGGCCGTCCCCGCCCCCATGACGCCGAGCAGAAAGGCATCGTCGGCCCCCTGCAGCGCGCCGAGCGCAAAGCAGTTCTTCACCGCGCGGTCCGGGAAGCCCCAGTCGCGCCAAGCGATAAAGCTCGCAAAGTCCGTCTGCAGATAGGCGCCATGCAGGGCGCGCTCCGCGATCCGGTATTGGTAGAGCAGCAGAACAGGGCCGTTCCACAGACCGGGCTTCTCGCGCCTAAGCGACGCGAAATATGCCGCGATCTCCCTGCGGTTGCGTTCCGCGAACGGCCATGGCCGCGGCGCCAGACGAAGCGACAGACGGTCGATCGGAACTACCGGTAAAGTGTCGGTCACGCGTCGATCATACCTTCCGTCACCGTGACGGCCACGCCACCGATCGCAACCGAGGCGAGCCGGCCGCCGCCGACCGTGAAGCCGACCTCGATCCGGCTCGGCCGTCCCATGTCGATGCCCTGCGCGATGGCGATCCGGTGCTCGCCGTCCGAATAGGCGCCCGACCCGTGCAGCAGCCCGGCGAACGCGGCAGCCGCCGAGCCGGTCGCCGGGTCCTCGGGGATTCCCATCGCCGGCGCGAACATGCGAGCGCAAAAATCGGCACTGTCGGCGGACACCCCGCGGCAGAACACGAAGACCTTGCCCGGGCCGCCGATGCCGAAAACGGATTCAAAGTGCGCGGGATCGGGCCGACAGCGGGCCACGGCATCGCGCGTGCGCATCGGCACGAAGCAGAAAGGCAACCCGGCCGACCAGCGCGCGGCCGCAAGGCCCTCGATACCGATATCGGCCGCGCTCACGCTGAGCGCCCCTGCAAGCTCGGTCGCGGCCGGCAGGTCGCCGAGGCGTTGCGGCAGACCGGGGACGGCGAAACAGGCCCGCCCGCGTCCGGCATCGAGCGGCTCGAAACGGCAAGCCACCGCGCCGACGCCCTCCTCGAGCGTGAATTCACGCGCAGCGCGGGCGCCGTCCAACTGCGCCAGCAGCACCGCGGCCCCGACCGTCGGATGGCCGGCGAACGGCAGCTCGGCCGCCGGCGTGAAGATTCTCAGGCGCGCGCGGTGCGCCGGCTCCTGCGGCGGCAGCACGAACACCGTCTCGGGATGATTGAACTCGCGCGCGACCGCCTGCATCAGCGGGGTTGCGAGACCCTCGGCGTCGACCACCACCGCCAGCGGATTGCCGGCGAACCGCGTCTCGGTGAAGACGTCCAGCGTGAAGAAGCGGCGGCGCACGGCGTTCACACCTCCTGGGGCGCAAAAATCCAGCCGGGATTGACGATCTCGTCCTGCGCCGCAATCAGCGCGATCTCGCGCGATCCCTGCTCCACCGTGCGCCTGAGAATCCCGAACACGGAAGAGGCCGACATCGAAAGCGCCCGCGCCAGCGGCGCGCCTTTGACAATGTGCGCAAAGAACAGGGCCGCGATGACGTCGCCCGCGCCGTTGGCGACGATCGGCAGTTTCGGCGTGCGCATGCGATAGCGGCCCTCGGGGCCGACGGCGAGAAGATCGATGCTGTCTGCGGGCGTATCGTCGAGATGCAACGAAGTGACGAGCACGACCGACGGCCCGCGCCCGCGCAGCGCCTCGACCGCCGCGACTGCGTCCGCCAAAGTGCGCGAGGACCGTCCGCTCAGGAAATCCAGCTCGAAGTGGTTCGGCGTGATCACGTCGGCTGCGGCGACGGCGCGGTCGCGCAGGAATTCGGGAATGCCCGGACGCACGAATATACCCTGCTCAACGTCGCCGATGACCGGATCGCAGCAATAGCGCATCGCCGGATTGGCGCGGCGCACGCGCAGCACCGCGTCGAGAATAGCCTCCCCGATCTCGGCCGAGCCCATATAGCCGGACAGGACGCCGTCGCACATGCGCAGCGCGCCACGCTCGGCGATGCCGGCGACCAGATCGCGGATGACGGCTGCATCGAACACGATCCCCTTCCAGGAGCCATAACCGGTGTGGTTGGAGTATTGCACGGTATGGACCGGCCAGACCTCGATCCCAAGCCGCTGGAGCGGAAAGGTCGCCGCGGCATTGCCGACATGGCCATAGGCGACGTGCGACTGGATGGAGAGGAGATTCATGGGCCCAAAATACACAATGCCCCCTCCCTTGCGGGAGAGGGCACCGGCACGATTTTTATTGATCGGTCAGTTCGTCTTGGCGTTGGCCTGATCGACGAACTTGTTGGTGTAGGTCTTGGAAAGGTCGATATTGGCCTTGGCCACCGCCTCCGAGGACTGGCTGAAGACCGCAAGCACGGCCTGCGCGCCCTTGGGGTCCATCTTGCCGGTCTGCGAATACATCGGGATCGTATTCTTGAGCGCGGCGAGATAAAGCGCCTTGTCCGCGCCGACGATCGCCTCCGGCATTTTCGCCATGATCTCCTCGGGCGTGTGCGAGTGGATCCATTTCAGCGTGTTGACGATGGCCGTCGCCATCCCCTGCGCGACCTTCGGGTTCTTCTCGATCCACTCGGCCCTGGTGTAGAGCGCGCCGCCCGGATACTCGCCGCCGAACACCTCGAGCGTGTCCTTCTGGGTGCGGGTGTCGGAGAGGATACGCAGGTCCTTGTTCTTGCCCTGCAGCAGCGTGACGGCGGGGTCGAGCATGACGGCCGCCTCGATCGTGCCCTGCTCCATCGCGGCGACCGCGGTCGCACCGAGGCCGATGCCGATCACGCCGACGGAGGCCGGATCGACGCCGTTCTTCTTCAGGATGTATTTGAGGAAGTAGTCGGTGGAGGAGCCCGGCGCGCTGACGCCGACCTTCATGTTGGCGAGGTCCTTGACCGATTTGATCTTGTCGGTGTGCTTGGGCGAGACGACGAGCGTCAGCCCGGGATAGCGGTCATAGACCACGAACGCCTGCAGGTTCTGGCCCTTGGCGGCGAGATTGACGCAATGGTCGAAATAGCCCGACACCACGTCGGCCGAGCCGCCGAGCACGGCGGTCAGCGCCTGCGAGCCGCCCTTGAAGTCGACCATCTCGACATTGACGCCGGCCTTCTCGAACTCGCCGAGCTCCTTGGCGAGGACGGTCGGCAGATAGCACAGGCACGCCGCGCCGCCGATCGCGATTGTGACCTTGCTCTGGGCGACGGCAAGACCCGTCATCAGCAGCAGCGCCGCGCACGCCGAGGTGAGCCGTCGTACGAGCCTTCCAATCATCGTTTCCTCCCTGTTTTTGGTCCGGCATCCGCCGGCTTTGGTCGCCAACGATAATTCAAGCGGAGCAAGCCGCAAGGGCCATCACGTACGTGTGTCCGCCGCCGCCGGCCGCCAGACCAGAAGGCGTCGCTCCACGAGCGTGACGAGGCCATCGATCACGATCACAAAGGCCGCGAGCACAAACATGCCGGCAAAAACACCTGCGATATCGAAGGTCATCTCGGCCTGCAGGATGATGTAGCCGAGGCCGGCGGCGGAACCCAGATATTCGCCCACCACCGCGCCCACCACCGCAAAGCCGACGGAGGTATGCAGGGACGAGAACATCCAGGACAGCGCGGACGGCCAATAGACGTGCCGCATCAACTGACGCTCGTTCATGCCCAGCATGCGCGCATTGGCGAGTACCGTCGGGCTGACCTCCTTGACGCCCTGGTAGACGTTGAAGAACACGATGAAGAAGACGAGGGTCACGCCGAGCGCCACTTTCGACCAGATGCCGAGCCCGAACCAGAGCGTGAAGATCGGCGCCAGTACGATGCGCGGCAGCGCGTTGATCATCTTCACGTAAGGGTCGAACACGGCGGCGACGCGCGGCTGGCGCGCGAACCAGAAGCCGACAAGCACGCCGCCGACCGAGCCGATCACGAAGGCGAGCATCGCCTCGAGCAGCGTGATCCACAGATGGCGCCAGATGGTGCCCTCGGCGAACCACTTGACGATGCGCTCGATGACGTCGATGGGCGTCGAGAAGAAGAACGGCGGGAACAGCGGCTTGCCGTCGCTCACCGGTACCGTGGTCAGGACGTGCCACAGGGCGATGGCGACGACCGCGACCAGAAGCTGGATCAGAACGAGCGTGACGCGGCCCATCACCCGCCTCCCGTTTGCGCGTAACCCTTGACGACCTCGTCCTTGAGCGTCTGCCAGATTTCGCGGTGCAGGTCGTGAAAAGCGCGCTCGAGCTTGACCTCGGCAATGTCGCGCGGCCGCGGCAGCGGAACCCGCCAGTCGCCGATGATGCGCGCCGCCGGCCCCGCCGACATGATCACCACGCGATCGGAAAGCGCGATCGCCTCTTCGAGATCGTGGGTCACGAACAGGACTGCCTTGCGGTCGGCGCTCCATAAATCGAGCAGCAGGTTGCCCATGATCTGGCGGGTCTGGGCGTCGAGCGGGCCGAACGGCTCGTCCATGAGCAGGATTTTCGGGTCGCGGATCAGCACCTGGGCGAGGCCCACGCGCTTGCGCTGTCCGCCGGACAGCATGTGCGGATAGCGGCCGGCAAAGGCCGCAAGCCCGACGCGCGCGAGCCAGTCCTGCGCGCGCGCATGCGCCTCGCCTGCCGGAATGCCCGCGGTCTCAAGCCCGATCGAGATATTGTCGATCGCTGTCTTCCAGGGGAACAGCGCGTCGGCCTGGAACAGGTAGCCCGCCTGTCGGTTGAGGCCGAACAATTCACGCCCGAAGATCGCAGCCCGTCCCGACGACGGCGTCAGCAGACCGGCGGCTACATTTAGCAAGGTGGACTTGCCACAGCCGGTCGGCCCGACGATGGACACGAACTCGCCGTCCGCCACGGTCAGGGACGCATCCTCGACGGCGGTATAGGTCGTTCCCGCCGCGAGGCGGAACGCAATGGTCGCGCCCGACAACTCGACTGCGGCAGACCCTGCCGGCTGCGCCGCCCCGTTTGCGTCCATCCCCGTTCCGTCGATCGATTTTTTGGCAAAGATTGAGGTTGCGCGGCAGGTTAAGGTTGGCCGCCGTTCCAGACAACCGCCAATTCGTTTGCGCCGCGGAGACCGCAACGCCGCAGCGATATCGCGCGGCGTGGCGGCAGCCCGCCGGCGCTCAGAACCCCTTGAGCAGGCCGGCGTCGATCAAGAGGCGGTTGAAGCGCCGTGCCTCCGCGCCGTCCCGGCAGTCGTAGAACATACCCTCGCAGCGCTGCAGGATTTTCTTCTGTTCCAGGAACGAGCCATCGAGCGGCAGGCCCGCGGCCTCCAGCGCCACTAGCGGAAGATAGGCCGCGTCCAGCATTTCCATCGCCGACGAGAGATCCGCCGGACGATAATTGACGCCGTCTATCGCGTAATAGGTCGTGAAATAGCGCGGATCGCGCTGCATGATGTTTTGCGACACCTCCTCGAAGCTGCGGTCCGGCTCGATGACCTTCGAGGAGATGTAGGGCTGGTGGTCGCCGAAGCGCACGATCAAGAACGGCTCACCCGGGAAACGGCTTTTGAGCTTTGCGACGAAGTCGCGATAGTCCTGCGCGCTCATCATCTGGCGGCGGATATATTCGTCGAATTCCACGCCGTTGCCCGGCGCGCGCCAGTCCGGTGTCAGGTCGGCGCGATAGGGCTGGTCCCACGGGAAATGGTTGGCGACCGTATAGACGAACAGGAAGTGGGGGGTCTTGCGGTCGCCGCGCTCGAGAACCTTGAGCGCCTGGTCGTAATAGAAATGATCGGGCTCGACGTCGCCGGCGCGCATCTCGCCGGAATCGATCATGCGCTGCACGCCGGCCGAATGCTGGAACGCGCGCGCGCTGAGAAACGAACCCGGCGCCGGATAAAGACTGAAGGTCTTGTAACCGCAGCGGCGCAGCGTCTGCGGCAGGCCGCGCTCGACGCGACCGGCCGCGATGCGGGTGACATAGAAGCTGAGCTTGCCGAACGAGCGCGCCGACAGGCCGGTCAGCACGTTGTATTCGGTGTACCAGGTCGGCCCGCCGGTACCCTCGACCGAAAGCAGGCGGAGCTTGCCGTCAACCGACCGGAAATGACGGTCATAGCCGGCCGGCACCTTCATGTCGGGAACGCGGCTGACGTCGAAGCTCGACTCGTCGAGGATGAAAATGATGTTGGGCCGCTGGCCAACCGCACGGCAGGCCGTATCGGCGGTCTTGCGCATGCTCTCGCCCGTGCCGGCATCGGCCTCGATCCAGCCGAGCGTGGTGAGCTGCGAGGCAGACAACACGCCCGAACGCACGAAGCTCGAAACGTGATTGTTTCCCTGGAACGGCTCCCATGGCTGCTCGGGCACCGACAGCGACAGCCCGCCGAGCACCGCAAAGCAGCCCGCCGCCCCGGCTGAGGCCACGCGGCGGCGCACGCGGAACGGATCGAGACGCCACAGCATGACCAGAAGCGGGATCGCCAGAACGGCGGCCGTCAGCGCCGTCATGCGCAGGCCGGGAAAGGTCTTGAACAGGAATCCAACCGTGTCCCAGTCGATGATCAGGACATCGAGGAAGGTCGCGGTCATCCAGGTGACGCCGAACTTGAACTGCGACACCAGAATGACGCCTGCCATGACCAGCAGCGACAGGAGCGCCGAAACCACCGGCCGGCGCAGCAGCGCGAGCCAGAACAGATTCAGAAGTGCCCAGGCCGACGCGCCGAGGACGATATGGAACGGACCGACTTCAGTAAGAAAGAGCCAGCCAAGACCCGCAAGATGCAACGCCGCGACCAGCGGCCACTGGACCCATGGCGAATGGATGCGGGTGAGAAGCGCGCCGGTGCGGGTTGCGGACGGAGGAACGCTGGAAATCGACATGACCGGCACGACCCCGCGTCCGGGTTGCTCGATCGTGTCGGGGACCGCGGGCTTCTGTCATCAAACTGTAATAATAGTGTCATGGCAAGCGGCGCGCGGCCGCACGCGGCAATTTGCCGGACGAAACGCGGCAGGCAGGCAAAAAACAAGCGGCGCGCCGAAGCGCGCCGCTGCCGTTGACGCTTACGGGTGCGCCGCAACAAGCGGCAGCCCGCACTCAGTTCCGGTTCTTGTCGACCAGAGCGCCCTTCCTGATCCAGGGCATCATAGCGCGCAGCTTCTCGCCGACCTGCTCGATCGGGTGCTGGGCGAGCTTGGCGCGCGTAGCCTTGAACGAGGTCTGGTTGACCTTGTTCTCCAGCATCCAATCGCGCGTGAACTTGCCGCCCTGGATGTCGGCCAGCACGCGGCGCATCTCCTTCTTGGTCTCTTCGGTGATGATGCGCGGACCGGTGACATACTCGCCGTACTCGGCGGTATTGGAAATGGAATAGTTCATGTTGGCGATGCCGCCCTCGTAGATCAGGTCCACGATCAGCTTCACCTCGTGCAGGCACTCGAAATAGGCCATTTCCGGCGCGTAGCCGGCCTCGACCAGCGTCTCGTAGCCGCCCTTGATCAGCTCGACGAGGCCGCCGCAGAGCACGACCTGCTCGCCGAACAGGTCGGTCTCGCATTCCTCGCGGAACGTGGTCTCGATGATGCCGGCGCGGCCGCCGCCGATCGCGGACGCATAGGACAGGCCGAGATCGTGCGCATTGCCCGAGGCGTCCTTGTGGATGGCGAGCAGGCACGGCACGCCGCCACCGCGCAGATATTCGGAGCGCACGGTGTGGCCGGGACCCTTCGGCGCGACCATCAGCACGTCGATGTCGGAACGCGGCTCGATCAGGTTGAAATGCACGTTCAGGCCGTGCGCGAACAGGAGTGCACTGCCGTTCTTCATGTTGGCCTGAAGGTGGTCGCGATAGATGTCGGCCTGAAGCTCGTCGGGCGTGAGCATCATCATCACGTCCGCCCACTTGGCGGCTTCGGCGACGTCCATGACCTTGAGATTCTCGCCCTCGGCCTTTTTCACGCCCGCGGACGTCTTGCGCAGCGCAACGGCGACATCCTTGACGCCGGAATCGCGCAGGTTGAGCGCATGGGCATGGCCCTGGCTGCCATAGCCGATGACGGCCACCTTCTTCCCCTTGATCAGGTTCAGGTCGGCGTCACGGTCGTAGTAAACACGCATGGTACGTTACCCCCGATGGGCGGATCGCCCGTTTGCTGATGGATGGGCCGGAACGGGTCCGGCGCTGCTTCTAGGATTGTTGGGCGCTGCCGACAAGCCCGCTTTCGGCAACCCCTCCAATTCCGGCGTTTCGGCATGGACGAACGCGTGGCCGCGCAGCGCCCGCAGGGCATTGAGAATGACGGCTACATCGATGACCTCCTGGAACAGCGCGCCCTGAACCGGCGTCAGATAGCCGAAGGCGGCCGCCATCATGCCCCCGACCGACAGCCCGATCCCGGCCACGACGCTCTCAAGGGCGATCCGGCGCGAGCGGCGCGCGATCGAAATGGCGGGCGCGATCCGGTCGATCTGATCGACCAGGAGCACGACATCGGCAGCCTCGGCAGAGGCGGCGGCGCCGCGCGCGCCCATCGCCAGACCGACATCGGCCGCGGCCAGCGCGGGTGCGTCGTTGACGCCGTCACCGACCATCATGACCGGACCGTTCTTGCGCTCCGACAGAACGACAAGGACCTTCTGGTCGGGCGACAGCTCGGCGCGGACCGCGTCGATATCGAGGCCGCTGGCGACTTTCGCCGCCACGTCCTGACGGTCGCCGGTCGCCAGCACGATGCGGTCGACGCCAAAGCGGCGCAGGCTGGCGAGCAGCATCGCCGCCTCCGTTCGCAATTCATCGGCCAGCACGATTTCGCCGACCGTCACGCCATCGCAGGCGACCGAAACCGTCACGACGCCGGGCGTGCTGTGCCGTCGCGGCTGTGCGGTGCGCGGTATGGCCTGCACTTTCGCAGCCACGAAGCGCCGTCCGCCGACCACGACGCGCCGGCCCTCGATCTCCCCTTCGATGCCCTCGCCCGGCGTCTCGGTGACATTGGTCGGCAGGGCAAGCGGAAAGCCGCGCCCGCGCGCATAGGCCACAAGCGTCTGCGCGACGACGTGTTTGGATGCCTGATCGAGCGAGCCGGCAAGGCGCAGGATCTCGTCGGCGGAAAGCCGGCCGGCAACGCGGACGGCCGTGACGCGCGCCTCGCCGGAGGTGAGCGTGCCGGTCTTGTCGATCACGAGCGCACGCACGCGCGCCATCATTTCGAGCGCTCCGCCGCTCTTGACCAGGATGCCGTGACGCGCCGCACGCGACAGGCCGGCGACGATGGCGACGGGTACCGCCAGAATCAGCGGACAGGGCGTGGCGACGACCAGCACGGCGACGGCGCGGATCGGATCACCGGTCAGGAACCAGGCGCCGCCGGCCATAACGATGGTCACGGCCAGGAAAACCAGAGCGAAACGGTCCGCGATCCGCACCATCGGCGCGCGCGAGCCCTGCGCCGCCTCGACCAGCCGCACGATGGCCGCATAGGTGCTTTCCGCCGCGCGCCGGGACACCGACAGGTCGAAGACTTCCCCGACATTGGTCACGCCGCTGAGGACGGCGTCGCCCGCCTGCATCTGCACCGGCAGCGCTTCGCCGGTCAGCGCCGACTGGTCGAGCACCGCGAGGCCGTTCGCGACCTGTCCGTCGACCGGCACGACGTCGCCACGACGAATAAGCAGCCGATCGCCGGGCACGATAGCGTCGATGGCAACCTCTTCGAGTCCGCCGTCGCGATAGCACATCGCGGTGCGCGGCACCCGCGAGAGCAAAGCCGACATTTCCCGCCGCGCCCGGCGTTCGGCGAAACTCTCCAGGTACTGGCCGCCGGCGTACATCAGGGCCACGATGGCGGCGGCCAGATGCTCGCCGAAGATCAGGGCCGCGCTCATCGAGAGCGCGGCGACGATATCGAGCCCGAACTTGCCCTCGCGCAGGCTGGTCCAGATTTCCGCGATCAGTACGATCAGCACCGGCACGGCGGACGCGGCCCAGAGCGGACCGGACCATTCGGCGGCCCCGAGCATGCGCGCCGCAAATCCCGCCGCAAGACCGGCAAGCGGCACGACGATCAGGACGGCACGGAGCGGAACGGCGGTCATGCCGGCAAACATAGCCCGCTGGGATGGCACATCAAACGACGGCATCGCGCCACGCCATGCGGACGCGCGGCGCATTCCGGCGCGCGCAAGCGCCGGTCACATCGCCTCCGCGCCTCGCCCGATCGCCACGACGCCGGTCCGCGAGACGTCGACGAGCCCGATGGGAAGCATCAACTCGACGAACTGGTCGATCTTGTCGCTCTTGCCGGTGATCTCGAACACGAAGCTCTCGGTCGTGGCGTCGATCACCCGCGCACGGAAGGCGTCCGCCAGGCGCAACGCCTCGACGCGGTGCTCGCCCTTGCCGCGCACCTTGACCAGCGCCAGCTCGCGCTCGATCGCCTTGCCGGTCACCGTCAGATCGACCACGCGATGCACCGGCACGAGGCGTTCGAGCTGATGCTTGATCTGCTCGATCACCATCGGCGTGCCGGTGGTGACGATCGTGATCAACGACAAATGCTTCTGATGTTCGGTCTCCGAGACCGTCAGCGAGTCGATATTGTAGCCGCGGCCGGAAAACAGGCCGATCACGCGCGCGAGCACGCCGGGTTCGTTGTCGACCAGCACGGTGAGCGTGTGCGACTCGGCGCGCTCATGCGTGGTGGCGGCGGGATAGTGGGTGGTGGTCGCGGTCGTGTTCACGGCAAATACCTTCCTGCACCGTACCGAATGTTTGCGTCATCCCGATGCGGTCCCGGATCGACGGCACGCCGCTTCGCGCCGCGCCGCGTCCGGGACAACGGGATCACACCATCATCTTGCCTTCTTCCGTGATCGCCTCGTCGAGATTCTCCGCGGCATCGCCGAGGATCATCTCATTGTGCGCGCGCCCCGAGGGGATCATCGGGAAGCAGTTTTCCTTCTGATCGACCACGCAATCGAACAGCACCGGCTTGTCGATCGAGATCATCTCCTTGATCGCCTCGTCGAGATCGCCGGGCTTCCGGCAGCGGATGCCGTGCGCATGCATGGCGTCGGCGAGCTTGACGAAATCCGGCAGCGCTTCCGAATAGCTTTCCGAATAGCGGTTGCCGTGCAGCAATTCCTGCCACTGGCGCACCATCCCCATATACTGGTTGTTGAGGATGAAAATCTTGATCGGCAGCCGGTATTGCACGGCGGTCGAAAGCTCCTGCATGGTCATCTGCACCGAAGCCTCGCCTGCGATATCGATCACGAGCGATTTCGGGTGCGCCATCTGCACGCCGACCGCCGCCGGCAAACCGTAGCCCATGGTGCCGAGGCCGCCGGAGGTCATCCAGCGGTTGGGCTCCTGGAAATGAAAGAACTGCGCCGCCCACATCTGGTGCTGGCCAACCTCGGTCGTGATGTAGACGTCCTTGTCCCTGGTCGCCTCGTAGAGTCGCTGGATCGCGTATTGCGGTTTGATGATCTCGCTCGAATTGCGGTAATTGAGCGACTTGCGCGCGCGCCACTTGTCGATCTGCGCCCACCAGTCTTTCAGCGCTTTCTGGTCGGTCTTGACGCCGGCCGCGCGCCACAGCCGCGTCAGGTCCTCGATCACGTGGCCGCAATCGCCGACGATGCCGACATCGACCTTGACGTTCTTGTTGATCGACGAGGGGTCGATGTCGATATGGATCTTGCGCGAACCCGGCGAGAAGGCGTCGAGGCGACCGGTAATGCGGTCGTCGAAGCGCGCGCCGATGCAGATCATCACGTCGCAATCGTGCATGGCCATGTTGGCTTCGTAGGTGCCGTGCATGCCCAGCATGCCGAGCCATTGCGGATTGGCAGCCGGGAAGGCGCCGAGCCCCATCAGCGTGGAGGTGATCGGGAAGCCGGTCAGCTTGACGAGCTCGCGCAGCAGGTGGCTCGCCTCGGTGCCTGAATTGATGACGCCGCCGCCGGTATAAAAGATCGGGCGCTTGGCGCGGCTCATCAGCTCAAGCGCGGCCTTCACCTTTTCGATGTCGGCCTTCAGCCTGGGCGTGTAGGTCTTGTGCTTGATGTTCTGGGGACCGACATAGGTTCCCTTCGCGAACTGGATGTCCTTGGGGATGTCGACTACGACCGGACCGGGCCGGCCGTTGGCGGCGACGAAGAACGCCTCGTGCAGCACGCGCGGCAAATCCTCGATGCGCTTCACCAGATAATTGTGCTTGGTGCACGGGCGCGTGATGCCGACCGTGTCGCATTCCTGGAAGGCGTCGTTGCCGATCAGGTGGGTCGGCACCTGGCCGGTGATGCACACGAGCGGGATCGAATCCATCAGCGCGTCGGTCAGGCCGGTGACCGCGTTGGTCGCGCCGGGACCGGAAGTGACGAGCACCGCGCCGACCTTGCCGGTCGAGCGCGCATAGCCTTCGGCCGCATGCACCGCGCCCTGTTCATGGCGCACGAGGATGTGGCGGACTTTCTCCTGCTGGAACAGGGCGTCGTAGATCGGCAGCACCGCGCCGCCCGGATAACCGAATATGTGCTGCACGCCCTGGTCGGCGAGTGCTTCGATGACCATTTCGGCGCCGGTCATCTCTCTGGTCATGGTCTTGCTCCTGCTGAACGCGTTGGTCGTTTTCGTTCGGGTCCGGACGGGGTGATGGGAATCAAAAAGGGCCTCGAAGGCCCCGGGACAGCGCACCGCGACTGCGGGTGGATTCATCCACCCCAGGCGGCGCGCCGCCTTACGATAAGGATAATAATATTGCGCGACATGCGTCTACCCAGAACGAAGGTTGCGCGGACCATAATGGCTGCCCTGGCCGGGGTCAAGCGGCCAGAAGGCCTGACAGGGCCTCCGACCCATCCCGGTCTTCCCACCGGCCCGCAGATATTCTGCATAGCGCAGATTGGACTGGCGCCAAGTGATCATTATCAAGTGACCATGATCAAGCCGCTATCGTGTCGAGCAACACCCACGGATCGCATGCCATGCCAGCACTCACCGTACGCTCGGGCCAGTGGCCGGCGGAGAGGATTGCCGCCGCCATCCTCGTCTCGGCGCCCGCACTCTGGCTGACCTGGCGCGCGGCGACGGACGACGTCGGAGGCCGCGCCTTCGTCGAGGCCATCCGTCACACCGGCAAATGGGCGATCTATATTCTGCTGGCGACGCTCGCGGTCACACCGGCCCGCCGGATTTTCGCCACCGGCCGGCTGATCATCATGCGCCGGACCTTCGGCCTCGCCGCCTTCGCCTATGCGCTCTGGCACGCCTGGCTCTATGTGGCCGCCTTTGGCTATGACGCCGCTTTCATCGTACGCGACATCGTCAACCAGCTTTATCTGACCGTCGGCGCACTGGCGCTTGCGATCCTCACCGTTCTGGCGCTGACCTCCTCCGACCGCGCGATCGCGGCACTCGGCAGCGTGCGCTGGAACCGCCTGCATTCGCTGATCTACGCGGCGGGCGTCCTTGCCGTGCTGCACTATCTGCTCCGCTCCCCGCTCAATGTGTCCCAGCCGATGCTGATGGGCGGCTACCTCGCATGGCTGCTCGGCTATCGCGCCTTGCGTGTCATTACCGGCGAGGCCGGACCCTGGCAGCTTCTGGGTCTGTCGGTCGCGATCGCCGCCCTTACCACACTCGCTGAAGTGTCATGGTACGCGCTGCGCACCGATATCGATCCACGCCGTATCGCAATGGGCTATCTCACGTTCGACGGACAAGTCATGGCTGGCTGGTGGATCCTCGGCGCCGGACTGCTCGTGACGCTAGCCGGCTGGCGCTGGGGGATGCGCCCGCGCACGCCCGCAGGCACGACGCTCAGCGCCTGATGGCCGCCTCGAGCAGGCCCGAGGCCTCTGCCGGCGCCACCCAGGTCCAGCCCGGCATCTGGTTGCGGAACCACGTTACCTGCCGCTTGGCGTAGCGGCGGGTGTCCATGATGCCCCCTTCCGCCGCCTGTTCGAGCGAAATCTCCCCGCGCAGATGACGCCGCAGCCACGGCACGCCATGCGCTTTAATCGCCGGCAGGGTCTCGGGCAATCCGCGCGCATCGAGCGCGCGCACCTCCTCGATGGCGCCCGCCGCGAGCATGTCCCCGAAACGGCAGGCGATCCGCCGCTTCAGCTCCTCGCGCTCCGGCTGCAGGAAAATCCGCACGGCGTGCGCAGCTTCCACCAGCGGCGGCATTCCCTCGCGCTGCCATTCCCCGATGGTGCGCCCGGTTCCCTCCACCACTTCCAGCGCCCGCAGGATGCGCGAGCGGTCGCGCGGCATCAGGCGGGCGGCAGCGGCCGGGTCGCGCTGCGTCAGCGCGGCGTAAAGCGCCTCCACCCCTTCCCGCTCCAGCCGGGCGCGCCATTGCGCTCGGATCGAGGGATCGACCGGCGGAATAGCGGCCAGTCCCGACAGCAGCGCCTTGAAATAAAGGCCCGTCCCGCCGACGAAGACCGGCAATGTCCCTGTCCCGGACAGTTCACCCAGCACGGCGGTGACGTCGCGCAGCCAAGCGCCGACCGAGTAATTGCAGGCGGCGTCGACATGACCGTAAAGCCGGTGCGGGACCGCGGCCTCCTCCTCCGGCGTCGGACGCGCCGTGATGACGCGCAGATCGCGATAGACCTGCATTGAATCGGCATTGACGATCGTGCCGCCGACCCGGCGCGCGAGGGCAAGCGCAAGCGCGGACTTGCCGCTAGCAGTCGGCCCTGCAATAAGCACCGCGCGCGCGCCGGCCCCTGAAAGCCCGTCCCTGTCTGCCATATGACCTACGTCGCCACGCTCATCTGCAATCCCGATACTCCGGCGCTGACCGACGCACTCATCCGCCGCGTCCGCCGCTCGCTTTACGCCGCGCAGGACGTGCAATGGCTCGCCCCCGCGGTCGCCGCCGACATCATATTCGCTCCCGGCGAAGACAGCGATCAGCGTGGCCTGAGCGACCTGCTGCGCACCGTAATAGCGGGCGAGCCGGTCGATGTCGTGGTGCAACGGCCGGCGCACCGGCGCAAGGCGCTTTTCGTGGCCGACATGGATTCCACCATTATCGGTCAGGAATGCATCGACGAACTGGCGGACTTCGTCGGGCTGCGGGAGCATGTCGCCGCCATCACCGAGCGCGCCATGCGCGGGGAGATCGCCTTCGAGCCGGCGCTGCGCGAGCGTGTCGCCCTGCTCAAGGGGCTGCCAACCACGGTGATCGACACCGTGATCGCGGACCGGATCACGGCGACCCCGGGCGCGCGTACGCTGGTCGCGACCATGCGGGCGCACGGCACGCGGACCTGCCTGGTTTCGGGCGGCTTCACGCTGTTCACCCAAGCCGTCGCGCGCATGGTCGGGTTCGACGAGAACCGGGGCAATACGCTCGCGGTCGCGCCCGACAGCACGCTCACCGGCACCGTGACCGAACCGATCCTCGGCCGCGAGGGCAAGCTTGCGACATTGCTGGATCTGGCAGGCCGTCTCGGCATTAGCCTCGAGCGCACCATGTCGGCCGGCGACGGCGCCAACGACCTTGCAATGATCGCGGCCTCAGGTCTCGGCGTCGCCTATCACGCCAAGCCGGCACTGGCGGCCGCCGCCCATGCGCGCATCGATCATGCCGACCTGACGGCCCTGCTCTACGCCCAGGGCTATCGCCGCGACGAGTTCGTCGAGGCCTGACATGCAAGCGGCGGCCGAAGCCGCCGCCGCATAGTCCGGTTTGCGTCCCCCGCGCTATTGCAGCGAGAGAGCGACGAAGCGCTTTTCGCCGGCCGCGTTCGTGACCAGCAGCAGCGCGGTCTTGCGGCCTTCCTTCTTGAGCTTCTCGACCTTCTTCTGGAAATCGTCGGCGGTGGCGACCGCCTCCTGCGCGATCTCCACGATTACGTCGCCGGCCGACAACCGCTTCTCGGCCGCCGGCGAACGCTGGTCGATGCCCGTGATCACGACGCCGCCCTTCACCGCATCGCTGATCTTGTAGCGGCGGCGCAGATCCTCGTTGAAGGTGGACAGTTCGAGGCCGAGCGACTTCTTGACCACCGTGTCCTTGTCCTGCGGGGTCGTCGTGCGTGCGGAGGCCGGCTGCGGCTTCTCCTCGTCGAGCAGACGGCCGAGCTTGACGGTCTTCCTCTCTTCCTTGCCCTTGCGGATGACGATGACTTCCACGTCCTTGCCGACCGGGGTATCGGCGACGATGCGCGGCAGATCGCGCATCTCCTTGATGTCCTTGCCGTCGAACTTGACGACGACGTCGCCGGCCTCGATGCCGGCGGGCTTGGCCGGTCCCTTGTCATCGACACCGGCGATCAGCGCGCCGCGCGTCTGCTTGAGGCCGAGACTGTCGGCAAGCTCGTCGGTCACCTGCTGGATGCGCACACCGAGCCAGCCGCGCCGCACTTCCTTGTATTCGCGCAACTGGTCGATCACGGCGATCGCGGTCTTCGAGGGCACCGCAAATCCGATGCCGATCGAGCCGCCGGACGGCGAGATGATCGCAGTGTTCACGCCGACGACTTCGCCGTCGAGGTTGAACAGCGGCCCGCCGGAATTGCCGCGGTTAATGGCGGCGTCGGTCTGGATATAGTTGTCGTAGGGGCCGGAATTGATGTCGCGGTTGCGCGCGGACACGATGCCCGCGGTCACCGAGCCGCCGAGGCTGAACGGGTTGCCGATGGCGATCACCCACTCGCCGAGCCGGATCTTGTCGGAGTCGCCGAACTTCACTGCCTTGAGCGGCTTGGTCGGCGTCACGCGCAGCAGCGCAAGGTCTGTTTTTTGATCGCGGCCGATAATTTCGGCCTTCAGTCGCGAACCATCGTTGAACACGACGGTGACTTCGTCCGCTTCCGAAATGACGTGATTGTTGGTGACCACGATCCCGGAGGGATCGATCACGAAACCCGAACCGAGCGAATTGACCCGGCGCGGACCGCGCTCGCGGTTCTGCTCGCCGCCGGGCCCGCGACGGTTCTTGAAAAACTCCTCGAAAAACTCCTCGAACGGCGAACCGGGCGGCACCTGCGGGGCCGGCCCCGAGGAGCGCGCATCGACGGTCTGCGAGGTCGAGATATTGACCACCGCGTCAATGACATTCTCCGCCACGTCGGCGATCTTTTCAGGCCCGCGCGCGGCCGCCGGCTGAACCAGCAGCGGAGCCGCGACCATGGCGGCTGCAATCGCGTACGCGAACGGATTGCGCAAATTCACTCGGGAACGAGGCAGTAAGCCGGTCATGGCTTGTCGGTCTCCTGGGGGCGGGTTGTTGTCAGACTGCGCCCGGCGCGAATATGGCGCAAGGGTTGCGTTCAAGCGGAATGGGCCGTCCGATTGCGGCGGAATAGCGGCCCGTCAGCGCACTTTCGCTTGAGGCGGGACCGAAGCCGTGGTCAACCGCGAATCAACCAGATCAACAGCGTTCCGAGGACAGCCGATACCACTCCCACGATGCGCAGCATCTGATCGGGCGCCTGCATGACGCTTTCGAAGGCCTTCTTGGCCAGATCCGGAAAGGCCGCCAGAACCAGTCCTTCCAAGACAAAGACCAGCCCAAGCGCGACGATGAAATCGGTCATGCCCGGCCGGTCCTGTCTGGTTCTGCGGGGATGCGGTCAGCGCGTTGCAGGCGCCCCCTCGCGCGGCGGCGTGCCCCTAAGCTTGCCGGACGGGTCCGCAAAAAAGCGGAAGAAGTCCGAGTCCGGCTTGAGCACCATGCGCGTGTCGCTATGCCGCAGGCCGGCCTCATAGGCCTGCATCGAGCGATAGAACGAGAAGAAGTCCGCGTCGCGGCTGAACGCCTCGGCGAAAATACGGTTGCGTTCGGCATCGCCTTCGCCGCGGATCTGCTCGGCGCGCGAGGTGGTCTCGGCGACCAGCACGGTCACCTCGCGGTCGGCACGCGAGCGAATTTCCTGCGCCCGCTGAGCGCCGAGCGCACGGAATTCGGCCGCCTCGCGCTGGCGTTCGGTCTGCATGCGCTGATAGACCGCCTGGCTGTTCTGTTCGGGCAGGTCGGCGCGGCGGATACGGACGTCGACCACCTGGATGCCATAGGCATTGGCGTCGCGGTCGAGTTGCTCGCGGATACGGCTCATCAGCGTCGCGCGTTCGTCGCGCACCACCGCCTGGAACGTCGCCTCACCCAGAACACGACGCAAGCCGGCATTCAGGAGTGTGCCCAATTGCGAATTGGCACCGGCAATCGAACCGAGACGCTGATAATAGAGCAGCGAATTGGTGATCCGGTAGCGCGCGAAAGCATCGACAACGAGACGCTTCTGGTCCGAGGCAATCACTTCCTGCGCCGGATTTTCCAGATCGAGGATGCGCTTGTCGATATAGACGACGTTGTCGATGAACGGCACCTTGTAGGCAAGGCCCGGCTCCGCAATCACCCGTACCGGCTGACCGAACCGCAGCACCAGGGCCTGGTTGATCTGGTTGACGCTGAACAGCGCGCTATAGGCGGTGATGGCCGCCCCGACGAGCAGCACCAGCAGGACGCCGCCGACAAATCCGAGTCTCATTGGTTGCCTCCCGCGCGCGTTTGCGGCTGCTGAGCCGACGGACGGCTCAGTTCGTTGAGCGGCAGATAGGGCACTACGCCTGACGCGCCGCCGGCGCCGGGATCGAGGATGATCTTGTCGGTGCCGCCGAACAGTCGCTCCATCGTTTCCAGATAGATGCGCTGGCGCGTGACTTCGGGCGCCTTGCGATACTCGTCATAGATTTTCAGAAAGCGGGCGGTCTGACCCTTGGCTTCGGCCACCGTCTGCTCGCGATAGGCTTCCGCGGCCTGCGTGATCTGCGCGGCGCGGCCGCGCGCCTCCGGCAGCACGCGGTTGGCATAGGTCTGCGCCTCATTCTGCGCACGCTCGAGGTCGGCGCGCGCCGCCTGCACGTCGCGGAAGGCGTCGATGACCTGTTGCGGGGGATCGACCTTCTGCATCTGGACCTGCTCGATCAGGACGCCGGCGCCGTAATCGTCCAGCGTCTTCTGCATCAGATCGTGCACGGCGGTTTCGATCACCTGACGCGCGCCGGTGAGGATCGGCTGGATCTGGGAGCGGCCGATGACTTCGCGCATCGCGCTCTCGGCAACCGCCTTCACGGTGCCTTCCGGCGCCTGGATGTTGAACAGGAAATCGCCGAGCCCGTTCGGCTTGACCTTCCAGAGGACCGAGAAATCGACGTCGACGATGTTTTCGTCGCCGGTGAGCATCAGGCTTTCTTCGGGGACGTCGCGCACGGTGGGACCGCGGCGGCCGTCGTCAACGGTGCGCATGCCGATGTCGGTCTTGATCACGCGCAGCGCCTGCGCGGTCCGCACCGTCTCGATCGGATAAGGCAGGTGATAGTTGAGGCCCGGCTCGGCGGTACGCACGAACTTGCCGAAGCGCAGCACGGCACCGAGTTCCTGGGATTCAACGCGGAAAAATCCAGAGAAGAACCACAGGCCGATCGCAGCGAGGGCGAGCAGGACAAAGCCCTTGCCGCCCATGCTGCCGCCCGGCAGGATGTTCTTGATCTTGTCCTGGCTCCGGCGCAGCAGATCCTCAAGGTCGGGCGGCGTCGGCCCCGACGATTGCGGGCCAGATCCCCACGGACCCTTGGGTCCCGAGCCCCACGGGCCTCCGCCCTGATTGCTCCACGGCATGCAATTCTCCTTGGACGCCGGCCCCTGCGGGCCGGCCGGTTCTGCCGGGGTTATAGGGAAGCTTTCCCCCGCTTACAACGCGCGTTCATGCCGCGCCCCGGCGGATATATGTCGCGAAAGTAAAGGCACAATCGTCTTCCAGCCCCTTCGGGTGCGCCCGCCGATCGATCTCCCGCCATTGCGCCTGATCGATGTCCGGGAAAAGGGCATCGCCCTGCGGACGGGCATGGACGACGGTCAGGACCAGCCGGTCGGCGGCGGCCATTGTCTGCGCGAAGATGTCGGTGCCGCCGATCACCGCGATGGCATCCGCGCCCCGGCGTAGCGCGTCGCCGCGGGCCGCGACGAGCGCCGCCTCCAGGCTCGGCGCCACCACGATGTCGGGCGCGGCAAAATCCGCATCACGGGTGACGACGATACTGGTCCGTCCCTTCAGCGCTCTGCCGATCGACTGGAACGTCCGCCGTCCCATGATCATCGGCTTGTTCATGGTGACGGACTTGAAATATTGCAGGTCGGACTTCAGCCGCCACGGCAACCCGCCGTCACGGCCGATCACGCCGTTCTCGGCGACCGCGGCAACCAGGATGATGTCGATCTTTCGGGGCGCACCGGCTTCGATCGCGCTCACACCGCAACCTCGGCCTTGATGTGCGGATGCGGATCGTAACCTTCGATGGTGAAATCCGGATAGGTGAAGGCGAACAGGTCGCGCACCTGCGGATTGACGATCATCGTCGGCAGCGCCCGCGGCGCGCGCGACAATTGCAGACGCGCCTGCTCGATGTGGTTGAGGTAAAGATGCGCGTCGCCGAACGTGTGGACGAATTCGCCGGGCTTCAGCCCGGTGACCTGCGCCACCATCATGGTGAGCAGCGCATAGGAGGCGATGTTGAACGGCACGCCGAGAAAGATATCGGCGGAGCGCTGGTAGAGCTGGCAGGACAGGCGGCCGCGCGCCGCATAGAACTGGAACAGGCAATGGCAAGGCGGCAGCGCCATGCGGTCGACGTCGGCGGGATTCCAGGCACTGACGATGAGCCGACGCGAATCCGGATTGCGGCGGATCATCTCGACGACATTGGCGATCTGGTCGATGGTCCGCCCGTCCGGCGTCGGCCAGGATCGCCACTGGTGTCCGTAGACCGGCCCGAGATTACCCTTCTCGTCGGCCCATTCGTCCCAGATGCGCACGCCGTGGTCCTGCAGGTATTTCACATTGGTGTCGCCGCGCAGGAACCAGAGCAGTTCGTAGACGATCGACTTCAGATGCAGCTTTTTCGTCGTCAGGAGCGGAAAGCCGTCGGCCAAATCAAAGCGCATCTGATAGCCGAAAACGGACAGGGTCCCCGTGCCGGTACGGTCGCGCTTCTCCGCGCCGTCGGCGAGAACGTGCTCCATCAGTTCGAGATACTGGCGCATCGGTGACCGGACCTGTGCCGCCGGCGACTCACAGGACCGGCGCCGGAAGACTATCCCCCGCGTGGCCGCCGGAAAACGGCCGTGGCGAAGCGGTGAATTAGCAGTGGATTAGGTGGATTATTTGTCGAGGACAGCCGCCCGGTTCCGTCCGCCTCTGGGTTGAGAGCCACCTGCGACCGCCGTTCAGACATAGCCGCTCAGGCCGACAAGCCCCGCCGAGGCGAGCAGCCACAGCGGATTGACGCGCGTGAAATAGGCCACGGCCGCCGTGGCCGCGGTGAGCGCGAAAGCCGCAGCACTGTGCCCCGTCGCCTGCGCGAGGATGAGCGCGCTCGCCGCGACGAGACCGATCGACACCGGCACGAGACCGGCCTGGATCGCCCGGCGCCAGCGCGCCTCGCGAAAACGCTCCCAGATGCGCCCGACGCCATAAGCCAGCACGCAGGTCGGTCCGCACATCGCGGCCGTCGCGACGGCCGCACCCGCAAGGCCGGCCGCCTGATAGCCGATCAGGGTCACAAGGATGACGTTGGGCCCGGGCGCCAGTTGCGCGATGGCGAACAGGTCCGCGAACTGCCGGTCCGTCATCCATTGCTGGATTTCGACCGCGAGCCGGTGCATTTCGGGCACCGCGGCGTTCGCGCCGCCGATCGCGAACAGCGACAGGACCGCGAACTGGGCCGCGAGAGACCAGAGCAGGCCGCCGTCATCCTTCACGCGCGGACCCCCGTGTCGAAAACCAGGCCAGCGCCACGCTGACCGGCGCCACGACGGCGATGACCCAGGGCAGCGGCCAGCGCAGTACGCCGATCGCAACAAAGACGGCAACCGCCATCCAGGGGTCGGGACCGAATCCCTTCTGCAGCATCGGCTTGGCCATCTTGGCGACGGTTGCGACGATCAGGCCGGCGGCACCCGCGGCGATGCCGGCGAGCGCGCGCTGCAGCCAGAGGAGTTCGCCGAACCGCGCGTACAAAATCCCGAGCGCCGTCACGACCACGACCGGCGGCCCGATCAGGCCCGAGAACGCTACGATGGCGCCCGGCACGCCGCGCATGCGCGAACCGAACACCACCGCTAAATTGACGACGTTCGGCCCGGGGAGGAAATGCGCGAGCGCGAAGGCATCGTTGAATTCTTCCGGCGTCATCCACCGCCGCTCCTCGACGATGACCTGGCGCGCCCAAGGCAGCACGCCGCCGAACCCCGCGAGCGAGACTTTTGAGAAGGCGAGGAACAGAGCAAGCAGACCGGGGACGCCGGCCGGGGACACCGATGGCGGCTCGCCGGGCACAGAGGTTGGCGGAAGCGTTGGCGGGGACATGGCCGCAGCCTTAGCGCAGGTGGCAGATTCGCCGCAAACGGCGGGCTTTTTTCGCCGGCCCGAAGTCCCTATATTCAATCCGCCGGCGCAAGCCGGCTATGGCGATAAACAGGCGTCGTAATAAACCTTTCGGACCCGGGGGCAGTACCCGGCGCCTCCACCCAAGCCCGGCGCGGACGGGCTTGGGCGGGGGCGAACCAGGATCGACGAGGGCGTAAAGGGCGTTCTTTTGCTCGGCATGGTTCCGCCGTTATCGGGCCACTTTCATAGTTGCCAACGACAACTATGCTCCGGTTGCTCAGGCTGCGTAACGCAGCTTGAAAGACCGACTTAAAGCCCTGGCGGGTTAGCACCGTCAGGCGGGGTTCGGAGGCACCTGGCAACAGAAGCCTCCACTTCATCCGCACGACCGCGGCTGCGGGAAGGCTGGCATTCGACGGCCGGCGCGGTAGCATCAGCCAAATCGCGAATCTCCCGCCGGGACGCTGTTCGCGCCGACCGCTACCTTTCAGGTCTTGAGCATGGCGACCGACCACATCCGTTACGATCTTCTGGCCCAGGATGCGCTGCGCGGCGTCGTGCGCACGGTCCTTACCGATGCGGCCAGGAACGGACTTCCCGGCGACCATCATTTCTACATCACGCTCGATACGCGTGCCGACGGCGTGACGATTTCTCCGCGTCTGAAAGAGCAGTATCCGGAAGAGATCACGATCGTGCTGCAGCACCAGTTCTGGGACCTGAAGGTGAGCGAAGACCATTTCGAGGTCGGCCTCTCCTTCGCCGGCGCGTCGGAGCGGCTGTCGGTGCCGTTCACGGCCATCACGCGCTTCCTCGATCCGTCGGTGCAGTTCGGTCTGCAGTTCGAAACGATCGAACTCGACGCCGAAACCGGCGAACCGGTCGCAGCCGACATGGCACGGCCGAACACGGCAAGAACCGGCGCCCCCGCGGCCCGTGAGGAGCAAAGCGAAACCGGCGAGAAGACCGGCGCCGACGTCGTGCGGCTCGACCGGTTCCGCAAGAAATAAGGATCGGCGGTCGATGGCGAAGGCCCGCACCGAAACCGACAGCTTCGGCCCGATCGCGGTTGCCGCCGACCGCTATTGGGGCGCGCAGACGCAGCGCTCGCTCGGCAATTTCCGCATCGGCAGCGACACGATGCCGATCGAGCTGATCCGCGCGCTCGGCATCGTCAAGCGCGCCGCCGCCGAGACGAACATGCGGCTTGGATCGCTCGACGCCCGGCGCGGCAAGGCGATCGTGCGCGCGGCGCAGGAAGTCGTCGACGGCAAGCTCGACGACCATTTCCCGCTGGTGGTCTGGCAGACCGGGTCGGGTACCCAGACCAACATGAACGTCAACGAAGTCGTCTCGAACCGCGCCATCGTGCTATTGGGCGGCCAGTTGGGCTCGAAATCGCCGGTTCACCCGAACGACCACGTCAATATGAGCCAGTCATCGAACGATTCATTCCCGACCGCGATGCATATCGCGACCGTGCTCGCGCTCGTGCACCGGCTCATTCCCGCCCTCACCCATCTGCAGCGCGAATTGCGGCGCAAGGAAAAGCAGTTCGGGAAGATCGTCAAAATCGGCCGCACCCATACCCAAGACGCCACCCCGCTCACGCTCGGACAGGAATTCTCCGGCTATGCGGCGCAGGTCGGCTCCGGGATCGCGCGCGTGAAAGCGGTCCTCCCGGAGCTTTACCGGCTCGCGCAGGGTGGCACCGCCGTCGGCACCGGACTGAATGCGAAGCGCCAGTTCGCCAGACTCTTCGCGCAGCGCGTCGCCGCACTGACCAGGCTGCCGTTCATCACCGCGCCCAACAAGTTCGAGGTGCTGGCCGCCCACGACGTGTTCGTGTTCGCGCACGGTGCACTCGATTCCGTTGCGACAGCGTTGTTCAAGATCGCCAACGATATCCGTCTGTTGGGGTCGGGGCCGCGCTCGGGGCTCGGCGAACTGATCCTGCCCGAGAACGAACCCGGCTCCTCGATCATGCCCGGCAAGGTCAATCCGACCCAGGCCGAGGCGCTGACCATGGTTTGCTGCCGCGTTTTCGGCAATCAGACCTCGATTTCGGTCGCCGCAAGCCAGGGCCATTTCGAACTGAACGTCTACAAGCCGGTTATCGCGGATTGCATGCTGCAATCGATCGGGCTGCTCGCGGACGCCGCGCGTTCGTTCGCCGACAATTGCGTCCGCGGCATTCGCGCCGACGAGAAGCGCATCGCAGAGCTGATGCAGCGCTCGCTCATGCTGGTCACCGCGCTGGCGCCGAGAATCGGTTACGACAACGCGGCCCGGATCGCCAAGACCGCCCATGCGAACGGCACCACCCTGCGCCAGGAAGCGGTCAAAGCCGGCTATGTAACCGAGTACGAATTCGACCGGCTCGTGCGCCCGGGAAAAATGGTACGACCAGACTGAAACGTTTGTACCGCAATCGAAATTCGGTTCCATCTCCGCCAGACTTAATGAAGCGGCAACAGTAAACTTTCATTTTGCCCGCAAGTGTTTGGCTTTCTGCCACGGTATTGGCGCAATCGACAGACGGTATCTGGATTATTGATGGCCCATGAGGGGGCCTGCGCATATCCGGTTACCGCCGGGAATTTGATGGGCGACGTCACAAATCTTCGCTGGGCTCGAAAACTGCTGGCACGGCAGCGCGACGCTGAAGCGGCTGCCGAGAACCGGGTTTTGCATGGCCTGACGAAAGCCGAACGGCTTCGCGAGAAGGCACGGCGTGACAAAGTCGATCAAACGCTCGAAGGACACCGGCTTGGAAGTGGAGAGGCCAATGAAGTCTCCGGTCGTCAAGCGATCGATCGTGATCGCAGGACACAAGACGAGCGTCAGCCTTGAAGATGCATTCTGGAAGGGCCTGAAGGAAATCGCGGACGCACGTGATTTGACGTTATCCGAACTAGTCGCATCGATCGATTCCGAACGCCGGCACGGCAACCTGTCATCGGCGATCAGGCTTTTCGTACTCGATCATTTCCGCTCGCAATTGACGCAGCAGAAGGATGGCCGCCGCGAAACGTCTCCGGCGCGGGCTGTCTCGTAGTTTTCCCCTACCGTTCAAGTCGTCAGAACGCTCGCCCTTCCGTCGGCGGATTGGTCGCCTGCGGACGCCGTCCGTTTTGCGGCGCGCGCAACCCGGGGGGCGGTGCAAGCTCGATCGGGGCCGGCAGCGGCGCCGCACGCGGTGCAGCGGCCGCGTCGGTGCCGATCGTGCGCGGGCGCGGCGTCCGCGTGCCCGACTCTGCCGGCGTGCCATGATCGGGCGACGCCTGCGGAGACGGCACGCGGCCGCGTTCGATTGCCTCGAGCTTCTTCGCCTGCTGCTCGACGGCGCGGAAGGCGAGCCATCCGGTCAATCGCGAGACATCGACCGCGCGCGCGGGCGCGGACAGCGGCCCGCGCAGCGTCACGGCGATCTCGGGGCGCCCGGCGGCATTGCCCGGCTGGTCGCCGGTAAGCACGATACGTGAATCGATCTGGCCGGAGCCGATGTCGATCACCCCGGTAGCGATGAGTTCGGCGCCCTCCGCACGCGCGACCATAGTGGCCATGCGGACCTGACCGTTCGTCACCGTCAGGACACCGTCGCCATGCGGTACGCCGAGACTGCCGGCATCGAGCGCCTGACGCGCAACGGCCGCGAGCTTGCCAGCATCGAGTACCGCGGCCTGATCGGCAGCGCGCATCGCCTGCGCGAAAACGCCCGGATCGAGCGCGGCAAACTTCGCCCCTTCGATCGAGACGGTGCCGTTTCCGCTCAACGATCCGACCAGGGCGCGCGGACTGCGGCCATTCCCTTCAAACTCGACCTTCAATCCGAGCCGCCCCGAAACCGGACGTGCCTCATACGGCAGCCTGGCGGCATCGGCGTCTTTCAGCTCGAACTGTCCCTTGAGCGCAACCCCGTCGGCCACCCTGCGGGCCTTGAGTTCGCCGGTCAGGGCCCCACCATTGAGGCCGCTCTTGAACTGCTCGAACGCGACCTCGTTCGGCGCAAACCGCACGGTCGCCGTCGCATCGGCGGCGACAAGGTCGGGAACCAGCGTCAGGCGCGCGACGCGGATACCGACGCCGCCGTTAATGTCGGCAAACGATCCGCGGCCGAACAAATTCTCGGACCACATGGCGCCGTCGCGCTGCGGGGTCGCCCCGAGAACGGCGGCAAGCAGGGCTGCGGCGTCGAACCTGTCTACCGTCAGTTCGCCGTGGATCATGTTGACGTCGCCGAATTCCAGGCCGCCGCGGCCTTCGAACGCAGCATCCGCAATTTTTCCGGCCACTTTCTCGAACGACAGTGTGCTGCCGGACACCGTCAGTCGGGCCGACACCGATCCCTCACCGGGAATGCCCAACAGGGCTGCCACCGCAGCCTTCTCAACCGACACGTCGAATGTCGCGGCCGGCCCGCTTTCGGCGAACGGGCGACCCGTGCCTTCCATCCTGAGCGCGAACAGCGACGAAGTCGCGCTGCCGCGCAGGCGCATATCGCCGTCGAGCGGACCGTCCAGCGTCACGCTCATGTGGCCGGGGCTGACGACCAGGTCGCGGGAAACGGGCAGACCCGCCAGCGCGAACAATTGCGCACCGTCATCGGCATCCGCCTGCAGGTCGAGCGAGACACGATTGCGCCACAGATCGCCCCATTGTCCCGCCGATCCGCCGGTCAACGAGAAGCGGATGCCTGCCGAACGGCCTTCGAGCGCAAGGCGCATGCGCGAACCGTCCGCACCCACCAGATCGCCGACATCGAGTTGGGCTTTCATCCGCGCCGAGCCGAGCCGATCGAGCACGCGGCCGACCGGCCGGAGCGGCGCAGGCGCATAGCGCGCGATCAGCGCCGAAAGACCGGACAGATCACGCCCGTCTAGATCGAGCGTGATGTTGCCGCGCGGCGATTGCGATGCCGTGTCGATACGGCCGCTGGCTTCGATCGAAGCGCCACCCAGATCGGCGAGGCTCAGGCGCTGCACGGAGAGCCCGGCCTGGTCATAGGTCAACCGCACCTGCGCGTTCTGCGCTTCCACGCCGGCGAAGCGGGCGCGCCCGATCTCGAGCGCGAGCGCGATCTCGCCGGGCCGCTCTACGCGTCCGCCGTCGAACGCCGCATTACCGAATTCGAGCAAGGCATCGATATCAAGCTCGGCGGCCGTCAGCTCCGCGTCGAGCCGCGCCCTGCGATCGGCCGCCGGCCACACATAGGCGAAGCGCCCGGCCAGCGCCTTGCGATCGATTTCCGCTTTCAGGCGCTCGATCGCGATCGAGGTGTCGCTGAGCGTCACGTCGCCATTGAACTGCAACGGCTTTGCGAACCCGCCGTCGCCGGAAAAATCGCGGCCTTCGAGCCAGGCCAGGAGCTGGCGCGGATTAGCCGAACCGATCGCGGCCGTGCCGTCGAAGCGCAGCGCCGTCGCGGCGGTGCCGGCGCGGCCGGTCAAGGCGACCTCCGTCAGCCCGGGCGCACGAAAGGTCATGCGGTCGAGCCGCCAGGCCGCGCCGTCGGTGCTCAGGTCGCCGCGGAACGCCTGCAAGGGCGAACCGCTCAGCGTCATGCTGTCGATGCCGACGCTGAGCCGGACCGGGAACGGGGGGCGCAGCGCTTCGCCGAAGCTTTCGGCCATCATGACCACCGCCTGATAGGGCGTGCGGCGCGCGGACCCTTGCATGACGATGAGGCGGTCAAGATCGAGCTGGGGCGCCGACAAGGCGCCGTCGAGGCGCACACGGTCCTTCACCGAGAGTTCGGCACGGCCGCCAAGCTTCAGGGCGCGGTCTTCGGGGCCGTACTGAAATTCCATCTGCTCGAACGCAATGGCGGCCGGCTGCGCGACGACGCGCGACGTCAGCCGCCAAGGTTCGAGCGCGACTGCCCTCCCGCCCGCGAGAACCGTGCCGGCCGCACGCGAGAACGTCACCGCGCCTTCGAATTTCGGCGTTCCTGCTTCCCAGGCGACAACACCGTCGCCTTCGATGGAGAGAGCGTGGGCGGTGCGGTCGAGGTTGAAGCGCGTCTTGATGCCGCCGCCGCTCTGGCGCGCGGCCGACACACGGTAGCCGAAAAGCTCCGCGCCTGCGACAAACGCCCCTTCGCCGCGGAACGACCCGGCGAGCGAGCGCACGTCGCCGCGGAACCACAGCTTGTCGAGCACATAACGGGCACCGCTCGCCGCATGGATGAGGATCAGACGCGCGTCCTCGACATTGAGATGGTCGGCGGCGAGCGTCGTGCCGTCAAAGCCGAACGTGCCGGCCGGCAGTTCGACCTGCCCGTCTTTGGCCATCACCAGCGTCAGTTGCGGTCCGGTGAGTGCAACCTGCGAGGCGCGCAATTCGCCACGCACCAGCGGCCCCAGTGCAATCTCAAGTCCGAGCCTCCGGGCCTGCAGCGCATCGTCGCCGGGTTTGCCGATCCGCACCCCGCTCAGTTGCAGCGACGGCGTCGGCAGCAGGCGCAGGTCAATCCCCCCCGACACGCGGACAGGCAGCCCGACGAGCCGGCTCGCCTCGGTCTCGAACTCGGCACGGTAATCGTTCCAGTCGATGAACGACGGCCCGACCAGCGCCGCGAGCAACGCCAGGATTACCGAAATCGCAAGGCCAAGCAGGGTCGTCTGCACGCTGAAGTCCGTTACGACGGCGACAAACCGCAAAAAACAGGGGCAATTCGGCTACGGAACGAGCCGGTTCCAGCTTTAGTTTTGCATGGATGCATGGCTCGGGCCAATCGCGGACTTGCGGCCCGCCGCGGGCCGTCAAGGCGCCCGAAATCCCGTCAACACCAATAGTCTGCTCCGCCTTCCGGGCAAATCTATGGTGCCTGCAAACGCCGCAGGCCTCATTTGGTCGGCAGTATCTTGCCCGGATTGAGGAGGTTGAACGGATCGAGTGCCTGCTTGATCGCACGCATGGCCGTCATGGCCGGCGCGCCGTGCTCGGCCGGCAGGTATTTCATCTTGCCCTGGCCGACGCCGTGCTCGCCCGTGCACGTCCCCTCCATGCGCAGGGCGCGCTCGGCGAGCCGCTCAAGGAACTTCTTGGCGAGCTTCACTTCGTTCTCGTCGTTCATGTCGAGCAGGAGCGACAGATGGAAATTGCCGTCGCCGACATGACCGACGATCGGCGCCACCAGCCCGTTTTCCTTAACGTCGCGCTGGGTCTCGGTGACGCATTCGGCGAGTCGCGAAATCGGCACGCAAACGTCGGTGGCAAGCGCACTCGCTCCCGGGCGCAACCCGCGCGCGGCCCAGTAGCCGTCATGGCGGGCCTGCCAGAGGCGGGTGCGGTCCTCCGCGCGGGTCGCCCATTCGAACGGTCCGCCGCCCAGATCCTTGGCGATCTCCCCGAACCGCTGCGCCTGCTCGGCGACGCCCGCCTCGCTGCCGTGAAACTCGCACAGGAGCATCGGCGTCTCGGGCAGGCTGAGCTTCGAATAGGCGTTGGACGCCCTGACCTGCAATGCGTCGAGCAATTCGATGCGCGCGACCGGAATCCCGGACTGGATGGTGAGGATGGTCGCGTTGCAGGCCGCCTCCACCGAGGGGAACGGACAGATGCCGGCCGAAATCGCCTCCGGAATCCCGTGCAGCTTGAGGGTCAGCTCGACGATGACCCCGAGCGTCCCTTCCGAACCGACCATGAGCCGCGTCAGATCATAACCTGAGGAGGACTTTCGCGCGCGACGCGATGTCGTCATGATCTCGCCATTGGCGAGCACGACCTTCATCGCCAGCACGTTGTCCTTCATCGTGCCGTAACGCACCGCGTTGGTGCCGGAGGCGCGGGTGGCGGCCATGCCGCCGAGCGAGGCATCCGCGCCCGGATCGATCGGGAAAAACAGCCCCTGATCGCGCAAATGATCGTTGAGCATCTTGCGGGTGACGCCGGGCTCGATCACGCAATCGAGGTCCTCGGCATGCACGGCCAGGATGCGGTTCATGTCGCGGAAATCGACCGATACGCCGCCGAACGGCGCGTTGATATGGCCTTCGAGCGACGTTCCGGTGCCGTAGGGAATGACGGGCACGCGGTAGCGGGCGCAGATCCGCACGATCTGCTGCACATCCTCGGCGGATTGCGGGAACACCACCGCATCGGGGGGCTGGTTCGGGATCCAGGTCAGCGTGTTGCCGTGTTGCTCGCGCACCGCCTGCGAGGTCACGAGCCGGTTGCCGAAGGCAGCGGTCAGGTCCCGGATCGCGGCGTCGGTCGTAGGGGTGTCCATGCGCCCGGCGGGCACCGCATCACGCTGGGACGATTCCATTCACAAAATCCCGGCTCAACAGAACGTTTTCAACCCTACCAGAAGCCAGGCGCGGCAGGCAAAGCAACGGTCAATTCCGGGCACCGGCGCTCATCGTGAGGCGGCGACCAGCGGCGGCCTGCGTCTGCGCAGCGCTTCGATCTTGCTTGGCCGACCATAGCGGCCGTCCCGATCCGGCATCGGAAAGGCGGAAATCTCGCGCCGGAGACGGAATTTTCGCTTCAAAACCGTCGGAATCTGGCATGATAGTTTGATATCAAAATAGTGTGCTCATGCTGGATCGCGTCGACTTCGAACCTGTCTTTTTTGCGCCGTTCGTCTCTTCGGTGATGCGGGTCGAACCGCAATGGATCGACTATAACGGCCACCTCAACATGGCCTATTACAACGTGCTCTTCGACCGGGCGGTCGACGAGCTTTACGATCTTGCCGGCATCGGCGCGGCCTATCTGAAGAAGCGCCGGCATTCCTTCTTCACCGCGGAGGTGCATATCCGCTATCTGCGCGAACTGCATGCCGGCGATCCGGTGCGGGTGACGTTCCAACTGCTCGATTTCGATGCCAAGCGGATGCACTTTTTCGAGACCCTGTTCCACGCCACCGAGGGCTGGGTGTCGGCAACCTCCGAGAACATGTCGCTGCATGTCGACATGGCGCAGAAGAGAACCGCGCCGTTTCCCGACGACGTGCGTAAATCACTGAGCCGCATGAAGGAATCGCATGCGCGCCTGCCGCGGCCGGAAGCCGCCGGCCGCCGCATCGCCATGCCCGGCCGGGCCTGAATTTCCTGCCGGTTCCGCGCGGGCCGCCGCCGCGATGACGCCGCGCTCTGGCCGCACCCCTCCCCTTCGCCGGGCGCGGATGCCATCTTAGAAGACAGATTCGCCGGACCGGGCACGGCGGCGAACATCCCCTTTCACCCGATCCCCGGACCATACAGGCGCAATCCTTCTCATGGCCGAGCCGACCAATCGCCGCCTTTCTCCGACCGCATCGGCGCCTGCTCCCGCCGCCGGCGGGATCGCGGCGCGCGCGCTCGCCGGCGCACGCGGCGGCCCGACCTATCTGGAGGGGCTGAACCCCGAGCAGCGGCTCGCGGTGGAGACGCTCGACGGCCCGGTCCTGGTGCTCGCCGGCGCCGGTACCGGCAAGACGCGCGTGCTCACGACCCGCATCGCCCACATCCTGCATCTGGGCCGCGCCTACCCCTCGCAAATTCTCGCCGTCACCTTCACCAACAAGGCCGCGCGCGAGATGAAGGAGCGCGTCGCCGCCATGATGGGGCAGGTGGTGGAAGGAATGCCCTGGCTCGGCACTTTCCATGCCATCGGCGTGAAAATCCTGCGCCGGCATGCCGAGCTGGTCGGCCTGAAAAGCGACTTCACCATTCTCGACGTCGACGACCAGATCCGCCTGCTCAAGCAGTTGCTGGAGGCGGAGAACATCGACGACAAGCGCTGGCCCGCGCGCGTGCTGGCGACCATGATCGACGGCTGGAAGAACCGCGGCCTTGCGCCCGCGCAGGTGCCGGCCGGCGAAGCGGCCGCCTTCGCGGGCGGGCGCGGCAAGCAGCTTTACGCGGCGTATCAGGAGCGGCTGAAAATCCTCAACGCGGTCGATTTCGGCGACCTGTTGATGGAGAATATCCGGCTGTTCCGCGAACACCCCGACGTGCTCGCCGATTACCAGCGCCGCTTCCGCTACATCCTGGTCGACGAGTATCAAGACACGAACGTCGCGCAATATCTGTGGCTGCGGCTGCTGGCGCAGAGCGCGCCTTCTGTCACCTCTCCCCGCTTGCGGGGAGAGGTCGACGCCGAGCGAAGCGAGGCGTCGGGTGAGGGGCTCTTGCCACAAGCCGCGCCCCCTCACCCGGCTTCCTCGCGCCAAGCGCTCGGAAGCCACCCTCTCCCCGCGAACGGGGAGAGGGACAATCCGCAGCAGCGCCAACCCAAAAACATCTGCTGCGTCGGCGACGACGACCAGTCGATCTATGGCTGGCGCGGCGCGGAGGTGGACAACATCCTGCGCTTCGAGCACGACTTTCCCGGCGCGACGGTGATCCGGCTCGAGCGCAATTACCGCTCCACCGGCCACATCCTCGCCGCTGCCGCCCACCTTATCGCGCACAACGAAGGCCGGCTCGGCAAGACGCTGCGCACCGAGGACGAGCCGGGCGAGAAGGTGACCGTCACCGGCGCCTGGGATTCCGAAGAGGAAGCGCGCGCGATCGGCGACGAGATCGAGGCGCTGCAGCGAAAGAGCCACAAGCTCGACGAGATCGCGATCCTGGTGCGTGCCTCGTTCCAGATGCGTGAATTCGAAGACCGTTTCGTCACGCTCGGCCTGCCCTATCGCGTGATCGGCGGCCCCAGATTCTACGAGCGCGCGGAGATCCGCGACGCGCTCGCATACCTGCGCGTGATCCATTCGTCGGCCGACGATCTTGCCTTCGAGCGCATCGTCAATGTGCCGCGCCGGGGTCTCGGCGACGCGACGCTGAAAGTGCTGCACGACCACGCCCGCGCGCGCCGCGTGCCGCTGACCGAAGCCGCGCGCGCGATCGTGGAGACCGACGAGCTCAAACCCAAGTCGCGCGGCTCGCTGCGCACCTTGCTCGACAGCTTCGCGCGCTGGCGTGCGCAAAAGGATGCGCTGCCGCACAACGAGCTTGCTGAAATCGTGCTCGATGAATCCGGCTATACCGAGATGTGGCAGAAGGACCGCTCCGCCGACGCCGCCGGGCGGCTGGAAAACCTGAAAGAGCTTGTGCGCTCGATGCAGGATTTTGAGAATCTCGCGGGCTTCCTCGAACACATTTCGCTGGTGATGGACCGCGACGGCGAAGGCTATGATGACGCCGTCAACATCATGACGCTGCATTCCGCCAAGGGGCTGGAATTCGACACCGTGTTCCTGCCCGGCTGGGAGGAAGGCCTGTTTCCGCATCAACGCTCGCTCGACGAGCAGGGCCGCGCCGGCCTCGAGGAAGAGCGGCGGCTGGCGCATGTGGGGCTCACGCGCGCGCGCCGGCGCGCCAAAATCTTCTTTGCCACCAACCGCCGCATCCACGGCACCTGGTCGTCCACCATTCCCTCGCGCTTCCTCGACGAACTGCCGGAGGCGCATGTGGAGGTGACGGAAGCCGCGGGCGGGGGCTTCGGCGGCGGTGGCGGCTATGCCCAGTCGCGCTTCGACACGTTCGGCGCCGGCGGCTCCTCATACGCGACGCCCGGCTGGCAGCGCGCACAGAAGCGGCGCACGCGCGACGACAATTCTTCAGTTGCTCATAGCCGCTGGCGCGGCGATGAGGATGGCTTCGGCGACGAAGGTTCGGAATACGACGCGCAAGCGGGATTCATCGACAACGACGAGGCTGGCTCCGATCACCTCTCCTCTACGGGGAGAGGTCGACTGCGCAACGCGCGGTCGGGTGAGGGGGCACAATCCTCTCGCGAGTCACTCTCCCCCTCACCCTACCCCTCTCCCCAACGGGGAGAGGGGGCACGCTTCGGCGCGCATCACGGCCGAGGCACCGGCACGACAAAGGGCCGCTTCGCCGCGCGCCGCGAACCGCTCACCATCGAGGGCGAGCTGATCGCCAAATCAACCGGCGTGAATTCCGCCTTCACGGTCGGCGACCGCGTCTTTCACATCAAGTTCGGCAACGGCAACGTCACCGCCGTGGACGGCAACAAGCTCACCATCCAGTTCGACAAGGCCGGCGAGAAGCGGGTGGTGGACAGCTTTGTGGAGAGGGTGTGAGCGACCAAAGTCGGCCGCCTGCGTGCGCAACGCAAATCATCGCCACACGGGCGCCTTGTTCGTCGCCTCATTAGGCGAGCGGGCAACCGCACCAGCAGGGCAGGCGCCATCTCTACAAGGGGGCTTTCGTGGGTATTCTCGACATCGTTCTCGGCCGCGACGAAAACGGCAATGTCTCCAAGATCAATCTCGCGCTGATCGCGCTCATGCTCTGGCGCATGTACCAGAGCGCCAAAGGCGGCGGCGCGCAGCCGGTCCCCGCACCGGCCCCGATGCCCGCGCCGGCCCCGCGCGAGGCGCGCCTTCCCGCGCCGGAGAGCGCGCCTGTTCCGCAGACCCCCTCAGACAAGCCGGACGGCGGCTTCGGCGAACTGCTCGACGCCATGACGCGTGGCAACACCACGCGTCCGCACGGCGGCGGCCGCGAAGGCGGCGGTTCGGGCGGCGGGCTCGGCCCGCTCGGCGACATTCTGGGCGATATCCTCGGCGGTGGACGCTCCGGCGGCGGTCGTCCCGTGCCCGGCGGCCCCGGTGGCGGCGGCATGGGCGGTGGTGGCGGCATGGGTCCGCTCGGCGACATCCTCGGCGACCTTCTGGGCGGCGGACGCCCCGCCCCGCGCGCCGCATCCCCCGCGCAAGCCGGCGATCCGCTCGGCGGCCTCCTTGGCGGACTTCTCGGCGGCGGCGCGGCCGGCGGGCTCGGCGCGCTGCTCGAACAGTTCGAGGCAGCGGGTCGCGGCGATGCCGCGCAGTCCTGGGTCATGACCGGCGCCAACAAGACGCTTTCGGCACGCGACATCGAGGAGACGTTCGGCTCCGGCGTCATCGACATGATCGCCGAGAAAGTCGGCATGCCGAAGAACGAATTGCTGCAGGGCCTGAGCGAGGCGATGCCGCGCGTGATCGACGAGCTCACACCCGAAGGCCACCTGCCTACCTATGAGGAGCTTGCACGCCGGCGGTGACGCTGGCGTAGACGCCCGTTCCCGTCCGCGACTTCGCCGTAATTGCGCGCCAGCATGAGAATGCGGCGCGGGGCCAGTGAACGGGTAGCGGTATGCGCCTGTCTGTGTGTGCGCGTCTGTGGCCGGCGATCGCGGCCGCTTTTCTCCTGCTCGCAGAGCCGGCGCATGCCGGTCTCACGATCGTGATCGACAAGTCCACGCAGCGTCTCACGGTCACGCGCGACGGCCTGCCGCTGCATATCTGGGCGGTCTCCACCGGCAAGCGCGGCTTTGCCACGCCGAACGGCACTTTCACCGCCTTCCGTATGGAGCGCGACCATTTCTCGCGCGAATGGGACGACGCGCCGATGCCCCATTCGATCTTCTTCACCAAACGCGGCCACGCCATCCACGGTTATCTCGATACCCGCCAGATCGGCCGCCCGGCGAGTCACGGCTGCGTGCGGCTCGAACCGCGCAATGCCGCGACGCTGTTCGCACTGGTGAAGGAGGAAGGCGTGCTCAACACCAAGGTCGTCGTGACCGGCACCGAGCCCGCGCCGGCGGCGGCTCCGCTGGCACGCCGCGCGCCGCGATACGAACCCGAGCGCAACATTACCGAAGACGCTCCGCGCTACCCCGACCGGCGGCCGCAGGTTTACGGCTATCCGTACGAGACGCCGCGCTACGGCTATCCGCGCGAGACACGTCCCTATTATTATGACGATTACGATCCGCCGCCGGCCTACTACCGGCGCGGCTACGGCTACGGCTGGGACTGATCCGGCCGCGTCGGCTCGCCCCGCGCGAACCATTTACGTTCGATCCAGTGCAGCATGCGCGTCATCGGCGGCCGCAGGGCCGGCAGATCGATCGCGACCAGAAACAGCCCGAGCGGCAGCATCCACAAACCGAGCACCGGCAGGAAGCTGAACACTCCCCCCAGTACCAGGAAGGCCGCGGCCGGAATGCGTACAAGCCGCGATTGCGGCCGGCGCAGATAACGCACCATACCGGCCAGCCGGCCGGGCAGCCGCGCCTGCAGGCGATCCATCGCCAGATCGAATTCGTGGAGGTCGCGCATTGCCCTCATAAATATGCGCGCGCCGGCAATCGCAACAGGGGCCACGCGGTTCCCCTCGCGCTCCGGCAATTATTACCGGTTCCGCCGGTACCGCATTTACGGCCGATTAACGCAACCGCACGGAAACGTATCCCCTTTAGACCTTCTGAAAGTCGCGACGGCTAGTTTGCTAACGCACATTAACCGGATCATCCGCGATGGCGCCGCGGGCGCGCAACGTCAAGTTCGACAGCCTGATCTGTATGGCCGCGGGTCTGATCGGACTCGCGGTTTTCGCCATTGGCCTGACGATCTGGACCCTGCGCAGCGATGCGCTCAACGACGCCGCCACGAGCACCGACAATATCGCTACCGTCCTTGCCGAACAGAGCAGCCGCTCGGTGCAGGCGATCGACCTCGTCCTGATCGACCTGCAGGAACGTGTCCAGAGCCAGAACTTCCCGAATGCCGGGGAATTCGGGAACTTCGCCATCACCGCGGTGACGCATCATCTGCTGCGCGAACGCCTGGCGCGCCTGCCGCAGGCCGACGTCGTCGCCTTCGTCGGCACCGATGGCACGATCCTCAACACCACGCGCAGCTGGCCGGCGCCCAAGACGAACGTCGGCGACCGCGACTATCTCGTCCATTTCCGCAACACCGATCATCACGGCGTCTACATCAGCGACCTACTGCTCAACCGCGTTTCCGGCCACCGCACGGTCTTCTTCAGCCGGCGGCTGACCGGCAACAACGGTTCGTTCATCGGCATCGCCCTCATCGGCGTCAAGCTCTCCTATTTCCAGGAAATCTTCTCCTCGCTGCAATCGCTGCACAACCAGAGCTTCGCGTTGCTGCGCTATGACGGCTCGCTGCTGCTGCGACAGCCCGAGCTTGCGGACGCGGCCACGAGCTATCGCAGCAGCCGCTGGGGCGAACTGGTCTCCGTCGGCGGCGGCCATTACCGCACCAACGACATCGATGGCGAGCCGCGGCTGATCGCCGTGCGGCCGCTGCGCGACTATCCGCTCGTCATCAATGTCGGTGTTTCGGAAAATGCCGCCCTCGCCGTATGGCGCCGACGCGCCATGCTGATCGGGATCGGCACGCTGCTGACCATCCTGTGCTCTGCGCTGCTGCTGCGCTCGCTTTATACCCAGTTCCAGCGCATGAGCCGTTCCGAGGGGTCGCTCGCCGAGCGCGAGGCACGCCTTGCCGAGGCCAATGTGCGCCTCGACGCCGCCCTCAACAACATGAAGCAGGGCCTGTGCATGTTCGACGCCGACGAGAAGCTCGTCGTGTGCAACGAACGCTATCTTCAAATGTACCACCTGCCCCGCGACATCGTGAAGCCGGGCTGCTCGCTGATCGACATCCTGCGCCTGCGCAAGGAGGCCGGCAATTTCTCCGACGACATCGACCGCTATCTCGTCAACCTGCGCCGCCAGTTCGCGCTCGGCAATTATTTCTATCTGGTCGCGCATCTCGACGACGGGCGCGTGGTCGCCATGCAGAACCAGTCGGCCCCGGGCGGCGGCTGGGTGGCGACGCACGAGGACATCACCGAGCGCCAGCGCGCCGAGGCGCGCATTGCCCACATGGCGCGCCACGATGCGCTGACCGACCTCGCCAACCGCGTATTGTTCCGCGAGCGCATGGACGAGGCGCTGGCCCGCCTCTCGCGCAACGGCGAGAGCTTCTCGATCTTCATCTTCGATCTCGACATGTTCAAGGGCGTCAACGACTCGCTCGGCCATCCGGTGGGCGACGCCCTGCTCAAGGCGGTCGCGCTGCGGCTGAAAGAGAACGTGCGCGAAACCGACACCGTGGCACGGCTTGGCGGCGACGAATTCGCCATCCTGCAGACCGCCGGCGGCAACCAGCGCCAGGAGGCGGTGCGTCTGGCCGAACGCCTGCTCAAGAATATCAGCGCCCCCTACCAGATCGAAGGCCACGAAATCATCATCGGCATCTCGATCGGCATTGCGGTCGCGCCCGAGGACGGCGCCGACGCCGTGCAATTGCTGAAGAATGCCGACCTCGCGCTCTATCGCGCCAAGCTTGAAGGCCGCAACGACTTCCGCTTCTTCGAGGACAAGATGGATTCGGAGGCGCGCATGCGCCGCTCGCTCGAAATCGACCTGCGCAACGCCATCGCGCGCGAGGAATTCGAGCTGCACTACCAGACCTTCATCGACGTGCGCACGCTGCGCACGGTCGGGGTCGAGGCATTGGTGCGCTGGCGGCATCCGGAGCGCGGGCTCGTGCCGCCCGACCGTTTCATTCCGCTGGCCGAGGAAATCGGCCTGATCGTGCCGCTCGGCGAGTGGATCCTGCGCAAGGCCTGCCTCGACGCCGTATGCTGGCCCGCCGACATCAAGCTTGCCGTCAACCTGTCGGCCGCGCAGTTCCGCAGCGGCAATCTGGTGCAGATGGTCAAGCACGCGCTCGACGCCTCGGGCCTGCCGGTGAACCGGCTGGAACTGGAGATCACCGAATCCGTGCTTCTGCAGAAGAACACCGGAACGCTCGATACGCTGCACCGGCTCAAGAAGCTCGGCGTGGACATCGTGCTCGACGATTTCGGCACCGGCTATTCGTCGCTCAGCTATCTGCGCATGTTCCCCTTCGACAAGATCAAGATCGATCAGTCGTTCGTCGACGAAATCAACAACCGCGCCGACTGCGCCGCCATCGTCTCGGCCATTACGAGCCTCGGCAGCAGCCTCGGCATTGCCACGACCGCCGAGGGCGTCGAGAAACCCGAACAGCTTGCGCTCCTGCAGGCCGCCGGCTGCACGCACGCCCAGGGCTATCTGTTCAGCCGTCCGCGCCCGGCGCCGGAACTCGTTTTCGGCGACGCCACGCCCGGCCGCAGCAAGGTCGCCTGACGCTGATGGGCGGCGGCGTGCCTCTTTGGAAAATCCACAACCTGCTCTTGCCCTGGCCGGATTGCGTCCGGGAAAGCGCGATCCCGGCTGCTATGAGACAACCATCATGGCATTGCCGATAAGACCGGGGACGAATTGCGGCACAGGCACGAAAACCGGCGCCGACGCTCGCAGCGCGCGGCGGGACCGGCTATGGATATCCTGTGAATAACCCGGGGGAAAACGCCCGCCCCCGCGCAGCGCCGCCTCCTCCGCGGGACGCCTGTTAACAGCGGGCAATCGCCGACGGCCCGATGGACAAGACATCTCTCCCGCAGCCGACGATCGTGGCCCGGCTCCTGACCGTGGAGCGGACCGCGCTGCGCGTCGTCGAATCCTTGAGCGAGCAGATCGATCCTAAGCGGACCGCACTGGCCGCTTTCGAAACGCCGGACGGATGGGCGGTGGAAGTCCATTTTCAGGATGCGCCCGACGAGGCGCAGGTTCGCGAGCTCGTAGCGCAGACCACGGATGCACAGACCGCGGCCGCGATGCGGTTCGAGGCGGTCACCGTGGTCGACTGGGTCCGCGCCAGCCTCGCCGGGCTTGCGCCGGTGCCCGCCGGGCGTTTCCTCGTTCACGGCGCGCACGATCGGGAGCGCGTTGCGCCAAACCGGATCAGCATCGAGATCGAGGCCGCGCTCGCCTTCGGCACCGGCCATCACGGCACGACGCGCGGCTGCCTTGAGGCGCTGGACAGGCTGGCGAAGGAAAGCCGCCCCGGCCGGCCGCGTCGCATTCTCGATGTCGGCACAGGCTCGGGTGTGCTCGCGATCGCGGCGGCACGCCGCTTCCGCCGGTCAGTCCTGGCAAGCGACATTGACGTGCAGGCGGTGGCGGCGGCAAGAGACAATGCGCGGCTCAATCGCGCCGGAGACCTCGTCACCACCGTTGCGGCGAAAGATCTGGCGCCACACTTGTTCCGCGGCCGCGCGCCTTACGATCTGGTGCTCGCCAACATCCTTTTGCCGACGCTCAAGCTACTGGCGGGGCCGGCGGTGCGACTGATGGCACCCGGCGGGCAGATCGTGTTGTCCGGCCTGCTCACGACGCACGCGGCGGCAGCGGTCGCGGCCTATCGCGCGCGCGGCCTCGTGTTCGAGCGCCGGATCGTGCGCGAGGGCTGGGTCACGCTCGTGATGCGCAGGCCCGCCGTTAAAAGCCAGCGCCCCGGACCGGGGATCCAGGGCGCGAGGCAGTAATCACGATGAAAGGACGGGACGGGCCGATCAATCGCGCGCGCGAACGAAGGGCAGCGACTCTTCGTTCTTGTAGCTGATCCGGTTGCCGGCGATTTCGAGTTCGGCCGGCATGAGATGCTGGTGCATCCGGACTTCGCGCAGCGCGCGCCGCATCTGGGCCTCGAGGAACGCGTTCCAGACGCGCGTCCAGAAACCGGTCGCGGAACCGCCCTTGGCCGGGGCCTTTGCCGCCGTCGCCGTATGCGCCGGGGCGTGTGTGCCGTAGGTAATCGCAGTCATGGTGTGTCTCCTTCTCAGAAGTCGTGAAACACTCCTCGACTTCCTCCTGACTTCTGCAGTGCAACATAAACGTATCCGATCCTCTGAGGGAGGGGCTGCAATGCAGGGCATCCCTGCTAAGCCCGCATAGGAGCTTTATATTTCGGCAATGAATAGGTCGTTTCAGCGGCGCTGATGGGTAGATGGCCAAACTTGCTTTTTGCGGTGCAAAATCAACCTCAAGCTGCCTGTTCGAGAGACATTTCAAGGCTTCCGCCGACGCGTGGGGAGCATATTTGCCGCTCCGCGCACCGCTCAATAGAGTGCAGCCGCATGTTCGAGACCAAATTCCAGTCGTTCGACGACCCGCAGGACGCTGCGAAATCCGCCCAGCGCATGGCAGACCTGCGCCGCGTATTCGCCGCCTGCGGAATCGACGGACTGATTCTTCCCCGCGCGGACGCCCATCAGAATGAATATGTGCCGCCCAGCGAGGAGCGGCTCGCTTTTCTCACCGGCTTCACCGGCTCCGCCGGCTGCGCGATCGTGCTCGCCGACCGCGCGGTGCTGTTCGTCGACGGCCGCTACACGCTGCAGGCGCGCGAGCAGGTCGACCCCGCATTGTTCTCGATCGCCCATCTCGTGGACACCCCGCCCGATGCCTGGATCGAGCAGAATCTGCCGGCCGGTGCGCGGCTCGGCTACGATCCGTGGCTGCACACCGCCGCCGGCGCCGAGCGGCTTGCCAAGGCCTGCGGCAAAGCGGGCGCTACGCTCGTGCCGATCGAGCGCAATCCGGTGGATGCAGTGTGGACCGACCGGCCCACCGCCCCGCTTGGTCGCATCGTGCTGCACGATTTGCGCTTTGCCGGCGAGAACGCCCCTGCCAAGATCGCGCGCATCCGCACCGAAATCGCCAAGGCGCGCGCCGATGCGCTCGTCCTATCCGATCCGCACGCACTGGCCTGGACCTTCAATATCCGCGGCGCGGACGTCGCCCATACGCCGCTGCCGCTCGGCTATGCAATCGTGCCGAAGGAAGGACGGCCGTCGCTCTATCTCGACGCCCGCAAGCTCGACAACACGGTATGCGCTACGCTGGAAGCACTCGCCGACATCCGAAGTCCGGACGATTTCACCACCGATCTCGCAGTACTCGGCGCAGCCGGCAAGACAGTGCGGCTCGACCAGACGACGGCTGCCGACGCGTTGGGACGCATCCTCGCACAGGCCGGCGGCGTGGCCGCGCGCGGGGTCGATCCGGTCGCGCTCATGAAGGCGGTCAAGAACGATACCGAGATTGCGGGCGCGCGTGCCGCCCACCGCCGCGACGGCGCGGCCGTGGTGCGCTTCCTGGCCTGGTTCGACCGCGAGGCGCCAGCGGGCCGGTTGACTGAGATCGACGCGGTCGCGGCGCTGGAGACGTTCCGGCGGGAGACCGGCGCGCTCAAGGACATTTCGTTTCCGACCATCGCAGGCGCGGGGCCGGACGGCGCGATCGTGCATTACCGCGTCACGCGCGCAACCAACAGGCGGATCGCGCCGGGCGAACTCTTCCTGATCGATTCCGGCGCACAATACGAGGACGGCACGACCGACATCACGCGCACGCTCGCAGTCGGCGCGCCGCAGGCCGACATGCGCACGCATTTCACGCTTGTGCTCAAGGGTCATATCGCCATCGCGCGCGCGGTATTTCCCGACGGCACCTCCGGCGCGCAGCTCGACACGCTGGCGCGGCAATATCTGTGGGCGCGCGGGCTCGACTACGACCACGGCACCGGCCACGGCGTCGGCAGCTATCTATCCGTGCACGAAGGACCGGCGCGCATCTCCAAGCTCGGCAGCGCCACGCTGCGGCGCGGCATGATCCTGTCGAACGAGCCGGGCTATTACCGCACCGGCGCCTACGGCATCCGCATCGAGAATCTCGTTCTGGTCACGGCGGCGGAGCCGGTGGCGGGCGCCGAAAAAACGCTGAACGCGTTCGAGACGCTCACGCTCGTTCCCATCGACCGGCGGCTCGTGGAACCGGCTTTGCTGACGGACGGCGAAATTGCATGGCTCGATGGCTACCATGCACGCGTCGCAGAGACGCTCGCGCCGCTCGTTGATAAGGAGGGCCGCGGCTGGCTCGAGAATGCCACCCGCCCGCTCCAACCCTGATCGAACCCCGTGGACACCCAGACCCCGAAACCGTCCCAGGCGCCGGAGCCGGATTTTCCGCTGCGACTTCTCGCCCTGCTGATGGTGATGACGTCGATCGGGCCGCTGACGCTCAACATCCTCATTCCCGCGGTGCCCAATATCGTCGTCACCATGGCGACCGACCCGGCCACCGTGCAGCTCACGCTCTCGCTCTATCTGCTCGGGCTCGCGGTCTCCCAGCTCGCGCTCGGCCCGCTGTCGGACCGCTTCGGCCGGCGGCCGGTCGCGCTCGTGGGATTGGCGATCACCGCGCTCGCAAGCGTGGCTGCGCTCGCCGCCTCCACCATCGGCGGCCTGATCACGGCGCGCGTCGTGCAGGCGCTCGGCGCCTCGACCGGGCTCGTGATCGGCCGCGCCGTGATCCGCGACCTCTACGACCGCGACCGCGCGGCCTCGATGATCGGCTGGGTCGCGACCGCGATGGTCGTCGCTCCCATGATCGCGCCGCTGATCGGCGGCATTCTCGATACCGCGTTCGGCTGGGAAGCGACCTTCGCCTTCGTCGCGCTGATGAGCGCGGCGGTGCTGATCTGGACGTTCTTCGCACTGCCGGAAACGCGCCCCGCGCATGTCGGCGGCGGCGGCGTGCGCCATCTCGCGCACGAGACACGTGCGCTGCTCGGCAGCGGTCCGTTCGTCGGCTACGTGCTGGTCGCCGCCATCGGGACGGCGACCTTCTTTGCCTTCCTCGGCGGCGGCCCGCATCTTGTCATCAGCATCATGGGCCGCAGCTCCGCCGAATACGGCGCCTGGTTCATCATGTCGGCATTCGGCTACATGGTCGGCAATTTCGTCGCCGCCCAGCTTTCGCCGCGCTTCGGCGTCGACGCCATGATCCGCGCCGGCGTCGGCTTTCAGATTTTCGGCGGCGTGCTTTCGATCCTGCTCGCGGTGCTGTTCCCGCACGGCGGGCCCGAAACGGTTTTCCCGCCGCAATTCTTCCTGTCGTTCGGCAACGGCGTGTTCTTGCCCAATGCCATTGCCGGCGCGATCAGCGTGCGCCCGCAGGCGGCCGGCACGGCGTCGGGCCTCATCGGCTTCACGCAGATGGGCACCGGCGCCGCCGCCGCTCAGGCGATGGGCATCGTGATCGAGCATTCGAGCACCGCGCAGCCGCTCGCCTGGACCATGCTCGTACTGGCCGTCGGCGCCATGCTGGCCTTCGTGCTGCTGGTGCGCCCGCAGCGGCCGCCCGACCCGCCGCAATCCTGACCGCGCCTGCGGCCGGCCGGCTCAGCGGCCGACGAGCCTGAACCACTCGTCTTCCGTCAGGACTTCGATGCCGTATTTCCTGGCATCGGCAAGCTTGGAGCCCGCGCCCGGCCCCGCCACGACGAGATCGGTCTTTTTCGATACCGAGCCGGAGACCTTCGCACCCAGCCGCTCGGCCATGGCCTTGGCCTCGTCGCGCGTCATCTGTTCGAGCGTACCGGTGAACACCACCGTCTTGCCGGCGATAGCCGTGTCCTTCTTGGGCTTCTCGGCGTCGAGAATGGTCACCTCTTTCGTCAGCCGCTCGACGATGCCGCGATTGTGGCTCTCCGAGAAATAGGCGGCGACCGCAGCGATCACGGTGTCGCCGATCTGGTCGAGCGCATCCATCTCCGCGATCGCCTCCGGATCGCCTTTGGCGACGGCAAGGCAGGCATCGTGAAACGCTTTCCACGAGCCGTAACCGCGCGCCAGCGCCAGCGCCGTGGTATCGCCGACATGGCGGATGCCGAGCGCATAGATGAAGCGGTCGAGCGGAATCCGACGCCGCTCCTCGATCGCTGCGAACAAATTGCGGACCGAGGTCTCGCCATAGCCTTCCTGCCCTTCCAGCTTGATCGTCCGGTTGCGCGCGGGCAGCGTAAAGATGTCGGCCGGCTCCTTCACCCAGCCCTCTTCGAAGAAGAACGCAATCTGCTTCTCGCCCAGGCCCTCGATATCGAAAGCGCGGCGCGAGGCGAACAGCTTGAGATGCTCGACTTTCTGGAACGGACAAGCGAACTCGCCACTGCAGCGGGCGCGCGCCCCCTCCTCGCCGGTCGCGGTCTCCTCGCGCACGACGTCGGTATGCAGCGGGCATGGGCACTTCTTCGGGAAGCGATAGGGCCTGGCACTTTTCGGCCGCTTGTCGATGACGACATCGACCACTTGCGGGATGACGTCGCCGGCGCGCTGGATGATCACCGTGTCGCCGATGCGAATGTCGCGGCCCTCGCGCAGCGCCTCGCCGTTGCCGCCGAGGCCCCTGATATAATCCTCGTTGTGCAGCGTAACGTTCTGCACGATGACGCCGCCGACGCCGACCGGCTCGAGCTTGCCCACGGGCGTGAGCGCGCCAGTGCGCCCGACCTGGATCTCGATATCGCGCAGCACGGTCATCGCGCGCTCGGCGGGGAATTTGTGCGCCACCGCCCAACGCGGGCTGCGCGAAACGAACCCGAGACGCTCCTGCCAGTCGAGGCGATTCACCTTGTAGACGACGCCGTCGATGTCGTAGTCGAGCTCGGCCCGCTCCTCCTCGATCTTGCGGTGGAAGGCGATGAGCTGCTCGAGGGAGTGACACAGTTTCGTCAGCGGATTGGTGCGGAAGCCGCAGGTCTCGAACCAGCGGATCATGCCGCTCTGGGTGTCGGTCGGCATGTCGCTCATCTCACCCCAGGCATAGGCGAAGAAGCCGAGCGGGCGCGTGGCGGTGATGGCCGGGTCCTTCTGGCGCAGCGAGCCGGCGGCCGAGTTGCGTGGATTGGCGAACACGGGCTCGCCCGCGGCTTTCTGGCGTTCGTTGAGCGCGAGGAACGCCTGCTTGGTCATGTAGACCTCGCCGCGGACCTCGCAGGCCACCGGCACATGGCGGCCTTTGAGCTTGTGCGGCACGTCATGCAGCGTACGGATATTGGCGGTGACATCCTCGCCCTCCATGCCGTCGCCGCGTGTCGCGGCGGTGACAAGCTCGCCGCGCTCGTAGCGCAGCGACATGGACAGGCCGTCGATCTTCGGTTCGGCGCTGAAGTCGATCGTCTCGTCCTCGCCGAGCCTGAGGAAGCGGCGGATGCGTGCCTCGAAATCAAGCACGTCGCTTTCGCCGAACGCATTGTCGAGCGAGAGCATGGGCACCGCGTGCCGCACTTTCCTGAAGCGGCCAACAGGCGCGGCGCCGACGCGCCGCGACGGCGAATCCTTGCGGATCAGTGCGGGGAAGCGCGCCTCGATGGCGTCGTTGCGCTGCCGCAGCGCATCGTATTCGGCATCCGAAATACTCGGCTTGTCTTCCTGGTAATAGCGCCGGTCGTGCTCGGCGATGACCTTGGCAAGCCGCTTGAGTTCCGCGGCGGCCTGCGCCTCGGTGAGCTTGTCGGCATCGATCAGATTGGCAAGCTTGGCGGACATTCACGACCCTGCGCGGCGATCGTCATGGCCGGGCCTGTCCCGGCCCTCCACGTCTTCTTACACTCAAATCTAAAGACGTGGATGCCCCGCACAAGGCTTATCCTCGAGCCGGCCAAAGACCGGGCCTGCATGTCGGACGTGACGGCGGTGAATGACGCCCGGTCCCTTCACGCCACGGCGGCCTGCATCAGCCGGCCAGCCGCCGCGCGAGCTTCCTCGGTGATTTCCGCGCCCGCCAGCATGCGCGCGATCTCCTCGCGCCGCTTCTCGGCCGAAAGCTCGCCCACCCGCGTCGCCACCCGCTTGCCGCGGTCAAGCGCATCCTTGGCGATGAGATAATGGCGATCGGCGCGCGCGGCGACCTGCGGGGCATGCGTCACCGCAATCGCCTGCACCCGGCCGGCAAGGCTCGCAAGGCGCATGCCGATCGCATCGGCCACCGCGCCGCCGACGCCGGTGTCGATCTCGTCAAAGATCAACGTCGGCGCGGAGCCTCGGTCGGCCAGCACCACCTTCAGCGCCAGCAGGAAACGCGAAAGCTCGCCGCCCGAGGCCACACGCATCAGCGGGCCCGGCCGCGTACCCGGATTGGTCTGCACCCAGAATTCGACCCGATCGATACCGTTCGGCCCGGGAGTAGAGGAATCCGTCACCACCTGGGTGGTGAATTGCGCGCGCTCGAGCTTGAGCGGCGCAAGCTCGGCATTGACCGCCTTGTCGAGGATGCCGGCCGCCTTGTTGCGCGCGAACGAAAGACGTTCGGCAGCGGTGCGGAAGCGCCGCTCGGTCTCGTGCGCAGCCTTCTCAAGCTCGACGAGGCGCTCGGCCCCGGCATCGATCAGCGCGAGATCAGCGGCATAGTTCTGCGCGAGCGCGGGCAGCCCGTCGACCGGCACGCTGAACTTGCGGCCGGCGGCGCGCAGCGCAAACAGCCGCTCCTCGATCCGCTCCAGCTCCTGCGGATCGTAATTGGCTTTCTGCAAGGCAGCTTCGAGGTGCGAGCGCGCTTCATCGATCGCGCTCAGCGCGACGTCGAGCGATTTCACCGCGGGCTCGACAAGCCCCGGCGCCTGCGCCGAGCGCCGCTCCAGCCGGCGTATGGCGGAACCGAGCATCGGGACGGGCGAGGCGGAACCTGCGACCGCGTCGAAAGCTTCGTTGAGGTCCTCGGCGATCTTCTCCGCCTGCATCATCGAGGCGCGGCGCTCGGCGAGCGCGGCCTCCTCACCCTCTTGCGCGCCGAGCAGGGTCAGTTCCTCGACCGAATGGCGCAGATAATCGGCCTCGCGCCGGGCGCGCTCGGCCTCGGCGCGGTGCGCCTCCAGCGCCTCGAAGGCGGTACGGCGGGCTTCCCACAGTTTCGTCACCTCGGCAGCCTGATCCTCAAGCCCGCCAAAGGCGTCGAGCAGGCGGCGGTGGCTCGCCGCATCGACAAGCGCGCGGTCATCGTGCTGGCCATGGATTTCGACCAGTTCCGCGCCGAGGCTGCGCAGCGTCTGCACGCTCACCGGCTGATCGTTGACGAAAGCGCGCGTGCGGCCATCGGCGGACTGCATGCGGCGCAGGATCAGCGTGTCGTCCTCGTCGATGCCGTTCGATTTCAGCAGCGACCAGACCGGATGACCCTCGGGCAGTTCGAACATCGCGGTCACCTGGCCCTGCTCGGCGCCCTGGCGCACGAGCGTGGCGTCGCCGCGCGCGCCGAGCGCGAGCGCAAACGCATCCAGCAGGATCGATTTGCCGGCGCCGGTTTCGCCGGTCAGCACGGCGAGGCCGCTGGTAAAATCGAGATCGAGCTTGTCGATCAGAACGATGTCGCGGATGGAGAGCCGGGCAAGCATGAACATCCCTCTCGAAAACGGGCTTCCGAGTCGGAAAAAGCCTACCAGAACAAAACAGAAACGAAAACCGGAAAAGAGTTAATTTCCGGGGGGTCAGGCCGCCTTCTTCCTGAACAGCCGGCTGATCCAGGAATCCTTGTTCTCGTCGGGCTCGAAGCCGCCGCCCTTCACCAGCCGGTAGGCGTCCTTGTACCAGGGGCTGTCCGGGAAATTGTGTCCGAGGACTGCGGCCGCGGTCTGCGCCTCCGGCACGATGCCGAGCGCCATGTAGGACTCGGTCAGGCGCATTAGCGCCTCCTCGACATGGCGCGTGGTCTGGTATTGCGTGACGACAAGCTTGAAGCGGTTGATCGCGCCCGTGTAATCCTTGCGATCGAGATACCAGCGGCCGATCATCATCTCCTTGCCGGCAAGCTGGTCGCGCGCGACCTCCATCTTCTTGCGGGCGCTGACGGCGTATTCGCTGGTCGGATACTTGCGCGCCACCTCGTCGAGCGCCTGCAGCGCCTTCTCGGTGCGCTGCTGGTCGCGCGTGACGTCGGGGATTTCCTCGAAATACGAGGAGGCGATCAGGAACTGCGCATAGGCCGCGTCCGGGCTGCCGGGATGCAGCGTGACATAGCGCTTGGCAGCGGAAATCGATTCGTCGTATTCGCGCGCCTCGTAATAGGCGTAGGCGGTCATCAGCAGCGCCTTGCGCGCCCATTCCGAATAGGGATGCTGGCGGTCGACCTCTTCGAACTTCTTGGCCGCGGCCTTGGGGTCCTTCTTGTTCTGAAGGAGATAGAGGCCTTCGTTGTAGAGCTTGTCGGCCGGATCGTCCGGGATCTGGATGTCCTTGTCGCTCGTGCAGGCGGCAAGCGGCACGACGACGGCCACGAGCGCAAACGCAAGCAGAACGTGGACGAGACGCGCACGCATACCGGCGGGACGCCGTTTCGTGCTCACACGCGCTGCTGCCTCGTTCGACATGGATGACGTCGCTATCCCCTCACGGCACCGACCCGCGCACCTTGCCCGAAACCGGACGCGGCAGTACCGGCCTTCCCCTTCCCGGCCGCGCAAGCGCCCGCAAAGGCCCTGCCGGCACCGGCCGATGCCAGCCTTTCTTACCCGAAAAAAGGCAGCCGCCCCAAGCATTAGGGCCGACAATCAGCCGGGATTAAGGCGAACGGTTAAAGCTCCCCAGCCCGCACGCTCCCGCGCCGGCCGGACGGCCAATGCTGGAGAATTACGTGTCAGGAAACGTCGGGACCATAGGCCGGCGCCACGAGGCCGGTCGCCAGATCAGCGTGGCCGCGGACGCGCCGCGCGGGCTCGGCTTCCACCAACGCCCAGGCCGAAGGATCGGACATCAGTGCGGTCAGCACGGCATGGTTGAGCTTGTGACCACCGCGCATCGAACGGTAGACGCCGAGCAGCGGCACCCCGGCCAGCGCCAGATCGCCGACCGCATCGAGCGCCTTGTGACGCACGAACTCGTCCGGATAGCGCAGACCTTCCGGGTTGAGCACCCGGTTCTCGCTCATCACGACGGTATTTTCGAAGCCGGCGCCCAGCGCCTTGCCCGCGCTCCACAGCGCCGAGACGTCCTTCATGAAGCCGAAGGTGCGGGCGCGCGCGAGTTCACGGCGGAACAGGTCGGGTTCGACATCGGTCGCGATCGACTGGCGACCGATCAGCGGATTGTCGAAGGCAATTTCGATTTCGACGCGGAATCCGTCGGCATAGGGGCGCAGTTCGCCCCAGGATTCGCCCCTGGCGACGCGCACCGGCTTAAGCACTTCGATGAAACGGCGCGGAGCATTGGTCAGCGCAATGCCGGCCTGATCGATGGCGGCGACGAACGGCGCCGCGCTGCCGTCCATGATCGGCACTTCCGGACCATCCAGCTCGACGACCGCGTTGTCGACGCCCAAACCGCGCAGGGCGGCAAGGACATGCTCTGCGGTGGAGCACAGGACGCCCGACGCGTCGCCAAGAACCGTGGCAAGTTCGGTGGCCGTGACCGAGCAATAATCGGCGCGCACTTCGCGCTCGCGACCGCTCTCGTCAGTACGGGTGAAGACGATGCCGGTATCGGCGTCGCCCGGATGGAGCGTGAGGGTGACCGGAACACCGGAATGAACGCCAACCCCGGTGACGGCGATCTGGTCGCGAAGCGTGGTCTGCCTGACGGCCTTCATCCCACTTTTCCTGCATGCCTCCGGCACAAGGCCGAGCCGCATGCAGTCCCCCGTTTGCCCCATTGGCCGCTTTTTCGCCAAGAAATCCTGTTTGCCAAGAAATCTTGTTTCTCAAGAAATCCCGGCCGAAACAGCGGCCGGAGCGAAAAGCCTTTATGTGGCGAAACCTTAACCACGCCACCCCGTCGCCTCCAACTAACGCTTTATTACCGACTGTTACCTTGAAGCGGCCGCATTCGGGTCGCCGTTACGCCCGAATTGGGAACGCCGGCCACGCTATCACGGAGCGGACGCTTCGCGTCGACAACCGATTGAGAGAATTTATATTGTAATATCAATATATTGGAGCGAGAAACGAAAAAGCCCCGGCTTTTCGGGCCGGGGCTCGCATTTTCGAAACCGGGTACAGAGGCGTTAGTTCGCCTGCCGGCGCAGGAACGCCGGAATCTCGAGCTGATCGTCCTCTTGCGAGTTTTGCACAGGCGCCTGACGGCCGTGCTGGTCCAGTCCCTGCGGCGCGCGGCGCGGGGCATAGTCCGAGACTGGTTTTTCCGCCGGACGGACCACCGGACGCGGCGGCAGGCGGTCCAGCGCGGGCGGCGCCGGCCGAATCGCAGGCCCCGATTCGACTTCCGGCTCTTCCTCGCGCCGGCCAAGGCCGACAGCGGCAAGCCGTTGCAGCAGGCCGACGCGCTGCTTTTCGGGATGGTGATTGTCGTCGAGTTCGCCGCGCTTGGCGCGGATCTCGCGCTGCGCCGGCATCGGCAAATCTTCGATGCGCGGCATACGCTGCGGACGCTGCACCGGCCGTTCGGCTTCCGGCGGAATGAACGGCTTGGCGGCGTCAGCCGACGGCGGAGCAGCCGGGGTGTCGAGCCTGGGTTCGATGAAGAGCGACGGCTTGGGCGCCACCGGGCGGATGGTGACGTCCTCGATCGCGGTCGGCGGCAGGATCGCGGCGGCAACGGCCGCGGTCGCGGCCTGCTCGATGGCGGCCGCAGCATGGGCCGGAATACGGCTCGGCGCGGCCGGATTGACACGTTCGGCAGGACGCGCGGCGCGGACATCGACGGTGGCCGGCATGGCGGGGGCGGCCGGGCGTACGACCGCCACCTTGTCGATGCCGGTGGCCACCACCGACACGCGGATGATACCGTCGAGGCTCTGGTCGAAGGTCGCGCCAACGATGATGTTGGCGTCCTTGTCCACTTCCTCGCGCACGCGCGAGGCGGCTTCGTCGACCTCGTACAGGGTCAGATCCTTGCCGCCGGTAATCGAGATGAGCACGCCCTTGGCGCCCTTCATCGAGGAATCGTCGATCAGCGGATTGGAGATCGCGGCCTCGGCAGCGGCCAGCGCACGCTTCTCGCCCGAGGACTCGCCGGTCCCCATCATCGCCTTGCCCATCTCGCGCATGACCACGCGGACGTCGGCAAAGTCGAGATTGATCAGGCCTTCCTTGACCATCAGGTCGGTGATGCAGGCGACGCCCGAATAGAGCACCTGGTCGGCCATCGCGAAGGCGTC
>Ga0226835_1000341_pt1 | contig 62255 bp, 63 predicted proteins | sample LAC_MetaG_1_FD_163627 | JGI IMG/M metagenome (GOLD analysis project Ga0226835, IMG submission 163627) | Anaerobic ammonium oxidizing microbial communities from anammox membrane bioreactor (MBR) in UC Berkley, California, United States -... | ecosystem: Engineered > Bioreactor > Anaerobic >...
ACCGGCTCGAGGACGTCGGCCCGGCGCTGAAGCGCGCGGTGGACATGCAGATGAACGAGCGCAAGACCTGCATTCTCGAGATCATGTGCACGCGCGAACTGGGCGACCCGTTCCGGCGCGACGCGCTCTCGAAGCCGGTGCGCTTCCTCGACAAGTACAAGGACTACGTCTGAGCGATCGCTGCAACCGCGGGGCGCGCCTGCTGGCGTTGCTCCGTTGCAGCGAGATCGCGCGCCGCCTCGCGCAGCACCGGCAGCAGCCCGACGGCCTGCGAAGCGGTGAGCCGCATGATCGGGGCCTGCACCGCCAGACCCATGTTCGAGCGGCCGCCGTCGGCCGCCGGCACCAGCACCGCGATGCACACCAGCCCCGGCAGGAACTCCTCGTCGTCGAGCGCGTAGCCGTCGGCGCGCACTCGTTCGAGCTCGCGCTCGAACGCTTCCGGATCGGTGATCGTGTTCGGGGTGTAGCGCTGCAGCGGTCCCGATCCGAGCACGCGAGTGCGCTGCGCCGGCGTCATCTGTGCGAGGAACAACTTGCCGCTCGCCGAGCAGTGCGCCGGCACGCGCGAGCCCGGATGCAGATAGAAGCGCAGCGGCGCCGCCGTCTCGACGCGATCGAGGTAGAGCACGTCGCCGCCAGACAGCGCGGTGATGTTGCAGCTCTCGCCGACCTCGTCCTTCAGCCGGCGCAGCACCGCACGCCGCGCGCCGTGCGCGGTGTCGTTGAGCAGCAGGTTCTCGGCCAGCCGGCGCAGACGCGCCCCGGTGCCGTAGCTGCGGCCGTCGTGCTCGCGCTGCAGCAGCCGCGCCGATTCGAGCTGGTGCAGCATGCGATGCAGCGTCGGCTTGGGCAGGCCGGTCTCCTCGACCAGCCCCTGCAGCGTGACGAATTCGTCTTTCGAGGCGATCACTTCCAGCAGCGCCATCAGGCGCATCGTGGGCGTGTCGCCGTCGATCCGGGGGGCCTGCGCGTCTTCGTTGCGCGGCAGTTCTTCCATCCGAGCCTCGGCGTTCGTTCCATGAATCTAGGGGGTATTGTATCGGTTTTCGAGATGAAGACGTAATTTTTCGGGGAAGTCGAGCATGGGTGAGCTGGGCTTCGGGCGCTCTGGCGGCTTTTCCGGAACGGTCGTGGGAAGCTGATCATCGTCGGGCGCAAGCTCATCCGCACGCAGTTGATCGACTGTCTGCCGGCGCACACCCATGAGGGTTTCGATCTGTGGCCGTACTGCAGATCTTCGCTGAGCAGACGCGTGCAACCGGCCGCGAGGGCCAGCGCGACGATCAGCGAATCATGGAAGCCGAAGCACCAGCGCGTCTGCACGGCGAGCGCGCGCTCGAGTGTCCACCGGTAGGCATTCGCTGCGCGTTCGGCGTCGCCCGCATCGCTGCATAGCCGGTACGCCTTGCCGAGCTAGCGCAGGGTGCAAAGCTGGCGTCGTGCGGGGGGTGAAGGCATCGGTCGGCGCGGTCGTCGACAGGTAGCTTGGTTGCCGCGGGTTGAGCGACAGCAGGTGCTTCAGGTCGGTGAGCATCAGCTCCTGGTGCTGCTGTTCGTCGCGCAGGCCGGGCGTGATCAGCGGGACGGCCTGTGCCAGCATGGGCTGATCGGCTCGCTCGAAAAAGCGCGCCATCGCGGCGTTGACGTGCCCGATGGCGCCGCACCTCGTCGAATGACGGGCGCCTGAGCATGCCGCGCTGCGGGCGCGGGTGACCTGGGTCCAGCGCCTCGTAGTACGAGTTGAACAGACACGCATAGCGCGGATTGAAGGCACGACGGTCCGCCGCATGCACCTTCAGCACGATGGTTTCGAAGAGCCGCGTCGCATGTGCCAGATACGATTCGATGAGGCTGGCATCGGATATCGACCGCACGCACCGGTCTTCCGCCGGCAGTGTCCCGGCCAGGCGGGTCCACAGCGCGTGCACCGTCTCGTAGCGGGTTCGCAGCAACGGGCGCATGTCCACACCCGCCGCCAGTAGATCGTTCAGATCCACACCGGCGCCCTCCTGGGCGGGTTGGCAGAGCGTCTCGCGTGTCGCGTGTCGTCGCAGCGGTGGAGGTGTCCACGGCGAATCGAGCGTAGCATCGATCATCGCCGCTGACCCCCATCGCCCGCGATAGCCGAACGGGTTGGAGCGGCACGGTCGGCGCTTGTCGAGCCCGGACCAGCAACGTCCTTCACTACTGAAGAGGTGTGCCGGCCCGTTGCGACGGCCATGCATTGCCGCGCTGGTAAGATTGCCCGTCGCAATGCCTCTTCAGCCTCTGCTTCCGCGACCATGACCATCGTTGCAGTGATTGGCCTGGGCTACGTCGGTCTGCCGCTTGCCGTCGAATTCGGCAAGAAGTTCGACACGATCGGATTCGATCTGGCGGCCGAAAAGATCGCCCACGTTCGTCGCCACCATGATCCCACCGGAGAGGTGTCGCCCGAGCAGTTCGCGGCCGCCAGCCGTATGCGGGTGACTGACGAAGCCGCGCTGGTCGGCGAAGCAGACTTCCTGATCGTTGCCGTGCCGACACCGGTGGACGAAGCGCATCAGCCGGATTTCGCACCGCTGCGGTCAGCCAGTATGATCTGCGGGCGCCACATGAAGCGCGGTGCGACGGTGATTTACGAATCGACCGTGTATCCGGGCGCCACCGAGGAGGTCTGCATTCCGGTGCTCGAGCGCGAGTCGGGCATGCGCTGGAAGCACGATTTTCACGTCGGCTACTCCCCGGAGCGGATCAACCCCGGAGACCGCGAACACACGCTGACCCGGATCGTCAAGGTCGTTTCGGGCGACGATGCCGAGACGCTGGGGAAGGTGGCGCGTCTCTACGAGACGATAGTCACCGCCGGCGTGCACCGCGCCAGCAGCATCAAGGTGGCCGAAGCGGCCAAGGTGATCGAGAACACGCAGCGCGACCTGAACATCGCGCTGGTCAACGAACTGGCGCTGATCTTCGATCGCATCGGCATCGATACGCTCGAAGTGCTGAACGCGGCGGGTACCAAGTGGAACTTCCTGCCGTTCCGGCCTGGCCTGGTCGGAGGGCATTGCATCGGCGTCGATCCGTACTACCTGACGCACAAGGCCGAGATGCTCGGCTATCACCCGCAGGTGATCCTCGCGGGGCGGCGCATCAACGACGGAATGGGTGCCTACGTCGCACAGCGGATGGTCAAGGAGATGATCGCGGCCGGTTTCGGCGTGAAGGGCGAGCCGATCATCGTGTTCGGGCTGACCTTCAAGGAAGACGTTCCGGACCTGCGAAATTCGAAGGTGATCGACGTGATCCGAGAGTTGCGCAGCTACGGGGCAGTGGTTCACGTTCATGACCCGGTGGCCGATCCCGAGGATGCGATGCATGAGTACGGCGTGAGCCTGACCGCGTGGGAGGCCTTGCCCAGGGCGGCCGCCGCGGTGGTGGCGGTTCCGCATGCGGGATTGCGTGGGCACGGGCCTGAAGGGATCGCCGCACGACTGCTGCCGGGCGCCATCCTGGCGGACGTGAAGTCCGTCTTCGAGCCGGCGGCCGTAGCGGCGGCCGGATTGCGACTCTGGCGGTTGTGAGCGTGGCTGCGTCGGCAGACGATCGGAATCTCGCGTTGCTGGCGGGCAGATCGGTGCAGCGCTGGCTGGTCACCGGAGCGGCGGGTTTCATAGGATCGAACCTGGTGGAGACCCTGCTGCGTGCAGGACAGCACGTGACGGGGCTCGACAACTTCGCCACCGGCCATCGGCGCAACCTGGATGAGGTACAATGGCTCGTCGGCGAACGGGCCTGGGCACGGTTCAGGTTCGTGGAAGGCGATATCGGCGATGCGCAGGCCTGCCGCGACGCCGTCGAAGGCTGCGATCACGTGCTGCACCAGGCCGCGCTCGGCTCGGTGCCGCGTTCCATCGAGCAGCCGATGCCCTCGTTCGCGGCGAACGTCGAGGGGTTTCTCCAGATTCTGGAAGCGACGCGCGCGGCGGGGGTACGTCGCTTCGTGTATGCGTCGTCGAGTTCGGTGTACGGTGACCATCCCGAACTGCCGAAAGTCGAAGACCGCGTCGGACGCGTGCTCTCGCCGTATGCGGCGATGAAGGCCGCCGACGAACTGTTCGCCGACACCTGGGCTCGGGTCTACGGCATCGAGTGCGTGGGCCTGCGCTATTTCAACGTGTTCGGGCCGCGGCAGGATCCGGACGGTGCCTATGCAGCAGTCGTGCCGCGCTGGATCGCTTCGCTGCTGAAACGCGAACCGATCTGGATCAATGGCGATGGGCAGACCAGCCGGGACTTCTGCTACGTAGCCAATGCAGTACAGGCGAATCTGCGCGCCGCGCTCGTACCGTCATTGCCGTCGGCGCACGAGGTGTTCAATGTGGCGGTGGGCGAGCGTACGACGCTGGTCGAGTTGTTCAGGTTGATTCGTGACATCCTCGCACGCACAGAGCCAGTGCTGGCCACCGTCGAGCCCGAATACCGAGATTTTCGCGCGGGAGACGTTCGCCATTCGCTGGCCGACACAGGTCGGGCCCGTGAGCTTCTCGGATATGTGCCGACTCATGGTGTTGGCGAAGGGCTCGCTGAGGCGATCGACTGGTACACCCGATTCGTGAAAGACCAGCCCTGATCCGATGAGCAAGACGTGGTGCTTCAGTCCCCCGGTCGGAGCGATCGGAAGGCTTTCACGTACCATGCCGCGGTCCGCGCAAGGCCGGCGTCGAGCGCGAGCGGCGGCGTCCATCCGATGGCAGCACGGATCACGCCGGAATCGACCGCGAAAGACCCGACCATGCGTTCGATCTCGGCGCGCCGTCCGGAGAGAGAGCCGGCTAGCCGCAGCAGTGCGACCGGTACCGGCAGGAGCCGTGGCCGGCGACCGAGGGCATGCGCGAGGCGCCGCACGAGCGCGGGCGTCGAAACGTCCTCGCCGTCGGAGACCAGGAAGGTTTGCTGTGCCGCCGCCGGGTGTGCAAGGCACGCGACGATCGCGTCCACGAGGTTGCCGACGTAGACGAGGCTACGCCGGTTGTCGACGCTGCCGAATGGCAGCGGCTTTCCGGCGTCGACGGCGTGCATCAGTCTCAGGAAGTTGCCGCCTACCCCTGGTCCGTAGACCAGGGGAATGCGCAGGATGGTCGCCTCCATGCCGGTCTCCGAGGCGATCTCACGCAGGGCCTGCTCGGCTTGCTGCTTCGAACGTGCATAAGCATCCCGTGGCGCAGGGGCATCGCCCTCTGCATAAGGCTCGGCACGTCCCTCGCCGTGGACCTTGACCGTACTCGCGAACAGGAATCGCCTGACGCCGGCGGCTGCCGATTGGCGCGCCAGCGCGCGGATCGCGTCGACGTTGGTCTCGCGATAGGCGACGTCGGCGTCACTCGCCTCGCGCATCATGTGTACGCGCGCGGCGAGGTGGACAACGGTTCCGCAGCCCTCGAGCGCCGTGCGCCAGTCGGTGCGGCCATCGATCGTGCCGACAACGCAGCGATCGTGCAGGACGCTCCCACACGCCTGCTGGCGCTCTCTGCGAAGGGCGGCGCGCGCAGGCAAGCCGCGCTCGGCGAGCGCGCCTATCAAATGGCTGCCGACGAAGCCGTTCGCACCCGTCACCAGTACCCGCATCACGCCAGGAGTTCCCGGTAGACCGCGATCGTCTCGGCAACGATCCGTTCCTGCGCGAACTCCTGCCTGGCGCGCTGCCGACCACGCGCGCCCATCAGCTTCCGTGTATTGGGCTCCGCTATCAAGCGCAAGAGTGCCGCCGATAGCGCCGCGGCATCGCGTGGCGGCACCAGCAGACCGTTGTACCCGTCGCGCACGACCTCCCGGCAGCCGGTCACGTCGGCCGCAACGATCGGCAGTCCGCAGGCCGCAGCCTCGAGAAGCGATTTGGGCAGTCCCTCACGGTACGAAGGCAGGCAGACGAGGTGGGCCTGGGCGTACACCGCGGGCATGTCCTCGCGATGACCCCACCATTCGACCGACCCTTCGTCGCGCCACGCTGCTAGTTGGGTGACCGGAATCGACGCCGGGTTCGCAGGGTCCGGGGCGCCGACGAGGGCGAACCGCGCCAGGTGTCCGGACGCTTTCACCATTCTCGCAGCATCGACGAATTCGTTGACGCCCTTGTCGGCCAGCATGCGCGCCGGCAGGACGACCAGTGGAGGTTCGGGCGGCGTTGGCACCGGCGTGAACGCGTGGCAATCGACTCCGGCGCCTCGAATCACCCGCAGATCAGCCGGACTCCACTGTTCCGCCACGGCGGCTGCGTCGTCAGGGTTCTGCACGATCACGCAGGTTGACCTCAGCGCGCTCCTCATCAATCGGCCGACGACCGCAGGAAGTCTGCCTTGCGCCGAACGCTCCGCGGTGAATAGCCAGCCCATTCCAGCAAGGGCGTTGACGATGCGGCGAACGCCGGCCATGCGTGCGGCAAGCGACCCGTAGAGAACCGGTTTCATCGCGACATGGTGAACGATATCGGGTCGCTCGCGCCGATAGAGAATCGCGAGTCGCGCGATCGTCAAGGCATCGCGCAGCAGGTTCATTCCGCCCCGGTCGATTGCGAACGGGACCACGCGAACACCGAGTTCCTCGATCGCGCCGGCGTGGTTCGCAACGCGGGTCGCTACCGCGACGTCGAAGCCGGCCGCGATCGCGGCCTTCGCGAGGGCGAGCCTGTGGGAGCGAAAGTACCAGTCTTCGGTCACGACGAACAGCAGGCGCGGTCGTGGAACGGTACGCATGCCCTCTGGCGCATCGTGACGCACGCGGTCAGGCGACATCGATCGATCCTTGCCGATAGAGAGCCAGGTGGGCGTTGACCATCGCCGAGACCGTGTATCGCGCCCGAACCGAATCCCGGGCGCGCCGACCGAGTGCGGCGCGCTCGTCTTCGTCGCTCAGGAGTCGCGAGACTGCCGTGGCGAGCGCGACGGGGTCGTGCGCGGGTACCAGCAGCCCGCATGCGCCTTCGTCCAGCGCCTCCCGGTTACCGCCGACATCGGTCGCGACGATACCGAGCCCTGACGCCATCGCCTCGAGAAGCGCGTTCGAGAATCCCTCTTCATGCGATGGCAGCACAAAGACGTCCATCGCTGCGAGCAAGTCGGGGATGTCGTTGCGACGCCCGAGGAAGACCGTCGCTGGCAGGATGCCCAGCGAGGTGGCGAGCCGACGCAGGTGCGGTTCCAGACCGCGGTCCTCGCCGGCCAGGAACAGCCGTGCGCGAGGATGGCGTTCCAGAACAGCGGGTAGGGCACCAAAGAGATCGTCGTGTCCCTTGTAGGCCAGCAGGTTGCCCACCGCGACGATGGCTGGATCATGCGGACCGAGACCGAGTTGCTCGCGTATTGCGCTGCGCGTCGAGGCCGAGGTATCGAAGCGCGAGAAGTCTATCCCGTTGGGGATTAGTACGAGTTTGTCACGGCGAATCGCATCGCGCGCCACCGTGTCCTCGGCAACCGCCCGCGAATTGACGGTGACGCGGTGACTCAGCGAGTTGGCGATCCGGTCGAACGACTTCCAGACAGGATGGCGATCCTGGTGCGTGCCGAGTGCCCGCCGACTCGTCAGGACCAGCGGAACCCCCGCGGCCCGCCCCGCCACCGCGCCGAGGAAGCTCGTCAGTGGCAGAAAGGCGTGCAGGACGTCAGGGCGCACACGGCGCGCCAAGACCCACAGCCGATGCAGCGCGCGCGCGAGCTGCCCGGCCCTTCGCCAGCGCGAAGCACCGGACTGGTAGCCGCCCTCGTGGATCGGCACACCCGCCGCTTCGATCGCAGCGCGCAAGGGGCCCTGCGCCTCGAGTACGAACAACTCGCACTGCCAGTCGCGGACGGACAGTTCGCGCATCAGCAGTACCATCTGCGATTCGGCTCCGCCGAGGCCGAGGCTGCCGATGGTGAACAGTACTTTTCGCACGGAGACCGGTCAGGCGTCCCGGTCGCGCACGAAGAGGAACTCGGTGTTGGCCTCGCCAGTGGCGATCTTCTCGAGCCGGAAGCCGAGGTTCTCGCAGAATTTGATCGCGTCGGCGTCGTAGACGAACTCCATCGGCCATCCGCCGAGCCAGTCGCGGATGTCGGTGAAGATGTTCATGCCGCGGTTTTTCTTGTACTCGCGCATCCGCGCGAGGAAGGCGGGCAGGGCCGACATCTTTCTGCCCATCTGGAAGCGCCAGACGTACCACAGATCCATCCAGCGCCGCGTCAGCCAGCCCGCCGAGACGTACCTGCGCTTCACGTCGAGCCAGAACTCGGGCGTGGGGTCGACCTGCACGTCCGCCGAATACAGCGCGATGTAGAAAAGGCCCCCGGGTCTGACACGCCCTGCCGCATTGCCGATCGCGTGCCAGACGTCCCCGGTGTGGTGCAGCACGCCCCACGAATAGACGAGGTCGAACTGCGGAAGACGCGACATGAAAGCGTCGTCGAGCACCGATCCCTGCTCGACGCGCCAGTTCGACGGGTTGCCTGCCTGGCTCTGTACGTAGCGGGTGGCGGCCACCGAGTTCGGGTCGTAGTCGAATCCGTGCACCGAGCGCGCCCCCGCCTGGAGCGCAGCGATCGAATGAAGGCCGCTGCCGCATCCGATGTCCAGGAAAGTCAGCCCGTCCAGGCTCCCGCGTCCCATAAAGGCGAGCATATGGCGGCGGGAGATGTCGACCTTGTCCTGGCCGTAGTTCTTCTGGATGAAATCGTGCCAGTTCTTGCCGAACTCGAATCTCTGCTCTTGGGCTTGCGTCATTTCAGGTCACCGGGCCGATGCCATAGATGGAAAGGGTTTCGTCGAGCATGCGCTCGACGCCGAAAGCCTCGCGTACGAACTCGTACGCGCTGGATCGCGCCCGCGACAACCAGGCTCGGTCGTGCAACAGCCTCGAAAGCACGTCAGCGACGTGCGCCGGATCGTCCCGGTCGAGCACCCAGCCGCTCGTGCCGTGGAACACGGTCTCGGGCGCGCCGCCGGCAGGCGTCGTCACGACCGGCACGCCGAGCATCTGCGCCTCGACCAGGACGTTCGGGAGGCCCTCGGCGCGAGACGTCAGGAGGAAGACGTCCATGGCGGCGATTGCCGCCAGTGCGTCGCGCTGGTGGCCCACAAGGCGAACGGCGTCACGCAGGTCCGCTCGTCCGGCGCGCGCGTGCACCTCGTCGCGAAGGACTCCGTCTCCGACGACCAGGAAGCGGGCTTCGGGCATGGTGCGGCGCAACGCTGCAGCAATTTCGAGCCACAACAGAGGCCGCTTTTCCTCGCTGAAGCGGATCACCGTGCCGATCACCGGAGCGTCGCCGGGAAGCCCGTGCCGGGCGCGGAAGTCGCGGCTCCCGCTCGCGCACCGCGCCAGTGTCGCGGGGTCGAAATCGAAGCCGTTGTGCACGACGTGGACGGCCCCGGAGGACAGCCCGAGCCAGGCTTCGTAGGCACGGGCGCCGGCGGCGCTGTTGTTCAGGAGCACGACGCGAGGATGCTTCGCCAACCACCGGTAGACTTCGCGCATGTACGGTTGGTGAAATGCGTAGTTCAACGGCGGAAGGCTGCGCAGGCCGAGCACGACTCGCGGCACGCCGGCAGCGACGGCCGCGAGTCCCCCCTTGACGTTCACCTCGTCGAGCCAGAAGTGCGCCACGCGCGGGCCCAGCGCGGCGATCGTCCTCGCGTAGTCGACCACTTCGTGCAGCGAGAAGGGCAGGGACCTGCAGGCGTCGGCGATCGATTCGAAGTGGCTTCCGGCGTCCCGGCTCGCGTCCCGATCGATTTCCCGCACGGGGATCGACACCGCCTCGAGTTGAGGCAGGAAGAAGCGCGCCGCCTCGTCTCGCAAGGATGCGCACGCCAACTCGACCGGGGCAAGGCCGCGCCGCACCAGCCCGATCAGGGTCAGCACTGCTTGCCGTTCCGCGCCGCCCGGCCCCAGTCCCCCGGTTATCAGGAGGATGCCTCCGCGGCGGCTTGTCGTCCCGCGCGCGGGAAGCGCGGACAGCAGCCTTTCGAATTGCGCCAGGCGCCGACGGTAGAGCGGGTCGGGCAGCGCCAGGAACGCCGCCAGCGCGCGGCGCTTCGCGCGCTCCGGCGCACGCAGGGTGCGCGGCTGCCGATTCAGCAGGTGCCGATGCGCCGAGGCGCCCGTCCAGGCCTTCGCCATTCCGCCCCGGGCGAGGACATAGGGCAGCCTTGCCAGGCGGGCCGCTGCGAAGCGTGCGGCCGACAACTCGCGATGCGGTAATGGCGCGCCGCTGTGTGCGGCGAGCCATTGCCGCATGAGTCTCGCGCGCGCGATCGTGCGATACACCCTGTCCGCGATCGGCCTGCGGATCGAGGTGGGCACGAGCAGGCGGATGGCGCGCCGCAGCATCGCTTCGCTCACTCCCTTCGCACGCCGATATAGAGCAGGTTGCTCTGCGCGCCGACCATCGCGGGCCGATTCGCCCGCAACTCGACGATGTACGGGGGCGGCGTAGCGTCGGCTGCGGCGCCTCCCCAGAGTGGGTCGCCGGGCACGAACAGCGCGTCGTTGAATTCGACGCAGTGCGTGACGATCTCGTCGAAGCCGTACCGCGCGAGCAGTTCCGCGAGCGTGGCAGCCGTGAACGAGCGCACGTGCTGCCAGCGGTGAAAGAGCACGTTGCTCGCCGGGCAATAGGCCATGCCGAGCTCGAGGTCCTCGTTGTTCGGCGTGGTCACGATGAGCACCCCCGCCGGCTTCGTGAGCTGTGCGATTCGTGACAGCGTGGCGTCGAGTTGCTCGTCGAGGATGTGCTCGATGACCTCGGCCATCACCACGACGTCGAACGACTCCGTCGAATCCGCGTTTGCAACGCCAAGGAACCCGGGGCAGTCTCTCAGCGTGTTCGAGAGGTTCTCCGAGCGGCCCGCCGAAGGCTCGTAGGCAGCGACCCGATACCCGCGCTCGCACATCAAGCGGATCAGGTGCCCGTCTCCTGCGCCGAAATCGAGCATCCGGCCATCGCGCGGCAGCAGGTGTTCGATCGCCAGGACGACGCTGCGGCCTGCCTGCTTCGAGAAACTCATCTCGACCAGCCGCGTTTGCGCGAAGCCGGTCCAGAAGCGCTCGACGAGCTCCGGCGTCCAGCGCATGCGCTGCGGCGTCATGCGCTGGCCCTTCCCTTTCCAGTCCGCATTGCGTGCCCCCCGTCAGCGTTTGATGGCAAAGGCCTGGCCAGTGGACAGCATGACGACGGGTTCCGGCTTGTCCCGGAAAAACTCGTCGGCTGCCGCCTTCGCCCCCGGACAGGTCCGGAATCCGTAGTCGTCCATCAGGATCACGCCCCCGGGCAGTGTGCGTTCGTAGAAGAATTCGAGCGAGTCCAGTGTCGGCCGGTACAGATCGACGTCGATGTGCACGAACGCGAACGCGTGCCCGGCGACTTCGGGGAAGCGCCCGGGGATCCAACCCTGGTAGACGCGGTAATTGTCGAAGCCGGCGAGGCTTTCGCGCAGCACCTGCTCGGGCATCTCAAGGGCTCTGGGGGTCCAGTAGTCGCCGTCGAACTCACCGGGGTCCGAGAGTCCTTCGAACGAATCGAACAGGTGCACGAGGTGGCCGCTGCCTCGATGCGCACGGCACATCAGGAACGCTGACGCACCCTTGTAGGCGCCACACTCCGCGACGTCGCCCGCCAGGTGCAGCGTCAGCTTGAGCAACTGGTCGAGCGTGTACTTGCGGTCCAGCGAGTGCCAGTTCCCCGGGTCCATGAAGCGTTCGTAATAGGCCAGGAAGTCCGTGTCTTCCAGGAAGAGGCGCGCGTACTCGCTGAACTTGTATTTCGGATAAACCGCGGTCGCGAGCGCCTCGGCAGTCTGGTAGAGCGCGTTCTCGTTCGATCCGGATGCCATCCCGTCACATAACCGCGCCAGCAACACTTCCGCGCGGTCTGGCGCAAGCCGGGTGAGCTCACCGGCCAGTTGAATGACACGCGCCGGCACCGTGTCGGCAAGCGTGTTGGCCGGCGCAGGTGACGTCGCCACGGACCGCGCCGGAACCACGGCCTTCGGCGCCCGCGCGAAGATCCGGCGTAGCAGGCTCATGCGCAGGCCTCGCGATTTCGATCTGCCGATTCGATCACGAACCTGCTTTGCATGTTGACCACGGATGTCGTGAAGATGTTTCCCGGACCCAGGACCCGGAACCCGATTGCGTCCTCGACGAAATCGATCTTGCCGCCGTCGCCGAGGTGCGCGGCCCCGAGCGTGACGAAGTAGTCGCCCGCAGCGAGCCACATCACGCCCGACGCCGAGATCGACAAGGTTTCCCCAGCCTCAACGCGCATCGCGGAGCGGCTATCGGTCAGGTTCGTGACGCCCCAGAGTACGGTGCCACGCCTGTCCTTTACCGCGAAGCCGCAGGACAGATCTTCGATCTCCCGGGCGCAGAACAGGGTCATGGACAACGAGAACGGGCTGCCCGACTCGATCAGCGTCACGCGTGCACCACTCGCATCGAGCAGGGCCCAATCCAGCAACTCGCCTTCGCCGGACCCGTAGCGCACCGTGTGCGCTGCCGACGGCTGACTGGGCCCCCCTTGCTCCTCGGCGGAAGGCGGGGCGGCACGAGCTTCGTCGCCATTCTCGCGCCTCCCGAACAGCATATTGTGGTAGAGGACCGACACTCGTTTCGAATCGCCCTCGGCATGGACCTTGCCATTCTCGAGGATCAGCGCGCGGTCGCACAGTGTCGTGATGGTATTGGTGTCGTGCGACACGAGGAGGACGGTGGTCCTGTTCGCGCGCAATTGCTGCATGCGGCCGAAGCACTTCAACTGGAAGCGCGCATCGCCGACGGACAGCGCCTCATCGACGATCAGGATATCGGGGTCCACGCTGATGGCAGTGCTGAACGTCAGTCTGGCCTGCATGCCGGTCGAGTAGGTCTTGAACGGCTGGTCGATGACGTCGCGCAGTTCGCTGAAGTCGATGATCGATTCGAGCTTGGCGTCGATCTCGGCCCGGGACATGCCCAGGCACAGGCCTCCCATGTAGATGTTCTCCCTGCCCGTGTACTCGGGATGGAAGCCGGTGCCGAGCTCGAGGATCGCGGTGATGCGTCCGTGGACTTCCAGTTCCCCGGCCGTCCTTTCGAGCGTACCGGCGATGATCTTCAGGAGCGTGCTCTTGCCGGCACCGTTGCGTCCGAGAACGCCGACGATCTCTCCCCTGCGTAACTCCAGGTCAACGTTGTCCAGCGCCACGCGCTCCGCGTGTCGCCGCTTGCCGGTCAGTGCCTCCACCAGCGCATCGATCGGGCGCGCATAGAGGCGGTAGGCCTTGCGCAGGCCGCGCGCACGGATCGCAAGGGGCATGTCACTCAAAGGGCGTCCCCAAACGAGTGGCGCGTGCGCTCGAAAACCATCCAGCCGAGCGCCAGCACGCCGAGACTTCCGAGCGGGAAGACGACCCACGCGACAGGATGCATCGGTGCGCCGTGAAACAGCACGTCCTGCCAGCACCAGACCAGGTAGCTGAACGGGTTCGCCAGGAACACCAACTCCAGCCACCGTGGAGTCGCGAACGGATTGTAGAGAATCGGCTGCGCGAAGAGGTTTACCGCGCAGAACACCGTCACCAGGTCGCGCAGGTCGCGAAAGAAGACACCGCCAGCCGCCAGCAGGAACGCGACGCCGACCATCGCCACCAGTTGGAACGCGACCACCAGTGGCAACGCGAGCACGAACCAGGAAAGAGTGCCGTGCCATGCCGCGTATCCGACCGCGAAGGCGAGGCCGACGCTGAATGGCAGCGCGCTGGCGAGGGCCGTCTTCACCGGAAGCACCTCCGTCGGGAAGACGATCTGCTTGACCAGGTTGGCGTGGCCGACCAGTATCGACGGCGATCGTGCCAGGATGTCCTGGAATGCGAGCCACGGCACGATGCCGGCGAAGACATTCACCGAGTAGTCGCGAATGCCGCTGCCGATGCCGGCCCGCGCGGGAAACACGTAGGCGAACAGGAACGTGTAGAGCAGCATCAGCAGGAGCGGATGGCCGTAGGCCCAAAGCACGCCGAGCAGCTGGCCGGTGTGCCGATCGCGCAGTTCCCGGCGCGCCAGTTCGCCGATGAGTTCGCGTCGGGCATAAAGCGCCGCAGCCGGGGATGCCAGCGCGATCACAGGTCCACCTGTGGGTTGGCCTCGATCCATGCCTGCGCCATCAGGACGTTCCACAGCGGGTACCCCCAGTTGGCGCCGCCAAGGTGGGACAGCCAGCGCTCGCGGATTGGCGCGACGGCAAAGAGATCCTGGCGCTGCAGGCGGCGCTCATCGAGCAGGTACTCGGCCCAGTCGCGCAGCGGACCGCGCAACCATTGGTCGAACGGCACGCCGAATCCCATTTTCGGTCGCTCGATCAGGTCACGCGGGACCCGCTTGTACAGCACCTGCCTGAGTGCCCACTTGCTCGACCCGTCACGCACCTTCATTCGTTGCGGCATGTTCCACGCGCACTCGACGACGCGATGATCGAGCAGGGGGACGCGTGCCTCGAGGGCGACGCGCATGCTCGCACGGTCGACCTTGGTCAGGATGTCGTCCGGGAGATAGGTGACAGTGTCGAGGAACTGCATCCGATCGAGGAAATCGGGAATCGACTTCGAGACAGTCGGATCCCAGAGGATTCCCTTCGACTCGCGGCTTCCCAAGACGATCTGGTCGGGTTCGTGCCAGTGGCTGAGCATTCGACGGTACATCGCATCCGGATCGTCCAGCGAGATCGCATTGGCGAACTTGTGCAGCTTGCTCCCGAGCTGGGGCGGTCGCCAGCGGGACGGAAGCGCGCGGGCAAGCGCGTCGAGCCGGCTCGTCGGTTGCGAGAGCAGTGCCCGAGCAGCGGCGCGGCGAACGGGGTACGGCGCGAGGTTCGCCTTGTTCCACATCTCCAGGCCGAGCGTGTATCGATTGTAGCCGGCAAACAACTCGTCGCCTCCGTCGCCGGAGAGGACCACCGTCACGTGCCGGCGGGTCAGTTCGCACACCATTGCGGTGGGGATCTGCGACGAATCCGCGAATGGCTCGTCGTACCAGTACGGGAGCCTGTCGACCAGATCGAGGGCGTGTCGCGGCTCGACGTACAGTTCGGTGTGATGCGTGCCGAGGTGGCTCGCGATCTTCCGTGCGTAGGGAGCCTCGTCGTATTCCTTTTCCGAGAAGCCGATCGAGAATGTGTTGATCGGCCGATCGCTCTGCTCGGCCATCAGGGCAGTGACCAGCGACGAGTCGATCCCGCCGGACAGCAGGGTTCCGAGGGGCACGTCGGAAACCATCCGCCTGCGCACTGCGTCGCCCAGCAATTCGTCGAGCTGTTCGATCTGCTCCTCGTCGCGAGCGCGCGACGGCGAAGCGATGCCGCGCTCGACGATCGTGCGCAAGTCCCAGAACCGCGAGTGCGTCACCGCACCGCCTGGTCCGATGCGCAGCAGGCAACCCGACTCCAGCTTGGAGACCCCCTGATAGATCGAGTGCGGCGCGGGGATGTAGTTGTGCCGCATGAACGCGGACATGGCGTTGCGATCGATGCGCGGCCTCCACCCCGGCGCGGCGCGTAGCGCCTTCAGTTCCGAGCCAAACAGGAAGATGCCGTCGAAAAGGCCCCAATAAAGCGGCTTGATGCCCAGCCGGTCGCGGATCAGGATCAGCTCGCGCCTTTCGCGGTCGAACAGCGCAATCGCGAACATCCCGATCAAACGCTGGACCGTGCGCTCGACGCCCCATTCGGCGCACGCTTCGACAATGACGGCGGTGTCGGACGTTCCCCGTGGATGCCGCCCGTACTGCGCGAGGTCGCGGGCAATCTCCAGGTGCGAATAGACCTCGCCGTTGTATGCGATGACGAACCGTCCGCAGGAGGACACCATGGGCTGGTGGCCGGTCGGCGAGAGGTCCCTGATGGCCAGGCGGCGGTGCCCGATTGCGACGCCGGCCACCGGATCCACCCAAGTGCCCCGCGAGTCGGGACCGCGATGCCCGAGGGTGTCGGTCATGAAATCGACCGCTTCCTGCAGGGGTAAATCGGAAGTACCGTGGCCGAACCGGTAGATCCCGGCGATTCCGCACATCGCAGTCCCCGGGGTCAGCGGTTGGCCGTGGCGACGACGGGAGGCGCGTTCGTTCTCACCAGGCCAGAGCGGTGTTCATGGATAATGGCCCATTCTACCGTGCAAGCATCCACCATCCTGGGACAGTTCGTCGCGTTTGTGCTTGCGGGGGGGCTCTCCGCTCTGGCCTTGGCCTCGATGCTTCGGGCGGCCTGGCCGACCGGATTCATCGACACGCCGAATCCCCGGTCCCTGCACCGAAGACCGATACCGCGCGTCGGCGGCCTGGCTGTGCATCCCGCGTGGCTTCTGGCCTGTCTGGCCATGCTGGCGACGCGCGATCCGGCGCAGCTTCAGTGGCTGCCGATCGGCGCCGCAGCATGGGCTTCGGTGCTGCTGTTCGTGGTGTCCCTCGTCGACGATCGCCGCCACCTGCCCGTGTGGGTTCGCCTTCCGGTGCACTTCGCCTGCGCGTCGGTGGTGGTCCTCCTCTCGCCGTCCGCCGCCGGCAGCATCGCGACGGCGTCGTGCGTGGTCCTGGCGATCGTATGGGGCACGAACCTGTACAACTTCATGGACGGTGCCAACGGCCTCGCTGGCGGCATGGCGGTGATCGGTTTTCTGGCCTATGCGTGGATCGCGTCGACAGCCGGTGACGACACCATGGCCCTGGTCTGCGCTAGCATTGCCGGCGCCGCGCTCGGCTTCCTCCCCTTCAATTTTGGCCACGCTCGCGTCTTTCTCGGTGACTGCGGTTCGATCCCGCTGGGTTTTCTTGCCGGGGCGCTGGGCTGGCTCGGCTTCGCGGCAGGCACGTGGAAGTGGTGGACGCCGGTGTTGGTATTCCTGCCCTTCGTTGCAGACGCGACCGCGACCCTCATCAGGCGGCTGGCGAGGAGGGAGCGAGTGTGGCTCGCCCACCGGGACCACGCGTACCAGAAGCTGGTACTCGCCGGTTGGTCGCACGCGCGGCTCGCACGATGGGCCTACGCGACGATGCTGGCCTGCGCGGTCTCGGCATCGGTCCTCCAGCGGACATCGGGTGCGACCCAGTATGTCTCGCTCGGTGGGGCAGTGGCGATCGTGTTGCTCGTGCTCCACCGGATCGAGCATGCTTGCGGGAACCGCAGGGAGGCGGCCTCCGCGGGACGGTGAGCCGTATGTCTGTCCGATGCGAATCGGACATGTCTGGATGAGATGAAGATCATCGATCGTTCCACGCTTGTCTTCCTCTTCGACATCCTGGGGGCGGTCGTCGCATGGGTCGGAGCCTTCCTGCTGCGCTTCAACCTGGGCTTGCCGATCCCGTACGAAGATCACCTGCTCTTCGGTCTGGTCGCCCTGGTTCCCGCGCATGCGCTGATCTGCCGATGGGCGGGCCTTTACCGCGGACTGTGGATCTTCGCCAGCCTGCCGGACCTGAAGCGCGTGTTGCGCGCCGTGGCGGCATCGTCGCTGGTGATGCTTGCCTTCGTGGTGTTCTATCGTGATCCCTTCGGCACGCCGCGCTCGATCGTCGTGCTGTACCCGATGCTCCTCGCGTTCTGGATGGCCGGCGGTCGCGCGGCCTACCGGATGGCGAAGGAACATCGCCTCTACGGGCGCCTCAATGCGGAGGGCAAGCCGGTGATCATCGTTGGCGCTGGCCGCAGCGGGGCCGCGCTGGTGCGCGAACTCGATCGGGTCCCCGATTGGCGCGTGGTCGGACTGGTTGACGATGACCCGGCGAAGTGGGGTCGAGAGGTGCTTGGCAGGCCCGTTTTCGGTGCGGTCGACATCCTTCCGCAAGTGCTCACGAACGAGAAGGCGCGGCACGCGATTCTGGCGATCCCGTCTGCGTCGGTTGCCATGCGCCGGCGGGCAACCGACCTGGCGGTAAGGGCGGGCGCGCACGTGTTCACCGTGCCTGGCGTCGACGATCTGCTCTCCGGTCGAGTGTCGGTCTCCTCGCTTCGGCGAATCGAGATCGACGACCTGCTTGGGCGGGAAACGGTCGAGATCGACACCGCGGGTGTGAGCGAGATGGTCGCGGCGCGTACCGTGCTGGTGACCGGCGCCGGTGGCTCGATTGGTGGAGAGCTGTGCCGGCAGCTGTCCCGCTTCGGGCCGGCAAGGCTCCTGCTCTTCGAGCAGGGAGAGTTCGCGCTATACACCCTCGAGCAGTGGTTTGCTGCCAATCGCCCCGACGTGCCGATCGTCCCGCTGGCCGGCGACGTGAAGGACGCTGCCCGGCTCGACGAGGTCTTTGCAGCGCACCGCCCGCAACTCGTCTTTCACGCCGCCGCCTACAAGCACGTGCCGCTGATGGAAGTCGGCAACGCCTGGCAGGCGGTGCGCAACAACGTGCTGGGCACGCTGCGGGTCGGCGAGTGCGCGCAGCGCCACGGCTGCGAGCGCTTCGTGCTGATCTCCACCGACAAGGCGGTGAACCCGACGAACGTGATGGGCGCCACCAAGCGGCTGGCCGAGATCGCCTGCCAGGCGCTGCAGGGGCAGGGCGGGCCGACGCGGTTCGAGATGGTGCGCTTCGGCAACGTGCTGGGCAGCACCGGCAGCGTGATCCCGAAGTTCCAGGCGCAGATCGCGCGCGGCGGTCCGGTGACGGTCACGCACCCCGAGATCACGCGCTACTTCATGTCGATTCCCGAGGCGGCGCAACTGGTGCTGCAGGCTGCAGTGATGGGCGAGGGCGGCGAGATCTTCGTGCTCGACATGGGCGAGCCGGTGAGAATCGTCGATCTGGCGCGCAACATGATCCGACTGTCGGGTTTCTCCGAGGACGAGATCCGCATCGAGTTCACCGGGTTGCGCCCTGGCGAGAAGCTCTACGAGGAGCTTCTGGCCGATGCGGAGCACACGCTCCCGACGCCGCATCCGAAGCTGCGCGTGGCGCGCTCGCGGCCGGTGCACGACGGCATCCTGGAGGAGTTGCGGGAATGGCTCGGAGGCGCCGAGCCGGTGTCGGACGACGAGGTGCGCACCGCGCTGCACCGCTGGGTGTCCGAGTACGTGCCGTACGAGGCGCGACCCGTATTGCGGGTGGTGGGCGGGACAGCGACCGGGGGCGAGCGGGTGGCGTCCGGCGGCTGAGGCGGGCGCTATCGGGCGCCGAGAAGTTCGACGCCGTTGACCTCGGCCGCGGCGCGCAGTTCCCGATCCAGCGTGGCGAGCGGCAGCCGCCGGCGCTGCGCGAGTTCCAGATATGCTGCGTCGTACAGGGTCAGTCCATGGCGCGCGGCCAGCTCGAGCGTGTCGGCCCAGGCACGGGCGTGTGTCTCGGGATCGACGGCAACCATGAGCGCCTGCAGGTCGGTGATCGACGCGTCCCGAAACCCCGGGTCGATCCGGCCCCGCCTGACCGCCGTTTGCAACCCGTTCGCGACTTCCAGTCGCCACAGTGACGGGGCGACGGCGCCATTCTCGACGACACGCTGCAGCACCTCGTCGGCAGCCGGGGTGCGCTCGTCTTCGAAGAGCCAGGCCAACGTGATCGAGCTGTCGAGCACCAGGCTCACGGACGCCCCTCGTCGATGAGGTCCTCGATCTCGAGATCGCCCAGGACGACTCCGACGCTGCGTTTGCGGATGTTCGCGGCTGCCTTTCGGGCTCCGTCACGGTCGACGGGTCGAGCAGGCACCATCCGGGCCACGGTCTTGCCGTGCCGCGTGATCAGGACTTCTTCCCCGCTTTCGACCCAGTCGAGCACGGTGCCCAGCTTGTTCTTCGCTTCGAAGGCTGTGATTTCGCGCATGGCGTCCCTCATTTCTATCTAGACAGTTGTCTAGCTTAACACAAGGAATCTGGCCGAAAATGCGTCCGATGCGAGTGGCCGATTGCCCCTTATGCCGCCATCGTGCCGGTGGAGAAGGCGAGCCAGCGACGCTTGCCCACGGCGATGCTGGCCTTGAAGGGTTGCGCGGTCGGCCTGTGGGGAGAGGAGCCCGCGCGCTCCGTCGAGGCATTGCGCGCCGAGTGGGCCGAGTGAAAACCGGGCGAGCTGCCATCGACTGGTCCGGATTGCCCGACGACGCACTGCTTCTCGTCGATACGACACCGTTCATTTATCACTTCCAGGACGACGTGCGGTATGCGGGCAGGTTCGCAGGCTTGTTCGAGCAAGCCGCCGCCGGGCGACTGCGCATCGCATTGTCGACCGTCACGCTGGCCGAGGTGCTGACGGGCCCCTATGGTCATGGACGCGACGCGCTGGGCAAGCAGCTCGAAGCGGCGTTGTGCGAATTCGACGTTCATCCGCTGAGCGTGCCGATTGCCGTGGAGGCCGCCCGGCTGCGGGCGCGATATCGGCTGCGATTGCCCGACGCCATCCAGTTGGCTACCGCGCTCGAGATCGGCGCCTGGGGGTTGGTCACTCACGACCGCGACTTCTCGGCGGTTCAGGATGTCAGGGTGCTGAGGTAGGGCGACGCCCCCACGGGAGACGAGCAGGGCGTTCGGAATGCTTCACGCGGGCTGTGCCGCACCGACGCCCAACGATCTTGCGGCCGTGATCATGGCCCGGTCGAGCGTACAGATCGGCGCCCCACGCTCTGCGGAGACGGCCAGGTGCAGTGCGTCGCCAGCCCGCAGTCCGGAGGTGTGCAGGTCGGCGAACCGGGCCGCCGTGCGGTAGTCGGCGCGCGTGACCGGCCAGACCTCGAGACTCTCTTCCGCCAGGCGCGCGAACGCGGTGAGCACCTCCGCACGGTCGGCCGCGCCGATCTGCTTCTCGCGCAACTTGATCGACAGCGCGGCGGAGAACTCGGTGATCACCCAGTCGCTGATCGCGATCGAACCGGCCGGCTGGCTCGCGAGCCAGCGCTGGGCCACGCGCGTCATGGCCTCGCTGGTGAGCGCGGCGACCAGAAGACTGGTGTCGAGATAGCGCACCGGGTTCAGTAGCGGGCGTCTTCGCGCAGGCGATGCATGAACGTGCCGGCGCTCTCGCGCTGCTTCGGCTGTCGCTCGGTGAGTTTGCGCAACGCGTCGATATCCACGGGTTTGCGGGCGACTCGTGGGCGCACCAGCTCGAGCACAGGCTTGCCGTGCCGGGTGATGACGACCGGTTCCCCGGCCGCGGCCAGGTCGACCAGTTCGCTGAGCTTTGCCTTCGCTTCGCTGAGGCTGAATACGTGGGTTGCCATGTGAAATATGACTAAAAATATGGTCAGGAGGTTAACAGAATCCTGGCGCTCCGGGAAGTCGATCGGGCGGTCGATGCGGACGGACGATTGCTGGCGGAGAAGGTCAAACATCGTAGACTGCGTGGACGAGCACGGCTCGTACGCCGCCGTGTCTTGTCCGTCGAACCGCAGCAAACTCAATCCGATGACCACTACGATCTCCCCCTCGATCTTCAAGGCTTACGACATCCGCGGCGTCGTCGACGACACGCTCACGGTCGACGCGGTGCGCGCGATCGGCCTTGCGCTCGGCGCGCTCGCCCGCAAGGCCGGCACGCGCGAGACGGTGATCGGCCGCGACGGCCGGCTCTCCGGGCCGAAGCTGGTGGCCGCGCTGTCCGACGGATTTCGCGCAGCGGGCGTCGGCGTGGTCGACATCGGCATGGTGCCCACGCCGGTCGTTTACTACGCGACCTTCGAACTGGGCACCGGCACCGGCGTGGCGGTCACCGGCAGCCACAATCCGCCCGACTACAACGGCCTGAAGATGGTGATCGCGGGCGAGGCGATCTACGGCGACGCGATCCAGGGGCTGCGCGAGACGATCGCCTCCGGGGCGCTCGTCGAACTGCCCGAGGCGCAGCGCGGGGGCTTGCGCAGCGAAGACCTGTCGGCGCGCTACCTGGCGCGCATCACCGGCGACGTGAAGCTCGCTCGCCCGATGAAAATCGCGATCGACTGCGGCAACGGCGTGGCCGGCGCGCTCGCGCCGCAGCTGTTTCGCGGGCTCGGCTGCGAGGTGGTCGAACTCTTCTGCGAGGTCGACGGCACTTTCCCGAACCACCATCCCGACCCGGCGCACCCCGAGAACCTGCAGGACCTGATCCGCGCGTTGCGCGATACCGACGCCGAGATCGGGCTGGCCTTCGACGGCGACGGCGACCGCCTGGGCGTGGTCACCAAGGACGGCCAGATCATCTACCCGGATCGCCAGCTGATGCTCTTCGCCGAGGACGTGCTCTCGCGCAACCCGGGTGCCGAGATCATCTTCGACGTGAAGTGCAGCCGCAACGTCGCGGCGCACGTCCGTCGCCACGGCGGGCGGCCGACGATGTGGCGCACGGGCCACTCGCTGGTCAAGGCCAAGCTGAAGGAGACCGGTGCGCCGCTCGCGGGCGAGATGAGCGGGCACACCTTCTTCAAGGAGCGCTGGTACGGCTTCGACGACGGGCTGTACACCGGTGCGCGGCTGCTCGAGATCCTGTCACGGCATGCCGATCCGAGCGCGGTGCTCAATGCGCTGCCCAACTCGCCGGCCACGCCCGAGTTGCAGCTGAAGACGGCCGAAGGCGAGAACTTCACGCTGGTCGAGGAACTGAAGCGCACTGCGAAGTTCGAAGGAGCGACCGAGGTCATCAAGATCGACGGCGTGCGGGTCGAATACCCGGACGGCTTCGGGCTGGCGCGGCCGTCGAACACGACTCCGGTGGTGGTGATCCGCTTCGAGGCCGACACGCCCGAGGCGCTGGCGCGGATCCAGGCGGATTTCCGCCGGGCGATCCTGGCGGTGAAGCCGGGGGCGGCGCTGCCGTTCTGAGTTCGCCGTGCCAAAAATTAGCTTGATCGCGCTAGAATTTAGCTATGTCATTGGCCGGTGCTATCTATTCCCCAAGCCAGGCGAAGTTGTTTCGCTGGATTTTCGGGCAACCGGAGCGCAGTTTCCATCTCAACGAACTCCGCCGATTGACCGGGCTCGGGAGTGCGTCACTGCAACGCGAATTGCGGCGACTCACCGAGGCGGGGCTCGCGTCAGCCGAACGAGTCGGGACGATGCGCCGATTCCAGGCGAATCCGGAGAGCCCCGTCTTTCACGAATTGGTCGCGCTGACCCGAAAAGTGCTGGGTGTCGAACCGACGGTGCGTCATGCGCTGGCGGCATTGGCCCCGCAGCTGCGGGCGGCATGGATCTTCGGCTCCATCGCGAAAGCAGCCGACACTGCGAACAGCGATATCGACGTGATGATCGTCGCGGACGACTTGCCGATGAGCGAGATCCTCGAAGCGCTTGTCCCACTCGAGCCCGACCTCGGACGGAAGATCAATCCCGTCAGCTACACGACACAAGAGTTCGAGCGTCGTCTCTTGGAGCCTGATTCCTTCGTCAATCGTGTTCTCGCGCAGAAGCTGATTCCCCTGATTGGAGATCCGGGTGAGCTTGCCGGCGTTGGATAACCTCGTTCGCATCGGGCAACTGAAGGCCGAGGCGTGCAACGAGCGCGAGGTGCGCAGGATGCTTGCGATGGCGCGAACACATCTGGCCGATTCCAGCCAGGTCGGTCTGTCCGTCGAGGGTCGATTCATCAGCGCCTACAATGCCGCCCATGCCGCCTCACTGGCGGCGCTGCGATGGCACGGTTATCGGAGTGAAAACCGATTCGTGGTGTTTCAATGCCTCATCCATACCCTCGGCTGGCCGTCGCATCGTTGGCGGCTTCTCGACTCCGCACACAAGAAGCGAAATATGGCCGAATACGAGGGGTTTTTGGAAGTCGAGGAATCCTGGATCGAGGATCTGCGGACTACCGTGAAAGACCTGATCCGCGATGTGTCCGCGCTTATCGGAGCTTGACGATGATGCCAACCGGGCCTCACTGACCATGCCGCGAACCACCATAAATGTCGACGAGGACGCGTTCCTGGCCGCGAAGGAGTTCGCCGCCCGCGAGCGGGTTTCAATCGATGAAGCAGTCTCGCGCCTGATTCGTCGCGGCATCGACCGGCATCCCGTTGCCGGGCAGCCGCGGCAACCGGTGCGCGGACGATTTGCCTTGCTGACCCGGCGCGACGAGGTGATCGAGGCGGAGGGCGTGCGTGAGATCATGGAACGCGAAGAGATCTGATACAACTCCTGGGCGACAATGTCTCGTCGGTGCGTGGTGCGATCTTCCAGAGAACCGCCAACCTTCTTCTCGAGTCGGAACCATGCGGACGGTAAGCGCGGCCGACGCGAGTCGGCACTTCTCCGCGATATTGAAAGAGGTCTCTCGCGGCGCCCGGATCGCGATTCTCTCCCGTGGGAAGCCGGTCGCGGCGCTCGTTCCCGTTGCCGAAGCGCAGCGCGAACGGCGCGAGGCGAGGGGGGACCTCCTGAAGCGGCTGCGCTTCCAAGCGGCGTCCGGAAAGCGCACCTGGACGCGCGAGGAACTCTACGCCAGTGCCGCATCCTGCTCAGCGAGGACTTGCAGCACGGTTTCATCTGGCGCGGCGTGACGGTGGTGAATCCGTTCGCCGAACCGCGGGACGCGCTGCTCGTAAGGGCGCTTCAGACCCGGTAGTCGTCGCGCGACTTGCCCTGCGCCTCGAGCGCCGCCAGCCAGCGCGGCGTGCGCCCGCGTCCGGACCAGGTCTCGCCGGTCTTCGCGTTGCGGTACTTCGGCGCGACCGGCTTGCGGGCGGCGCCCTTCTTCGCAGCGCGCTTCTGCTTCTTCGTGCCGCCCTTCGCAGCGCGTGTCCGGCGGGGCCTCGCACCGGCCATGTCTTCGAGCGATACGCCGAGCTTCTTCATCAGCGCGACGACCTGCGCGACGGCCTGCTTCTTCTTCTGTTGCGCAGCCTCCTCGAGCTTGCGGGCCTGGGCTTCGAGTTTCTCGATCTGCTTGCGGATGGCTTCGTAGGATCGACGGGGCATGTTGGTCAGCAGTCCTCTGAAGGCGGACGATTCCGGGTCAGATAGTGCCACAGCGGTGCCGCCGCGGGGTGACCGGCGCGGCCTCCGGCGTTCCGGGAGGCGTCATGGCTGGCATAATCGCCCGACGCCGCGTCCGGCCTCGTCCGGCACTTTCCAGGTGGCACCGATCGCCCAAACTCTCCGCCGATGACCGCGCATCCGAACCCCGAGCCCGTCGCACGCGTGGTGCTCTGGGGCTGGCATAGCGACGATGCCGTGGCGGCGGTGCGCGATCTGCGCGGGCGGGGCCGGCTCGACGTGGTGGCCTGGTTCGGCAACGGACCCGACTGCACTCATCGTCTCAACCCCTTCATTCACCAGTTCCGGCTCGATCCGCTTCCGGCCGGCATCGACCTCGACCCCGGCAGGCTCGCGCCGGACGAATTGCTGATGTTCTGCGACATGTATTCGCGGGTGTCGCGGGCCCGCGCGCTGCCGATCCATGAACTCATGCATGTCGCTTACTGCTACCTGCGTTTCTGGGCGGCCCTGCTCGCATCGGGCCGGGTGACGCACGTATTCTTCTCCAGCCCGCCGCATTTCGGGGTCGATTACCTGCTGTACCTCGCGGCGCGGCGCGCGGGTGCGAGCACCGCGTTATGTTGCCAATCGCTCTTCCCGGATCGCTTCTTCTACGTGCGCACGCTCGAGGATTTCGGCCGCTTCGACGAGGTGCCCGAGGCCTGCGGCCGCGACCCCGACGAGCCGCCGCTGCGGATCGAGCGTCGCTTCGAGAAGAAGCTGTTCTACATGCAGGGCGTGAAGATCCGCGCCAAGCCGGCGCTTCCGAGCCTCGCCAACGATCTGCGCCGCCTCGCAAGCACGCGTCCGGGCAAGCCGATGTCGCTGGCCGGCGCACTGCAGAAGTACGAGGAGGCGCGCCAGTTCGCCTGCGGCTACGAGCGGCTCGCCGCCGACGCCCCCGACCTGTCGGTGCCCTGCGTGTATTTCGCACTGCAGTTGCAACCCGAGATGACGACGTCGACGCTGGGGGCAGGATACTCGGACCAGCTGTCGGCGCTGGAACGGCTGTCGGCCATGGTTCCCGACGGCTGGCGCATCTACGCGAAGGAGAACCCGAAGCAGACCGGGCGACAACGCGGCGCGGCATTCTTCAGGCGCCTCGCGATGATCCCGAAGGTGACCTACGTTGCGAAGACGGTCGACACCTACGCGCTCTTGCAGGGCTGCCGCTTTGCGAGCACGGTGACCGGCACCGTCGGGTGGGAGGCGATCACCGGCGGCAAGCCCGTGGTGGCGTTCGGCCAGCCATGGTTCGCGTCGCTGCCGGGTGTGCAGCGTTTCCGCCCCGGGTTGACGGTGGACGAGGTGCTTCAGACCCGGATCGAGCACGCCGCGCTGGAGCGCGCGCTCCAGGCACTGCTCGGGAAGACGATGCGCGGAGTGATCGATCCGGTCTACCAGGGGATCGTGCCCGACTTCGACGCGCCGACGAACGTCGGACGGCTGCGCAGCTTCCTCGAGCGCGGCATCGACGGGCAACTGTTCTCCGCAGCGCCGACGCAGAGGGCTGCGTGATGCGCACCGCCGTCTTCTTCGTGGCGTCGCCGCTGCACTATCTGGCCGCGCGTCGCGTGGCGCTCGATCACGAGCGCGATTCACGGCACGTGCTCGTCTGCTACAACCGCGTGATCGAACCCCTGATCCGCGAGGCGGACTGGCACGCGGTGGTCGGTATTCCGTGGCCGCGCTTCGAGCCGCTACCGGGCCCCTTCGGGCGCCACCGGCGCATTCTGCAAAACCTGCGACGCGTCGCCGAGGCGATCGGCCGGGCCGAGACGCTGGTCCTGCACAGTCCGGTGTTCGACACCGAGGCGGTCAATTATTTTCTGCGCGCGCTGCCGCGCATGACCGGGGCCGCCGCGATGCAGGCGCGAATCCTGCCTGACGGGCTGCTGAACGTGCAGCGCTACCCGCTGAGCCGCACCAGACGCATCGCGCAGCGCTTCAGGGCGCTGCGCCGCCTGGTGAGTCCGATGCTCCACTACTGGCACTTCTCGGGCGACAGGATCGGCACGGACGCCTCCTTCGTCGACCGCATCTATGTGCTCCAGGGCTTCCCTCACCGCTACGATCCATTGCGCACGGTGACGCTCGGGCCGCTCGCGGAACTGGCCGAGCCGCTGCCGGCGAAGGCTGTGATCGACGAGGTGGAACCGGCCGGCGCGCTCGTCGTCGGACAGCCGCTGGTGGGCTTCGGCCTGATGAGCGAAACCGACCGGGTACGGACTTCGCAGGAAATCGCCGACTGGCTCGCGCACGAGTGCCCGGGGCCGGTGGACTACAAGGCGCATCCGCGCGAGGGTGAACGGCACGAGTTGCGCGAGTCCGGCTACCGCGTGCTGGAGATCGACGAGCCTCTCGAGAGCTTCATGGCACGCAGCCCCTACCGGGTCGTGGTCGGATGCTGCTCGACGGCGCTGTTCATTGCCCGGCAGATCTACGGTCCTGGGGTGCGGATCGCCGCCTTCGGTGTCGACCGGGTGCACTTCAAGGGCGCCGGAAAGCGCGAGAATACGCTGGCGCTGATGCGCGAGCTCTCCATCGAGGTCCACTGAACACCATGCTCGACGGCAAGTCCATCCTGATCACGGGCGGCACCGGTTCGTTCGGGCGGCAGTACGTCAAGACGATCCTGTCGTGGTACAGGCCGCGCCGGGTCGTGGTTTTCTCGCGCGACGAACTGAAGCAGTTCGAGATGCAGCAGGAGTACGACGCGCCCGAAATGCGGTATTTCATCGGTGATGTGCGCGACGCCGAGCGCCTGCGCCAGGCGATGCGGGGCATCGACGTGGTGATCCACGCGGCGGCGCTCAAGCAGGTGCCGGCGGCCGAATACAACCCGATGGAGTGCATCAAGACGAACGTGCACGGCGCCGAGAACGTGATCCTCGCCGCACTCGGAAACGAGGTGCAGCAGGTGATCGCGCTGTCGACCGACAAGGCGGCCAATCCGATCAACCTGTACGGAGCGACGAAGCTCGCCTCCGACAAGCTGTTCGTCGCGGCCAACAACATGGCAGGCGGCCACAGGACGCGCTTCGCGGTGGTGCGCTACGGCAACGTCGTCGGCTCGCGCGGCTCGGTGGTGCCCTTCTTCCGGCGGCTGATCGCCGACGGCGCCGATCACCTGCCGATCACGCACGCCGACATGACCCGGTTCTGGATCACGCTGCAGCAGGGCGTCGACTTCGTGCTGAAGTGCTTCCAGCGGATGCAGGGCGGCGAGATCTTCGTGCCGAAGATCCCGTCGATCCGCATCACCGATCTCGCCGCCGCGATGGCGCCGGACCTGCCGATGCGCATCGTCGGCATTCGCCCGGGCGAGAAGCTGCACGAGATCATGTGTCCGGCCGACGACTCCCACCTCACGCTCGAATTCGACGACCACTTCGTGATCCGGCCGACGATCCGCTTCTTTCACTCGGAGATGAACTACGCGCAGAACCGGCTCGGCGAAGCCGGTCGTGCGGTGTCGCAGGGCTTTGAGTACCACTCGGGCAACAACCCGCACTTTCTCACCGTGCCCGAGATCCGCGAAGTCAACCGGATGGCCGAGGCATGATTCCGTACGGCCGGCAGGAAGTCACCCGGGCCGACATCGACGCGGTCGAGGCGGTGCTGCGCTCCGACTTCCTCACCCAGGGGCCGGCGGTCGTGCGCTTCGAGCAGGCACTCGCCGCGTACTGTGGCGCCGCGCACGCGGTCGCCGTCGCCAACGCGACCGCCGCGCTGCACCTGGCGTGCCTGGCGCTCGACCTCGGGCCCGGCGACTGGCTCTGGACTTCGCCGAACACCTTCCTCGCTTCGGCCAACTGTGCGTTGTATTGCGGTGCCCGCGTCGATTTCGTCGACATCGATCCACGCACGTACAACATGGACCCGGCGGCGCTCGCGGCGAAGCTCGAGCGCGCCGAGCGCGACGGGCGGCTGCCGAAGATCGTCGTGCCGGTGCACTTCGCCGGCCAGAGCTGCGACATGGCGGCGATCGGCGCGCTGGCCAGGCGTTACGGGTTTCGCGTGATCGAAGATGCATCGCACGCGATCGGCGGGCACTATCGCGACGTGCCGGTCGGCTCGTGCGCCTTCAGCGACATCACCGTGTTCAGTTTCCACCCGGTGAAGATCGTCACCACCGGCGAAGGCGGCGCGGCGCTCACCAACGACGCGGCGCTCGCGCGCCGCCTCGAGCGGCTGCGCAGCCACGGAATGACGCGCGAGGCGGCGCTGATGGACGCCGAACCGGACGGTGCGTGGTACTACCAGCAGATCGAGCTCGGCTACAACTACCGGATCACCGACATCCAGGCCGCGCTCGGTCTGAGCCAGCTAGCGCGACTCGACGATTACGTCCAGCGCCGGCAGCGGCTCGTTGCGCGCTACGACGCGCTGCTGGCCGATCTGCCGGTGATCGTGCCGGCGCGTGCGGCCGGGGTTCGCTCGGCCTGGCACCTGTACCCGATCCAGGTCGATGCGAGGCGCAGTCAGCGCAGCCGGCGGCAGGTGTTCGACGCGCTGCGGGCGGCCGGGATCGGCGTGAACGTGCACTACATTCCGGTGCACACGCAGCCTTGCTACCGCCGGCTGGGCTTCGCGCGCGGCGACTTCCCGCGTGCGGAGGCCTACTACGCGCAGGCGATCAGCCTGCCGATGTTCGCGACGCTCACCGACGCCGCGCAGGACGAGGTGGTCGCCGCGCTTCGCGGGGCACTCGCGTGAGGCTCGCGGTGATTCCGGCGCGCGGCGGCAGCAAGCGCATTGCGCGCAAGAACGTGCGTGCATTCGCCGGCAAGCCGATCATCGCGCATTCGATCGACGCGGCACGCGAGAGCAACCTGTTCGATCGCATCGTCGTCTCCACCGACGACGAGGAGATCGCGCGCGTGGCGCGCGACTGCGGCGCGGAGACGCCATTCGTGCGGCCGGCAGCACTGTCCGACGACTACACAGGCACCAATGCGGTGGTCAGGCACGCGATCTCGTGGTTCGGCGCGTGCGGCGCCCTGCCGCAGCACGTCTGCTGCCTCTACGCGACCGCGCCGTTCGTGCAGCCGCACCACTTGCGCGAGGGCTACGAGCGGCTCGTGGCGAGCGGCAAGTCGTTCGCGTTCGCGGTGACGAGTTACGCGTTCCCGATCCAGCGCGCGCTGAGAATCGACGCCGACGGCTGCGTGCACCCCATCTGGCCCGAAAACATCGCGCGCCGCTCGCAAGACCTGGAGGAGACGTACCACGACGCCGGGCAGTTCTACTGGGGCACAGCACGCGCGTTCCTCGACGAGGTCGTGCTGTACTCGGCTGCGTCGGTGCCCGTCATCCTGCCGCGCCACCTGGTGCAGGACATCGACACCGAGGAAGACTGGGTGCGCGCGGAACTGATGTTCGGCGCGCTGCAGGCGCGGCAGGCCAGGCGATGAAGGTCGCGCTGCGCACCGATGCGTCGGAACGCATCGGCACCGGGCACCTGATGCGCTGCCTGACGCTGGCCGACACGCTGCGCTCGGGCGGCGCGCGCACCCGCTTTGTCTGCCGCCCGCTGCCCGCGGGGCTCGCCGGTCTGGTCACGGACCGTGGGCACGAGCTCGCTGGTTTGCCCGCGGGCGAGGCCGCGGCCGGCAGCGATGGCGACCCGCCGCACGCGGACTGGCTCGGCGCGTCGCAGGCCGACGATGCGCAGGCGACGCTCGAGGCGCTCTCGGGCGAACCTGCATGGGACTGGCTCGTCGTGGACCACTACGCGCTCGATGCACGCTGGGAATCGCGGCTGCGCGGCTGCACGCGTCGCATCCTCGCGATCGACGACCTGGCCGACCGCCGCCACGACTGCGACGTGCTGCTCGACCAGAACCTTCACGCCGACATGCAGGCGCGCTATGCACGGCTGGTGCCCGGGCATTGCCTGCAGCTGCTCGGGCCACGGCATGCACTGTTGCGGCGTGAATTCAGCGATGCGCGGGCCACGCTGCGCGAGCGCGGCGACGCAATCGGGCGGGTGCTGGTGTTCTTTGGCGGCATCGATGCGGTCAACCTCACCGGCTCCGCGCTCGATGCGCTCGACACGCTCGGGCTCGAGGCGCACGTCGACGTGGTGATCGGTGCCGCGCATCCGCGGCGCGCGGCCCTGGAAGTGCGCTGTGCGGCCCGGCCTCGCACCACACTGCACGTGCAGACCACCGACATGGCGACGCTGATTGCGGCAGCCGATCTGGGCGTCGGCGCCGCCGGCGTCGCCACCTGGGAGCGCTGCGCACTGGGCCTGCCCTCGCTGGCGTTCGCTGTGGCCGCCAACCAGCAGGCACTGTTGCGCGACGCGGCGCGCGAGGGATTGGTGCTGGCCCCACAGGTCGACCCTTCGGATCCGGCCGCGCTCGCGCTGCAAGTGCGGGCGCTGCTCGACAACCCGGCGCTGCGCGCGCATCTCGCGCGGCGCGGCCTCGAGTCGGTCGATGCGCAGGGAGCGTCGCGAGTGGCGCGCGTATTGCTGCGGCCCGAGGTCGTCGTGCGCCCGGCAACGCAGGCCGACGCGCGCGACCTCTTCGAATGGCGCAACGCCCCCGGGGTGCGGCGCTTCTCGCGCAGCGACGCGGCGATCGGCTGGGACGATCACTGTCGCTGGCTGGCAGCCGTGCTCGCCGACCCGCAGCGCGTGCTGCTCGTGGGCAGCGCCGGCGCGTCGCCGGCGGGAGTCGTCCGCTTCGACATCGACGGTGCCGAAGCCGAGGTGTCGATCTATCTCGCGAAGGGCCAGGTCGGCCGCGGGATGGGACGAGCCTTGCTCGACGCGGCCGAAAAATGGCTCGCGGCGCACCACGCCGGGGTCTCGCTGTTGCGTGCCGAGGCGCTCGCAGGCAACGACGTTTCGCACCGGCTGTTCACCGGCTGCGGCTTCGAGGCGTTCTCGACCCGCTATCGCAAGAGGATCCATCGATGAACGCGCCTGCTTCTTTCGAGATCGCGGGACGTCGCGTCGGCCCCGACGCGCCGCCCTTCGTCATCGCCGAAATGTCGGGCAACCACAACCAGTCGCTCGGGCGCGCGCTGGCGATCGTCGAGGCGGCCGCGAAGGCCGGTGCGCACGCGCTGAAGATCCAGACCTACACCGCCGACACGATGACGATCGACGTCGACGAAGGGGCGTTCCGGATCTCCGATTCCGCCAGCCCATGGCTGGGCAAGTCGCTGCACCGCCTCTACCAGGAGGCCTGCACGCCGTGGGAGTGGCACGCGCCGATCTTCGTGCGCGCGAGAGAGCTGGGAATGATCGCGTTCTCGACGCCGTTCGACGAGTCCGCGGTGGAGTTCCTCGAGTCGCTCGACGTGCCCTGCTACAAGATCGCATCGTTCGAGAACACCGACATCGCGCTGGTGCGCCGCGTCGCCGCAACCGGCAAGCCGATGATCGTCTCCACCGGGATGGCCAGCGTCGCCGAGCTCGACGAGACAGTGCGCGCGGCGCGCGAAGCCGGCTGCCGCGACCTGGTGCTGCTCAAGTGCACCAGCACCTATCCGGCCACGCCAGCGCACACCAACATCGTCACGATCCCGCACATGCGCACGCTGTTCGGCTGCCAGGTGGGGTTGTCGGACCACACGATGGGGCTGGGCGTGGCGGTGGCGGCCGTCGCACTGGGTGCCACCGTCATCGAAAAGCACTTCACGCTCGCGCGCGCCGACGGCGGCGTCGATGCGAGCTTCTCGCTCGAGCCCGCGGAGATGGCGGGCCTGGTCGTCGAAAGCGCGCGCGCCTGGCAGTCGCTGGGCAGCGTCACCTACGGGCCGCAATCGGAGCAGGAGCGCAAATCGCTCGCGTTCCGGCGCTCGCTCTACCTGGTGCGCGACGTGAAGGCGGGCGAAGCGTTCACGCGCGAGAACGTGCGCGCGATCCGCCCGGGCTTCGGCCTGGCGCCGAAGCACCTGGAGCACGTGCTGGGCAGGCGCGCGAGCCGTGACGCGACGCGCGGCACGCCGCTGGCCTGGGATCTGCTGGGTTGAGCGGGTGCGGCCTGCCTCACAGCGCGAACTGGATCGCCTCCTCCCACCCCGGCATCGTGCGCCCGAACGTGTGCTCGTAGCGCGAGGGGTCGAGCGCCGACCAGGCGGGGCGGCGCGCGGGACGGCCGAGCGACGCTTCCTCGATGGCCTCGATGCGTGGCGCCCGCTCGCCGGCGAGGCGCCCGGCGCCGATCGCTTCGCGCACGAACGCGAGCGCGAAGGCATGCCAGGTCGTGGCGCCGTGGCACGACAGGTGAAAGGTGCCGGATGCGGGCGGTGAATCGCCCGAAGCGCGGCCGCGCGCAATGCACGAGGCCACTTCGGCGGCGAGGAGCTGCACCGGATTGGGCACGCCGAAGCGGTCGGTGGCCAGTCTGAAGATGCGCGCGGCATTCGCCGGGTCGAGCAGGTCGGCCGCGAGATTGCGCACCGGGGCGCCGTAGAGCCAGCTCACGCGGAAAATCCAGTGCGGGCACGCGGTCCTGGCGATCGCGCGCTCGCCGGCCAGCTTGGATTCGCCGTAGGCCGACAGCGGGCGAGGCGCGTCGTCTTCGCGGTACGGGCGGCGCAGTGCGCCGTCGAAGACGAAGTCGGTGGAGAAGTGGATCAGCCGCGTGCCTTTGCGCTCGCACGCTCGTGCGAGCGCGGCCGGCAGCGCGGCATTGAGCTGCATCGCCAGCGCGGGCTCGGTCTCGCATTGGTCGACGTCGCCGAGCGCGATGCAGTTCACCACCACGTCGGGGCGCCACTGCGCGAACCAGCGGGCGGCGGCGTCGTCAGGCGCGTGCGGCTCGAGCGCCAGTTCGTGCCGTGCGGGGGCGAGCAATTCGACCTGGACGCCGGCCGGCGGCGGGGCGAGGCGCGCCGCGATCGCCCCGCCCAGGCGGCCGCGGCCTCCCAGGAGCAGCACGCGCATCGGTGCAGGCCGCACGCCGCGGTCTTCGGCAGCTGCCGGCTCAGCCATCGGCCGCTGCCGTGCCTGCCGCGGCGTCGAAGCGGAACAGTTCGGCCTGCGCGAAGTCGGGCGCCTCGCGGTCGCGCTGCGAGACGAGCGGTTGCGCGCCGGCGAGCGGCCAGTCGATCGCGAGCTGCGACGAGTCCCAGCGGATCGCGCGATCGAGCGTCGCATCCCACGGTTGCGTGAGTCCGTAGAGCATGAGGCTGTCTTCGAGCGCGAGAAAGCCGTGCGCGAATCCCGGCGGCACCCAGAGCATCCGCGGGTGCGCGGCGCGCAGCACGTTGGCGAAGCTCGTGCCGAAGTGGGGCGAGCCGTGGCGCAGGTCGACGATCACGTCGTGCACCGCGCCGTCGATCACCTGCACCAGCTTGCCTTGCGGTGCACCGAGCTGGTAGTGCAGGCCGCGCAGCACGCCGCACCGGCTGTGGCTGAGGTTCTGTTGCACGATCTCGACCTCGCCGGCGTGCGCGCGCAGCACGTCGATGCGCAGGGCTTCGATCAGCCAACCGCGTTCGTCGCGGTGCACCGGCGCGTCGAACAGCGCCCAGCCGGCGGGATGTGCGCTGCGCAGCTTCATGATGCACCGAGTGCCGCGCGCACCGTGGCGCGCAGGCCTTCGTCGAGCGTGATGTTCGGGGCCCAGCCAGCCTGGCTGCGCAGCTTGCGGTCGTCCATCGCGTAGCGCCGGTCGTGGCCCGGGCGATCGGCCACGAAGCGGATGAAGCGCGCGGCGTCGCCGGCGAAGATCCGCTGCCCGGGGCGGGCGCGCGTCTCGATGCGGATCGCCTCGACCAGCCGCGCGACCAGTTCGAGGTTGGTCACCGCCTGGTGGCCCGCGACGTTGTAGGACTCGCCCGGAACGCCGTGCTCGAGCGCCGCTACGAGCGCGGCAACGTGGTCGTCGACGTACAGCCAGTCGCGCACCGCCAGCCCGTCGCCGTAAAGCGGCACCGGATCGCCGGCGAGGATGCGCTCGATCGCCAGCGCAACCAGTTTCTCGCGATGCTGCCCCGGTCCGTAGGTGTTCGAGCCGCGCGTGATCAGTGTCGGCAGGCCGTGGGTGACGTGAAACGCCGCGACGAAGTGATCGGCCGCCGCCTTCGACGCTGCGTAGGAATTGCGCGGGCGGTAGGGTGCCTCTTCGTCGCACGGCGCATCGCCGGGCGCGCGCGAGCCGAACACCTCGTCGGTGGAGCAGTGCAGGAAGCGGAAAGCGGCTGCTTCGGCAGCGCTGCGCGTGCGCAGGTGCGCGTGTGCAGCATGCAGCAACGTGAGCGTGCCCAGCGTGTTGCTCTGCGCGAAGACGGTGGCGTCGGCGATCGCGCGATCGACGTGCGTCTCGGCGGCCAGGTGCACGATCGCACGCGGGCGGTGCTCGGCGAGCAGCGCATCGACCAGCGCGCGGTCGCACACGTCGCCGAGGACGAACCTGTAGCGCGCATCGCGCTCCACCGGCGCGAGCGCCTGCGGCTGCGCAGCGTAGGTGAGCGCGTCGAGGTTCAGCAGCGGCTCGTCGCGCGCCGCGAGCCAGTCGAGCACGAATCGCGCGCCGATGAAGCCGCAGCCGCCCGTGACGAGGATCATGCCGGCTAGAATAACCAAATCCGTCACGACCGCGCGAGCGATCCACGTCCCACATGGCCCGCTGGCTCTACACGATCGCCTGGTATCTGGCGATGCCGCTGGCGCTGGCCTGGTTGTTCTGGCGATCGCGTCGCCAGCCCGCGTACCGCCTGCACCTGGGCGAGCGCTTCGGCGTGCATGCGAGGCGTGCCGACATGCAGCCGCTCGTCTGGCTGCACGCAGTGTCCGTCGGCGAGACCCGGGCTGCGCAGCCGCTGATCGAAGCGCTGCTCGGGCGCTATCCCGACTGCGAGGTGCTGCTCACGCACATGACGCCCACGGGTCGCGAGACCGGCGCTGCGCTCTTCGCGGGCCAGCGGGTGCACCAGGCATATCTGCCGTATGACCTGCCGTTCGCGGTGCGCCGCTTCCTGCGCGCCTGGCGCCCGACGATCGGCGTCCTGGTGGAAACCGAGCTGTGGCCGAACCTGGTCGCGGCGGCGCGCGCCGAGGGCGTACCGCTGGCGCTGGCGAACGCGCGGTTGTCCGACCGCTCGCTGCGCAAGGCGCGGCGCTGGGCGCCGCTGATCCGTCCGGCGCTGGCCTCGCTCGAGCTGGTGCTCGCACAGACCGACGCCGATGCGCGTCGGCTGGCGCAGCTCGGCCGGCACGCGGTGCCGGTGCTGGGGAACCTGAAATTCGACGTGGTCGCCGAGCCCGCCCTCGAAGAGCGCGGGCATCGCTGGCGCGCCGCCTGGCTCGCGCGCTCGGTGGGCGGTTTGCCGCGCTTCTGCGTGCTGGCGGCCAGCACGCGCGAGGGCGAGGAGGCATTGCTGCTCGACGCCTGGGCGCAGCACCTGCAGCCGCCGGCGCTGGCCAGCCGGTTCCCGCCGCTGCTGGTGATCGTGCCGCGCCATCCGCAGCGCTTCGACGAGGTGGCCGCGTTGATCGAGGCGCGCGGCTGGAAGATGCAGCGGCGCAGCCGCCTGGCCGAAGACGCGATCCTCGATGCGCAGGTGCTGCTCGGCGATTCGATGGGCGAGATGGCCGCCTGGTATGCGTTCGCGGATGTGGCGATCATCGGCGGTTCGTTGCTGCCCTTCGGCGGCCAGAACCTGATCGAGGCCTGCGGGGCCGGCGTTCCGGTGATCGTCGGTCCGCACACCTTCAATTTCGCCGAGGCCGCCGCGCAGGCGATTGCGGCCGACGCCGCGATCAGGGTGTCCGATGCGTCGCGGGCAGTGGACGAGGCTCTCGCGCTCGTGCTCGACGCCGATCAGCGCCAGTCGATGAGCGATCGCGCACGCGCCTTCGCCGAGCGGCACCGCGGCGCGACCGCGCGCACGATGCAGGCGCTGGCGCCCTATCTGGACCGGCAGCCGCCGTCGGGGTGATCAGGGCTTCTCGACGCGCCGCCCGCTCGCGGGCGGCACGAGCAGCGCGTTCACCTGGGCCACGTCGGCCTCGCCCAGCGCGCCCGCGGTGGCCTTCAGCCGCAAACCGTTGAGCAGCGCGTCGTAGCGGGCCCGGGCAAGGTCGCGCTGCGTGGAATACAGCTGCTGCTGCGCGTTCAGCACGTCGATGTTGATGCGCACGCCGACCTGATAGCCGAGCAGGTTCGATTCGAGTGCCAGCCGGCTCGAGCGTTCGGCCGCTTCGAGCGCATTCACCTGCGCCAGGCCGCTGTTCAGCCCGAGGTAGGCCTGGCGCGCACCCTGTTCGGCCTGGCGGCGCGCATGCTCCAGATCGGATTGCGAGCGCGCGTGCGAGGCCGTGGCTTCACGCACGCGCGCTTCGATGCCGCCGCCCGCGTAGATCGGGATGGACAGCTGCAGGCCGAGCACCGCGCTGTCGGTGCGCATGCCCACGAAGTTGTATGCCGCATTCTCGGCACGCTGCAACGAACCCACCACGTCGACCGTCGGATAGTGGCCGTAGCGCTGGCGGTCGATCTCGCGCCGGGCGATCTCGCCGGCGATGCGCTGCTGCTGCACCGCCAGGTTGTTGTCGCGTGCGTCGCGCACCCAGTCGGCCTCGCGCGCCGGCTGCGGACCTTCGAGCGCAAGGCCGGGCCGCAGCACGTCGAGCTCGCCGACCGGCTGGCCGATCAGCTGGGCGAGGGCGGCGCGCCGCACTTCGAGGTCGTTGCGCGCGGCGATCTCCTGCGCCGATGCGAGATCGTAACGCGCCTGCGCTTCCTGCTGGTCGGTGATCGTCGCGGTGCCGACCTCGAAGTTGCGTTTGGCCGCCGCCAGCTGCTCGGAGATCGCGCGCATCTGCGCGCGCAGCGTGTCGAGGTTGTCCTGCGCGGCGAGCACGTCGAAATAGGCCTGCGAGAGCCGCAGTGCGAGGTCTTGCGTGGCCTGGGCGTATTGCGCCTCGCCGGCGGCGACCTGCAGCCTGCTCTGCTCGAAGGATTCGACGTTCTGCAGCCGCAACAGCGGGTAGCTGAGTTGTATCGCGTAGGTGCGCGCGGTGAAGTCGCGGCTCGGGCCGACGCCCGGATCGACGCTTTGCGGCATGACCGCGGCGGTGGCGTTCACCGCCGGCAGCAGGCCGGCACGCGCCTGCGGCACCCGCTCGCGGGTGGCCTCGAGCTGCGAGCGTGCGCTGGCCAGTTGCGCATCGCTGGCGAGCGCGGCGCGCCAGGCCTGCATCAGGTCGAGCGCGAACGAAGGCGCAGCCGCGCCCAGCGCGAGCGCTGCGGCGAGTGCCTTCAGGATCGGGTTGGGTCTCATCGCGAACGCTCCGTCGTCAGTAGATGGGCATCGTGTGGTCGACCTCGCGCGCCCAGCCGTCGACACCTCCCTGAAGGTTGAACACCGACTCGAATCCGCGGTGCTCGAGGAACATCGCCACCTGCAGGCTGCGCACGCCGTGATGGCAGATGCAGACGATCGGCCGCAACGGATCGAGCTCGTTCAGGCGCGCAGGAATCTCGCGCATCGGCACGTGCACGCTGCCGGGCAGCGAGCACAACGCGTACTCCCAGTGCTCGCGCACGTCGAGCAGCAGCGGCGCGCCGGGCGCCGAGCTGCCGGCGTCGGGCGCCAGCCACCGGGCCAGTTCCGCGGGGTGCAGGTTCTGCATCTAGAAGACGAACGACTCTTTCTTCGGGAAATCGACCAGCGGCAGCGCTACCGTGTCGAACAGGTTCTCGGCCGCGAACTGGCGATCGGCCACGCGCGTGATCCGCTGCGCGGTCATCATCGGCAGTTCGCCCACGATCGCGACGAGCCGCCCGCCGACCGTGAGCCGCTCGAGCAGGGTTTCGGGCACGAAAGGCACCGAACCCGAGACCATGATCGCCTCGAAGTTTGCGCCCGGGGCGGCGCGCAGGCCATGGCGGTGCTCGACCGCGGCGTTGAAGATGCCCGCGCGCACCAGGTTGGCAGTGGCGAAGCGGGCGAGGTCGTCGCGGATCTCGGCCGAGACGACGCGCCGTGCGCAATGCGCGAGCAGGGCGGCCACGTGGCCCGATCCCGCGCCGATCTCGAGCACGGTTTCGTGCTTCTTCGGTGCGAGCGCCTGCAGCATGCGCGCCTCGACCTTCGGTGCGAGCATCACTTCGCCCGTGTCGCGGCCCTCGACCGCGAGCGGGATCTCCATGTCGGCGAACGCCAGCGTGCGCCAGGCGGGAGGCACGAAGTCCTCGCGGCGCACCACGAACAGCAGGTCGAGCACATCCTGGTCGAGCACCTCCCAGGGCCGGATCTGCTGCTCGATCATGTTGTAGCGGGCGCGTTCGAAGTCCATGGTTCCCGTCCGGGCGCTTGAAACCCGAGATTCTAGCAATCGGCCCTTTTTTCAAGGGCCGGGAGCGGGCGGCGCGCCAGCGGGTTCGCGCGGGTGCCCGGTGATCCGCGCGCCGAGGTCGTCGAGGAAGGTGTAGAGCACCGGCACGACGAGCAGGGTGAGCAGCGTCGAGGCGAGCACGCCGCCGATCACCGCGTGCGCGAGCGGCGCGCGCTGCTCGGCGCCTTCGCCGGCACCGATTGCGAGCGGCAGCATGCCGAAGACCATCGCGAGCGTGGTCATCAGGATCGGCCGCAGGCGGATCTCGGCGGCCTGCAGCAGCGCCTGCGTGCGTGCCAGGCCGCGTGCGCGGGCCTGGTTCGCGAAGTCGATCAGCAGGATCGCGTTCTTGGTGACCAGGCCCATCAGCATGATGAAACCGATCATCGAGAAGATGTTCATCGTCGAGCGCCAGGCGAGCAGCGCGAGCACCACGCCGATCAGCGACAACGGCAACGAGGCCATGATCGCGAGCGGCTGCAGGAAACTGCCGAACTGAGACGCGAGGATCATGTAGATGAAGACCACCGCGAGCACCAGCGCCTGCAGCGCGTAGCCGAAGCTTTCGGTCATGTCGCGGTTCGAGCCGCCGGTCTCGAAACGATAGCCGGGAGGCAGAGCGATTCTTCCGAGCTCTTTCTGCAGCAAGTCGCCGGCAGTGCCGGCGGCGACACCGTCGACGTTGGTCGAGATCAGGATCTCGCGGGTCAGCGCCTTGCGATTGATCTGCGTGGGCCCGAGCCCCTGGCGGAATTCCGCGATCTGGCGCAGGGCCACCATCCGCGGCCCGCCGTCGGCGTCGGTGCGCGCCGAGGCGAGCGTGAGGCGCTCGAGGTCGGCGACCGAACTGCGCGCGCTGCGCGGCAGGCGCACCCGCACTTCGTAATTCTCGTCGTCGGGGGCGCGCCAGGTGGTGGTGGCATCTCCCGAGAGCAGCGGTCGCAGCACCGCGCTCACCTTCGCCACGCCCACGCCGAGATCGGAAGCGAGCGCGCGGTCGATGTCGGCCGACACGGTGGGTTTGGCCGGCTTCGAGCTGGTGTCGACGTCGACGATGCCGTCGCGCCCGAGTTGCCTGTTCACGGCGGCGATCGCCCGGGTCACCTGCAGTGCCAGCCGGTCGAGCACGGCCGTGTCCTGTCCCTGGATGCTGATCTGGATCGGCTTGCCCGAGCTCACCGGATTCAGCGTACCCAGGTCGGTGACGGTGATGCCGGCGATGCGGGCCAGCCGTTCGCGCACTAGCGCGCGCATTTTCTGCACCGAAAGCGGCCTGCGGCTGCGATCGACCAGTACCGCGAAGGCCAGCGCGTAGTTGCGCCCCTGCGCGATGCCGGTGTTGATCGTGCCGTAGGTCATCTTCACGCCTTCGAACGCGTGCAGCGCGGCTTCGACCTGGCGCAGCTTGTCTTCGGTGAACTGCAGCGACGAGCCCACCGGGGTGTAGAACTGCACGTAGATCTCGTTGTTGTCGGCCTCCGGCACGAACTCGGTTCCCACCAGCTTCATCATCGGAAACGCGCTGGCGAAGATCGCGATCGCCGCGACCATCGTGATCGCCCGATGATGCAGCCCCCAGCGCAGCAGCGCGACGTAGCCGCCTTCCAGGCGCAGCATCGCCGCCTGGAAGGCGCGCAGCAGGCGCGCGACCGGACCGTTGCCGCGCGGGCCGTGCGCATCGGGGTCGTGCCAGACCGACGAGAGCATCGGGTCGAGCGTGAAGGCGATCAGCATCGACAGCATGACGGCGAACGCGACCGTGACGCCGAACTGCTTGAAGAACCGGCCGATGATGCCGCCCATGAAGCCGATCGGCATGAACACCGCGACGATCGTGAAGGTGGTCGCCGCCACCGCCAGCCCGATCTCCTTCGTGCCGTCGAACGCGGCGTCGCGGTGGTGCTTGTCCATCGCCTGGTGGCGCACGATGTTCTCGCGCACCACGATCGCGTCGTCGATCAGTAGGCCGACGCAGATCGACAGCGCGAGCAGCGTCACCAGGTTGATCGAAAAGCCCATCGCGAACATCACGAGGAAGGTGCCGATCAGCGAGATCGGCAGCGTGAGGCCGGTGATCACCGTCGAGCGCCATGACGAGAGGAACAGGAACACGATCGTCACGGTGAGCAGCGCCCCTTCGACGATGTTGCGCTGCACGCTCGACACCGAGTTGCGGATCGCAGTCGAGGCGTCGCGCACCACCGAGACGGTGACGTCGGGTGGCAGTTCCGCGGCGAGACTGCGGACGGTGCGGTGCACGCTGTCGACCACGGCGATCGTGTTCTCGCCCTGCGCGCGCACCACGTCGAGCGCGATCGCGCGCTCGCCGTTGACCAGCGCGCTGGTTTCGGGCTCTTCCTCGCCGTCGATCACGTCGGCCACCTGCGACAGGTAGACCGGATGGCCGCCGCGGCGCGCCACGATGATGCGACCGAACTCGGCGACGCTGGCCATGCGCGCGCGGATCTGCACGACCTGTTCGCGATCGCGCGAAACCAGCGTGCCGGCCGGGAGCTCCTGGTTTTCGCTGGCGAGCGCCTGCATCACCTGGTCGACGCCGACCCGCAGCGCCTCCATGTCGGCTGGCCGCAGCGCGACCTGCACTTCGCGGCGCACGCCTCCCACGAGCGTCACGCGGCCCACGCCGCGCACGTTCTCGAGCCGGCGCTTGACCACCTGGTCGGCCAGCGTGGTGAGCTCGCGCGCGTCACGCTGCGGCGAGCGGATCGCCAGCGACACCACCGGCACTTCGTCGGGATCGAAGCGCGTGACCAGCGACTCCTTGACGTCGTCGCGCAGCTGCGGGCGCACCAGCGCGATCTTCTCGCGAACGTCCTGCGTGGCCTGCGCGGGATCGACCGTCAGGTCGAAGCGGATGATGACGACCGAGCTCCCCTCGAACGAACGCGACGACAGTTCGTAGACGCCGCTGATCGTGTTGACCTGCTCCTCGATGCGCCGCGTGATGTCGGACTCGACCACCTCGGGCGAGGCGCCCGGCCACGCGGTGGTGACGACGACCACCGGGAACTCGACGTTGGGGAACTCCTCGACCGGCAGCCGGTGGTAGGAGAAGATTCCCAGCACCAGGAACGCGGCCATCACCATGGTCGCGAAGACCGGGTGATCGATCGAGACGCGGGTGAACCACATCGCGTTACCGTCGCGCAGTGCCTGCCGTCGCGGGCGTGGGCGGCGGCGCAGCAGACGGGGCGATCGCCACGCGGCTGCCGGTGCGCAGAGTGCCCAGGTTCACGCCGACGATGCTGTCGCCCGCCTTCAGCCCTGCGCGCACCTCGACCAGCCCCACCGCTCCCTGCCCGGCCGGCGCCGATTCGTCGCGCAGGCCCAGGCGCAGGTCGCGCTCGGCGAGCCTCCCGTCGTCGATCAGGTAGACGAACTGGCGAGCGCCCGCGTCGCGGATCGCCGCGAGCGGCACCAGCAGCACGTCGTGGCGCTCCTGCAGTGCGAGCCGGCCCTGCGCGAACATGCCTGCCCGCACGCGCGCTTCGTTTGCCGGGAAGGAGAGCGCGATGTAGACCGGCACCGAGCGGGTGCCGGCCTGCGTGCCGGGGTTGATCCGCGCCACGCGGCCGACCTGCTCGCCGTCGATGCCCTCGATGGAGAGCGTCACCGGCTGGCCGATGCGCACGGCCGCGATCTCGCTGGCTGGCACCGGTGCCTCGATTTCCATGCGCGAGAGGTCGACGATCGACAGGATGCGGGCGTCGGCGGACAGCTTCTCGCCGACCTGGGCGAAGCGCTCGGCGACGACGCCGGACATCGGTGCGGCGATGCGCGTGTCGGCGAGCGCCTTGCGTGCCTGGTTCAACTGCGCGGTGGCGGCGTCGCGGGCGGCCAGCGCCACGTCGACCGCCGAGCTGGCGTTGTCGAACGCGTTCTGCGAGATGAACTGCTTCTCGAGCAGCCGGCGGTTGTTCTCGAGCGTGCGCTGCGCCTGCGCGAGCTGCGCCTGCGCCGAGCGCAACTGCGCTTCGCGCTCGCGTACGCGCATCTCGAAATCGGTGGGGTCGAGTCGCGCGACGAGCTGACCCTGCCGCACCGCATCGCCTTCGCGCACCGCGAGCTCGACGATGTCTCCGGCGACTCTCGCCTTGACCGTGGTGTGCTCCACCGGCGTGAGCGTGCCGGTCACCGGGATCGTGTGCGCGATCGTGCCGGTGCGCACGGTGTAGAGGTCGGTGCTGGCGAATTCGATCGTGGCGGCGGCCGACGCTTCGGCGGTGCCGGCCGGAGCGCTCGGCCCTTCGGCGGGCGCGTGCGGGAGGGCGCTGTCGGCGGGCACCGCGGCGTCGGCGGGCAGCTGCGGCACCGGGCGCAGCCACAGCGCCGCCGCGCCCGCGACGAGCGCCAGCGCGATCGCGATGACCGCCGAGCGCCTCACGGGGTACGCTCCGAGGGACCGCGCGCCTGCTCGGGCGCGAGCGCGCCCAGCACGAAACCGAGGTGCGCGTCGATGAAACGCTCGATCGTGACTTCGATTCCGGACGGGCAACAGGGCAGGATCGAGTGCTCCCAGATCGCGCGCATCACCATCGGAGACATCCACAACTGAAGGCTGGCCTCGAGGTCGACCGCACGGAATTCGCGCTGGCGCACGCCGCGCTCGATGATCGAACGCAGCAGCATCATGTTGCGCAGCACGACTTCCCGCTGGAAGAAGCGCGCGAGTTCGGGAAAGTTGCCGGCTTCGCCGACCACCAGCTTGGCGATGCCGGCCAGCCGCGTGGCGCCGAACGAACTCCACCAGCGACGGAAGAACTCTCCGAGCAGCTCGGCGCTTCCCGCGGTGGAACCCGCTGCGTCGCGCTCGAACGCCTCGATCAGCGGCACGATGTTCTGGCGCACCACGGCCTTGAAGAGCTCTTCCTTGCCGGCGTAATAGAGGTAGAGCGTGCCCTTGCTGACGCCGGCGCGCGCGGCCACGTCGTCGAGCCGCGTCGCGGCATAGCCCTTTTCGACGAACAGGTCGAGCGCCGCGTCGAGCAGCTCGCCGGGGCGCGCGTCCTTGCGACGCTCCCAGCGGGGCGGGCGCGGCTTGGCGGCGGGCACGGAGGCAGGCGGGCGCAATTTAATGACCAGTAGGTCAGTAACCGCGGGATTGTAGAGGCGAAGCGCGCTCGCGTCAAAGCGCTCGCGTGGCCAGGGGGCATCCGGGGGCGCAGATCCGCGATAATGCGCTCTCCAGGGCGCGCTTCGAGTTCCGCTGGGCCGACCAGTTCAACCTGGGGCTCGATCCGGACACCGCGAAAGACTTCCACGGCGAGACGCTTCCGAAGGAGTCGATGAAGACCGCGCACTCCTGTTCGATGTGCGGGCCGCATTTCTGCTCGATGAAGATCACGCAGGAAGTGCGCGACTACGCGGTCAGCCAGGGCGTCGGCGAGCGCGAGGCGCTCGAGCGCGGAATGCGCGAGAGAGCGGGCGAGTTCGTCGGGAGCGGCGCCGAGATCTACCAGCGGTCGTGAGCTGGCGGCGCGCGCGCCTCAGTCAGCCGACGGCCCGGTCCCCATCGCGGCAATCACCTCGTCGAGGTTGTGCGGCATGCCCAGCGCGGCGAAACCGCAATCGACGTGGTGCACCTCGCCGGTGACCGCGCCGCCCAGGCTGGAGAGCAGGTAGAGCGCGGTGCCGCCGAGTTCGTCGAGCTCGACGCCGCGGCGCAGCGGGGCCGACAGCACGTTGTACCTGTAGATCGCGCGTGCGCCGCCGACCGCCGCGCCCGAGAGCGTGCGCACCGGCCCGGCCGAGACCGCGTTCACGCGGATGCCCTGCGGGCCGAGGTCGGCCGCCAGATAGCGCGTCGACGCTTCGAGTGCCGCCTTGGCCACGCCCATCACGTTGTAGCTCGGCATCGCCTTCTCCGCGCCGTAGTAGCTCAGCGTGATCGCCGCGCCGCCGCGCGGCATCAACGCGGCCGCGCGGCGCATCACCGAGGTGAACGAATAGCACGAGACGTGCATCGTGTGCAGGAAGTTTGCGAGCGAGGTGTCGAGGTAGCGACCCTTGAGTTCGTCGCGGCCCGAGTGCGCGATCGCGTGCACCAGGAAGTCGAGCTCGCCCCAGCTCGCGCGGATCGCATCGAAGGTCGCGTCGATCGCCGCTTCGCTCTCGACGTCGCAGTCGAGCACCAGCGCCGACCCGGCCTCGGCGGCCAGTTGCGCGACGCGCTTCTTCATTGCGTCGCCCTGGAAAGTGAACGCCAGCCCGGCGCCGTGCGCGCGCAGCGTGCGCGCGATGCCCCAGGCGATCGAGCGTTCGTTGGCCACTCCCATGACGAGGCCGCGCCGGCCCTGCATCAGCGGGGCCGCGTCGGCCGCGATCGGCTCGCCCACGGTCAGCCCTCGTAGCGCGACAGCGCCAGCGTGCAGTTGGTGCCGCCGAAGCCGAAGCTGTTGGTGAGGATCGTCTGGTGCTTCACGCCGTCGATGCGCTCGCGCGCGATCGGAATCTTTCCGGCGCCTTCGTCGAGCCGCTCGATGTTGATGCTGGGCGCGACGAAATCGTGCTTCATCATCAGCAGGCAATAGATCGCCTCCTGCACCCCGGTGGCACCGAGCGAGTGGCCGGTCATCGACTTGGTCGAGGAGACGAACGGCAGCGCCTCGTCGGGCTGGCCGAACACCTTGCGGATCGCGTTCAGTTCGGTGATGTCGCCCGCCGGCGTGCTGGTGCCGTGGCTGTTGATGTAGGTGACGGGCGTTGCCGCGGTGCGCAGCGCGTTGCGCATGCAGCGCACCGCGCCTTCGCCGCTGGGCGCAACCATGTCGGCGCCGTCGGAGGTGGCCCCGTAGCCGGTGACCTCTGCGTAGATCTTCGCGCCGCGTGCCTTCGCATGGCCGAGCTCCTCGAGCACCACCAGGCCGCCGCCGCCGGCGATCACGAATCCGTCGCGGTCGGCGTCGTAGGCACGCGAGGCGGCCTCGGGCCGGTCGTTGTACTTCGAGGACATCGCGCCCATCGCGTCGAACAGCACCGACAGCGTCCAGTCGAGCTCCTCGCCGCCGCCGGCGAAGACGATGTCCTGCTTGCCCCACTGGATGAGCTCGGTGCCGTTGCCGATGCAGTGCGCCGAAGTGGAGCAGGCCGAGGAGATCGTGTAGTTCACGCCCTTGATGCGGAAGTTGGTCGCCGCGGTCGCCGAGGTGGTCGAGGACATGCAGCGCGGCACCATGTACGGGCCCACGCGCTTCGGTCCGCGCTCCCTGGCGATCGCCGCGGCTTCGACCTGGTTGCGCGTGGACGGCCCGCCCGATCCGACGACGATGCCGGTGCGCTCGTTGACGACGTCGGCGGTCTCGAGCCCGGCGTCGGCGATCGCCTGCTCCATCGACAGGTGCAGGTAGGCGGCGCCGTCGCCCATGAAGCGGCGCAGCCGGCGATCGATCGCTGCGTCGAGGTCGATGGCGGGCCGCCCCGCGACCTGGCTGCGAAAGCCCATCTCGGCGTATTCGGGAACCGCGGCGATGCCCGAGCGGCCGGCGCGCAGCGACTGCAGGACCTGGTCCTGGTCGAGGCCGATGCAGGAGATGATCCCCAGGCCGGTGATCACGACCCGGCGCGTACCGTTCGCTTCAGTCATGGAGGTGCTCCTTCGCGTGGCGATCAGAGCGATTTCGGATTGTCGAACAATCCGACCTGAAGGTCAGCTGCCTCGTAGATCGGCTTGCCGTCGGCCTTGACGACGCCGTCGGCCACGCCCAGCACCAGTCGCCGGCTGATGATCCGCTTCATGTCGATGCGGTACTGCACCAGGCGCGTCTCGGGCAGGATCTGCCCGGTGAACTTGAGTTGCCCCAGGCCGAGCGCGCGCCCGGAACCCGGCGCGCCGGTCCAGCCGAGAAAGAAGCCGAGCATCTGCCACAGCGAATCGAGGCCCAGGCAGCCCGGCATCACCGGGTCGCCTTCGAAATGACATGCAAAGAACCACAGGTCGGGCCGGATGTCGAACTCGGCGGCGACGAAGCCCTTGTCGAACGCGCCGCCGGTGGCCGATATCTCGGTGATGCGGTCGAACATCAGCATCGGCGGCAGCGGCAGCCTGGCGTTTCCGGGACCGAACAGGCGGCCGTGGCCGCATTCGATCAGTTCGTCGTATCCGTAGCTCGCCTTTGGGGTGAAGTGCATCGGGTCAGGGCCCTGGTTCGGGTTGGATCGTGGCCGCCATGATACGGAAAGATCGATCGGCTTCGGTGCGCAGCGGCCCCGCGACCTCGCGCAGCAGGCGCATGCCCACCAGCGCATAGCGGGTCTGCGGCGTGTTCCAGTTGCGATACGCGCAGCGCGCGTAGAACGGCCAGCTGTGCCAGGAGCCGCCGCGGCGCACGCGCACGGTGCCGCTGGCCGGACCCGGCGGATCGTCGGGCGGCGAGCGGGCGTAGTAGCGCTCGTCGTGCCAGTCGGCGGTCCATTCCCAGGCGTTGCCGTGCATGTCGTAAAGGCCGAATGCGTTGGGCGCGAAGCTTCCGACCGGGGCGGTGAACGCAAATCCGTCGTGGCCGGCCAGCGCGTGGGTGCTCCAGCGCGGCCAGTATGGCTGCGCGTCTGCGTCGAACAGATTGGCCACCCGGGGCAGCACGCCCGGATCGTCGCCCCCGTGGTAGCGGGTGCGCGTGCCGGCGCGGCACGCGTATTCCCACTCGGCCTCGGAGGGCAGCCGGTAGGTGGCGCCTTCGGTCTCGCCGAGCCAGCGCGCCATCGCCACCGCGTCGTTCCAGGTGACGTTGACCACCGGATGGTCGTCGCCCTGGGCAAAGCCGGGATTGCGCCACGAGTATTTCGGGTCGCGCCCGGCGAAAGCGTCGCCGCGCGCGCTCTTCGCCGGATCGTAGGCCGGGTCGTAGCCGTAGCCGCCGGTGCCGTCGGCCACCGATTCCGGCACGTACCCGGAGCGCTCGAGGAATCGCCGGAACTGGCCGACGGTGACCTCGTGCTGGCCGAGGTAGAACGGGCGCGTGATGCGCACCCGGTGCGCGGGGGCTTCGTCGCCGATCTCCTGGAAGCGGCGCCGCTCGAGGTCGGGGTAGGCGGCGGCGAGTGCGTCGACCGGCTCTTCGCTGCCCATCGTGAATTCGCCCGCCGGCACCAGCACGAAGCGCATGCCGAGCGAATCGACCAGCATCGTGGGCGGCGCGGCCGTCGATGGCGCCGGCTGCGCGGAGCTTGCGGACGTGGCGGACTGCGGATCTGCGCCGGGCTGGCCGGCGTGTGCCGCCGCCGCCGCGGCTGCGGCGAGCAGCAGGGCGGCGCTTCGGCGCGGCATGTTCGGGCGCTTGCGCGGTCGTGCGGTACCGCGTCAGCGCAGTTCGCTGCCTTGCATCAGGCCGACGCCGGCTTCGCGCATCGCCGCGAGCGCACGCTCGAGCGATCCGCCGAGGTCGATCGCGCGACAGGCGTCGAGCAGCACGACCGCGTCGAAATGCAGCCGCCGGGCGTCGAGCGCCGACCAGGCGACGCAATAGTCGGTGGCCAGCCCGCAGAAGAAGACCCGGGCAAAGCCGCGCTCACGCAGGTAGCCGGCAAGACCGGTGGGGCTCGCGCGGTCGTTCTCGTAGAAGGCCGAATACGAGTCGATGTCGGGCCGGAACCCCTTGCGCATCACCAGTTCGGCGCGTGTCGCGTCGAGGCCCTCGTGCAGCGCGGCGCCCGTCGTGCCCTGCACGCAGTGGTCGGGCCACAGCGTCTGCGGACCGTATTCGAGCTCGATCGTTTCGAACGGCGCGCGCCCCGGATGCGAACTCGCGAACGATCGGTGGCCGGGCGGGTGCCAGTCCTGGGTGAGCACCAGGTGCTCGAAGCGGTCGGCGAGCGTGTTGATCGCCGGCACCACGGCGTCGCCGTCGGTGACCGCGAGTGCCCCGCCGGGGCAGAAGTCGTTCTGGACGTCGATGACGACGAGCACGTCGCGGCGCGGATCGATCTTCGGAATTGTCTGCATGGCGCGAGCTTCCCATTGCTGCCCGGATGCGTCAATATCGCCGCACCCCCACTGAACCAGGAGATGCCCATGTCGAGCCGTCGCGAGTTCATCGGTGCATCGGCGGCCGCCGCCGCTGCCGCCGCACTGCCGCGTCTGACCTTCGCGGCCCAGGGGCCGATCCGGATCGGCGCGGTGCTGCCCTTCTCGGGGGGCCTCGAGCTGTTCGGCAACCAGGCACGGATCGGCATCGACCTCGCGGTCGCCGAGATCAACGCGGGCGGTGGCATCCTGGGCAGCAAGGTCGAAGTGCTCTACCAGGACAACAAGACCGACCCGAAGACCTCGGTCGAGCGCACCACGCAGCTCATCCAGCGCGACAAGGTGATTGCGGTCGTCGGCCCGATCACTTCGAGCGCGCGCGACGCGATGCTGCCGGCGCACCGCCGGCTGAAGACGCCGCTGCTATACGCGACCAACTACGAGGGCGGCGCCTGCGACCGCTACGTGTTCTCGTTCAATACCGTCCCGAACCAGGAGCTCGAGAAGCTGCTGCCGGAACTGGTCAGGCGCGCGGGCGACACCTTCTACCTGTTCGGCGCCGACTACGTGTGGCCGCAGAAGATGTTCGAGCAGGCCGAGGTCCTGATCAGGCAGCTCGGCGGCAAGGTTGCCGGCAAGGAGTTCGTGCCGTTCGGCACGAAGGAGTTCACGCCGATCCTGAGGCGCATCAAGGACAGCGGCGCGAAGGTCGTGCTCAAGGCGCTGCCAGGCGCCGACGGCATCACCTTCATCAAGCAGGCCGAAGACCTCGGACTGATGAAGGAAGTCACGATCGGCTTCCTCGGGTTCGCCGAGACGTATCTCGGCGCCTTCGGCGAAGGCAAGGGACAGAACATGTGGGTCACCGTGCCTTTCGCAGCGTCGATCGACGAACCGAGCGTGAAGGACTTCGTCGCCCGGGTGCGCAAGGCGGCGGGCAATGACGTGCCGATCTCGCACTACGTGATGACCCACTACAACGCGATGAAGGCAGTGCAGGCGGCGCTGACGAAGGCCGGCAAGCCGGATCGCGAATCGCTGGTCAACGGACTCGAGGGCCTCGTGCTCGAGATTCCCACCGGGCCGATGACGATCGGCAAGGCCGACCACCACGTGACGATGAACATGTACCTGGCGCGCACCGCGGGCGCCGGGCTCACCGTGGTGCAGGCGATGGGGGCGATCGCGCCGCGGGCGGGCTGCGCGAAGAAGTGAGCCGACCCCGCCGCGGGCGCGCATGAACATCGGTGCGCGAGACTCCGGGGCACTGCTGAGGGTCGAGCGGGTCTCGCGCGACTTCGGCGGCCTGCGTGCGCTCGACGGCGTGGATTTCGACGTGGCGGCCGGCGAGGTGCTGTGCATCATCGGTCCCAACGGCTGCGGCAAGACCACCCTGTTCAATACGGTCACCGGGCAGGTGCGGCCGGGCCGCGGACGCGTGAGCTTCGATGGACGCGAGCTCTCCGGCCTCGCGCCCGACCAGGTGGCGCGGCTGGGCGTGGCGCGCAAGTTCCAGATGCCGAGCGTGTTCGAGGACCTGACGGTACGCGAGAACCTCGGCGTCGCGCGCTTCGCGGCGCCTGCCAACGCGAGGTTGCCCGCAGCCGAAGCGGTGCTGTCGGATATCGCGATGGGCGACGTCGCCGACGAACCGGCCGGCACGCTGTCGCACGGGCGCAAGCAGTGGCTCGAGATCGGCATGCTGCTCGCGCAGGCGCCTCGGTTGATGCTGCTCGACGAGCCTACCGCCGGCATGACCGGGGCCGAGACGATGGCCACGGTGGAACTCGTGCGCCGGGTCAGTGGTCGCTCCGGCACGGCCTGCGTGGTGGTCGAGCACGACATGCGCTTCGTCGAGGCACTCGACGCACGGGTGCTGGTGATGCTCGCCGGCCGGCTGGTCGCCGATGGGAGCTTCGCCGAAGTGCGGCGCCTGCCGGCCGTGCGCGAAGCCTACCTCGGGCGTCGCGCGTGAGGCGAATGTGAGCGCGAACGGGGACGCAGCCGCAGGCGCGGGCACGAGCGAGGCCATGAGTGCGGCGGCCGACGCCTCGCTGTCGCTCTCCGGCGTCGTCGCCGGATACGGCAAGGGTACCGTGCTCAAGGGCGTCGATCTCGAGGTGGGCAGCGGCGAGCGCGTGGGCCTGCTCGGGCGCAACGGCGCCGGCAAGACCACGCTGATGCGCGTGCTGATGGGGCTGGTTGCCGTGCGCGCCGGCGAGATCCGCTTCGGCGGACACCCGATCCGCTCCATGGAGACGTTCCGGATCGCGCGACTCGGCCTGGCCTACGTGCCGCAGGGGCGCGACCTCTTCGCCGACTTCAGCGTCGAGCAGAACCTGCTGCTCGGCTGCCTTGCGCAGCGTGGCCGCGCTGCGCGCGACCTGTCGCCGGCATTCGAGGCGTTTCCGTGGCTGCACGCGCGCCGCGGCGAGCGTGCGGGAAGCCTGTCGGGCGGCCAGCAGCAGCAGCTCGCGATCGGACGTGCGATCGTCTCGCGCCCGAAACTGCTGCTGCTCGACGAACCGCTCGAAGGCGTGCAGCCTTCGGTCGTCGACGAGATCGTCGACGCGCTCGCTCGCCTGTGCGCCGCCAGCGGAATGGGTCTGTTGCTGGTCGAGCAGAACGTCGACGTCGTGCTGGCGCTGTGCGGGCGGGTCGCGTTCATCGAGTCGGGCGAAGTGCGCGAGTCGCAGCCCAGCGAGGCGGTGCGCCACGACCCGCTTCGGCTCGAGCGTTACCTGGGCATCTGAGCGGCAATCCGGGGTGCGTGCGACGATGAACGGCGCGATCACGATGCTCCTCGATGCGTCGAACTACGTGCTGATCCTGATGCTGGTCGCGCTCGGGCTGGCGATCGTGTTCGGCCTGATGAACGTGATCAACATGGCGCACGGCGAGTTCATGATGCTGGGTGCTTATGCGGTTCTCGCCTGCCACCAGGCAGGCCTGCCGATCGCGATCGGCCTGCTGGTCGCGCCGCTCGCCGTGGGGCTGCTCGGGCTGGCCGTCGAGGAACTGCTGATCCGGCGCGTCTACGCACGGCTGCTCGACACGATCCTCGCGACCTGGGGGCTGTCGCTGATCCTGAAGCAGTCGATCGTGATGGCGTTCGGGCCCGGTTCGTATTCGGTGCCCAATCCATTGCCGATGACGGTGCCGGTCATGGGTGTCGAGTATCCGGCGTACCGGCTCTTCATCATGGCGGTGGCGCTGGCGGCGCTCGCCGCGACCTTCCTGCTGTTCTTTCGCACCGAGTGGGGGCTCGTCGCGCGCAGCGTGATCGCCAATCGTTCGATGGCCGCGTGCCTGGGGATCGACACGCGCCGGCTCGACCGCCTCACGTTCGCGTGCGGCGCTGCGCTGGCGGGTCTCGCCGGCGCGGTGATTACGCCGATCGTCTCGCTCGATCCGCAGATGGGCACCAGCTTCCTCGTACCGGCCTTCCTGTCGATCCTCGTCGGCGGCCTGGGCAGTGTGGCGGCGCCGCTTGCGGGCGCCACTGCGGTCGGCGCGACCGACAACCTGGTCTCCACCTTCTATTCGCCGGTCTGGGCGCAAGGCGTAGTGTTCACGGTGGCGATCCTGCTCATCCGGGCGTTCCCCGACGGCGTCATGGCGCGGGTGCGCAGGCGAGCATGAACCCGCGCAGACTCGACGCCGAGATCCGCTTCGCGCTGGGCGCGCTGGCGGCGCTCGCGCTGTTGCCGGCGCTCGCCCCCGACTGGCAGCTCTCGGAGTTCGCGCGCTACTTCGCCTACATGATGCTTGCGGCCAGCCTCGCGTGGGTTTGGGGTCACTGCGGGCTGCTGTGCCTGGGGCAGGCGGTGTTCTTCGGCATCGGCGCCTACGCGATGAGCGTGGTCACGCTGGGCATGCTGCCGTTCGCGCCGTCGCTCGTGTCCTCATGGGCGGGCATCGCACTGGGCGTCGGTGCCGCGGCGCTGTTCGCGTGGCTGCTCGGCGGGCTGTTCTTTTCGGCGCGCGGCCTGGGCGGGCCGTTCTTCGGCATCGTGACGCTGGCAGTCGCGTTCATCGTCGAGCGGATCTCGATCAACTGGGATTTCCTCGGCGGCCTCAACGGCCTGATGAACGTGCCGGCGCTACGGATCGGCCTGAACGGCGGCGAGGAGCTCATCGACGAGATCGCGGTCTATTACACGATGCTGGGGCTGCTCGCGGCGGTGTCGGCGCTGCTGATCGTCGTGGTGCGTTCGCGCTGGGGGCGGGTGCTGCTGGCGATCAGCAACCACGAACTGCGCGCGCAGTCGCTCGGCGTGAACGTCGCACGCGAGAAAACGCGCGCGTTCATGCTCGGTGCGGCTGTCGCGGCGCTGGCTGGCGCGCTGTTCGTCACGCAGTTCAACTTTGCGTCGCCGCCGCTGATCGGCTTCACGCTCTCAGCCGAGGCGCTGATCTGGGTGGCCGTCGGCGGGCGGAGCTCGATCGTCGCCGCGGCGCTCGGTGCGCTGCTGGTGCGGCTGGCCGAGTCCTGGCTCTCGGAGTACGTGGGCGACAACTGGCTGCTGGCGCTGGGCGCCGTCTTCGTGCTGGTCGTCGTGGCGATGCCGCGCGGGGTCGTCGGCGAGCTCGTCGCGCGCCCGGGCGCGCGCCGGGCGCGCGCGCTCAGCGGCGCAGCATCCGATCGAGCAGGTCGTGCGGTCTGAGCCGCTTCGACGGTTTCGTGGCGCCGGGCGGCGGCCTGTCGGGTGACTGCTCCTGCAGGAGCCGGGAGAATTCGCGCCTGGCTGCATCGATCGCCAGGGTGGCGACGTCGACGCGGTACGACAGCGCATCGAGCGGGCCGCTGATCTGCACCGGGACGGCCACGCCGCGCAGTGCCGCCATCGCGGCACCCCCCGGGCCCGGCAGCGTGCCGATCACCGAGACGCGGGCAAGGTAGTCGAGGCGCCTGCGCGGCAGGTCGACCTGCCCGGCGCCTCCGATCCGCAGCAGTTGGGAGCGCAGGTCGAGATCGTCGTTGTGCGCGATGCCGTTGCGTACGACGAAGCTCGCGTCGAGCGAGGAGAACGCAGTCCGGTCGTTGCCGCCGGCCTGCCGCTCGATCGCCGGGCCCTTGCCGCGCACGGCGGCGATCGCCTCGCGGACCAGGTGCGCGATGTCGACGCCCCGGATCGCCCCGTCGCGCAGCTTCAGCGTGGCGCTGCCGTTCAGCGAACGTTCGAGCGCGTCCAGGGTGCGCCCTTCGGCGGCGAGGTCGAGTCTCAGGTTGCCTCGCCCTTGCAGCAGGTCGCGGCCCGCGAGCGTGTGCAGCGCCAGGCCAGCGTCCACCTCGGTGAGGTCCATGCGCAACCGGTGGCGGTCGGTCTCGCCGAGCGTCGCGCTGGCGTCGAGCGTGCCGCGGAACACCGCGGCCCGCAGCGGTGCGATGTCGATGCGTCCGGCACCAGAACGGATCGTGGCGCTGACGTCGCTCGCGTCGAAACCGCGCAGCCCGAGCACGCCGATCCGGATGCTGCCGCTCGTATCGACGCCGGCCAGGGCCGCTGCGACGGAGTCCGCGGCATCGGTCGTCGCGGTCGTTCCGGGTGGTGTTGCATCGGAGTCGGATGCCGGGTCGGTCACAGGGGCGGTGGCGGCGCCGCCCGACGAGCTGGACGGCGCCGAACCACCCGGCGTTCCGGGGACGACGAAGCGGTCGAGATCGAGCCGGTCCGCCTGCAGCTCGTAGCGCAGCGCGAGCGGCGTGAATCGGGTTGCGGTCAGCCGGGCCTTCAGTGCCGAGCCGTCGAGGGTTCCCGCGAGCGCCAACTCCGCTGCCTCGCGGTCCGGATCGATGCTGGCGCTTCCTGCGAGCGCAGCGATGACGCCACCGGGCGGCAACTCAGGCGCGGCGATCCTGGCGTCGGCCTTCACCTCGTCGAGCACAATGCGATTACCGGTTCGGGCCGGCGCCGCGATCGACAGCGCAAGGTCGAGCCGGTGCGATTCGCGCTCGACGAGGAGCGTGCCGCGGATCGGCTGACCGCCGTCACCGCTCTCCGCAATGGTCACCGCGGGAGCTTCGAGCCTCGCCTCGATGCCGTCGCCCGAGCGTGCCGCGAGACTGGCGTCGGCGAGGTCGATGCGCCCCGTGCCGGGATCGATCCGCAGGGAGGCGCGCAGCCGCGCATCCAGCGCGCTGGCGCCTGCCGCCGTGCCGCGCGCCTTCAGGTCGAAGCCGGCCAGACGCGTTGCCAGCGTCGCGAAGTCGACGGTGTAGCCGCTCGAAAGCTCGATCGCCAGGTCGACCGCGGGCCGCTTGCCGATCAGCCGGCCCGAAAGGCGCAGCGATCCGGGCGTGCCGCTGGCGATGCGCCCGGCCTCGAGGTCGACCTGCTGCAGCCGCCACTCGCCGCCGCCGGCCTCGTCACGCCAGCCGAGCGTGGCCTGGCGCAACTGAAGGCTGGCGATCGTGAGCGCTGCCGCGACACTCGACGGCGCCACGCTCGCCCCCGAAGCCGCCTCGCCGCGGGCGCGTCGCAGCAGGTCGTCGAAGTTGGTGCTCCCGTCGCGCCGGCGTACCGCCTCGAGCTTCAGGCCTTCGAGCGCAATCCGCTCGATCACCAGCCTGCGCGACAGCAGTGGCCACAGCGCTATGCCGGCCTGCGCCGCATCGAACTGCGCGAACTCGCCGTGCCCGCCCGGACCCGACAGGCGCGCCGGTCCGAGTGCGAGCCCGAGGCGCGGGAGCAGCGTCAGTGACAGTTCGCCGTCGATCGACAGCAGGCGGCCGGTGCGCTCGCGTACCGCCTCGACCAGTTCGGGCTTGTAGCGATTGGCGTCGAAGCTCGCCACGAATACGATCGCGGCGCTGAACAGCAGGCCGGCCACTGCCGCAATCGCGATCGGCAGGCGTCGAACTCGCATCGATGCACTTCCATCCGGAGATTCCCGGGGGATCCTAAGCCGGCATGATCCGGCAGCGATATGGGCGTTCACCCGGATCGGGTTACACCCTGTTACCGCTCTTGCAGGTTTATGGCTGGGCAGACGAACCGGGCGCCGGTACCGTGCGAGCCATGGTCCAACCGTGACGAGGAGTCTCGAATGAACAAGTCCGCGAAATACTTCCGGTTCGCTGCCGCCGCTGCCGTGCTGTCGGCGGGCGTGCTGGCTACCGGTGCGGCGCAGGCCTCCGATTCCGTGTTCGGAGCAGTGATCGGCGGCGGGGCAGGCGCGGTGATCGGTCAATCGATCGGTGGGCGCGACGGCGCGATCATCGGCGGCGCGATCGGCGCGGCCGCGGGCGCTGCGGCGGCGTCGAATCGCCATTACGGCGGCGGCTATGCGGTCAGTGCGTCGGTCGGCTACCCGGCACCGGTCTACGCGCCGGCGCCCGTCTACGCGCCCGTGCCGGTTTACGGTGTCGCGGCTCCGGTCATTTACGCGCCTGCGCCGCGCGTCGTATATCGTCCGGTCTACGTGGTGCCCCGGCCCGTGTACTACGCGCCGCATTGGCGCCGCTGGCATGCGCGCTACGAATACCGGGAGCGTCGTCACGGACACGGTCGCTGAGCCAGTTGGCCTGGCGCGGCGAGCCGGTCGGCGCGGCGCGCCGTAGCGGGTAACATCGCGGTTCCCGGCGGCCCGGCCGCCACCGACTCCCGATGCGGCCCCGCGCCGCGCCCGCCGACCGTGAGTACTTCGAAGCGTTCGTCTCCCCCCAATGCGCTGAGTGTCGCCGGCATCGACCCGAGCGGCGGCGCCGGCATCTTCGCCGACCTCAAGGCGTTTTCCGCGCTCGGCGCCTACGGCACCGGAGTGGTGGCCGCGCTCACCGCGCAGAACACGCAGGGGGTCGCCGGCGTGCACGGCGTGCCGCCGCCGTTCGTGCGCCTGCAACTCGACACGCTGTTCGCCGACGTGCGCATCGATGCGGCCAAGGTGGGCATGCTCGGCACCGCCGAGATCGCGATCGCGGTGGCCGAGGGGCTCGCGCCGCCGGTCTCGGCGGGGCGCCTTCCGCACCTGGTGGTCGACCCGGTGATGGTCGCCAAGAGCGGCGACGCGCTGCTCGGGCGCGAGGCGATCGCGACGCTGATCGAAGCGGTGCTGCCGCTGGCCACGGTGCTCACGCCGAACCTGCCCGAAGCCGGCGTGTTGCTCGGCGCGCGGCCCGCCGATACGACGAAGGAGATGCAGCGCGCAGCCGAGCGGCTGCGCCGGCTGCTGCGCGACGACGGGCAGCGCTTCGTGCTGCTCAAGGGGGGCCACCTCGCCGGCGACGCAACCGACCTGCTGTTCGACGGCGACCGGATGATCGAGCTCACCGCGCCGCGCGTGGCGACCCGCAACACCCACGGCACCGGGTGCACGCTGTCGGCGGCGATCGCGGCGCTCCTCGCGCACGGCATCGAGCCGGTGGCGGCGGTGCGCCAGGCCAAGCAGTACCTGACCGAGGCCCTGCGCCAGGCCGACCGGCTCGACGTCGGCTCCGGGCACGGGCCGGTGCACCACTTCCACGCATGGTGGCCGCGTGCCTGAGCTGCTCTTCGCGTTGCCGTTGCTCGTGAAGGCGGCGATCCTCGGCGTCGTCGAGGGCCTGACCGAGTTCCTGCCGATCTCCAGCACCGGCCACCTGATCCTCGCCGGCAGCCTGCTGGGCTTTTCCGGCGAAAAGGAGAAGATGTTCGACGTCGCGATCCAGACCGGTGCGATGTTCGCGGTGATCTGGTATTACCGCGCGCGCATCGCCGAGACGGTCGCGGGCATTGCGCGCGAGCCGCGCGCGCAGCGCTTCGCCGCCAACGTGGTGATCGCGTTCCTGCCGGCGGCAGTGCTCGGCGTGCTGTTCGCAAGCCACATCAAGGCCTGGCTGTTCAAGCCGGTGCCGGTGGCGATCGCGTTCATCGTCGGCGGCGTCGTCATCCTGTGGGTCGAGTCACGCCAGCGGCGCGGCCTTGCCGCCGCGCGCATTCACGAGGTCGACGCGATGGGCCCGGCCGACGCGCTGCGGCTGGGCATCGCACAGGCGTTCGCGCTGATCCCCGGCACCAGCCGATCGGGCGCGACGATCATCGGCGGGATGCTGTTCGGGCTGTCGCGCCGGGCGGCCACCGAGTTCTCGTTCTTTCTCGCGATTCCGACGCTGATCGGTGCCGGCGTCTACGATAGCTGGAAATATCGCCACCTCCTCGGGGCCGGCGACGTGCCGATGTTCGCGGTGGGCCTGGTGTTCGCGTTCTTCAGCGCGCTGGCCTGCGTGCACTGGCTGATCCGCTACGTGGCCTCGCACGATTTCGTGCCCTTCGCCTGGTACCGGATCGCATTCGGGCTGGTGGTGCTGGCGACCGCGGCGGGCGGCGTGGTCGAGTGGGTCGACTAGGATTCACTCCCGGGCACGGTCTTCGCTGGGCCCCGTGCGGCGCAGGAAGAGCAGGTCCCAGACGCCGTGGCCGAGCTTCAGGCCGCGCGATTCGAATTTCGTGAGTGGCCGCCATGCCGGGCGCGGCGCGAAGCCGCGGCACTGGGCGGCGGTTTCACCCAGCGCGATCTCGCCCGCGCTGTTCGCGAGCAGCGGCTCGCGCGACAGCACCCCGAGCATCTGCACCGCGTAGTGTTCCCAGTCGGTCGCGCAGTGCAGGTAGCCGCCCGGTGCGAGGCGGCTCGCCAGCAGCGCGACGAACGGCGGCTGGATCAGCCTGCGCTTGTGATGGCGCTTCTTCGGCCAGGGGTCGGGGAAATAGACGTGCACGCCGGCCAGCGTGGCCGGAGCGATCATGTCGCGGACGACCTCGACCGCGTCGCGCTGCACGATGCGCAGGTTGCGCAGCCCCGCCGCCTCGATCCGCGCGAGCAGGCTGCCGACGCCGGCCGGGTACACCTCGATGCCGAGGAAGTCGCGTGCCGCATCGGTGGCGGCAATTCGCGCGGTGGTCTCGCCCATGCCGAAACCGATCTCGACGATCAGCGGCGCCTCGCGGCCGAAGACCGCGGCCGCGTCGAGCGCTTCGTTGCGGTACGGCAGGCACCAGCGTTCGCGCAGCGTCTCGTACGCGATTCGCTGGCCCGCGGTGAAGTGGCCGCGCCGCCCCGAAAAACTGCGGATGTGCGGATGCGCAGTGCGTGCGATCGCCTCGGCGTCCGTCCCGGCCTCCTCGCGCGTCACGGCGCTCACGACACTCACGACGCTTGTCGCGCCGGGCCGATCATTCCGCCGGTGGGCGAGGAGGGTGTCGCCGAGTAGAACTTCTTCGGCATGCGGCCGGCGAGGAACGCGTCGCGCCCGGCCTCGACCGCCTTGCGCATCGCACGCGCCATGCGGATCGGATCGCGCGCCGCGGCGACCGCGGTGTTCATCAGCACGCCGGCGCAGCCGAGCTCCATCGCGATCGCCGCATCGGACGCGGTGCCAACGCCCGCGTCGACGATGATCGGCACCTGCGCCTTTTCGATGATCAGCTGCAGGTTCCAGGGATTGAGGATGCCCATGCCCGAGCCGATCAGCGAGGCGAGCGGCATCACCGCCACGCAGCCGGTCTCTTCCAGGCGCCTGGCCTGGATCGGATCGTCGTTGCAATAGACCATCACTTCGAAGCCCTCGCGCACCAGCGTCTCGGCCGCCTTCAGCGTCTCGGGAATGTTCGGGTACAGGTTGTTCGGGTCGCCGAGCACTTCGAGCTTGACCAGCGTGTGCCCGTCGAGCAGTTCGCGCGCCAGCCGCAGCGTGCGCACCGCGTCGTCGGCACTGTAGCAGCCGGCGGTGTTCGGCAGGATCGTGAAGCGCTCGGGCGACAGGAAATCGAGCAGGTTCGGCTCGCCAGGGCTCTGGCCGATGTTGGTGCGGCGGATCGCCACGGTGACGATCTGCGCGCCGCTTTCTTCGACCGCCTGGCGCGTCTCGTCGAAGTCGCGGTACTTGCCGGTGCCGATCAGCAGGCGCGAGCCGAACTCGCGCCGGCCGATTCTCAGGATGTCGGAGGCTTCGTTCATCGTGGGTTTTCGTTCATCCACCGCCGACGGCGACGACGATCTCGAGGCGGTCGCCGGGCACGAGCGCTTCGGTTTCGTGGCGGCTGCGCGGCACGATCTCGCCATTGCGCTCGACCGCGATGCGGCGTCCGGCGAGCCCCATTTCGGCGAGCAGCGCGGCGACGGTGCCGGGCGCGGGCAGGGGGCGCGCCTCGCCATTGACGACGATGGTTTCCATGGCGCAATTGTCTCACGCGCGGGCGCCTGGCCATTCCGTTCGGAACCCCGGCGCAGGGGCGTTCGCAGGCGAGCGCGCCCGGGCCCGGACCGCGTCAGAGCAGTTCGTCGGGCGCGAACGGGCCGAGCAGGAGCAGCAGCAACCGGGTGCCGATCCCGGCGTCGGGTTCGCTGCCTTCGAACGTGGGCGCGCCCGGCGGACCGGTCCAGCGCAGCCGGCCGTCGGCGAGCGCCTCCACCCGGTAGCTGCTGGTGGCGGCGACGTCTTCGAACAGCCGCACCACCTGCCCGGCGAGCGCCGGGCTGCGGATCGCCAGCGCGGTTTCGGTGTTCAGGTGCGCCGAGCGCGGATCCATGTTCATCGAGCCGATCAGCAGCAGCCGGCGGTCGATCACCAGTGCCTTCGCGTGCAGGCTGGCGAGCGAAGAGCCGAACGAACCGAGGTGGCTGCGCGCCGCGCCGAGCTGGTTGCGCAGCTCGTACAACTCGACGCCCGCTTCGAGCAGCTCGTGCCGGTAGCGCGCATAGCCGATGTGCACGATCGGCGCGTCGGTGGCGGCCAGTGAGTTGGTCAGCACGCGCAGGCGCACGCCGCGCGCCTGCAGCTCGCGGGCCAGCGCGATGCCGCGCCTGCCGGGCACGAAGTAGGGCGAGACGAGCACGACTTCCTGCCGTGCCAGGCCGGTCAGCGTGGCGATGTCGTCGGCGATCGTCTCGCTGCGCTCGGGGTCGCCTTCGCTCGCGATCTTCGACGGCGCGTCGGCGAGAACCGCCGCTGGTGCCCAGACGAGCTGCAGCCGGGCGTCGTCCAGTTCGCGCGCGAGTGCGCCGACAGGGATCCCGGCCGGTGGCACCGCAGCCGCGCGCTGTTGCGCGGAGCAGTCGGGCTCACCGGCCGCAAGCGCCTGCAGTGGCCAGGCGAGCTCGCTGTTCCAGAAGCGGTCGAACGAGGCGGACAGCTCGCGCACCACCGGCCCGACGGCGATCACGTCGAGGTCGACGAAGTTGCTCGACGCGCTCTGCACGAAATACGCGTTGCCCAGGTTGCGCCCGCCGGTGATCGCGATCGCGTTGTCGGCCACGAAGAGCTTGTTGTGCATCCTCTGGTTGATGCGCCGCAGGTCGTGCGCCGAAGCCAGCATCCGCGTCAGCGTCGAGCCGCGGCCGGCAGGAAACGGGTTGTACAGGCGCAGGTCGATGTTCGGATGGCGCGCCAGGCAAAGCAGCGCGTCGTCGGCGCCGGTGGTGTTCAGGTCGTCGAGCAGCATGCGCACTCGAACGCCGCGCTCGGCGGCCGTGCGCACGCGCGCAAGCAACGCCCGCGTGGACGCGTCGTCGCGCATCAGGTAGTACTGCAGGTCGAGCGAGCGGCTGGCGCGGTCTGCAAGCGCCGCCAGCGAAGCGAGCGCGTCTTCGCCCGAGGACAACAGCCGGAATCCGGAGAAGCGCCCATTCGGCGCAGTGGCCGCCGCGATGCGGCCGAGCTCGGTGGCCTCGGGTTGCGTCCAGGCGATCGAGGCGGGTTTTTCGGGAGGTGGCGGCAGGCGCGCGCAGCCGGCGAGCGCCGTTGCGATCGCGAGCAACAGGCACCGGCTCCGGGTCGCAAGCCAGGCAGTCATTTGAGCGTCGTCTCCGCCGTGACCCGGGCGGCGGCTTGACGGTACACTACGCAGCGCGCGCGGGTGTAGTTCAATGGTAGAACGGCAGCTTCCCAAGCTGCATACGAGGGTTCGATTCCCTTCACCCGCTCCAGCGCCTCCTCAGCTCCGCGCCAGCCCGGCCGCCAAGCCGAATCCCGCGTTGTAGAAAGCGTGCATCGCGATCGCGGGCCAGACGCTGCCGAAGCGCTCGCGCAGGTGCCCGAACACCAGCGAAGGCGCGGCCACCGCCAGCGCCCAGCCAGGCGGCTGGGCG